>UMGF01052567.1_pt1 | contig 26922 bp, 25 predicted proteins | sample 1965181 | NCBI WGS metagenome assembly UMGF01 (sample SAMEA4836063, study PRJEB28245) | human gut metagenome | biome: gut microbiome; material: fecal sample | place: Denmark | collected 2008 | reverse complement strand
ACCATCCCTCGTCATTCAGAGCGGGGGTCAAGAATGCCTTGTGGGAAAGACGGGAAACGAAACAGTGACACAGAGTGAAGACTCTATTATCCTCATGACATCTTACCGATTCCCTCACCACGGGTACAGATCCTTCACGTTCGTTCAGGATGACGTTTAATGTTCTCTGTCATTATGATGCTTAGCGTCCCTTCGTCATTATAATGCCTTACCGTATCCCGTCATTCTGAACGGAGCAAGAATGCTTTGTAGGAAAAACGGGAAATGGCAATATGGCACAGAGTGAAGAATCTATAACTCTCATGACTCCCTACGGAGTTCTTTCTATTTATCTCCTCACGGTGGCAGATCCTTCACGTTCGTTCAGGATGACGTTTAATGTTTTCTGTCATTATGATGCTTAGCGTCCCTCCGTCATTATGACGCCTTACCATCCCTCGTCATTCAGAGCGGGGGTCAAGAATGCCTTGTGAGAAAGACGGGAAACAGCAATGTGACACAAAGCGAAGAATCTATTACTCTGACGACATCTTACCGTCTTCCTTGCCACGATAGATAATTTCTGTCACGCCATATACTTTCTGCCTTCCCGGTATGCGTTTCCCACCGCGTCACCGAGAGCAATATACTTCCCGCCTGCCGGATCAAAGGTAATCGCCTGCAATTTCTTTACGTCAATCTTTCCATCGGTCAGAATGTCCTCATCGACCAGGATGTTCACGATATCCCCAACGAAATGATAATCCTCGCCTACCTTCGTCACCTTAGACACTTTGCACTCCAGGGTCAAAGGAAATTCCGAAAGCACCGGTGCGTCCACAAACTCGCTCTTCACCACATGAAGCCCGGCGCGCGCCACCTTATCGGGTACACGATTCCCCGACACGATTCCCAGATAATCCGATTCCGCCATCGTGGAAACGGTCGCCATGCTTACGGTAAAGGCTTTCTTTTCCAATAGATTCGCCACGGTCTTATGGGTATGGTCCAGCATGAATCCCACCTGGTTCGTATCATAAATACCGCCCCACGCCGCCACCATACCATCCGCCGTGCCGTCCGCGCCATACGAAGCAATTACAAGCACCGGCTGCGGATACAGCCAGGTATTCGGTTTAAAATTCTTTTTCATGATGAATTCTCCTTCAAATTTAAAACTAGTAACAAGTATATGGAATTAAATTCAATTTTAAAACCTGAGGAAGATTGATATCTATATTAAACTCTGTTAACAGCCCATACGGTGGATAAATATAATCATCATTTTTATCTATTTTTGCTCGTAATAATTCTACTGACTTAATTTGCTTATTTAGCTCGTTTAGTCTAGTTGCAAAATCCGCATAATTTTCGATTGACTTTGCTGTTGACAAGTCTGTATTACTTGGTACATCTACATTTTTTAGGTTTAGATTACTTATTATATCCGAAATTTCAATTTTTATATTATTTATATTATGAATGGTTTTAGCCAATTCAAAATATTCATCGCAATCCTTTACGCTATTAACCTCTATAGAAATATCATTATATTTTCTTTTTGATACTGCTTCATCTATTTCACTATTTATTGCAATTTCATTATAAAGTGCAGCAAGTACATAAAACTTATATTTATTTTTAATATCATTATCAATAGTTGATGCAAAATAGTGACAATAATATCCCATCTTTGCAAAATTAGGATTATCTTTAAAGGACTCCATCTCTGTATCAAAATACATTCCCATCAGTACATCTGATTTCTCAATATACCGATTCACGCCATACCAAGTAAACATTCCTATAACTACTATTTTTATCAATAAAATAAGAACTATACTTGTACCAAAAAATTTTATAAATTGTGTCCTGTCATCTAAGCACAATCCTATATATAAATTTCTCGCCCAAAGGACTAATATCACTGAACTACAAACTAAAAAAAGTAATCCATGAATGTAAATTGGATTTAACCATTCCCCTACATTCTGTCCCATAATAAGTCGACCAATACTTATTATTTTTAACATACTCATAGAATCCGATACATATAATGTTTCTCTTACAAGATGCTCCAATATCCGAAAGCTACTTGTGCCATCATTCATATTAAAGATTAATGTTTGTACCCCTAAAAATAGTAATGCAAGTATATAAAAGGTACTACCATACTCACAAATATGGAAAACTTTTATTAAATTTGAAATATCTGTTATTTTACTTGAAATTGCATTATATAAAATACTAAAAATTGATACTGCAATCAATGTACCTAACACATTAAATATGTTGTCATGTAAACTTGTCCCCATTCCATTTTGTAATATAAACGCCATTATTTCTTTACTATCCATTGAAAAAGAAAATGTTAATCCCACTATACAATTTAATAAAAAGAACATTGAAGGATTCAATATCACAGAAGATGAACTTAATTCTCCATAAAATTTTTTAGGATCAAAAAGAATCATGTAGAATGTGTAAAAATAACTATTAATAGTCTTCAATATAAATAGAGATACAACCTCACAAATATTCTTATTTTTTAAATAGTTCACAATTTCGCCCCTCCCATTATTTATTTGAAACCTACTGATTCTTTCCTGTCCCTCAAATGCTTCTCTTCCAGCACCTCATAGGCCGCCGTTTTGTCTATAATCCGGTGCATGAGTATGTCCATTTCGCTTCCTTTTGTGTAATCCGCCGGTACATAGTAGCGGATGCGTTCGTCCCGGATCATCCGGCGCACCGTATCTTTGCTGGCCGTATTTTTCAAATCGTAGACGCCGACAGAATGGCCGCCCAGTGAATTGACAAGGCGCATACAGGGGATATCCGTGGCACTGTCGCCGATGTATACGATATTTCTGAATGGGACGCGCAGCTCGCCTTCCGCGAAGTGGTCATTCACCGCATTGTCATTGATATCCAGGATTCCTTTCTCTATGCGGAAAAGGAACTGCGTCTTATTCGTGTAATTGATCACCTGCGCCGGCCAGCAGGGCTCTCCATGCTCATTGTAATAAAAGGAACTGGCGTAAATATGGGTAAAATCTTTCGCAATCGCCGTTCCCTCTATGATTTCCCGCAGGCCGGAGGAAATGATGTAATGCTCCACAAGGATGCCCCGCCTTTCCCCGTAGGCATTGATCCGGCGGAACCATCCTCTGATGCCGTCGTACAGCCTGACCTTGCCGCCGTACTGTTTCAGCCTTTCCTTGTTCAGTATTTCCTTTCCTCTGGCGCTTTGAAGCATTTTATACATGTACGCCAGATTTTGATCCATGCAGTGGTCTTCCGCCAGCCGGTTCGATTCCGCCCAAAAGCCGTCCACATCATAATCCACGGCACGGATATATCCGTCCTGCATATTTTCAGGGGAAAGCGTCCGGTCGAAATCATAGCAGACCGCCAGCACGGGCCTGCCTTCTATTTCCCTGCGCGCTGTTTTCACAATATACACTTCCTTTCTGTCCGTATCTTTTAAAATCATTATACGACACAAAAATCTGAAAAGTCTCTCTTCTGCCAAATGTATTTTCTTGCTGCAAGAAAAAAGATGGTACCGCTACCATCTTTTCATGTATCATTTCCTGTCAATATTTTCCGTTTCAAAAAATGCCAACCCTTTTTCAGCCAGTCCACATGTTCCAGCATGACCACATCCGCCTCATAAATCTTTATATCCTGCTTTTCCAGCCACACATTGAATAAACGTTCTGCAAGAAACCCGAACACTCTTTTTTCATATACGCTGCGTCCGATCAGATCGATCCGCTTTTCCAGCTCAGAAAGAATCGCAAAAAGCCAGGCGCAATAGGTATCAAAAAGATTTTTCTTCATGACAAACATATTCAGTATATGAAGTTTCTTCCGGTTCATGACTTTGGAAAATGATTCCGCGTACGGGGGATACATTTCTTTTACCACCCGCTCCGCCTCATCCAGATCCGACTTGCAGTGGGCATGCTCGTACTGGCTGCGCACGGTTTCTATATAATAATTTCTCTTTTTCGGCAGCAGCACATCATATGTCTGAAGCAAGTTTTCATAGTCTTCCCTATGGAATATGGCTTCTTTTTTCTTGTCTATATTTCTTGTATGAATACTCTTGCCAAAGTATCTTCTGTAATGGCAGAGACCGATATATTCACAGTCCAGATTTTTCCATGCCCAGTAAAGTCCTGTCAGTTCGCAGTAACTCGGATTCTTAGAGGAAATATGATCTCCTGTATTATCCGGAAGATATCCCAAAGATTCTTTCCCTTCCGCCCCCACATGAAGCGGTACATATACATCGTCATCGGGCATCCAGTATTTTTTATGGGTCGCCACGAGTATCTTGATATCCACTTTATATTTCCTTCTTTGCCATGACAAGCGCACTTTCAATAACGGCATCCATGTCGTAATACTTGTATTCCCCTAAACGTCCGCCGAAAATGACCTTGCTCTCTTTGTCTGCCAGCGCCTTATATTTTTCGTACAGTTCCCCGTTTTTCTCATCATTCACCGGATAGTAGGGTTCATCTCCCGCTTTCCATTCCGAACTGTACTCACGGCTGATGACTGTTTTCGGCAAGTCCTGTCCTTTGGCATCTTTCCCAAACTCAAACCACTTGTGCTCTATGATCCTTGTCCACGGTGTTTCCCGATCTGTATAATTCACTGCGGCATTTCCCTGAAAATTCGGTATATCCAGCACTTCCGTCTCAAACCGGACACTCCTGTATTCCAATGTTCCTAATTCATAACGGAAATAAGCGTCAATCGGCCCGGTATAAATTACCTTCTCCGCCAGACTATCCAATTCCGCTTTATTTTTCAGATAATCCGTCTGCAAACGGACTTCAATGCCATCCAGCATATTCGCGACCATCTTCGTGTAACCGCCGACAGGGATCCCCTGATAAAGCGCATTGAAATAATTATTGTCAAAGGTCAGGCGCACAGGAAGTCTTTTGATGATGAAAGCCGGCAATTCCGTGCAGGGACGTTCCCACTGCTTTTCCGTGTATCCTTTGATCAGCTTTTCATAAATATCCGTTCCCACCAAAGAAATAGCCTGTTCCTCCAGATTTTTCGGTTCCGTAATACCGGCTGCTTTCCGCTGTTCCTCAATTTTTGCCGCCGCTTCTTCCGGTGTCACCACCCCCCACATTTTATTAAAGGTGTACATATTAAACGGCAGGGAATATAATTCTCCGTGATAGTTCGCCACAGGAGAATTGGTAAAACGGTTGAAAACAGCAAATTGGTTCACATAGTCCCAGACTGTTTTATTATTTGTATGGAAGATATGGGCGCCGTATACATGGACATGGATGCCCTCTACCTTTTCCGTATATACATTTCCTCCGATGTGGCAGCGCTTATCCACCACAAGAACTTTCTTCCCCGCCTTCACTGCTTCACGGGCAAATACCGCGCCGAATAAACCAGCGCCGACAATCAGGTAGTCATACTTTTCCACTTTCTTCTCCTTCATTTCGCTATACGCTTTTCGCTAACTCCCCTATCTCTCTGCAAACACAGGGGAAATCTCTGGCAGAACAGCAAACAGCATATAGCGCTAATACGCGCCTTTACCTAAAAACACCACTTTCATTGTTCTCCACAAAAGAACGATATCAAACCAGAAATTCCAGTTCCTCACATACCAGGTATCCATCTGCACCCGCTCTTCATAGTCCACATCGCTACGACCGCCGGTCTGCCACATTCCTGTTATCCCCGGCCGAACCATCAGATAGTCATTGATATATTTCCCATATTTGGGAATCTCATCCTTTATGATCGGCCGCGGTCCGACAAGACTCATTTCCCCGCGAAGCACATTAAAGACCTGCGGCAGTTCATCCAGGCTTGTCCTTCTCAAAAACCGACCGACTCTAGTTACACGGGGATCATGCTTCAGTTTGAAGTTTTTTTCCCAAGTTTTTTTAGCCTTCGGATATTTCAAAAAATACTTTTCCAAACGCCGGGGCGCATCTTCGTACATGCTCCTGAATTTATAACAATAAAATTCCTTTCCCCCTTTGCCGATCCGTTTATGCTTAAAAATAATATCTCCCCTCGAGTCTGCACGGATTAATAACGCAATCAGGATTACCAGAGGCGATATGCAGATAACCCCCAGGGCCGTAGATACCATATCAAAAATATATTTTACAAAACGGTTCCATCTGTTGCTGAGCCGGTTATAGATTCGAAATGCCACTTGTCTTCCGTCCGCTAATGAGATAATATCAATTACTCCCACCGGAAGCGACCCCAGGTCAGGAATAAAGGAAATATTTTTCACAAGCGGCTGTAAATCGTATACAATCTGCTCCAGCATCTCTTTCGGCAATCCCGGCGCCATGACAATAATATTTTTTACTCCTGTTTCCCTTACTATCTTTTTTGCATCAGCAAAGCCGCCAAGCCAGGGCAAACTTCTTTTTACAGTCTCATCCGGCCTGTTATCTTCCAGAAACCCGATAAATTTATAATTCAGACCGGAATCCCTTTCCAGATCGGAAACAAGAAGCGCTGCCGTTTTCCCCGCCCCCATCAGCAGCACGGGAAGCTGCATGATACCGAAGCGGCTCTGTATCTTTTTCAGGATAAATCGGAACAGGACAAGGAATAAAAAGCCAAAAACAAAAAGCAGTGCAACAAAAAGCCTGGAAGTCACCTGTCCAATCTGGGCAAAATACAGAATCATAATCACCATGACAATTCCATATATGCAGGACTTAAAAAGCCGTGTAATCACTTCCCAAAACTGCATACGTTTCCAATACAACCCGCTTAAATGGATACATAGAATAAAGCATAAAGGAAAAAATACATGGAGGTTAAGCCATGATACATGCATACTTTCATAGCCGGACATAATCCAGTCCCGCACTGCGACAGATAATATCTCCGCCGACAGTATGGCGGTATAATCCGTAAATATAAGCCCTAATGAAAAAAACCTGGACCAGTCTTTACCGGACTTCCACTTTCCGTGTAGCCTTACATTCATTTAATCATCCGCCCCTACCTTTGAATTCTTCCTCGCCTTTATGCAAATTGCCGTACTTGCTTATTTCTTTTCACAATAAATCTTTCAGTATATACCAATTGATTCACTCCCAAGCATTTATCCAATTTCCAAAAAGTTTTATCCATATATATTATCCATATATATTATAGAAATATCATTACTATAATAGCACACAATAAATCAAACTTTCATTACACAGCAAAAGCCCTTTCCTCGAATTGAAAAAAGGGTTTTTCAATTAATTCCTGCCGAATCTGCTTTGTATATTTTGGTATACAACATCTGCCACAACTGAAAAAGATTGTTATAAAAATACCGGTTCGCAGGTATTTTTGAACTCGTCTAATTCCGCCTCCATACATGACCATTTACATAGAACAAACAAACTTTAACACATTAGACGCAATAACGATACAATCTTTTTTGCCGGAATACTTTCCTTTCCTATATAATATCTGATTTTCCTGAAGCACTCTTTCCATTTCCATTACTGTGCGTTTTTCACCACTACGTTCACAATCATCTATCATAATAATAAAGTCTTCTGCCAAGCATGCCGGAATCATCTGCAAGACATCAATGCGTGCGTATTCTTTCATATCCCCTCCCAAAGGAGCATCTATGGAAATAAAATCAAATTTCTGCCCTTTAAATGTTTGAGAAAAATCCTTGAATACCCGAACTTTTTCTGCTTCCTTATAGGGTACAAATTCCCTATTAAGCTGTATTAGCTTTGTCCTTTCCGATAACGAATAATTCTTTTTAAAAAAATCTATCCATTCCGGATCATGCTCTACAACCTGATGATGGACTCTTTTGTAATAAGAAGTGTACTGTCCAATCATCTTGGTCGACTGCCCCAATCCAAGTTCAAGAATATTTTGAGGCTGAACCTCATTCAGAATACGATACATAACATATAAGTATGGATATCCTACAGCCCAGCGTCCCGGTGAAAACGCCTTGTCTTTCAGCCACCGGCTTTTTGTAATTGTACTGTTATAAATTTCTGCCCAGACTGCCTCTGATATATCTCTTCCCATCACAAGAGATGTATTCCTTATATCAGCTAACTGCTCTATATTTTTAATATTGTCATCATTCAATCCATCAGATACGCATGCAAGTTTATCTGACGATACTTTTATGAGTTCTCTTTGTCTCTTCACTTCTTCTTCCAACGTGGATATCTTTTTTTCTTGGGTATCTCCATACCGCTGTATCTTGACAAATAAATCTGCAATTTTTTGGTCAAGATTGTCAAATCCGGTTTTTCTTTGCTTTATTTCCTCATTGAATTTTTCTTCAAGGCTAATTTGGTTTTGAGCTACTGTGTCACCTATTCCGGTAAACTTATTCGCCTGTACGTCTGCATATCTCTCTATATTTACAAACAAATCCTCAATTCTTTGGTTGAGATTATCAAATCCGGTTTTTCTCTGTTTTATTTCTTCATTGAATTTTTCTTCAAGGTTAGACTGATTTCGGACTACTTTTTTTTGCACCAGCATATATCCGGAGAACTCTTTTTCCAAGGCTTCAAACCGATCACATACCGTACTTTCATTATCTGTAATAATTACCTTCAAATCACGGAAAGCATTTAATAACAGTGCATTTTGCTTTTCAAGTACCACCATCATTTCCTTAACATGATTATCTAAGGTGGTAAGATTGTTATCTATTTCTTTTTGTCTCCATTCCATGTTTTGGTTTTGGCTATTTATCGTATCAATAATTCTATTTACTTCACGATTAAATGCATGTACAGGTGGCGGTAGAAAATACTTCAAAATTTCTTTTATTTTTTGAATCATTTTTTATCCCTTCATCAAAAATTTGTAGATTAAGCTTGACCAGTAAAATTAAGTTAGAAAATCCATTTATGTTAAAATTCAAATATTTAAAGCAGAAGGAAGATGTCGCTAATGGCTTCCTGCGCAGATATTCCATAAATTTCTAATTTATTTTGACATTTCAATCCCACTAGTCCCGATCAAACAGATCCCTTGTATATACTTTTTCTTTCACATCGTCCAGAACTGCTCCCCAGCGATTAGCTACAATAACGTCACACCGTTTCTTAAATTCCTCAATATCATTGACTACCGGAGAGTTAAAAAATTCAGTCTCCTTCAATGTTGGCTCATAAATGAGGACTTCCACCCCCTGTGCCTTGATCCGTTTCATAACCCCCTGTATGGCAGAGGCTCGAAAATTATCTGAATTGGACTTCATCGTCAATCGGAACAGACCAACCGTCTTAGGCTTTCTTGATAAAATCTCCTCCGCAATATGGTTTTTTCGCGTCCGGTTTGACTCTACAATAGCGGCAATCAAATTCTGCGGTACATCTTTGTAGTTAGCAAGCAGCTGCTTGGTATCCTTCGGCAAACAATATCCGCCATAACCAAAAGACGGATTGTTATAAAAATCACCGATCCGAGGATCCAAGCAGACTCCCCGGATAATCTCCTTCGTATTCAACCCCTTTGTTTCGGCATACGTATCCAGTTCGTTAAAATAAGAAACACGGAGCGCCAGATACGTATTTGCAAAAAGCTTAATCGCTTCCGCTTCCGTCAGTCCCGTAATGACTGCAGGGACATCCTTCTTTACCGCTCCCTCTTGTAATAAATCGGCAAATATCAATGCTTTTTTTCTCATGTCTTCATCGTCAGCAGGCACGCCTACTACGATACGGCTCGGATAGAGATTATCATAAAGAGCCTTCCCTTCACGAAGAAACTCCGGACTGAAAATGATGTGAGAATTATTAAACTTCTTCCTAGCATTTTCCGTATATCCCACAGGTACCGTCGACTTGATCACGATAGTGGCGTCGGGATTAACCACCGTGACAAGTTTCATCACTGCTTCTACGGAAGATGTATCAAAATAGTTTTTGACAGGATCATAATTGGTAGGCGTAGCAATAATTACATAATCCGCATCCTTATAAGCCGCTTTCCCGTCAAGAGTCGCTCTGAGATGGAGTTCGTGGACTCCCAGATATTCCGTTAATTCTTTATCCACGATAGGTGAAATACGTTTATTGATCATATCCACCTTTTCCGGAATGATATCTACCGCGTTCACTTCATTATGCTGCGCCAAAAGCACGCTTAAGCTCAAACCTACATAACCGGTTCCTGCCACTGCTATTTTCATAATCTGCCTCCTTCCTTTTTATTACCCCTGCTTTCTTTATTATCTTTTATCGCCAGTTCCCATATCAATTCCACAATGCTCTATAATTCGTCTGCACGTGTAGACAAGTCCGTGATCTGCAAGACATCTTAACAAACCTCGTATTTTCCTTGGACCCCAGGTAATTATCCGCCCAACTCGGAAAGATACAGACTCCCTCATGCACTGAAAATCATATTGTATCCGGGATAAGTCATTTTTCAACCGATTACATTCGCTATTCATTTTATCATCATTTTGGCTGCTTGATTCCAAAAGCTCAGTTCCAATATATAGCCTTTCCTTTATAGATAATCCATTAGACAATCGTATATTTTTATAAAATTCCATTACTTTTTTCAACTGAATATCATTTTGCCCTTGAAGCCCATTAACCTGATATAGCGTAACTTCCTGTGTGCCAGGAATATATTTTAAATAATTAGAATCCGTTACTAAAATAACAGGCGTATTTGCTGCAACCTGCATAATTTTTAACCAAATATCATCTGCCTTCAGACACATATTCATTATGGCTTCCATATTGAATACCTCTATACTCATGCAATACGGTGGGTATAACGTACCTGCTCCGCTTGTCGCAAAAAGCCGCATAGATGGAATATCTACAAATGTCCGGATCTCTTTTATCCAATCTTTATACGGTAAAATATTCCCATCTTCATCAAATCTTATTAAATGCGTTCTCATTGCTGAAACGGCATATGGGTGCTTCTTATAAGAATCCATCAACATTTCTACCATGTCTTTTTTATAGAGTAAATCGTCATCAACAGTTATGATAATATCATTCGGATATTCCTGCATAGCATAAAAATATTTCTTGTGTGATTTCAAATCATTTTTACACCATTTGATTTCTACCCCTTGTCCTACACAATCAATCAATTCTTTAGGCAAATCATTTTCTTTGTGTAAAAACTGTCCTGCTGATAAGTATAAAATCACTTTATCCGCTTTTTGCGTTTGGTTTAAAATACTTTGCAAGGCAAGATGAACTGTTTCTATACGTCCCGGATAAGAAGTCATAGACACTATTACCCTTGGCTGACGCATTTCATCACCCCCCTCAAAAATCCGAAAAAAATCTTTGATTTCCCCTAAATAATAATGCATCGCTACCCTCTCTTCAGGTAACAAAGTGACAACTTTATTTTTTTCTTCTTCACTTAAATGTCCATACTGTGTTTTCATATCACCTTGAAGCCACTGCAGATAGCTTCCCATTAATTGTATAACATTTCTATCAAACACCTGCGACTTCATGAAACTTGATATCTCTGTCAGGCAAACAAGCTTCCCATACACATGCTTAAAACTGTACGCGCTGGTAATTGTGCCTTCCCTTCGACGATAATGATAAAATACTTTACGTCTATGACTTACACGTTGTGCCTTTAAAACAGAAATATAACTGAATAAAACATCTTCATGTATAATGCCTTCGCGAAATGCTAAATGTTTGTTTTCATAAAACGCTTTGGATATAAACTGCAACCAAACCATCGGTCTAAATACACCATCTCGTCTCATTGCAACATATAAATCTGCGCCTGTATAAATATCTGAATATTCTTTCTCCCGATAACAACAATCTTCTCCGGGATATTTTGTTTTTAAATTTTGGGATTCAGAAAAACTTATTCCATCAAAATATAAAATATCAAGAGCATCTTTCTTTGCCTCTTTATATAAATATTCCAATGCTGTTTTATCAATATAATCATCACTATCAATGAAATAAATGTATTCCCCAGTAGCAAATAATACACCTGTATTTCTTGCCCCGGAAAGGCCTTTATTCCGCTGACTTACAATCGTTATCCTTTTATCTTCTGCCGCGAACTTTTCCAGTATACGCAAACTATCATCTGTTGAACCATCATTAATACATATAATCTCTATATCTCTCAAAGTCTGACCGCAAATACTGTCCAAACATTCCTGTAAATAATCTTCCACATTATACACAGGAATAATAACGGAAACCTTAACGGAACGGACACTTTTATTCATTTTTTCACCTATTTTTATAGAATCAGCTTCCAATCCGAACCCATTAAAATATTCGTGCAAAAATGAAAGATCCACAGATTTCGGTTTAATTAAATCCATATCAATCGCTTGATAAAGCCGTGCCATTAAAATTAATGTCTGAGACTCTTTATATATCGGTGACTTCCTAATTGTATAGCCAAAAATCCGATTTATTCTATTGGCAACCCTAAAATGTAGTTGCTCCAACTTATATTTACTGCTCAAGGATAAATCATCTATAATTCCAGAAAACATATCTATCATTTTCCGAGATGTCCAATTAATCTGTGTATCACCTGCTCTATAAGCATAAACATCTTGTACTACTGCGTAAAACTCCTCAGCCATTACCATTGCCCTGATAAAAAAAGGTGGATCCTGGTGTCGCAAATATAGAGGAAATGAAATATTCTGTTCTATCAGAAAATCCCTTTTATAAATAAATCTTTGGTAATAGTAGTCCTGCTGAAAATCCTTATATTTAATTATTCCTTCTTTTTCAAAATAATATTTGATATTCTCATTTGATATAGCTGGCAAGATGTTTCCTTGAATAAAAAACAATAGACTTCCTCCACAAATAGAAACCTTATGCGTAACAGCTTTTGAATACAATAAATTCAAAACATTTTGATTAGGATAAAAATCATCAGAATCCACAAACGCAATGTATTCTCCACTCGCAATTCGTATCCCTTTGTTCCTTTCATAACCCGCCCCCTGATTAGCATGAGAAAGCACAATTAATCTCTCGTCTCTTTTCTCATACTCTTGTAATATCTTCAAAGAATTATCAGTAGATCCATCATCTAAACAGATAACTTCTATCTCTTTTAATGTTTGCCCAAGAACACTATCTAAACACTCTTCTAAATATTTCTCTGCATTATAAACAGGAATAATAACTGACACTTTTGCACCCATTTAATTCCGCCCCCTTTTCTTCCACGTAATCATTCACATATAACAAACGTTAACACATCAAACACGATAATAATACAATCTTTCATATAAAAGCACTGAATAATCCATATAGCTCAAAAAGAATTTCCACTAAAAATATCACAGTAGATTTTAGTTAACATCCCATTTCAGCAGTACTTGCCAAAAATTCAATTTAATAAATCTCGTATCTTCCGTGGGATATAAGTAATTATCCGCCCTATTCTAAAAGAAATCGAACGGTTAACAGCATACAGGTCGCAACATAAATTATCTATCTCATTCTTTAGTTGCCTAATCTGTTCCTGCTTTTCTTTAAGAACGTTTTCATTGTCCAATTTCATGCGGATTAAAACAGATTCATTTTTCTCTCTTTCATTTTCCAATTTATTTTTCTCTCTTTTCAGTTGAGAATATAAATATCCGGACATGCTGTCAGAATCCACTACATCACATAATAATTTAAATCGCTCTTTATTACAAAAGCATTCCACATCATGACAATCCAACTCAAGTTCCTGTCTTCCATTTTCTTTAAAATAATCATACAGAACCTCAAAACTCTGTACTGATTGTAAGGTAAACATGTGATATTCAAAATTTGTTAAATATAAACTGATATACCCGCGTTTAACTTCATCAAAGATGCCTTTCTCAATAAGTAATTCTTTCAGTTTTAAAAATGCTCTGCAAAAATCTAATGGAGACTTATCATTACCTGATTGAAGATTACTGCCGGTTCCTATACGATAATGCACCAGCACCATATCAACAACAGTAATTTTCTGTGCCAGATTCAATACCGCATAGGTAAAATACAAATCATTAGTATTCTTTGTTTCCTGAAATTTCAGCGCATGTTCCTTAATAAATGCGGAAGATATGATCATATTCCAAGCAGCAGGGGTTTTGATAAAAAATATATGATCTTTTATCTCTTCTCTGTTAAATGGAACATGAGGAATATATGACTTCGCAAGCAGCCATTCAGATTTTCTAAAAGTACCTGCCTGATCATCATATATATCAGCATCACAGATACAGATATCCCCATGATCTCTCTCAATTTGCCGGACTTGCAGTTCTATCATGTTCTTTTCAAAGAAATCATCGACATCAAGGAACATGCAGTATTTTCCTGATGCCACTTCCATCCCCGTATTCCTTGCGTTACCGGCAAATTGATTTTTTTGCTCAATTATTTTGATCCGTGGATCCATAGACATATATTGCTGTAATATACGTGGAGAATTATCCGTTGATCCATCATCCACACAAATAATTTCAAAGTCTGAATAACTTTGGGAAATCAGACTTTCTATACATGTAGATATATACTTTTCTGCATTAAACACCGGAATAATAACAGAAACTGTTACCATTTAAATCTCCACCAATTCATATAAACAACTTGAACTATTTTAATAAGTTGATATTTACCCCTTTTCTTTTATTTTAAACTATTTTTTAAAATAGACAGATATTTTGTCAAAAATATGCCATTCTTACCGAAAATCCTCCATAAACAAAGAATCACTCTATCCTTTTTATTAAAAAATTTATTCTTTGTATATGCAATAAATATTTCAGGAAAATAAGGACACACTATCACTTTTTCTATATATTTTTTTGCCGTAGAATGATCATCTGTATGATTCATATAGTAATACATAACGCCTTTCAGCTTAATATACAGCCAATATCTCATAAACATGGTTTCCTTTTCTGAAAGAGGATATGTATTAAAAAACTTATATTGCTTATCTATCACCTGATATTCATACTCCCAATACTTGGAATCATATTGATGTACGGCAGAACCATTATTGGGGACATAGTGATACAAAGGACTGGAAAAGCAGTGTATTCTTTTACAATGTTTAATATAATCCATCAGAAACAGCGCATCTTCACCAAGCCTGATCTCTGTATTAAAACGAATGTGATAAGTATTTAATATATCGGTACAATAAATCTTATTGACACTGAAATTAACGTATTGTATCCAATTGAACCGAGAAGGAAACGAGGAAAAAATACGCATATCCACCTTAATATTCTCTACCGGAAACCATTGTTCTGCTATGCCGCATACCGCCAGTTCATATCCCTGTACATGATCCAAAAGGGACTGCAGATAATTGGATTCTACATAATCATCGCTATCACAAAAAACAATATACTTACCCATGGCAATGTCAACACCATGATTCCTGGCTGCGCTGACACCACCATTTTCCTGTCGTATAAATCGGATTCTTGCATCACGTTTTTCATATTCCTCTTTCAGATAATCAATATTTTCCGGGTTACCATCATCAATAATAAGAAGTTCAAAATTCTTATAGGACTGCCTGATAAAACTTTCTATACATAGTCTCAATTTTGTCAGCGGTGATTTATAAAATGGAATAATAACACTAATCAGATCATTCATTCTAATTCCCCTCAAAAATATTTATTTTTTTCTTTTTATCTCGCATTGTCTGCAATTTACCTATCCCCTTATAACCATGAAAATTCATTTTGCGTAATGCACTCACCGCATGATTTTGATTCCCTTTATAATAAGAAGGATATTGTTCTTTTAGTATTTGATCGAATTTTTTTAATTCCTGCCTTTGACCATCAGTTCCTTCCAACGCCAAGAAAAAAATATACTGCATCCCGCAAGCGCTGCTCAAACGCCTATGGAAAATTTTTTTAACTGTATCTGTATTTATAAATTCCTTTTCATACGCCAGCAGGGAAAGCAGCATTTTCATATGATCCTTATAGTGCTTCCTCACCCCCTGTATGCTCATACTTTGCCCGGCACGGGCCAATCGATAATAATAAATGGGAAATTCATAAAAAGCAATCGTTTTTGCATAATGGCAGCTTTTCAATACAAACTCCACATCCGTATAAAAGCAATTCTCCAGAATCCGCATATTATTTTTCTGTAATATATCTAATTTTACGCACAATGTATGCATAGCCGGACAAAAATCTTCCATTTCAGAAATCCGGATCGTTTCTCTATAGGGTACTAAACCATCGTACCCCCCCACCACACGAAGTACAGCCCCTGTTTTATCATCAAATGTTACAAAAGGACTATAAACTATGTCCGAATCATTTTGTTCTAAAAATAAGACGAAATCATCTAAGTTCTCATAAGAGTAAAAATCATCGCCATCAAGTTGTTTAAAATATTTCCCGTGTCCTGCTTGGATGGCTGTATTTAAGGTAGAACCCCATCCCCCATTTTCTTTATTAATCAGACGAATGGATCCGGAACTTTGTCGTACATATTTTTCTGCAATTTCTTCTGTTCTATCGGTAGAGCCATCATTAACGATTAAAACTTCTATTTTATCCAAAGTTTTGCATTTAAAAAATGGATCAAGCGCTTCTTCTAAAGTAGACGCCACATTATAACCGGCAATAGATACAGTCAAAACCTTTGGCTCCATGTACACCCTTCCTTCTAACTACTATTTCAATATACAAGATGCTACAGTTTTATTTATGTGACATATATTTTTCATATTTATCACATATTTCTTTTGTGTTTCCAATTCCCATCATTTCTCCCTGCTCTATCCACAGAACTTTATTGCAAATACTGCGAATCTGACTCATGGAATGAGACACTAAAATCGTAGTAATTCCACTATAAATCAATTCTTTCATTTTTTGAGAACTTTTTTTCTGAAATGCAATATCCCCCACGGACAGAACTTCATCAAGGACAAGTATGTCGGGATGTACCATGGATGCCAAGGAAAACGCCAGCTTCGATTTCATTCCGGAACTGAGACGGCGAAACGCAACATCCTCATAGTCCTTCAACTCTGAAAATTCAATAATTTCCGGATATTTATCCGTAATAAATTTCTTGGTATACCCCAGCATAGCCCCGCGAAGAAATATATTTTCCCTGACAGTCAAATCTGTATCAAATCCGGCGCCCAGTTCAAGCAGCGGCGCGATTTTACCGTTCACGGAAACACTGCCTTCGGTAGGCGGCATAATGCCCGCCAATACTTTTAGAATGGTAGATTTACCAGATCCATTGGAACCGATAATACCGAGGAGATCTCCTTGTTCGACAGCAAAGGAAATGTTTTTCAATGCCCATTTCTCTTTGATAACCATTTCGCCCTTAATTTTTTTTATCAGATACTCTTTAATTCCTATATCTTTAAAATCTCCGATAATATATTTCACGGAGACATTCTTTACTTCAATACTGTTCATACATTTCTCTCAATCATGCGTAATACAAGAAACGATAATTATATTTCTTATAAACGGCAAAACCCACCAGCAAAAAGACCATACAGTATGACAAAGTAACCGCATGATAGGCAAAATCGGGAATACGGTTATAAATAACGATTTCCCGAATGTAGTTAATGACCAAAAAAAGAGGATTAAACATGAACAAATATTGCCTGTCCCCTAAAATACTCGTCGGATAAAAAATAGGCGTCGCATACGTCAGCGCTGTCATAAATACCCCGTAAAGATAAACGATATCCTTAAAAAACACATTCATTGCCGACAAAATCATTGCCACCCCCAACGACAGCAGCATCAGACAAATGATTGGAAATATTAGGAAAAAGAATTTAAAGTGGAAAGATAATCCATCTAAAAAGACAAATACAAAAAATAAAATCAAAGTTAAACTAAAATTTATGGAAGCGGATGCCACACTGGAAAACACGAATAAATATTTAGGCACATTGACTTTTGAAAAGATAGAAGCATTTCCCACAAGCGCTCCCATTCCGGTATTTGTCGATTGAGAAAAATACGTCATAACCACAATTCCGGAAAATAAATAAATAATATAATGCTCTCCGGTTCTTCCAAAAAAACTGCTGAATATAAAATTCATCACTAAAAGAGAAAACAAAGGCGCAAGCATACTCCAAAATATGCCCAACACGCTTCTTTTATATTTCTTTTTAAAATCCCGTTTTATCAATTCACTGAACACAAAATGGTATGTTGAAATTTTATATACCATTTCTGATATATTTTTCATATGCTCTCACACTTCACTCTATTCCTAAAAATTTGCGCCAAAACGCTTGATCTCTTAATTTCTTTTCTCTGAATTCTTTGTATGTTTTATCTATTGTACCGTAAAAAAGAAATTGATGCATACCTTTCAGAAATGTTATTCCAAGAGATAACAAAATGTTTTTCCGTCCATGGTAATTTTGTACCTGTCTAAATTTTTCATCAGAAGGAACAGCTGTAATTCCTTCAAGGCCACTGCCATGATCTCTGATAGCCAATTCCAATCTTCTTATTCCTTCTGTATTTCCACGCAATATACGACGGCCGAACCGACCAAATACAGCAAGCAGAAAGGTCCATCGATTACAGCCCTCAGCATAATGGTTAATGATAAGCATATTTCGGTCATTAAAAAATTCCATGACAACGTTCTGTTTTTTTATAAAAGTTTCATGCCACACACCGATCCCATTCATTGTTATAAAATTGCACCGACTCCGAAGTCCGTATTCTATATCATCTCCTTTAATAAATACCGGTAAAGGATATCCGTTTTTCTTCACAGTCTCCAAAGGAATACAGCAGAACCACCATGCACCATATCTATTCCTTTTCTGCGGCAAATTTTCGTTTTCCCAAAGAGTTTTTTGATTCGTCAAATCGAGCCCGCGACCTGATGCATGCATACGAATCCGTCCCCAATATGCCGTATTTTCAAATTGGATACATGGCCGGTCCATACAAAGCATAGCCCCTGAAATCATGTCACCCCGGTACATCTCTCGCATGTGCCTGCACAAAGAATATAATCTTTCCAACGCAGAAGTTTCGATCAGTATATCGTCATCCATCAGCAAGACATAATTATTTTTTCCCTGGTTAACCTGTTCAATTAGTCCTCGTGCAAATCCGCCGCTTCCACCAAAATTCGGATTATGGATAATTCTGAGCCGATCCGTGTTTTTCTGTTCTATAGTTCGTCCATTATCTATAACAAGGATATTAAAATCAGGATTACTTCCCACTAAATTTTCAAGCAGTTTCAGATTACGAAAAAGATATTTTTCTCGTTTAAACGTACAAATTGTAATCCCTATCTTTATATCACGTTCGTCAGCAAAGCTTCCTCTATACTCCCCGCTGGAAAACAGAGCTTCCTCCGACAACGCTTTTAATCTGATACCGATTAACTGCATATCTGTTCCCTGCAGTCCAATATCAGAGATATAGTTTCCTTTGCAACAATCTTTGATCAGTATTTTTTCTTTATCTCTATATATCCCATAAACTTCAATATAGAATTCCCCATGTAAAAAAAGATGAAGCTGTAACTTCTCCAAAGAAGTATACTGCTTCCATTTTTTTACAGAAAAAGCATTAAAATAAGTTCCTAAATCAACAATTTTGCCCTTCTCTATATTAATATGTTCTTCACGTTGTATAAAATTTCCCTGTATATATAATTTTTTTCTTCTATCATCAAGCGGCAATTTAATAGTGTAAAGTTTTTCCAGCATAACCAAATAATCTCCTTATATGACTTGATATTGAAAATCTTTTGGTCTATCAGGGGGGCTTTCGGAATGCCTGCACTTTTAAACCTGACATTTACAGAAACAAATGAGTAAAAACACAATAAGCACTAACGCGCTCCTTTTGATATGGTTCTCATATTCAAGGATGTACGCCACCAGGAATAGGTAACCCGATCCAAACAGCACACTCCAAATATCCACAAGGTATGCGTTCCGATGACTGAACTTTTATTAAACAACAAAATATTTTCATAAATTAACAGGCAAATAAGAATAACCGTTATCACTTTAGTAAAATCTGCCCGTCCGACTCATGCTGTATTCTCCGCAAGTACCCTCAGAATTAATTCATTTCACCAACCTACAGTCCGCTTTCCGCTATATCCCCCTCTTCTTGCGCGGCGCCTAGTATGCTTGCCAGGGTATAGAGTCCTTTTTTGAATATCTTTTTTTCTTTTGCTGCCTCGCTGTACGGCAGAATACGGATTTCTCCCTTATTCATTCCGATAAGGGAAGCAATCTGCCCATCTAAGAGGGCTTTCACGGCTGCCGCACCGAGGAGGGAGCCGAGGATGCTGTCTCTGGCGCTGGGACGTCCGCCTCTTTGGATAAATCCCAGAATGGTAGTGCAGATATCTATATTTGTCCGTTCTTTCAGCCAGTCTCCCAAAGCTCTGCCATCGTCGGCGCCTTCCGCGCAGATGATGATGCTGTTTGTCCTGCCTTCTTTCATCTGCCCGATCAGGCTCCTTGCCAGCTTTTCACGGCTGAAGGGAACTTCGGGAACAAGGATGTATTCGGCACCGCAGGCAATTCCCGCATCAAGGGCTATATTTCCGGCAAACCGTCCCATCACCTCGATAATGGCTGCCCTGTCGTGGGCAGATGCGGTATCACGGATACGGCTGACCGCGCCCACCACGGCATTGACCGCCGTATCATGGCCGATGGTTTCATCCGTGCCGTGCATATCATTGTCTATGGTGCCGGGTATGGTTACAGTGGGTATGCCAAGGCTGGACAAAGCCGCCGCCCCTTGGACGGAACCGTCACCGCCGATGACGACAAGCCCTTCTATCCCGTGATTTTTTAAGATCTGCGCGCCTTTTTTCTGATTGTCTTCATCAAAAAAGGCGGGACAACGGGCGGTTCTCAGCATCGTACCGCCGCGGAGGACGATCCCGCCGGCATCACGATTCGTGAGCAGCCGGAAATCTTCTTCCAAAAGTCCCGAGTACCCCCGATGGATACCCACGATTTCACAATGCAGAAAACCCGCCATCCGTATCACGCTTCGAATGGCCGCGTTCATGCCCGGCGCGTCCCCACCGGAGGTAAGCACAGCTATTTTTTTCATAGTTTCTCCTTTGATAAAGATGGTTGTCAGTTGTCAGTTGTCAGCTGTCAGTCGTCAGCTATCAGTTACCAGTTGTCAGTTATCAGATTTCATTTATCAGTTATCAGATTTCAGATCAATCCGATTCTTCAGACCAAATATCATTTTTCGTATTTCTTCTGTTCGTCTTAATAAACTATATATATCTGCTTGATCTGCAAAATCGAGTTTTTCACAGATAAGTAATTGCGTTTCTAATTCCGCAATTGAACCATTTGCAATGAACAGGAATCTTTTGAATTCTTTGTCAGAGTTTCTGCCTGCTCCCTCTGCAATATTTGATGGAATCGATACGACTGCTCTTCTCATCTGATCCGACAATCCAAACAATTCTTCCTTAGGCAGCTGTTTAATTAAACGATAGATATCTGCAGTTAAATCTAAAGATCTCTTCCAAACTTCAAGATTTCGATAATTCATGAATCCCCTCATTAATAAGATATCTGGAGCCTTTTCTGTAACCTGTCAGCTGATTTCTGTATGCTAATTTAATTTCTTTCTACAAATTCCACATGATGGCGGTCAATGTACCTGGCCACGAGGAGTGCGGTCTGCTCGGGATGGGTATTTGTCGTATTGATGACGAGATCGACGCGGTCTTTCCATTTTGTCCATTTGCGGAGCATCTGCCGAACGTAACCGTCGACGTCGGAATAGTCCATAGTCGGCCGTTTCCCGACACGGCGGCGTACCCGCTCTGCCAGACGGTAAGGTTTGGCAAAAAGCAAAATCACAAGACCATGCTCGGACAGCAGCCTGAATTTCTTTTCCGTCATGGGATAATTCCCGCCCATGGCGATGACAGCCTCGTGGTAGTACCGGACGCGGTTAATCAGCGCCATTTCCTTTTCTTCAAAGGCTTCGGCGCCTGCTGCGCGGTAATAGTCGGCAATCCGCATTCCTGTTTCCCGTTCCATCATGCGGTCGGTATCGGCAAGCTGCCAGTCAAAACCGTCAGCGAGTATTTTGGCCGCCCGGCTCTTTCCCGTCCCCATAGGCCCGATCAGGACTATATTTCTCTTTTTCATACGTACCTCGGTTTCGGACGGCGCGGACTTCCACTTCATAGGCAAGAAGGTTTCCTTCCCGTTTCAGGGCGCAAAGCTCCGCCGCCGACCATCTCTCTTTGCTTTTTATTATACCAAAGGCCGCGGTGATTTGTGAAAAAGAACCTTTCCCTTTTACATGAAATACATGGAACTTTTCATTTTCTTCTTCCTTTATTTCTTCCACAGCGCAGCCGCTTTCCATAAAGGCGGAGAAAACCGTATCTGCCGCAGTATCTTCGAGAAGAGTTTCCAGAAAGGGCATCCGGCTGCTTCTTTTCGGAAGTTTGGCCCGGTTTTCCAGAAGAGCGGTTTCTGTCTCCAGCCGGCGGATGTGTTCTTCCTTTTCCCCCACGGCAGCAAAAAGATACCAGTCGAGGAGAAAGAAACACAGCGCCAGCAGAAAGAAGGCGGCAGTATATTTTTTATCATTCAGAAATTCATTGAGGCTCATGGCTGACCGCCTTTCCACAAAAGAGTGAACGCCGCCATTTTTAAGTTTGGTTCCCGTTTTTGCTTTTCGATATATGTTTTACCGCCCCAGGCCTTTTCCAGTTCCTTTTGAAACCGCATGGCCGTCACCGGGGAATCCGCCGTACCCGTGATATGGACCGTTCCTTCGCCGGCGTTTATTTCGGACAGGACGATCCCCTGCGGCGTGCACTCCGACAGCGCCACCAATTTTTGTTCCCACCGGAGATCATTTTCTTCCAGGGATTTCAATTCCCACAGGAGCTGATTTTCTTTTTCCCGTTCTTTCCGTTCCGCATCCATTTCGATGCGTACGGCGGACAGTCCCGCCAGTTTCGCTTCCGCCTCCCTTTCTTCAAGAAAAGTATATCCGAGAAGAATAAAACAGAGAATCCCCGCAGCGGCAAAGAGTGCCGACACCCCCTGGCCTGCGCGGAGCCAATTCACTTCACCGGCTGGAAGTACTTTCCTCTTTTTCCCGGCAAGAAAATCAATCTCTGCTCCGTCCGCCGCTTCCATGACAGGAAGAAGGATCGTCCACAATTCCTCTTCCATTTCTTCTCCACAGGCAAAAGTTTTTACAAGATGATCCTCTTCTCCGCTTTCCTCAGAAAAGGCTTCTCTTTCATCAGCCGGATCCGTAAAATCATCCGGTTCTGATTCTATTTCGTCCGGCAGGGATAAAGTTTTGATTTTTTCCCGCCATCTTTCCGCCAAATCTTTCCAGAAAGGAATTTCTTTCACTCCGCCACTCATGGGAATGAAAACGATATCCCGCCCTTCCATATCATAGGATTTTAAGAGATGGCGGATAAATACTTGTAATTTTTTATCAGCGTCGGCTGTATTCAGTATTCGTGATTCCTGCACATGCTCTTCACGGAAGAGGAAGAGTGCAGACTTTCCTTTCCCATACAAATACAGCGGCCGCCGCTCCCGCGGAAGTTCCACCGCCGTCACAGGTATGCACCGGGTTATTTTTCTCCCCGCTTTTTCCGCCGCTGACTGCCAGCATGCCACCGAGTCTTCCCGCACTCCTGCCAGAGATACTGTCCAGCCGGTAAAATCCTTTGAAATCGCTTTCCATGAAAGCCGTAAGTCCTCGCGGACGCCAAAAATCCTGTCCTGCTCCCAGTACATGGTTTCCGCCAGTTCTTCTTCTGCCATAGCGGGAAATGTTCTGCACGCCGTGTGAAGATCAGGAGAATTATAAATCAAGATTATCTCACGTTCCCCTATACCGCTGAGGGAGGAAAACGCTTCCGCAAGGGATTCTTCCGTTATCTTCGGAAGCGCTGCGCTTTTCTTTACAAGGTACTTTCCTTTTTCCATTTCCGCCAGCCATAACCGCCCTGCCGCCGCCATGACCACGGTTTTTCGTCCTCCTGCAGGCAGGAAAGCCTTCACCCGTGATACTATGCCTTCTGTCCACAACCTCATCGGTCACTCGCCACGCTTTCCACCATAATTTTCCGTTCTCCACCGTCTTCTACAGTAAAAGTAATTTTCACGAAGCGCATCGCCTTCGTCTGTAAATCCACGCCGTCGGAAGAAATCTTTCCTTTCCATGTATTTCCTTCTTTTGTCACGGAAGAAATACGGACACGCGCTTCTCTGCCATCCAAGGGGATGGTTCTTTCTTTATTTTCTACAGGTCCCTGTTTTAAAGAGGCGAGCGCCCAGTTTGCTCCGCTCTCCGCCGCGTATATGGCAGACAGTCCGTTTCTATATGCCAGGCTCCCGCCGCGCCCCCGCGAAAGGGAGAAGAGAAGCCCTCCCAGCACCGCCGTGAGCGCCGACAGAAGAAGCAGAAGCGATACCGCCATAAATCCTTTCCGCCTGCTCATTACTGCACCCCGTAAAAGTCACGATAAGGAAGGATCGCCGTTTTCACAGCATATACTTCTTTCGGATTCCGGCTTTCCATCCGGAAAGATACGTTCACCAGCCCTTTCGGCTGCACTTGAAATACGGATCCTTCTTCCGGCGGGAGGAACGCCGTCATTTCCGTGCTCCCCGTATTCTCTCCTGTCACGGGCTCACTCATGCCGTTATGAAGACGGACCTTGAGTTTTTCTCCCTCTACGAAAAAGCTGTAAGGAGCCCGTACTTTTTTCTTTTTATCCTTGCCATCCTTCACCCATATATACGCTTCGTACCTGTACACGTTCCCGCTCATCTGCGCCGCGCTTTCCCTAAGATTGTTCCGTATCTTCTCTATCATGAAATCGGCAGCAAAAACGGCTTCGTTCACTGCCCGCCTCCGCCGGTCCATAAATGCCATGGCTCCCGCCGTCTGCCCGAGAATCGGAAAAACAGCCGCCGCCAGCGCTGACAGGAGCAGAAGTGCCAGCAGGACTTCCATAAAAATGAACCCTTTCCGCTTCATGGCGCCTCCAAAAGCATGACAGCAGAAAAGGACGTGCCTGTCTTATCGGTGACAGTGCAGGAGACCTCCCGCATTTCCACGCCCTCTATCATTCGATGATTTTCTTCTATTGAAATATGGTACTGCCGTCCGTTCCGCGCCACGTCTCCGGAAGGAACAGGGAGCGCGCCCTGCAGGCGGCTGTTATACTTGATCGTTTCCATGGCTTCCTGTACCAGAAAAGCTTCATCCGCCTCAATCTCCATGGCCTGTTCAGAACGCAGCGCTGCCCGGAGCATAAAAAAAGCGGTCCCTCCGAGAAGAAATACGATGCTTACCGCCGATACCGCCCAAAGCAAGGCGAACCCCTGACGTTTCCGCATACATCCTCCCCGTCTGCAAACCGCAACCACTCTTGATCAAATTTATATCTTTCCGCTGCCGCAGCGCTTATCCCCTCACTCTTTCATAAGTGACAAAGCGATGGACCGGATCTCCCTTCCCCATGACAGATTCCGTCTCTTTCCATTCTTCTTTGCGGAAAGAAGGAAATACCGCGTCGCCGTCATACTCTTTTTCTATTTCCGTGATATACATTTTATCCGCATAGGGAAACATGGCTTCGTACATCTTTTCCCCGCCGATGATAAAGTTCTCCCCTTCAGGAAGAACAGAGAGCAATTCTTTTACAGTGTGGAACACATAAACCCCTTCCGGCACGCTGTATGCCCTGTTTCCTGTCAGTACATAATGGACGCGGCCGGGAAGCACTTTCGGCAGACTCTCAAAGGTCTTTCTTCCCATGATGATGGGGCGTCCCATCGTGCGGGATTTAAATATTTTCAAATCGTCCGGCAAATGCCAGATGAGTTTATTACCATTACCGATGACACCGTTCGCCGCGCGGGCAACGATGATGGACAGGCTCATACGGAAACCTCCATGGCAATCTTTTCATGGTGCTTATAATTTTCCAGCACGATATCCTCCGGCTTGAAGTCGTAGAAATTATGAACATCGGGATTCAGTTTCAGGACAGGCGCATCGTAAGCCTTCGGCAGACGGGCCAGCTGTGTCTTCATAGCATCCACGTGGTTTTTATATACATGGGCATTATTGATAACATGCGTAAAAAGTCCGACGCGGAGTCCGCTCACCTGGGCAATCATGTGGACAAGAGCCGCGTACTGCGCCATATTAAAAGGAACGCCAAGACCCATATCCCCCGAGCGCTGGACGAGCATACAATTTAAGCGGCCGTCGTCGGAAACATCCCACATCGTAAGAAACGCACAGGGATACAGCGCCATATCGGGCAGATCCTTCACATTCCACAGATCTACCACCATACGGCGGCTTTGAGGATCTTTTTTCAACGTTTCCAGAAGCGCATCCACCTGATGATACTTGCCAAGCTGGTAGCCGTAAGCCTTTCCGATGGTGCCGTCTTCCCGCATCCATTCATCCCACACATGGCAGTTCCACTGCTGGAGAAGACGCACATCATTGGACTGTTTCTGCCATATCCAAAGGATTTCTTTCACCGATGTCTTGAATGCCACAAACTTGGTGGTCAGGATCGGAAACTCCTTTTCCAAATCAAACTGCATAATCTGGTGCGGCAGTTTATATGCCGGCATCCCCGTGCGGTTATCGCCTAAGCTCCCTGCGTCCAGTATATTCTTTATAATTCCAAGGTATTGTGTATCTGCCCGGCTCATGCGTCCTCCCTGATTTTTTCCATCGCAAATTTATTTTTATTATACCATGTCATTTACGGACGGCGTGAAGAATTTTCCAAGACTTCCAAATGGAGGAAGTGATCCTATCGGCTTCCCTCACCACAATAGCAGATCCTTCACGTTCGTTCAGGATGACGA
>UMGF01030296.1_pt1 | contig 27891 bp, 20 predicted proteins | sample 1965181 | NCBI WGS metagenome assembly UMGF01 (sample SAMEA4836063, study PRJEB28245) | human gut metagenome | biome: gut microbiome; material: fecal sample | place: Denmark | collected 2008 | reverse complement strand
CCGAGGCCGAGCTCTGGGCTGAGCTGGAACAGGTGAACCTGGCCGACTTCTGCCGCAGCCAGGACGGCCTGCAGACGGCCCTGCATGAGGGCGGCAGCAACCTGTCCGGCGGCCAGCGGCAGCGCCTTGCCATGGCCCGCGCCCTGCTGCACGACACCCCCATTTATCTGTTTGACGAAGCCACTTCCAACGTGGACGCCGAGAGCGAAAACGACATCATGGCAGCCATCCGGAGCCTGGCGGGCCGCAAAACGGTGATCCTGATCTCTCACCGGCTGGCCAACGTGGTGGACAGCGACTGCATCTATGTGCTGGACAAGGGCCGCATCGCAGAGCGGGGCACCCACGCGGAACTGCTGAAAAAGCAGGGCACCTACAGCCGTCTGTACACGGCCCAGAAGCAGCTGGAAATGCTGGAAACGGAGGATGCCTGATATGAACGAACCCAAGCATCGCAGCCCCTTTGTCCTTGTGGGCCGCCTCATCGTGCTGGTCAAGCCCATGCTGCCCATCATGCTGGCGGCCATCGTTATGGGCGTGGCGGGGCACTTCTGCGCCACCTTCATTACCATTTTCGGCGGCTTTGGCATCCTGCGGGCGCTGGGGCTGGCCAGCCCGCTGCGTTCGGTGGGCGTTGCCTTTGCCTGCATTCTGGTATTTGCCCTGCTGCGCGGCATCCTGCGCTATGCAGAGCAGGCTTCCAACCACTATATCGCTTTCAAGCTGCTGGCCCTCATCCGGGATCAGGTGTTCGGCGCGCTGCGCCGCCTGACCCCGGCCAAGCTGGAGGGCCGTGACCGCGGCGATCTGATCTCCCTGATCACCGCCGACATCGAGGCACTGGAAGTGTTCTATGCCCACACCATCTCGCCCATCTGCATTGCCTGCATCTGTGTCATCGGCATGACCGGTTTTGTGGCCAGTTACCACATCCTGCCCGCGCTGATGCTGCTGGCCGGGTACCTGCTGGTGGGCGTGGCCCTGCCGGTGTGGAGCGCAAAGCGCGGCGACAAGGTGGCCCGGGAGTACCGGCAGGCCCTGGCCGACACCAACAGCTATGTGCTGGAGAGCCTGCGCGGCCTGCGTGATACCCTGCAATATCAGGACACCGCCGCCCGTGCGGCCGGCATCACGGCCCACAGCGAGACACTGGGCGAGAAGCAGAAGGCCCTGAAATACCGCGAGGGCCTGACCGTGGCCATCACCAACACCCTGATCCTGTTCACGGTCATCGCGGTGCTGGGAGTGAGCCTGCAGCTGTACCGGAACGGGCAGATGGGCGAGGAAGGGGTGCTCATCTGCACCCTGTCGGCTCTGAGCTCCTTTGGCCCGGTGGTGGCACTGGCCAACCTTGGTGCCAGCCTGACCCAGGTGTTTGCCAGCGCCGACCGTGTGCTGGATCTGCTGGACGAAGAGCCTGTGACCGCCGACGTGACCGACGGTGCCCACACGGCCTTTGCGGGGGCGCAGGCGGAGCATGTGAGCTTCTCCTATGCGGACGAAGAGGTGCTGCACGACCTGAGCCTGACCATCCCGGAAAAGAAGATCGTGGGCATCACCGGCCGTTCCGGCAGCGGCAAGTCCACCTTCCTGCGGCTGCTCATGCGTTTCTGGGATGTGAACACCGGCACCATCCGCTTTGGCGAGGAGGACATCCGCCGGGTGAACACGGCCACCCTGCGGGCACAGGAGAGCCTTGTGACCCAGGAGACGGAGCTGTTCAACGACACCATCGAGAACAATATCCGCATCGCCAAGCGGGATGCCACCCGCGAAGAAGTGGAAGCGGCCTGCAAAAAGGCTGCGCTGGACGGCTTTATCCGCAGCCTGCCCAAGGGGTATGACACCCCCGTGGGTGAGCTGGGCGGGGCCTTGTCCGGCGGCGAGCGGCAGCGCATCGGTGTGGCGCGGGCATTCCTGCACGATGCACCCTTCCTGCTGCTGGACGAGCCTACCTCCAACCTCGACAGCCTGAACGAGGGCGTGATCCTCAAGGCGGTGCGGGCCGAGTGCCGGGACAAGACGGTGCTGCTGGTTTCCCACCGAAAGTCCACCATGGCTGCCGCCGATGTGACCTACTCGGTAGAAAGCGGCCGCCTGAGCTGAGAAAACAAACTGCAACCCAACGAAAAGGGCCTGTCTCACAAGAGACAGGCCCTTTTTTGCTGCATGTTTATGGATCAGTAATTGACGGCTTTGAGGATCTGGCGGCCAATGTACTTGTGGCCGGAAACGGTGGGGTGGCCGTCGTTGGCGGTGCGGGTATAGGGGATGGGCACATAGGTCACATCGTACTGGGCGGCCAGCTTGGCTGCGGCGGTGTTCAGCCGACGGAAGTGGCGGCTCCAGGAGGGCATCAGGGGCACCGGGTTATTGTAGCTCAGTATCATGATCTGGGCCTCCGGGTTCAGCTCACGCAGGTCCTTCATCACACGCTCCAGCTGGGTCACAGTGTCGGCGTAGGTGGAGGTGCAGATCTGGCCCATGCCGGTGGTCAGCAGATACATCACGGCACGGAACTCCGAGGGGGTCAGAGTCAGCTGCTTCAGGCAGTCCATAAAGTAGTCGATGTTGTCCGGGGTCAGGTTGCGGAACATTCCGGTGACCATGCTGTTGGCCAGCTTTTCACTTTTCCAGTTGGTAGCCTCACCCAGGGCCACGATGGTACGGATCAGGGCGTCGTTGGCACCGATCTGCAAGGTGATGAGGTCCGCTTTCTGGATATATTCCTTCAGCTCCGGCACCGAGGTATACTGCACGCCGGAATAATGGTTTATGGCCGGCATGGCACCAGTCTCGATCAGATCTGCCAGGTCGCGGGTCATCACGGCGGGCAGGCCCAGGTTGATGGCGTGGTCACGATCCAAGCCCAGCTGGTCGGCTACATAGCCCACAAAGCACTGGCCATCGTAGCCTTTGTAATTGCCGGACATATCGAAGCCGTTCTGGACCAGCTTGTACTGCAGGCCGCTCAGGCCCACGCCGGCAGTCACGCTGTCACCGATGGCGACATAGGTGTACTCTTTTTTGGCGGTGGGCTCTGCAACAGGCACCACAGCATCTTCTTCGGTAAGAGCTTCCGGCCCCACTTCCTGCACGGCGGTTTCCGGCTCAGCAGTCTCTTCGGTGGTGGGGTTCTCTGCAAAGGCAGGAACGGCCAGCGACAGCAGCAGCGCGGCCGACAGCAGCAGGCTTGCAATGCGTTTTGTTTTCATGGTCATCATTCCCTCTTTCCCCGCAACATCTCAAGGCTGCGGAACTGCTTCCATGATAAGGAAATGAAGGGGAAATGTCAATTGACAAAACGTGGAAAATCGCAGGAAAAAGTTGTCAAAATAGAAGCTTTTGAAGCTGAATGCCGGAAATAAACGCAGGAAAGCAAAAAGACCCTGCCGGACAGGCAGGGCCTTGAAAAAACGAAACGTTTACTTGCGGACGGCCTTCAGGATCTGGCGAGCGATGTACTTGTGACCGCACACCGTGGGGTGACCGTCGTTGGCAATGGAGGTATAGGGAATGGACACATAGTCTGCGCCGTACTGCTGGGCCAGGGCCTTGACGGAGCGGTTCAGCAGGCGGAAGTGTCTGCCGTAGGTGGGCAGGAAGGGCAGGGGGTTGTAATAGCCCACCAGAATGATCTGGGCATCGGGGTTCAGGGCTCTCAGCTCCTGGAGGATCTGTTCCACGTTGGCCACGGTCTGGCCCCGGGTCTGGTCACAGATCTCCTCCATGCCGGAATCCAGCAGCTTCAGGGCGGCCTTCAGTTCTTCCGGGGTCAGGTCCAGGTTTTCCAGGCCCTTTCTCAGGGTCTGGAGGTTCTGGAGATTCATCTCTCGCATAGTGCCCGTCAGCAGGGGAATCAGCAGTTTGGTGGCCTTGCCGTTGGTGGCTTTGCCCATGGCTCCCATGAGCTGCAGCACAGTGTCGTTGGAGCCGATGAGCAGGGTGATCAGGTCGGCGTCTGCCAGTTCCTGCCGCAGGGTAGGCAGGTCGTAGTAGGCGACACCGGAGGCGGTGGAGCCGGTCTTGATCAGGTCCAGGATGTTGCTGCTCATGGCAGCAGGCATCCCGTAGTTCACGGCATGGTCCCGGTCCAGGCCCAGGGCGTCGGCCACCCGGGCCACATAGCAGTCTTTGGAGTAATCATGGTAGTTTTCCTGCACGTCATAGCTCTTGGCGGTGCTGGAAAAGTGGGTGTCCTTCAGGCCCACACCGGTGGTGATGCTGTCGCCCAGGGCCACATAGGTATAAGCGTGCCCGTCCTCCGCAAAGGCGGGCACAGCCAGCAGCACCAGCATGGCGGCTGCCAGCAGCAGGCTGAGAATGCGTTTTTTCATAATGAACCTCCTTATATGGCAAACTCAGAAAAAATTACTTTTCCAGAGCCTTCAGGATCTGACGTGCCAGATATTTGTGGCCGCAGGCGGTGGGGTGGGCGTCGTTGGCCACCAGGGTGTAGGCGGCAGAGGCAAAAGCCACGTCGTACTGCTGGGCCAGCTTCTGCACCGAGCGGTTCAGGGTGCGGAAGTGCTTGACAAAGGGGTTGGCAGGAGCCGGCAGCAGGGGAACGGGATTGTAGTAGCCCACCAGAACGATCTGGGCGTCGGGGTTCAGGGCCTTCAGCTCCTGGAGCAGGGCCTCAAGGTTGGCCAGGGTAGAGGCCTGGCTCTGGGTGCAGATCTCTGCAATGCCGCTGTCCAGCAGCTTCAGCAGGGCTTTGCGCTGCTGAGCCGTGATGTTCAAAGAGTCCAGGTTCTCTCGCAGGGCGGCAAAGGAGGAGGCGTCCATCTGGCGGAAGTCGCCCTCCAGCATAGGCAGCAGGGCCTCAAAGACCTGGGGGCCGCCCATGGCAGAGGCAATGCCGTACATGATAGGCACCAGTACGTCGTTGGCACCGATCTCCACCGTGATCACCTGAGCGTGCTTCAGCTCCTGGCGCAGGTCAGGCAGAGAGAAATTGATGCTGGCACTCTGGCAGGAGCCTGTCCGCACCAGCTCCAGCAGGTCGCCGCTCATCAGGGCAGGCATTCCGTAGTTGGCGGTCTGATCCCGGCTCAGGCCCAGGCCCTCGGCCACCCGGGCCACATAGCAATCCTTGGAGTAGCCCTGGTAGTTGCCGGACACATCGTAGTACCGGCCGTTCCGCTGGTAGACCGCATCCGGCAGGCCAATGCCGGCTACGATGCTGTCGCCCAGGGCAATGTAGGAATACTGGTGCTGGGCTGCTTCCGCAGTTTCCGTCTGGGTCTGCACCGGGGTGGGGTCTGCAGCGGCAGGCTGGGCGGCCCCGGCAGAGACCACCGGCAGTACCAGCAGAGCCAGGGTCAGCAGCAGGCTGACAAGACGTTTTTTCATAATGCTCCTCCTTTTTTGACCAACGGGGTTTTCTTCTATCATAAAAAGAGAACCGGGCAATGTCAAGGCCCATTTTCCGGAATGTGTCGGGAAATACAAAAAAGGCCGTGCACAAAGGCACGGCCGTAAAAAGCAGGATCAGTAGTCGTGGGAGGTGATCTTTTCCTCCAGCTTGCGGTAGTCCACCTTACCGATGGGGGTCAGCGGCAGCTCATCGAGGAACTTGTAGCCCACGGGCTGGACGTACTCCGGCAGCTCTTCTTTGCAGATCTGCTGCAGCTCCCGCACGATCTGACGCTTTTTGTGGTCAGCAGCGGGGTTCAGCACGACATACACAAAGGGCAGGCGGCCCTGCACATGGTCCTTGTCGGTGCAGCCCACCACCGAGCACTGCTGCACGGCGGGGTGGCGGCTGATGACGTTCTCAATCATGGAGGGGAACACCTTGAAGCCATCGTGGCGGATGATCAGCCGTTTGATGCGGGAGTCCAGGAACACGAAGCCGTCCTCATCCATATAGCCGACGTCGCCGGTGTGTGCCCAGACGCGGCCATCCGAGTGGTGGCGCAGCAGGGCAGCCGTTTCGGCGGGCTTGCCGTAGTAGCCCTTCATGATGGCAGGGCCAGAGATGCAGAGCTCACCGCGCTCGCCGATGGGCAGTTCGGTGTCGGTACCGGGCTCAAACACCGACACAAGGGTGTTCACCAGCGGGATGCCCACACTGCCCACCTTGTTGGCAAGGCCGGAAGCAGCGGTGGCGGCAGAAGAAACCTCGGTCATGCCGTAGCCCTTGGCCAGGCCGTACTCCACGCCGTGAGCGGCCAGGAAGTCGTTCACGCTCTGCTCGGCACCCACCGTGATGGCGTCGCCGCCGGCAGCATAGTTGCGGATGAAGGACAGATCCTTGTTCTTCAGCAGCAGCGAAGAGGCCATCTGCTGGTAGTGGGCCGGCACGCCGAACATGTGCTCCGGCTTGTACTTCCAGATCAGGGCACCCAGCTTTGCAGGGTCCAGATTGGGGATGATGATCACGGTAAGGCCCAGCACCAGCGGCAGGTGCACGCCGCAGGCGTAGCCATAGGCAATGAACGGGGGCATGATGTTCATCAGCTTCTGGCCGCGGCGGAACAGCTTTTCGTAAGCACCGAACTGCTGTGCGATGGAGTTGAAGTCCACATCGGTCAGCATGACGCCCTTGGGCGAGCCGGTGGTGCCGCCGGTGTGCACCACCACGCAGGTGTGGTTCGGGTCGTAAGGCTCGGCACCGGTGTCTTTGCCCTCACCGGCGGCAATGAAATCCTTCCAGCGGATCACGTTGGAAGAATAGCGGTTCTTGTCGGGGGTGGACAGCTTGTAGCCCACGGCCAGATGCAGCGGCAGGGAGTCGGCGGGGGACACCACCAGCACCCGTTCCACGTTGGTGCGCTTGGCAGCCTGCTGGCAGCGGTCGTAGACCACGTTCAGGCAGATGAGCAGGTGGGAGTCCACCTCGGTGATGTAATCGTGGATGCCCTCAGCACTATAGCGCGGGTCCACCAGATTCAGGGAGGCACCGATCATGTCGGCAGCATAGAACGCATAGATGACCTCCGGGGTCATCACGCTGACCACGGTGGCAATGTCGCCTTTTTTCATGCCGATGGCACGGAAGGCCGCCGCCGTCTTTTTGACGTTGACGATGAGGTCGGCATAAGTGATCTTGCGGCCGTAATAGGTGATGGCGGTCTCGGTCAAGTGCGTTTTGTTCTGGCGGCAGACGTACTCGAAGGCGCTGCATTCGGGCGGCGTCTGATCGAAGAACTTGGGGTCATAGTATTTGAGCCAGGGTTTTGCGACGGATGCGTAGATGGGTTCGTGTGGTGCAGTCGTCATAGGATTCAGGACCTTTCTTTTTTTTCTTCTTCTTTCATTTTCCCAGAAACGGCAGAAAAAGCATGTTCTGCCGGACACTTTTTGACAGGCAAAAGGCCAAAACGGCCCACCGCTATTGTAGTGGACGGCAGTCGGAATGTCAATGAATAAACTGTGAGAAATCAAAAAAGGACGAACCATCAACGGTTCATCTGGCAAAAACTGTGTAAAGTGATTGGATCGCGACCCGAAGCAGCTCAGGCCTGCGGCAGCCACTGCGCGGCCTCGGCGGCGCTGCAAAGAACCCAGTGCCTCGGGCGCAGCTCCCGCCACTGGGGCGCTTCGATGGAATAATCGTGCATGGCGGGGTCGTACACCAACAGCTTTTTATTGCGCTCCCGGCGGGGGTCCGGCATGGGGATGGCGGACAGCAGGCTGCGGGTGTAGGGATGGATGGCGTGGGCCACCAGCTCCTCCGCGTCGGCCAGTTCCACGATGCTGCCCTTGTGGATGACTGCGATGCGGTCTGAAATGTAGCGCATCACCGAGAGATCATGGGCGATGAACAGGTAGGTGATGCCGCGCTCCTTCTGCAGGCGGCGCAGCAGGTTGAGCACCTGGGCGCGGATGGACATGTCCAGAGCGCTGATGGGCTCATCGGCCACAATGAATTCCGGCTCCACGATGAGGGCCCGGGCAATGCCGATGCGCTGCCGCTGGCCGCCGGAAAATTCGTGGGGAAAGCGGGAAGCAAATTCTGGAAGCAGGCCCACGTCCAGCAGAGCCTGCCGCACTTTTTCTTCCCGCTGGGCGGCGGAGAGGTCGGGCCGCACGTTCTGCAGGCCCTCGCCCACGATGTAGCTCACCTTGGCGCGCTCGTTCAGCGAGGACTGCGGGTCCTGAAAGATCATCTGAATCTCACGGGTGATCTGCTTGTCCAGCGCACGCGGGATTTTGCCGTTGATCTTCTGGCCCTTGTACAGGATCTCACCGCCAGAGGTGGGCAGAATGCGCAGGATGGCCCGGCCGATGGTGGTCTTGCCGGAGCCGGACTCGCCCACCAAACCAAAGGTCTCGCCCTTGTAGATCTGGAAATTGGCGTTCTGTACGGCGGCAAAGGCCTTGCGGCCGGAGCCGTAGGTCACATTCAGGTCCTTCACTTCCAGAAGGACTTCTTTTTCCTCGGCCATCTTACAAGCCCTCCTTTTGCAGTTTTTTCACCGCAGCAGGCGGCTCGATGTGGGGTGCCCGGGGGTCCAGCAGCCAGGTCTTGGCCTTGTGGGTGGGCGAAACTTCAAAGTACGGCGGGCGCTTGACATAGTCGATCTTCAGTGCCTGCGGGTTGCGGGGCGCAAAGGCGTCGCCGCGGATCTCGGCAAAGAGGTTGGGCGGGGTGCCCACGATGTTGAACAGGTCCTCGCCTTTTATGCCCATCTGGGGCATGCTGGACAGCAGAGCCCAGGTGTAGGGGTGGCGGGGGTCATAGTAGATCTCGTCGGCGGTGCCGATCTCTACGATGTCGCCGGCGTACATCACGGCTACCCGGTCGGCAATGTTGGCCACGACGCCCAGGTCGTGGGTGATCATGACGATGGTCAGGTGGTACTTGGCCCGCAGCTCCTTGAGCAGCTGCAAAATCTGAGCCTGAATGGTCACATCCAGCGCGGTGGTGGGCTCGTCACAGATCAGGATCTTCGGGCTGCAGGCCACCGCAATGGCGATCACCACGCGCTGACGCATGCCGCCGGAGAACTCGTGGGGGTACTGCTTAAAACGCACTTCCGGGTCAGAGATGCCCACGTCCCGCAGGTATTCCAGTGTTTTGGCCCTGGCCTCGGTGCCCTTCAGGCCCTGATGCAGGGTCACGGCCTCCAAAATCTGGTCGCCGATGGTTTTCAGCGGGTTCAGGCTGGTCATGGGGTCCTGCATGATCATGGCAATTTCGCGGCCCCGGATGCGTAGCCAGTCCTTTTCGGTTTTCAGGCCGGACAGGCGCACCGGCTCTGCGCCGGGGGTAGGGCAGTAGTCGATGGTGCCGCCGGTGATGGAGCCATTGGTGTCCAACAGGCCCATGAAACTCTTGGTGAACACGCTCTTGCCGGAGCCGGACTCGCCCACGACGGCCAGCACTTCACCCCGGTACAGGTCCAGGTCGATGCCGCGGATGGCGTGCAGCACCCGGCCGCGCAGGTTGAACCGGATATCCAGCCCCTGCACCGAGAGGATGCAGTCATTTTCGTTCATCATGCATTCCTCCTTACTGCAGGTGGTTCTTCGGGTCGGCGGCGTCCGAGAACGCGTTGCCGATCAGATAGAACGCAATGGTGACAAAGCTCAGAATCAGGGTGGGGTAGAGCAGCTGGTAGCGCAGACCGGCCTGCATCATCACCTTGCGGCCGTCGTTGACCAGATTGCCCAGCGAGGGCGTCTCCACCGAGAGGCCCAGGCCGATGTAGGTGATGAACACCTCGTTGCCGATGGCTTCCGGAATGGTGAGGGCCATGCGCAGCATGATCACCGACACCAGATACGGCAGCAGGTTGCGCAGCACGATGCGCACCGTGGGGGTGCCGATGCAGCGGGAGGCAACGTTGTAGTCACGGTCACGGATGATGAGGATCTGGTTGCGGATGAACCGCGCCATCTCGATCCAGCCCTTGATGGACATGCCCAGGATCATGGTCCAGATGCTGGGGGAGGCCACATAGGAGATGAGGATCAGCACAATGGCGGTGGGAATGTTGTCAAAGATGTTGTACAGCTCCGTGAACAGAAAATCCAGCCCGCGCACATAGCCCCACAGCACACCGGCAGTGATGCCCACCACGGCTTCGATGAGAGCCACGAAAAAGGCAATGGTCAGGCTGGTGCGGGCACCGGCCCAGATGCGGGCCCACAGGTCCTGCCCGATGGAGTTGGAACCCCAGATAAAGCCGTCCTGCCCGGGAGCGATGTTGCGGTACTGGATGCCGGTGACGGGGTCCACGGCGCAGAGGTTGGGGTCTGCCTGCCCCGGCAGATAAGGCTGGAGAAAGGCAAAGGCCACCACGGCCACCAGCGCGATGAGCAGGGTCACGGCTACCTTGTTCTTGAAGAAAGCACGGAAGGTGCTGCCCCAGTAGCTGTAGTTGGAGCAGGCCGTGGCCTCGGCCTGCTCGGCGTGGAACCCGGCGGGGGTGAACAGTTCGTCCTCCGGCAGGTCTGCCCAGGCAGCAGGGCCTTCCTTCTGCAGGGTGTTGAGCTGGTTTTCCAGCTTTTTGGATTTTTCCCGTTTCAGGAACGAAAGCATCAGCGGCCACCTTCTTTCTTGCCAAAGTTGATGCGGGGATCAATGAGCACCATGAGCACATCGCCCAGGATCAGGCCCACGATGCCCACGCAGGCGTACAGCAGCACGATGCCCTGCACCATGGTGTTGTCGTGGCGCTGCACGCAGGTCACCAGCAGTCCGCCCATACCGGGGATGCTGTACAGGCTCTCAATGTAAATGGAGCCCACCACCGTGTTGAGGAACGCCGAGGGAATGTACTGCACCAGCGGCACCATGGCGTTGCGGAACACATGATGCAGCGCGATATTGCTTTCGCTCACACCCTTGGCACGGGCCAGCTTGACGTAGTCCTTGTTGCTCTCGTCCACCATATAGCGGCGCAGCCACATGGCGTAGAAGGCCAGGTTTGCCAGGCTCATGCTGCACACCGGCAGCACCCAGTAGCGCCAGTTGGCGGCGTCGAACAGCAGGCCCACCCCCAGAACGGAGGTGCCGTACATCTGGATGTACAAAAAGTACACGGCAGCCGGCACGGCCTGGATGAGCACGATGAGGGCTGTGCCCAGTTTGTCGGGCCAGCGGTTCTTGCACCGGCCCATGACAAGCCCCAGCGGGATGCCCAGCACAAGGCTCAGCAGCATAGCCAGCACGCCCATCTGGATGGAGATGGGCAGCTTTTGGGCCAGGATCTCGGTTACCGGCACGTTGACCTTGTAGATGTGGCTCACGCCCAGGTCACCGTGCAGGGCGTCTTTCCAGAAGCGGCCGATCTGCACCGGCAGCGGGTCCAGCAGGCCCATGGACTGCAGACCCGCCTGAATCTGGGCCGCGGTCATTTTTTCGTAGTTTGCAAAATAGCCTTCCACCGGCATGAGCCGCAGCAGGCAGAACACCAGTGTTACAATGATGAACAGCGTCAGCAGAGAACGCCCGATGCGCTTTGCGAGATATTGCACCATAGTGTGCACCTCTCTTTTTCTTTTGAAATACAGATAAGAATAGAATACCGCAATTTCTTAAGTTTGAAAAGTGATTTGAAGATTTTTTGAGAAAAAGCTGTTGAAAAGGCGGTGGAAACTCCCTCAGTCACGGCTGCGAAGCAGACTGAGGAAGTTCCCATCCCGTGAAAAAGCAACTCGGAAAAATCCGCAGATTTTTCCGAGTTGCAAAGAAAAACATATTTCCGCTGAAAATATCCAGAGCGAAGCGGAGGATATTCAGAATGATTTACCGGGCGTCCCGGTTCTGGTCGTACTCGTCCATGGAGACGTAGTGATCCAGGATGTGCACACCCTTCAGGCGGTTAGACGAAAGGCCGGTGGGGGCGTACTGACCCTCCCACAGGTTCAGGCGGGTGGCAATGTACGGCGGCACGGGCAGGCCCAGCGGCACCACCAGGGCATTCTGGATCAGATAGGCCTCGGCATTGGCAAAGGCTTCATACCGGGCATCCAGATCCTCGGTGATGGCCTTGGCCTTTTCCACCATGTCCATGTAGGTCATGACGTACTCGGCCGTCTCACCGGTGATGATGCCGTCCTCCACGCCGGTGCGCAGGAACGCATAGCAGGTGCCGCGGTCGCCGGCTTCCTGATAGAAGGGGTACACCTCGGTCTCGGGGTCGGAGTAGTCGGCACCCCAGTAGTAGGACATGAGCTCATAGGCACCCACACGGCGCACGGCGTTCAGGAAGTTGTCGGAGGGGCCCTGGGTGATGATGATGTTGATAAAGTCGAAGCCGTCGTTCAGAACGCCCTCCACCTGCTGCTTGAACACCTGACACTGCTTGTCCCAGTCCACCACGGCGGGGTTGTAGGGGTACTGCACCTTGATGGGGAAGGTGGCTCCGGCGGCAGTCAGCTCTTCCACAGCGGCGTCGCGGTATTCCTTGGCCTTTGCCTCGTCAAAGAAGTCGGACAGGTTGGCCAGATCGCCGCATTCGGTGTAGTCCACGCCCTGACTGTTGGCGCAGAAGGACGGCGGGGTGATGGTGTGCAGCTTGTAGTTGTCGTAGCCTTCCGGGGCAGTGACGGCCAGCGTGACCGACGGATTGATGGCGTACAGGAATGCCTTGCGGAAGTTGGTGCTGTTGACGGCCTTGGCCCAATTGTCCGGCTCATACTGGGCGTCCACGCCGGTGACGTTCCAGTTGGAGAACTCGTGGGCGTAGGGCAGGAAGTTGAAGATGTAGAAGTAGCTCTTGCCGGTCTCCGGGCGCTCCATGGACACCATATCCTTGGTGGTGTCGTCGGACAGCCAGCTGTCGAGGATGTCGGAGCTGATGGTGGCCTGGTCGATCTCGCCGCGCCGGACCATTTCCGGGCCGCTGATGAGCTCTTCCTGGTTGTAGATGTAGCGGATGGTGTCGATGTAGACGTTGTCCTTGTCGTAGTTTTCGGGATTTTTCTTCATCACCCAGCTTTCCAGCGGCACATACTCCGCCAGATAGAACGCGCCGCAGCTGCAGGCGGTCTCGGCGCTGGTGCAGAACTGGTCGCCCAGCTCTTCCAGCAGGGAACCGTAGGCCGGCTCGTAGGGAGCGTAGCTCAGCAGGCTGACAAAACCGGGAAAGTCGAAGCACAGCGTATAGGTCAGGGTGTGCTCGTCCACGGCCTTGACGCCCACGGTATCAAAATCCACGGGAGCATAGCTCGTGGTGGTGCCATCGGCGGCTACGGCGGTCACCGAGCCGTCGGCTTCCAGCGTGTAGGTGGTGCCGTCCTCGGCCACGGTGCCGTTCTCGGCGCTGGCTTTGTAGAACAGATAGTTGTAGTAATCCTCGGCACCGGCCACATAGGGGGTGACCAGGCTGGCCGTGGAGGATGCATAGGCCGGGGTGAGCACATACTGCAGCGCATCCACGAAGTCCTGTGCGGTGACCGGGCCCAGCACCTCACCGTTGCAGTCCACCCAGTTCTCGTCCCGCAGGTGGAAGGTCCAGGTCAGGGTATCCGCATCCCACTCCCAGGTGGTGGCCAGACCCTCGCGGATCTTGCCGCGGTTGTCGTACTCCACCAGCGTGTCCACGCACTGGGTGCCGTGGTACAGGTCCGGGTCTGCGGAGCAGATCAGATAGTTCAGGGTGGCGGGCTGACGGGAGTACAGCAGGGTGTAGGTGCTGCTGCCGGAGCCGCCGGTGGAGCTGCCGGAAGCGGACGAGCCGCCGCAGCTGCTCAGCAGGCCGGCTGCCGCTGTGGAAACAACAGCGGCGCCGCCGACTTTCAGGAACTGGCGGCGGGTAATGGTATGACGCATAAAAAATCCCTCTTTCTTTCAGATTCGGGTCTGGATCGGATGAAATTGCCCCGCAGGCACAAACCGAAAAAAGAGGCAACGGAATCCATCCGTTACCTCTTTGTAACAGCGTACAGCTACCAACGGGTAACCAACGCAAGTATAACATTGAATCCGCGCGGCGTCAATCGGTTTTGGGCACAGCGGCGGCAGTTTCTGCACCGGCAGCAGCGGCAGCCTCATCGGTGAGCATGGCAGCCACGGACTGCGGTGCGGCGGGAGCAGCGGCCTCCACGGCAGGTTCTGCAGCCGGGGCAGCTGCCTGCTCTGCCGCCTTGGCGGCTTCCTCGGCGGCCTTTTTGGCTTCCCGCTCTTCCTTGAGCTTCTGTGCGCGGGCACGGGCTTCTTCCTGCCGCTGTTTGGTGCGCTCCTTGATGCGGCACACCGAGCACAGGCCCTCAGCGCTGTCCGGAGCAATGGGCTTGCCGCAGTTCTTGCACAGGGTCTTGGTGCACTTGTGCAGGCTCACCGGGCCAAGGGTGGTGAGCTGGCGCAGCTTCATGCCGTCCAGCCCCTTGTTGGAGCAGGCCGCCACGCACACGCCGCACTCACTGCACTTCCACGGGGTGACCACCATGCGGGTCTGGCCGTCCGGCAGGTCCTCCTGCTTCAGGGCACCTGCACGGCAGGCTTTTTCGCACTTGCCGCAGGCAAAGCACTTGTCGGTGAAACTGGGCAGATAGCAGCCGTAGTGCAGGGGATTGTCCGGCATGGCGGCCTTGAGCTGCCTGGTGCGCTGGTGCAGCAGCAGGCGGAAGTCTGCACCGCCGTCCTCGTCGGCGCGCAGGCCGGGCAGCATGCGCAGCAGCTGTTTGGTGCCGCTCTTGGAGCCGTGGCCCACCTGCTCGAACATCTCGCGGCGGGTGAGCTCCTTGACGTGGTAGGGGGCTTCGTCCGGCTCATAGGCCAGCGTGAAGCGGGCCTCGAACATCGTTTCCCCGAAGAACTCCACCAGGCGGGTCAGCTCGGCCCGCAGCTGGTCGGCGCAGGTGTCGTTCTCGCACTCGCCGCAGGGGGTCAGGTCCAGCACGATCTTTTTGTTCAGGGCCAGATAGGCCAGCGCCTCCCAGGAAAGGGACGCAATGCAGGCGCGCACCATGGAGTTTTTGCGGGCCGACTTCTCACAGCCGATCCAGATGGTATCGTTGTCGGTGTCGGCGGCAGAGGTGTCGCGCTCCACCTGCTCCGGCGAGGGGGAGATGCAGCGGCTGCGGCATACGGAGACGCACAGACCGCAGTCGGTGCAGGGGTCCCAGTCCTTGACGAGGTTGGGACGGGTAAAGATCTGATCGCCGTAGGGGCAGATATCCTTGCAGGCCGTGCAGGATTTGCGGTGCGGGTGCAGGTTCCAGCACTGGCGGCGGTTGATCTCCGGATGGGTGGTCTTCATCAGCGCATCCATCGCAGCTCTTGTAAAAAAGCCCATACGATCACTCCTTTTCTACGATCGACGTGACAGCTGCATGGTCCAGCAGAAAGCGCTGGACCTTCTGGTTGGTAAGGGCGGCGGCCACAGCATCACGGGCCAGAACCCGGCGGATCTCCTCCTCCGGGTTGCCGTGCAGCCGGGCCAGACGGGCGTATTCGGCGTCCACTTCCTCATTGCTCACAGTGATATTCTCGGCCTGTGCAATGGCCGGCACGGCCAGCATCGCGCGCATGCGGCGTGCGGCGTCCTGGCGATAGCCGGCCCGCAGCTGTTCCGGCGTGGTGTTGTTGGCCTGGCAGTACAGCTCCAGCGAGAAGCGGCTCCGGGAAAGCTTATCCTTCAGCTGCTGCAGCGCGTGGTCGGCGTTCTGGTCCAGCACGGCAGCAGGCAGCTCCACGGTCAGGTTGGCCCCGGCCAGGTCCAGCAGGGCAGCCTCAGCCAGACGGTCAGCGTTGGCCTCGTGAGAAGCCGCTTTCTTGGCACGGATGCTCTCCCGCAGGGCGTCCAGCGTGGCAAAGCCCAGCCGCTGGGCCAGGGCATCGTCCACGGTGGGTTCCTGCTTCTGCTCCACCGTGTGCAGGCAGATCTCGAACTGCGCCGTTTTGCCGGAGAGCTCCGGCACGCGGAACTCGTCCGGGTAGGTGAAATCAAAGCGGAAGGTCTCTCCGGCACAGTGGCCGTACACGGCCTGCTCGGCGGCAGGCATGAGCTGGGCGGTGCCCAGTGTCACGGTCACCTGTTCCATGCGGCTGTCCGGGATGGGCGCGCCGTCCAGAAAGCCCTCAAAATCCAGCGTGACCCGCATCCCCCGGGCAGCGGGGGCACTGGTGGCGCAGAAAGGCGCATGACGGCGGGCAAGGCTTTTCAGTTCAGAAGCAACGGCGGCTTCGGTCACCGGGCGCACCCGGCGGGTGACCGGCAGGCCCTTGTACTGCCCCAGCGTGACCGGCGGCAGAGCATTTGCGGTTTGTTCCATGGCAGGGAACCTCCATTCCAGTAAGCGCTTACAGCCCGCGGGCAGCAAGCCAGTTTTCGGCGACCTGAGAGAACATCTCAGGGTATTTGGCATCTTCTTCGGTAAAGGCACTGAGGTAATACTCCACCTCGGCGCGGCTGGGGGCTACAGTGCGCCGCCAGATGGTAAAGGTGGTGCCGTTGCCCATGTCAAAGGTCTCTTCCAGTGCGAAGTATTCGTCGCGCACAGCCAGGAACATGTCGTTCAGCTTGTGGGACATCTCGTTCTCAGGGTCATTTACATGAGTCAGCGGGAAAGGATCGGCGGTGAGAACGTATTTTGCCTCAAAGAACTGCATGGGGAAGTAGTGGGTGCCAGGCACCGAGAAGCCAAAGGCCAGCTTGTTGTTGATGGGGGTTGCGGGCAGCTGGCAGTTCTTGAAGTGGTCCGGGCAGTACAGCGTGTCGTGGGGGATCATATAGGCGATCTCGCCATCGGCGCAGTGGGTGTCGATCCAGCTGGCAATGGCCTTGATCTGCGGCAGATCCTTGCGGTCATAGACCAGGTCATCAATGGCGGCAAAATCGCGGGCGCTCTCCTGCGGAGAAGCCGAGAGAACAGTGCGGCCGATGAGAAAATCCGGCAGAGCCACGGTGGTCAGGGGGGAGCAGCGCACCGAGGTGGCAAAGGCGATGGTGAACAGCCAGAAGCCGATTTTCAGGTTCCGGCGGCGGTTCATGCCCTCTGCCAGGGCTGCGGCGCCGATCAGGAACAGGAGGAACCAGCCGGGTAAAAACAGCAGCATATGTTGGGAACCGGTGGTCTGCACCCGGGTGAACAGCACCATGCTCAGCAGGATCTCCAGCCCGGCCAGACAGGGCAGAGCTGGCATCTTTCTGCGCTTGAAGCAGAACCACAGGCCCATGCCCATAAGCACCAGGTTCATCAGGCCCATGCGGGCGCATTGCAGGTAGGTTTCAGTGACCATGCCGCCGCCGTTGTAGTAGGAATAGTGGTCGGCGTAGTCGTAGCCCAGAATGTGGCTCACCAGGGGCCACAGCAGGATGACCATGGCCACCATGGACATCAGGCCGAACAGGATCAGGTTGCGCACCTGCAGCAGGGCATCCTGCCTGCGGCCCACTTTGGCAATGCGGGCGCTGCTCACCAGCACCAGCACGGCGTAGGCAAAGTAGTAGCCCACCACGAAGTACAGGTACCACCGGCGGGACAGGATGATGGCCGCCGTGGCCAGGAACAGCAGCCCGAACCGGGGCAGGTCCAGCTTTTCAAACCGGAAATCCAGCGTGAGCAGCAGGATGCTGAAGGCGAAGATCAGGCCGAACCAGTCCGGCTGGCTCAGCACGGCGCTCATGCGCAGCCACGGGTAGGTAAAGGTCCAGGACAGACCGATGAGAAAATACCAGAAGCGGTTTTTCACCTGCAGCATCTGGCCCACTTTGACCACCAGACCGGCCAGCAAAAGCAGCAGCATGGGCACGATGCTGAACACCTGACAGATTGCAAAGCTGTCGCCGGTGCGGTCGGTCAGGCAGAACGGGAACTCGATGAACAGGGTGTTGAAGTTGGTATAGTCCTCAGCCAGAGAGTCCAGAATGAAATGGAAGCCGACCGCCGGGCCCTGAAGAAAGGCGGCCTCGGCGTTGTACTGCTTGTTGATGTAGTTGACGTAGTCCCAGATGTACACGAAGCTGCGGCGGGTCTCGGCCCAGTAGAAGTAGAGCAGCGCCGCGGCCCAGAAACCGATGATCACAGCCCAGTGGAACAGGTCGAACTTCACGTCCGCCAGCCGCAGCACCACCAGCACCAGCCCGAACAGGGCCAGGTTGCACCACAGGCTCACCAGCGGGAAAAATACGGCACTGCCGGGGGCGGCAAGGCCCAGCACCACCAGCGCCAGTGCGGACACGGCATAGGCCAGCAGGGCCCTGCCTACCCACGAGATGCGCAGCTTGGAAAGAGTTGCTGACATGAGAAAAAATCCTCCTTATAAAAATGCGCGATGCACACAGCATAAATTCACAGCTTACAGTATAGCAAACCACAGGGGGCACTGTCCAGCCATAGCGGAGGCAAAACCAAAAATGCCCCGCTGCTTTCAAAGCACGCGGGACATTTTGACACAAATATTACTTACTGGAATTCTTGGCGCGGGCGGTACGGCGCTTCTGGGCCATGGCCTTGTTTGCGCTGATGCGGGCGGCGTCCGGGTTGGGGGCCTCCGGGGTCAGGCGCAGCAGGAAGCTGCCCATGGCGGGCAGGTCCACGGTGAGGGTATAATCCCGGCCGTACACGCCGCCGTCGGTGGTGTGGAAGTGCAGCTTGCGGCGGCCCTTGTGGGCACCGCCCCACTCGGCAGCCTCGGTGTCCAGCACCAGCTCCGCAGAGCAGGGGAACTTGAGGTACAGCGGGAACTTTTTGTGGGCGTGGTCCTGGGTGTTCATGATGCACAGCAGGTTCTGGCCCCGGCCCTTGCGCAGCCAGGCGTAGACGCCCTCGGTGCAGCTCTCGCTGGCCACCCACTCAAAGCAGTCGGGGTTGTATTCGCCGTCAAACAGGGCGGGCTCGGTGGCGTATACCAGGCTCAGGCGGGCGAAATACTTCTGGAAAGCGTCATGGAATGGATACTTGAGCAGGTCCCAGTCCAGCTCCCGTTTTTCGTCCCACTCGCGGAAGTGCCCCAGCTCGTTGCCCATGAAGTTGAGCTTTTTGCCCGGATGCATGTACATATAGAAATAGAGGGTGCGCAGCTGGGCGCACTTTTCGGCGTAGGTGCCCCACAGCTTGTCGATGATGGTCTTTTTGCCGTGCACCACCTCGTCGTGGCTCAGGGCCAGCAGATACAGTTCGTTGTAGAAGTAATGCATGCTGAACAGCAGCTTACCGTAGGCGTTCGGCCGCTCCCCGAAGGGGGTAGCGAAATAGTCCAGTGTGTCGTGCATCCAGCCCATGTCCCACTTGTAGTCGAAGCCCACACCGTCGTAGCGGGTGGGGGCGGTGACCTTGAGGAAGTTGGTGGAGTCCTCGGCCATGTAGATGCCGGTGGGCCAGCGCTTGTTCAGCCCGTGGTTCAGGCTGCGCAGGAAGTTCACCGCACCCTGGTTCACGCCGCGGTTGGGGTCACCCTGCCAGTACAGTGCCCGGGAGATGGCGTCCATGCGGATGCCGTCGCAGTGGTACACATCCATCCACAGCCCGGCGGCGCTGCTCAGGAAGCTGCATACCTCCCGGCGGTAGTAGTTGAAGTTGCAGGTGCCCCACTCGCTCTGTCCCACGTCGCTGTCGTACTCGTACAGGTGGGTGCCGTCGAACTTGGCCAGTGCGTCGGCGTTGGCGGCAAAGTGCACCGGAACAAAGTCCATGATGACGCCGATGCCCATGCGGTGGCAGGCGTTGACGAAGGCAGCGAACTGGGCCGGGGTGCCGTAGCGGCTGGTCACCGAGAAATACCCGGTGGTCTGGTAGCCCCAGCTGCCGTCAAAGGGATGCTCGGCCAGCGGCAGCAGCTCCACATGGGTAAAGTGATGGTCCAGCAGCCAGGGAATCAGCTCCTTGGCCAGCTCCTCGTAGTTGTACCAGCCGTCCGAGCCGTCGGGCTGGGTGCTGCCGGGTTTGTGCTTCCAGCTCCCGGCGTGCAGCTCGTAGATGTTCAGCGGGCGGTTGCGGCACTTGTCGCGCCGCTCCATCCAGGCATGGTCGTCAAAGGCAAAATCCAGCTTTGCCAGACGGCTGGCCGTGCCGGGGCGCAGCTCGGTGGAAAAGGCATAGGGGTCGCTGCGCATCACCACGCTGCCGTCGGCTCCGTGGACGCGGTACTTATAAAGATCACCCTCGGCCAGGCCCGGGATAAAGGCACTCCACACGCCGGTATCGGCGCGCTCCATGGGCACACCGGCTTCCCAGCCGTCAAAGCCGCCGCACACCTCCACGGCGGTGGCACCGGGGGCCCAGACCGCAAACCGCCAGCCCTCGGCACCGTCCGGGGCCGTGCAGGGATGTGCGCCCAGAATGCGGTAGGCGTCGAAGCAGTCTCCATTGAAAAATTCACGGGGAATGGCAGGGTAATTCATGCAAAGATCTCCTCCTGTGTATGATGGGCAGCACCGGCAGCTGCGGTGCTGCAATTGGGCAATTTATCCAAGGAAAATGGTTTATAACCGGCACTATAGCCGGTATTCTTGGCGAATCATGACAAAAATAGGCAAAAATTCACATATTTGTCAGATTTTGTGTTATACTAATCCTGCCGCTGACCGAACGGCGGCAGGAGATTATTTGCAAAGAGGGAGCGGTATTCAACAATGGCTTGGTATGACAATGCGGTATTCTATCACATCTATCCTCTGGGGCTGTGCGGCTGCGCGCACGAAAATGACGGCCAGCCCACCCCGGGTGCATTCCAAAAACTGAACGACTGGGCGGCCCATGCAGCAGACATCGGCTGCACCGCCATCTATATCGGCCCGCTGTTTGAGAGCGGCTCCCACGGCTACGATACCATCGACTACCGCCGGGTGGACCGCCGTCTGGGTACCAACGAAGAGTTCAAGGAGTTCGTGGCCAACTGCCACGCCCGCGGCCAGCATGTCATCGTGGATGGTGTGTTCAACCATGTGGGCCGCGACTTCTTCGCCTTCCAGGACCTGAAGGCCAACCGCGAGAACGCCCGCTATAAGGACTGGTTCTGCGATGTGAACTTCTGGGGCAACAACGAGTACAACGACGGTTTTTCCTACGGGAACTGGGGCGGATTCAACCTGCTGGTCAAGCTGAACCAGCGCAACCCGGAGGTGCAGAACTATCACTTCGACACCATCCGTTTTTGGGTAGACCAGTTTGACATCGACGGCATCCGGCTGGATGCAGCTGACGTGCTGGACTTTGACTTCATGCGCGGGCTGCGCCGTCTGGCCAACGAGATCAAACCGGAGTTCTGGCTCATGGGTGAGGTGATCCACGGGGACTACAGCCGCTGGGCAAACCCCGAAATGCTGCACTCTGTGACCAACTACGAGCTGCACAAGGGCCTGTGGAGCGGCCACAACGACCACAACTATTTCGAGATCGCCCACACCATGCGCCGTCTGCAGGGCCTGTGCCACGATACCCGGCTGTATCTGTTCTCGGACAACCACGATGTGGAGCGCCTGCCCAACAAGCTGCGCAACCGGGAACACATCCGTCACATTGCGATTCTAGTATATACCCTTTGGGGCATTCCGTCCATCTATTATGGTTCGGAGTTTGGCATCGAGGGCAAAAAAGAGTGGGGCAGCGACTGGCCCCTGCGCCCCTGCCTGGAATTGGAGGACTACAAGGACGCCCTGACCACCAACCCGGTCACCAGCGTATATGCGGCACTGGGCAAATTGAAGGCCGAGGAACCGGCCCTGACCTGGGGCGAGTTCAAGGAACTGCACCTCACCACCCAGTGTTACGCCTACGCCCGTGTGCTGGACGGCGAAGCCCTTGTGGTGGTGCTGAACAACGGCGACAGCCCGGCGCAGCTGGAATTCCAGCTGCCGGTGGAGGCCAATGCGGCCGAGGATCTGCTGGCCGATACCGTGGGCGCGCAGCCGGTGATGATAAGCTTCGACTGGGGCCGCATGAAGGTGCAGCTGCCTTCCAACTATGCCACCATCCTGCGGTTGAAAAAGTAAGCGGCTTGCACATTGCGGCCGGTTTTGCTACAATAGGGGCAGCAACGTCGGAAAACGGAAGGGAGCCTGACAAAAGATGAACGCAGCACAGCGCAGAGAATGCATCCTGACCCGGTTGAGCGGTGCCCAGAACCCGGTAAGTGCCAGCGCACTGGCCGCTGAGCTGGGGGTCTCCCGGCAGATCGTGGTGGGGGACGTGGCACTGCTGCGTGCAGGCGGGGCGCAGATCGACGCGACGCCGCGGGGCTACCAGCTGCACCCGGCAGAAAAAGGTTATACCGGCATCCTGGCCTGCGTGCACCGCACCGAGGACGAAATGCGCCGGGAACTGTACACCATTGTGGACCAGGGCGGTGTGGCCGTGGATGTGGCCGTGGAAAACAGCCTGTACGGCGAGATCCGTGCGAACCTGAATCTGGCCAGCCGCTACGATGTGGACACCTTTCTGGTGCAGGCGCGCAGTGCGCCGGAAAGTCTGCTGAGCCGGATGACCGGCGGCGTGCATCTGCACACTTTGCGCTGCCCGGACCGGGCCAGCTTTGAGCGCATCCGCGCAGAACTGGACCGGCAGGGCCTGCTGTACCGCCGGGAATGACCGTGCGGGGCAGACAGCTCCGGATAAAATCAGTATAAAAAACGCTGTGGGGCTTGTCTATCCGCAAAAGTGGAAAAACGTTGGATAGCCAACCCAAATGTAAAAGAGGTGGATTTTCTGGACATTCGCATTGAAAAAACGGAACGCGCCATCAAGCAGGCCTTTATGGAGCTGCGGGCCGAAAAACCGTTGGAAAAAATCCGGGTCAAGGAGCTGTGCGACCGGGCCTGCATCAACAAATCCACTTTTTATGCCCACTATCAGGACATCTACGCCCTGGCCAACGCCATGGAGGACGAGATGGTGGAGGCTGTGGTCGCAAGCCTGCCCAACCTGACCGCCCGGGATGTGAGCGAGCGTACCGAGTGGCTGGCCCGCGAGATGTTCCGGGCCTTTGTCCGGCACCAGAACGAGATTAACACTCTGTTTGCGGATTCCCGGCAGGGGCTGTTCATCAACCGGGTGGAGGCGGCGCTGCGCAAGTGCATTGCCGAGAGCGACCCCGCCTTTGAAAACGACGTAGTGCGCAAGGTGGTGCTGTCCTTCTGTGTGCAGGGGTGCTACTACACCTTTACCAGCTACTGCGGCCAGATGGACGAGACCCGTCTGGTGGCCCTGCTTGCCTCTATCGCAAGGGCAGCGCAGAAGATCCGGATGTGAATACAACAAAAAAGCCATGGCAGCTGCCATGGCTTTTTTTGTTGCTGTGAAGAAAACGGATCACACACCGGAGGCACCGTAGTTTGCCAGCACGCGGGCGGAAGGGTCGTTGACGTTGCAGCCCGGCCATGCCTTGTTGGGCATCCAGAAATCCACGATGGTGCGGCTCTGGTCGTGGTAATACTTCTCGAAGATCTCCCGGTAGAACAGGCTCTCCTTGGTAAAGGGCATGCAGTGGGCCGAGTAGTTGGCCCGGCGCAGCTGGAACTCTTCGTCGGTGTACAGGCTGTTGGTGTACTCCTTGATGTCGTCCACCATGCTGTGGCCCACGGCATCCGAGAAAGCAGCCTTCTCACGCCACAGGATCTCCGGCGGCAGCCAGTCGCCCTCAAAGGCCTTGCGCAGCAGGTACTTGCCCTTGTTGTAACGGTTCAGCTTCATTTCCGGGTCGATGGCCATGACGTAGCGCACAAAGTCCAGATCGCCGAAGGGCACACGGGCTTCGATGCTGTTGGCCGAGATGCAACGGTCGGCGCGGAGCACGTCGTACATGTACAGCTCCCGGATGCGCTTCTGGCTCTCCTGCTGGAAGGCGTCGGCGGTGGGAGCGTAGTCGGTGTATTTGTAGCCGAACAGCTCGTCCGAGATCTCGCCGGTCAGCAGCACCCGCACGTCGGTCTGCTCGTGGATGGCCTTGCACAGCAGGTACATCCCCATGCTGGCGCGGATGGTGGTGATGTCCCAGGTGCCCAGCAGGCGGATGACCTCTTCCAGGTTCTGCAGCACGATGTCGCGGTTGATGATGATCTCGTGGTGCTCGCTGCCCAGATAATCGGCGGTCTGACGGGCATATTTCAGGTCGATGGCGTCGGTGTCCATGCCGATGGCAAAGGTGCGGATGGGCTTGCCCAGCTTCTTGGCGGCAATGGAGCACACCAGCGAGGAGTCCAGGCCGCCGGAGAGCAGGAAGCCCACCGGGGCATCGGCGTCCAGACGCTTCTCCACACCGGCGATCAGCTTTTCGCGGATGTTGGTCAGCACGGTGTCCATGTCATCCTGCATGGGAGCGGGCACATCGGCGATGTCCTCATAGCGCACAAAGCGGCCGTCGCAGTAGTAGCTGCCAATGGGGAAGGGCCGGATGTCATCGCACCAGCCGATCAGGTTCTGCATCTCGGATGCAAAAGCGATCTGGTGGCTGGACTTGGAGTAGCCGTAGAACAGCGGCCGGATGCCGATGGGGTCGCGGGCGGCAATGAGCCGGTCCTTGCGGGAATCGTACAGGATCAGTGCGAACTCGGAGTCCATGTGGCGGAACATGTCCAGACCGTACTCGTAGTACAGCGGCAGCAGGATCTCACAGTCGCAGTCGGACTGGAACTTGTAGCCCCGGCGCTTGAGGATCTCCTTCTCAAACCGGAAGCCGTACAGTTCGCCGTTGCACACCACGCAGTCGGCACCGCGGTAGAACGGCTGCATACCCTCCGGCGTCAGACCCATGATGGCCAGACGGCCAAAACCCATCAGGCCAAAGGGGCCTTCCACCACCCGCTGGTCGTCCGGGCCGCGCATCACGGTGCGCAGCAGATATTCTTTGAACTTGGCGGCACTCAGATCGTGCCCAGTGTAGCCCATCACACAACACATAGTTCTTACCCCTCTTTTTTCCTTGGTGAATAAAAAAATACGGCAGCGCATTCATCCCGTTTTGCTAGGACGAATATGCTGCCGTATCCGTGGTGCCACCTAAATTACCGGCACACAGAGTATGCCAGTCACTTTTGTGCGCTCTCCCCGTTGAAAGCACTGCCGCGATAACGAGCGGCGCACGTCTGCCCCTACTGCCGCGCCCGGCGGGTTCAGGGGGAAGCTCACGGGTGTTCATTCGGGCTTCGTTCTCTGCGCAGCTTCCACCGGCCTGCGCTCTCTGCAAAAGAACCTTGAAACCTTACTTTTCCCGTTCAACGCTTTTTCTGCCTGCATTGTATCACGGCTTTTTGCCCGTGTCAACACAGCAGGAACATTTTTGTGCGGTTTGCTCCGGCTGCGGGGCATTTTGTGCGCAGTGGCGGCACAATCCGTACAAAACGCTGCCCTCACACTGCAACGTAAAGCCGTGCTCGGCCATCAGATGGGCCCGCACTTCGTCCATGAAGTGGCAGTCCAGATGGTAGATGCGGCCGCACTGCACGCACTTCAGGTGCAGGTGTTCCCGGCAGTGGCGGCCTTCGTCCACATACTGGAACACGGCCTTCTCGCCCTTGTCGGCCACATATTTCATGATGCGCTGCTCCCCGGCCAGCTTGTCGAGGTAGCGGTACACGGTGGTGGGGTTGGGGCTGGCACCCTGCTCCTCCAGATGCTCCAGAATGTTGGAGGCACTGACTGCGTGCTGCCGGTTGTTGATGAGATAATCCAAAATCAGCTGGCGGGTCTTGGTATTGTAGCCATCGCTCCGTGCCATGGAAAAAGAACGCTTCCTTTCTGAATGAGAACTGTTTTGACCTATTGTAGCATATTTTTGTGTGGGATGCAAAAAGGAAGGCCCAGCCAGCCCGAATTTGGTGACAAGCACAAAATTCCTTGTCACAATTGGCAAAAATGACGCAAAATCTTTGGTCAAAACGGAAAACACATCGAAGTTTTCTCAAAACTCTTGTAAAAAATGCACTTGTGTGAAATAATATATTAGTGAGAAATGTTGGATGGCAGACGGGATACAAGACGATGCCCGAGGAAGAAGCCGGGCGGCAGGCCGCGAACAGGCTGCCGCATTTGTATGGAGAATTTTAGGAGTACGACCGCCTATGAAAGAAATGGAAACCCAGTCCAAGCTGAGCCTGAAGCTGCAGGCTTATCAATACCTGAAAACCAAGATCCTGAACTGTGAGTACCGGCCCAACGAGTTTCTGAATGAGCAGAAACTCTGCGCGGAAATGGGCAACATCAGCCGCACCCCCATGCGGGATGCACTGGGCCGTCTGGAGCAGGAGGGCCTGATCACCATCCTGCCCAAAAAGGGCCTGATGGTTTCCGGCATCACCGAAGAAGATGTGCACAGCATGTTTGAGATGCGTCTGCTGGTGGAGCCTTATGCCCTGCGTACTTATGGCGACCGCATCCCGCGGGAAGCGCTGGAAAACTACACCGAGCTCATGCATCACCCGGAGCGCATCTCCGACTTCTGTGAGTCGGACGACGGGTTCCATGAGCTGCTCATGAGCACCCTGCCCAACAAGTATCTGCGCAGCGCCTACGACCGCATTACCGGCCTGAACACCCGCTTCCGCATCATGACCGGCAAGGTGAGCATGATCAATCAGGAGCAGACCTGTGAGGAGCATCTGAAAATTCTGGATGCGGCTCTGGCTGGCGACTGGGACCGCGCGGCAGACTCCCTGCAGCACCATCTGGAGCTGGCCCGCGACAAGGCAGAGGGCGTCATCAAGGTCATCCGTCTGTGGTAAACATTTGAATGCAAAAAGATCCAGCGTCATCCGGCGCGGGATCTTTTTTGTTACAGTGCGTCCAGTTCCTCCTGCAGGCGAGCCAGCGATGCACGGATGGGCAGCTTTTGGGGGCACATGGTCTCGCATTTGCCGCAGCGGATGCAGCGGGAGGCCTTTTCATTGTCCGGAAATTGCAGGGTCCACTGGGCCTTGATGGCCTCCGGCTGCTGGAACATCCCCAGCTTGTTCCAGATGCTGAAATTATCCGGGATGTCCACCCCCATGGGGCAGGGCATGCAGTAGCGGCATCCGGTGCAGCCGATCTTGATGCGGCTGTGCAGCACGGCAGCCGCCTGTTCCACAGCTGCATCCTCAGCAGGGGAGAGAGGGACAAAGTGGTCAAAGGTGGTCAGATTGTCTGCCAGCTGCTCCTCGGCACTCATGCCGGAGAGCACCACATGCACGTTGGGGTGTCCGGCCACCCAGCGCAGCGCCCAGGAAGCATCACTGGCGTCCGAGTGCAGGGCACGCAGCGGCGCGGCGGCGTCTGCGGGCAGAGCGGCCAGCGTGCCGCCCTTGATGGGCTCCATGATGATCAACGGCACGCCGCATTCCTCGGTGAGCTGGTAGCCCCGGTCACCACTGATCTCTTCGGCGCGGTCGTCCCGGTCCAGATAGTTGTACTGCAGCTGGCAGAAATCCCAGGGCTGATCCCGCAGGATGGCCTCAAAACCGGCGGCGTTGTCGTGGCAGGAAAAGCCGAAATTTCGGATGCGTCCGGCGGCCTTTTGCTCCCACAGCCAGTCCACGATGCCCAGTTCCTTGGCCTGCTCGTACCGGGCTTTGTGCAGCGAGTGCAGCAGGTAAAAGTCGATGTACTCCACCCCCAGCCGCTGGAGCTGCTCTTCAAAGATGCGCTGAGCATCGGCAAGGCTCTTGCAGATCCACAGCGGCATCTTGGTGGCCAGGTAGAAGCTGCTGCGCTCCCATTTGGCAATGACCCGGCCCACAAAGGGTTCGCTCTGGCCGTTGTGGTAGGGGTAGGCCGTGTCAAAGTAGTTCACGCCGGCGGCCTTTGCGGTGTTGAGCAGGGCTTCGGCCCGGGGCTCGTCGATGGAGCCGTCTGCCCGGGTGGGAAAGCGCATGCATCCGTAGCCCAGCAGGGAAGTGCGGAGCGGTTTGTTGTTCCAGTTGCGGTATTCCATAACTCTCTTGTGCGGCAGAGGTGTTGCAGCCCTGCCGTTCCTCCTGTTGCAACCAGTATAGCACAGTTCCGGGGCATAAAAAAGAGGTCTGCACCTCGCGGTACAGACCTCTTGATGTTCAAGAAAGAACGGTAAGAGAAGGGGTT
>UMGF01035910.1_pt1 | contig 30740 bp, 15 predicted proteins | sample 1965181 | NCBI WGS metagenome assembly UMGF01 (sample SAMEA4836063, study PRJEB28245) | human gut metagenome | biome: gut microbiome; material: fecal sample | place: Denmark | collected 2008 | reverse complement strand
GCTTAAGCCGTCAGGCGGGAATTGTGCGGTGTTGCCTTAGGTTCTGCACGGGGAACCACCCCTCAGTCACCTTCGGTGACAGCGCAAACAGCGCCCCGTCCCCTCTGTCGCTTCGCGACATCTCCCCGCCCCGCGGGGAGTCACCCCTCAAGGGGCGCCAATATCTCCACCTTATGTTTGCGGTGGCTCCCCTTAAGGGGAGCTGGACGCGGAGCGGCCTGAGGGGTGGTTCCCCGCCACAAACCTAACCCGTAGGGTGGTTCCCCACGCAGGGCCTAAAAATCAACCGAACAACGGCCATGTACACCTAAAAAAATTTATTTCCCAATAACCCACCATAGGGGGAGGGCCAAACCCGGCCCTCCCCCTGTGTATGATGGATTATCCCTCTATACCCTATTGGTGAATTGTAACATTGTTTTGCCTTGCGGCGGGCGCATCAGGCGCGGTTCTTCTTTTTCAGGCTCAGCAGCACGCCAACACCGGCCACAACCAGCAGCACGCCAATGCCGCTGAACAGCAGGGTGCCGAAACCACCGGTGGTGGGCAGGTCGAAGCCCTTGCGGTTGATGATGGTAATTGGTGCATACGTATAATCGTCCTGGCCATTCTTGAAAGTAGTGGTCTTTGCGTCACGCTTAATCAATTTGCCATCGCTAGAAAATTTATTGCTAACTGTCCAACTAGTAGTATAATCCACAGTCAAATTGGCATCAACAGGGCCAGAAAGCAAGTTATAGCCCTTATTCGTCATGGTTTCTACCAATTTGTACTCACCATCGGGCAAACCACTGACAGTTGCACGGCCAGCTTCATCACCCTCGCCCGTAGTTGTAAGAGTATCTACCTTAAACCACTTCGGCTCAGTTTTAGCTTCTGTTTCATTCAAGCCCAGTGCCTTGGCATCTGCCGCAGTCAGGAACCTGCATTCTTTTACACCAAAGATAACAGTATCGGTCGTATTCTCTTTCAGTTTGTCAGTCTTTTCATCGTACTTCTTATAAAGGTCAAACGTTACACCATTCAGCAGTTTTTCAGTATTTCCATCCTGACCCTTTTTCAGGATACCAGTTTTGAAGGTATAAACAACAGCCTTATCATGGATTTCGTAGGGAGTATCATCCTCGCCATCCTTAATATCCGTCTTACGGGAGTAATCAAGGTGAGCTTCGTTCACATTGCCAACAGTGGTAGTGTCTGCGCCCGGCTGCAAAGTTGCAGTGTAAGAAATCGTGATGGTCTTACCGGCAGCTGCATTCAGTTTATCCTGGCTCGTTCCTGCTTTAAAATCAATCGTAATTTCAGAATTATTGCCATTAGAGGTATTTGTCAACGTGTAATCAGTATTCGCAGCAAAGGTTACATCTTGACCTTCTGTATCTTTACCGCTAATGGTAACACTGTCAAGGTTATGCATAAGCTGATCCTTGTTCATTGTATCAACAACTTTAAAGGTTTTCAGCTTTACTACATTTTCAGGAACATAGATGGTCAGAGTATATTCAACGGTATCACCAACAGCATAGTCGGTATCATTGCCTGCGTCACTACCCTTGGTAATATCACGCTGTTTCACATCTTTCTCCAAATCCGGCTTATGGTTATAAACCGTCATGGTATTGTCATTGTTAATTACAAAATCGCTGTTCGGGGTGGCTCCATCCGGCGTTACAAGCTTACCTTGATCATTAATTTCAAACTCATATGCCACATTGTTGTTGATAATATAGCCGCTTTCTTTGCCTTCTGTATAGCCAATTTCCACAAAACGGTATTTACCCTTGAGCAAATTCTCAACTGTAATTTCGCCATCCTTGTTTGTTGTAAACTCGCATGTGTTATTTACAGTATAATCATCGTATTTATCCGTGCTCGCCGAGTTCTTATTGTAGCGCTGCAACTTAAAGATAACATTCGGCAAATTTTCGATTTCATTTTCTTTACCGTCTGTCTTACCTTTCTTTACCAGCGTAATGTCACCTTTCGCGGAGCTGTTCTTCGGGTAAACAACAACATCATAGAGCCATTCCTTAAGCTGGTCTCCCGTTGCTTGCTCACCAACCTGAACTCTCGTCATAGGAATAGAAACAAGGAACGGATCCACGGGCTTTACAACGGAATCCGGCGTCGTTGTTTCGATAACCAGGTACATGCCAACGTTCAGGTCTTCAAACTTAACAAAACCATTAGCATCCGTTTTTCTTTCCGTTTTGCCGTCTTTACCTTTAACAGCTTTGTCAGCGATACCTTCTTTCAGATTTGCTGCGGTTTTATCGCCAGGAGTCTTAAAAAAGCTATCCGCTGTAACAGCATTATCATCACTAGCAGCTTCATAATATGCTACCAGCTCATCTGCCGTTTTAACCTGATAAATAGTAAAACCTGCATCTTTAAGCGGCGTAGCCTCATTCGGCACAGCCTGCTGCTCACCAGTTCCAGCTACAGAACCTGTCAATTCTGTGCTATGGAGATACTTATAAATGGTAATAGAGCCTTTTTTTGTTTTATCAATCGTACTTACGCTGGTTTTGATTTCAGGTGTTTGGGCATTGCCTTCGCCCTCGGCTGCCATTGCTGGCATGGCGCACAGACTGAGGGCCAGGGCGGCGCTCAACAGGCCTGTGAGAAAACGTTTTGCTTTTTTCATTTCAGTACCTCTTCTCTTAAAAAAATCATCATCGGATGGGCGGCGGGGCCGCCCGGCTTAAGGGTTCTGCATCAGCACGGCGTGCAGTGCGGGGCGCTGCAGCGGGGAAACGCTGCCGCGCCGCCCGCACTGTGCCGTGAAGAAAAAAGGAGGAAAAACTGGGCCGCTTGCCCACTTGGCTTAAGGTGCATCTGAAACCAAAGGAAATAACGGATATTTCGCAGCCACAAGCAGGATGTAAGGCAAAGAGCCGCCGGAATCCTTTCCGGACCCCAAGGCTTCTTAACACAAAATCCGGCTGCGCTTATAGAAACAGGCGATATTTTCCGCTTTTCAGTTATACACCCCGGCTTATGGCTGCGCCCTGCCGTAAACGGGCGCGCACGGGCGGGCAGGCCCTGCATCCTGGGGGTTGCTGGGTTTCCGGGGGATGGTTAATGTCGCCGGCCCCCTTTCCTGTTGTAGCGGAATGTGAATATCAACAGCCCTGCCACCGCCAGCGGCATGCCGATCAGCAGCCACAGGCTTGGCGCGTCTGCACCCGTGTGGGGCAGCTCAGGCGTTTTACGGTTCAGAACGGTAAAGGTAACTGTGTAGCCGCTGGCTGCATCGCCCGTTGCTTTTTGGGCGGGACCATCGTCTATCTTGTACTTGCCGTCTTGGGTAAATTCGATATCAATCGACTTGGACAACAGGTTGTACCCCTCATGTGCCTTGGTTTCCGTCAGCCGGTATCTGCCGGGTTCCAGATCCTTGAACGGGTTATTTTTAATCTCGCCGTCCGTTCCGGTTGTACCGGTCAAATAATGTAGGTTGTCGTTGTTGTTGAATGTATAGGAAGTATCTACTTCCCACTGCGTTCCTCCAGTTTTTGCTTGCTTCAGCTTTTCCAGCTTGAACTCAACATCTTTCAAGAATACTTCTTCGCCCGCATTATTGGGTTCCGCGTCCTTCTTGATGATATCCAGTGCAAACTTCGGGTTCTGCAGCGTGTTGGTCAGCACAATCTTGCCGCTGCCGCCGGTGATGGTTCCATCGGGGGTTACTGTGGCTGGCGTTGTAGTTGCGCCGGTTTCGCTGTCCGTTTCGCTGTTTGCTGTTGCTTCAGCCGTTACAACATACGTATTGCCGTCAATCGTAATGGTTCCGTCTTCCGCTGCCTGTTTAAATTCGCCCTTTTCTACCGTACCTTCCACAATGCGGTAAATATAGTTATTATCCGCACTGCCGCCAACCGGGTACTGATCCAGGTTGTTAAAGGGATACAGCCAGCCGTTATCTGTATGGCGAACCGTAACATATTTGCTGCCCGAGGTCGGGTAGTCAACAACCTCCCATTTGGCATCCGCAGCACTGTTTTTGCGCTGGAGCTGGATGTAAATCTCGTTCGGCTGGTTCGTTGTACCAAGGACCGTATCATTTGCATCTTTCCAGAGCTTATCGAACTCAATGTTGATCAGTGTGTGCTGGGTGTTGGTAAAGATTGCGGTAATTGGGGAGGTGTTTGCCTCCTTAATCACGCCTTCCACCATGGTGTTGTCGATCACATCGGCGGAATCGCAATCTTTCGGAACAGTTACGCTTTGCAGCCTGGAACCATCTAGCGGTGTTTCTTCCTCGATGGTATAGCGGGTGCCAACGGGGATGCCGGTGATGGTCACGGTGTGGTCTGGGTATTTTACCGCATCGTTCATGTCGATCTCAACATACCTTATGATGTCCTCTTTTTCCAGACCAGCACCGCCAACATCACTAAAGGTAACTTTGAACTTGTAGGTGCCTGTAATGTTCTTTTCCTCACCAGCTGCGGCCTGCTTTTGGATTTTCAGCCCGCCGGTTTTGACGGTGTTGACGTATTTTACCTTTAGCTTTGTCAGCGTGGATTTTGTTTCGTCCGGGTCCTTATAGGAGCGGAAGACGATGGTGTCGGCGGAGGGTTTGTTTTCGTTATACTTGTTGCCCTCCTGCTCTTTATCTGCTCCCTTCTTTTCCGTTCGGCCATCATTGGGGCTGCTTCCCGTCTGCCCGTCTAACGAAGGTATTGTACTAGGAAGAGTTACGCTGTTACCTTCTTTCATCGACTCAACCACATGCCCGTTCTCGCACACCGTCCATGTGGTGTCGTACAGGTTTTGGTTCAGTTCCTCTTTGAGCGAAATGTAGCTGCCGCGGCGGAACTGGTTGCTGAAGGTAACGGTTTCTCCAGCTTCCAGAACAAAGCGTCCGTCCTTGTCCACCAACTGGGTGTCTGTGTCATTGCTGGAGGTGTACTGTGCGTTTTCGGCGTTTTCCAAATGACCGCTTTCGGCGGAGCCGTAATCCGGGATTTCCTTCTGATCGGTTGTAAAGCCGGTCATCTTACTTGGCACCGCTTTGGGAATGAAGGTAAAGTCCCTGAAATAGATGTTGCGGTTATAGTTATCGCCCACGCGGATGGTTTTGACGTTGTTGTTAAAACCGCCCTGCTCTTTCATCTTGTGCAGGTCCAGCTTTACGGTGACCCATGCGCCTGTCTTCACTTCGACCGAGCCATACGTTGCGCCGTTAATGCCTGTTGTGCCAAGGCTGCCTTTTTGGACGTTGTTTTCATCCAGCAGTTCCAGATACAGGTTGTTGAGGGAAAGGTCACCTCCATGATCCTTTGGATCAACGTAAACCTGGAACGTAAGGAAGCGCATGTCTTTGATATTGATGGGGTTTTCCAGCGTCAGGATGCCACGACGTTTCTCACGCGCTGCACTTTGCGTATCCGTAAAGCGTGCGTACCAGTGAAGGACCTGTTCGTTTTCATTCCCGGAATCTGGCCAGGGGTTTGTTTCCCGCCTGAAAATGTAGTCATATTCGTTTCCTGGGGTTGCGGCGGCAATGTTGCTCTCATTCAAATTCACCTTTTGGGACTGAGTTCCGCTTTCATTCGGGCCAACGGCATCTGTTTTTCCATAATGGGTTGCCTGGTTCTGGATGGTGAAGTTGAAGATTTTCTGGTCTTTAAAGCAATTTTTGAAGTCTGGATCAACCTTGCTCAGTTCGACCTCTTTTTGAACCTGCAGCTCGTTATTATCCGGGAAGTTGAACGCCACCGCCATGTTGGACTCCCACATACCGCGTTCCATGTAGTACATGGTAAGGGTGTGCTTTTGGCCTTTGTCGAGTGGAAGAGTAGTGCCTTGCGCGTAGAACTTGATGACCTCCTTATTATATGTTACGGTCTTGACAGGGGAATTGCCATTTTTATCATCTTTATCACTACCTGACGTTCCGCCTGTTTTGACCTTACTGACATAGGCTGTTACACTATTTTTCTTTCCATCTTCTGTATCTGTCTCGCCAAATTCCAGCAGGCCGGAAACCTCACCATGGGCGCCGCCAACGTCAAGCGCCAGCTTGCCATCAATGAATACCCAAACGTCATCGTCACCGGAGAAGAAGAACTTGATGCTGGTTTTTTCCGTTGTTCCATCTGCCTTTTCTGTTTCCACCATGCCGTCATCCGTCAGGGTAAAATCCATCTGCAGCTTGGTGCCAAAGCCGTAATTGTAGGTAGAAAACACACCAGGGGTTGCTGTTTCATTGAACGGGAAGTAGCCATAAGGGTCTTTCGGGTTCGATGACGCACTCACATTCTTTGAAGACTCTCTGTTATTGGCACTTTGGCTTTGGAGAAAATATTTTGAATCCGAATTTTGTTCCGAATTTTGTTTTAGATACAAGGTTGTATCCTTGCTGTCAAAGCACCAATAATCAACGCCCTGATCCTCACCAAAAATCTGTTTCTTGGTAAAGGGGAACGCAACGTTGTCGTACACTTCACCAAGCTTTGCATTTTTACTATTCTTTCCTAAGAGGAATTCTTTGTTAAAGTGCGGTTCTACTGTTTCTGATGTTGTTCCGTTTAACAACGGTGCTCCATCTGCTTTACCGGTGGATGTTGTATCCGCAACCAAGCCTTGATAGGCATAGTATGTATGTTCATTTCCACTGGTATTATCCTCATTACGCTGAGAGTTATTGATTGCCATAAAATGATTAAATTTGCTTTGCTCATTGTCATACCCAAACAAATTTAATGTATCTGCAATCTGGCTAAACTCAGTTCCATTATCAGGCTGGAAATGTCCGGTATAAAGCGGGTATGGGGCACCTGCATTCTCATAATAATCGCTCAGCGCCTGATCAAATTCACGGAAGGGTACCCAGTTGCGGTGACTTACAGTAGGAGAAGTTTGATCGTAACTGCCACGGTTATTGCCGTTCAGTTCATAATCTGTATAATAGTCATACAGCGTACTGGTAACATATTTTGTGTTTGCTTCTTCCGTAAAAGGAGCGGATTTAATATCTACTACTTTAGTGCCAGTATCTTTCCCCTTTTCGGCATCACGCAGGGTACCTTTTGGAGCCCAGTAGCCGCCACGTTGGCCATTGCCATATACTGCATCGTCATTCGTATCCGCATAGAAGCAATTTTTGTCATCTGTGGGAATCGTCAGCCACTCTGTACTTACTCCATTTCCTTTTGTCGTATCGTTATTGCCAATTTCTTCACCGGAAAAGATGATTGAACTATTTGAACTATATTCTTGGGGAATGTCAACATAATAAAGGTTTTCGTTTGTATCATCTTTTACCAGCGTGCCTTTTTCGGATTTTCCGTTGCCTCCTTTTATCCGATAATAAATGGTCTCTGAATTATTGGCTTTTGGGATTGAATAGTTGCCGCTAGTATCACCCGTTCCTGTTGTTGGCAGCTTTGAGAAAGTAGCATCGTAATAGATACGGAAAGAGTTTTCTCTACCCCATCTTACGTTGTCTGCGCCAGTATAGATAAAGCAGTTACTTGTTTCACTGTACATAAAGGATTCTATATCATTACCACTAACAGGCTCGTTATAGAAGTTATAGTATTTGCTTTTGCCACCCTCATTCCATGTAAACTGAACATAAGAGCATGCCACGTTTGGGATGGTAAAAGTAACGAATTCTCCCTGAGGAACATCTTTAGCATCTGAGCCATCATTAACCAATGTTAAGGTTCCTTTTTCATCAGGGATATAGAAATTTGCCTTTACGTTCGTTAAATTAGCTGTACTGCGGTTTTCGAACTTGATGGGTTTGTTTGCATAGTATGTATGACTCGTCAGGATGGAATCGTTTGTCCATTCACCGCTTTTTCCATCAGCAGTTGGAACATACATTTTGTTATTGTAGGAGCTTATAGGTTTCGGTTCCGGCTGCTTTAGCGTAATCTGTGCTGTCCATTTATCATCCCTGTATAACTGGAACTGTATTTCATAAAAGTTCTCTCCTCTTATATCTTTACAATTCTTAACGGCATAAATCTTATGTCCATTTGTTTCCCATCCAGTCGGCTCCATTGTATGCGACTGCCAACAATTACCATTAGTATTTGCATCAGTATTTACATTAAACCTAATTTCATCGGAATTTAAAACGGTCACATCTTGGTTTTTATCATTTGGCATCGTATCCGGAACGACAAAGTAAACCGTGAATCCATCTGTCGCTTCCGGCTCACTAACTGCCTGCACGCTATCCACGCTTTTTGCGGCGTACATCTTCTGCGGCTGTTCGGTCGGTTCCGGGGTGGCGGTGGGGGTCACGGTCGGCACAGGGGTGGCCGTTGCGGTGGCTGCCGGTTCCGGGGTCAGGGCGGGTTCTGCCGTGGGCTCCGGCGTTTCGGTCGGGGCGGGCTGCTCCGGCTCGGCGCTTTGTTCCGGTTCCGGGGTGGCGGCGTTCTGCTCCGGCGGAACGGTATCCTCCCCGGAGGCCGTTCCCTGCTTATCCTCCAGCAGCTCTACTTCGTCAGGTGCGTCGGGCAGAAGGTCCACCTCGGCGTATACAGGCAGGGCCATTGCCATAACCAGGCAAGCGGTGACAAGCAGCGCTGTCAGCCGGCGCGCCCAACCTGTTGTGTTTTTTCCTGTTCTATTCAATCTGCTCACCCGTCTTTCGCGCTGGCTTGATGGAAGCACATTGTTCCACAGGGGATCCCTGTGGAACAATAAAAGAAGCCAGCTTCTTTTACTTGCGCAACCGTTGCCTTGTTGTTTTCAAAAAAAACCGCATCGAGTCTTCTCATTGCGCATTTACTTTTTATTTTCTTAATATAGCACCTTTACACCAGAAAGACAATACAATCCACGCAAATTCCTGTTTTTCAACACTTTTACTGATTGCGCTTTCCTCCAATTATATAATGTGTTCAAAGCCTTTGTATCATTTACTCCTGATTTTCTTTTTGGCAGCGGTCCCTTTTATATACTTTGACCGCGCGTTTATGATCCTCTGCGCACACAGAGCGCAACTTTGCGGAAAAATTCGCCTTTTTTGTTGCATTTTCCTGTTTTTGCGCAATTATTTGTTTCGCATGCGCCTGTTTGCGGCGGGGCATGGCGGCTGGGTGGGCGCCTTGTGGGAGGGATGGCAGGTTTGCGGCGCACGGTTCCCGTTTTTTTGCGGCGCGATGGGGTACACCGCGCCCCTGCAAACGGTTTGCGGTGTTTGCGGCGGCGGGTGTGTGTTTGGTGGATTGCACGCCCGCCAACGGGATGCCGTTCTCCCTTTACAACGGGGTGCGGGTTTGCTGCAGATATGCCATTCGCTTTTTTGTTCCCCCCTGCCCTGCCCCTGATTCCCGGTTCCCCCTTGCCGATTTCTATCTGCGCCAGCTCCTGAGGTGCATCTGAGAGCAACGAAAATAGCGGATCTTTCGCAAGCACAAAATCCGGCTGCGTTTGTAGAAATAGACTAAATTTTCGACTTTTCAGATACACCTCCAGCTCCCAGCTTTCAATCTATCCTGTGTATACTGCAACCCCTCACGCGCCATTCTGTGCGGCTCTTACCTTATAATATAGGGGTGCTACCCTGTGTAAATTTGCAACTGATCTATTTGAAGCAGCTGTGAGCTGTTGCAATTTTGCACAGGGTATTGCCCGCATTCTGTGCCGAACATTCCCGAAACGTGTTGGAAAAACGCACAGGATTGCATTGTTTCCCTATGCCGCTTACCGTTGGAAAAACGCACAGGTTACCCCCGGAACAGTTGCATTTTACACAGGGTATTCCCGCTCCCCTGCCCCGCCGTGACCCGCGTACCTGTTGGAAAACCACACAGGATAGGCCCGTTCCCCGTGTTGCAATTTACACAGGTTTGGCTGTTTTTGGCTTATTTGCAACTTTACGCAGGTTGCTTTCCGCACAGGAAAATGGTGGTGGAATGCACAGGCTGCAGTTGGTTGAACACACAGGTTTGCGTTGTTAAATTACACAGGCTCTACCTATTACTAATATAGAACTAAACATCTAAGCCATAATAACAACCAGAGGTAAGCCGGAAGATGGGGGAGAACGGGAAAAAATTGGTGTTGCCATTCCATCAGGTTACAGAACCCTGAAACAGCAGGACAGAAAAGCGCAATAAAACCCTGTGTAACCTGCACCCGGGCTGCAACCCCCACAGGATATATGGCAAACCACAACGCGGGTGTTGCATTTTGCACAGGGTAATGACGGTGAAACCCTGTGTAAATTTGCAATTCTTGCGCTGGACAACAGGATGTGCTATAATGTTTAGCATGATGTGCGTGACCACCCGGGATACAGCAACCGATATAGGAGGCCCCTGCTTATGGCGGCAAGTAAACAGAAAAAAGATGATCCGTTTGTCGTTACGTTTGAAGAACGCGGGGACCAGACCATCGTTCGCAAATCCAATGACCTTGTACAGATGACGCGCAACAACCTGACGCTGAGCCAGCAGCGCCTGATGCTGCATATTTTTTCGATGATTAAGCCGGAGGATACGGACCTGCCCTCTTATGAGCTGAGCATTTATGATTTTATCAAGATGACCGGCATGGACCCGCACAGCGGGGCGCTGTACAAGCAGGTGCGCAAAAATATTGAGGAGCTGGCCAACGCGCCCATCCAGTGGATCAAGAATAACGGAACTTCCACGGTGGAAACATTCCGCTGGATCGATAAAGTGCGCATTGATGAGGGCCGCGCGCGCATGACCATCACGCTGGATCCGGTGCTGAAACCGCACCTGGTGCAGCTGAAAACCCTGTATACCACCATGGATGTGACCTACACCATGCTGATGCGGTCCACCTATTCCATCCGCATTTACGAGCTGTGCAAGAGCTACCAGAGCCTGTACCTGAAAAAGAAAGCGGCCGGGGAACCGCTGGTATGGAACCTGAGCATGCTGTATGAACAGCTTTCGTATACGGCCAACCGATGGTCGGATTTCCGCCGCCTGGCACTGGAAAAGGCAAAGGCGGAAATTAACGAAAAGACGGATATTATTTTTAATTACGATGTGTACGAAAAAAAGGGGCAGAAGGTTCTTTCGCTGGTGGTAACGATTGACCCGGTGGATGATGCCGCCGCACAGGCCAACCTGGACAGCATCAACAGCACAGTGCGCAAAAAGAGCAAAAAGAAGGGCCGCCCCACCGTGGCAATTGAGGATTCGCTGCTGGATGATCCCAGCGTGATCACCTTTGATTATGTTTCGGCACCGGAAACAACGATCCCCTATTCCTTTGGACGCCACCGCACCGAGCTGCGGGAGGAAATTGTTGTGAAAGCGCGCATGGATCAGCTGCGCGCGGAGATTACGCCCGAAGAGCTGCATGCGGTGGAAGTGATCATTGATGTGTTGGCAGATGCCTGCTGCACCATCCAGGCAGGCGATGGCGAGCAGGACGGCGGCAACAAAACGGTGTTTGGAAAGATGAATGCCATCATCCTCGATTGCGGCGGGCTGACCAGTTGGCTGGCCGGTGTGGCACCCCGCTATGCACAGGAGATCATTCCCCGGTCGCAGACGATGCGCAGCCCGGCGCGGTACCTGAACAAGGTGCTACGCGAGGATATGGATAACTATCGCATTTATATTTTCCGCAAGGCAAAGCCGGCAGCAGAACCCAAAGAGGAGCTGTTGGAAGCGGAGTACCATGTGATGGACGAGCCGGTGCAGCAAACGATGCCGGAGCCTGAGCCGCCCAAGGTAGAGCTGATTCCCGAAACGATTGTAAAACGGCAGGATATGCGAAAAGAGTTTGCAAAGTTTGTAGATGATGGATACCTGGAAAAGACGTTGACGAGCGGCCAGCGCGGCGCTTACCACGAAATTTACCGCCACCTGGCAGCGCGGTGCGTACCATCGCCTTCCAGCCTGCGCAATGGGCTGAAAGACGAAATGCGGCTGCATTACCTGGCCTGCATGAATGAAGTGATTGAAAAGTATGGCAGCCTGACCCCATTGATGGAAGCTATGGCGCATGAACTGGACTTTGATGTGTTCTGGGCAAAGGCCGCCAAGGACCCCAACGTGAATAACCCGATGGGGCTGTTCTACCACATTATTGAAGAACGCGCGCTGAACCCGATCGGCACCATAATGAACGACCAGGCACAACGGCAGAAGGTTGCCGCCAAGGAAAAAGGTGAAAAAGATAAGTGGCACAACGAAAGCTGGATGGATGCTTTTGAGGAAGATATCCCGGATGACAGCGAAGAGTAATTGAGATGAAGCGGAGCGGAACATCCGGGAACGCTATTATAATAAGGTAAGCAGCGGCTGGCAGATTGCTGGCCGCTGCTTTTTTGATTTCAGATAGACCTTGGGATAATAGGTGAGAATGAAGGCAGGTGAGCGGGAATGCCTGGATGAAGTGAAGAAGGATGGGAAGGAAAAGCGGCAGAGAAAAAACGTGAACAGCAACGAAGAGATGCCTGCATAATATTCGTCAAAATATCCGTTGACACACGCGAAGCATATGATATAATAGAAGCTATAACAGCAACGAAGAGATGCCGCACGGCATGGGGTACCCGTTTTTGCAACCCGCGGTATTGCCTTAGATTAAGATGCCGGCGTGCGGTACCGCCAAAAGAACCGAACAAAAGGCAAAGATTAACCGACAGCAACGAAGAGATGCCTACACAAAGGCGCTCGCAAGGAGGAAAACAATGGGATATTGTATCTCAGTCTGCATTGAAAAAGGCGGCGTGGGAAAAACCGTTACCGTCTGCAACCTGGCGGCGCTGATGGCGCAGGACGGCAAGCGGGTGCTTGTGGTGGATATGGATGCCCAGGGCAACTGTACCTATACCCTGACGGGCGCCCGTGTAACCGATAATACTTTTGACCGCGCTGGCGTGTATGATATGTTCCGTGCCTATGGCATCAGCGGCACGCAGAACTATATTTCCCGCACGCAGTTTGATAATATTGATATAATTCCGGCAAATGGCAACACCCCAATGGCGGCCAAGCAGCTGCAAATCCTGGAACAGTCCGAAAGCACCAGTATCAATATGTTTTTGGCCATGTGCCTGGCACAGGTTGCCGGCGAATACGACTATATTTTGATCGATACCCCGCCGTCCCGCGATGTAATGGTGACCAACGCCCTGATGGCCAGTGACTTTGTGCTGATCCCCTGCGTGTGCGATGACTACAGCCGTGACAGTGTGTACCGCACTGTGGCCATGTGCCAGCAGTTGGAGCACGATGAGGGCGAAAAAATTGATGTTTTGGGCATTATCCTGACTATGGTGGAAAAAACTGCCCTGACCGAAGTGATCCGCAATGAACTGCGGGAAAGCCAGCTGGGCAGCAAGCTGTTTGCTGCCGAAATCCGTAAGGGACAGGCTGTAAAGGATAGCACCCGCCTTGGTGCGCCGGTTGTGCTATGTGCACGCAGCAGCAACCCGGCAAAGGATTATGCAAAGGTGTATGCCGAGCTGAAAACGCGCGTTGAACAGGAGGCAGAGTGATGGCAAGCAAACTGGACCGACTGCAGAAGAAAGGCTTTAAAGTAAACGAAGCAGCGTTAAGTAAGATCGCGCGCGGCGACCAGGAGCCGGGCGGTGAATACAGCGAGATCAATATCAATGATATTGAAGAAAACCCGGATAATGCCCTTTACCGTGAGCTGGATACCGAGGAAGATATTGCGCTGCTGGCCGATGATATCCGCCGCGCGGGGCTGCTGCACAACCTAGTTGTGTTCCCTAAGACCGGTGTTGGCGGAAAATATGTGCTGCTTTCCGGCGAGCGCCGCCTGCGTGCGCTGCGCCTGTTGGTGGAGCAGGATAAACGCGAGCAGGAAGAAAAGCAGCTGCCCAACCGCATGAGTGAATGGCAGAAAGTGCAGTGCAAAGTGGTGCGCAACTTGACGGAAAACGAAAAAGTTGTGTATATTGACAGCGCAAACCTGCAAGTGCGCGGCGGCATCAGCAATGAACGTGTGATGCGCCAGGCGGCGGCGCGTTTTGTGGAAAACCTGCAGAAAGCACCGTATAACCTGAGCGCAGCGGAAGCGAAAAAAGCGCTGAAAGAGGTCAGCCCGCTGAATTCCCGCACGATTGATAAGGCGCTTTCGATTCAGAATGATCTCAACCCTGATCTGCGCCGCTTGCTGGATGAGGAATTCCTGAACCGAGCCGAGTGCGAAACCTATCTCCGCTTGACCCTGGAAGAACAGGCCCGTGCAGCCGCAATGTTTTTGAAAATCGCAGCCCTTGACCCACGCAGCCATGAGCGCCGCGCCATTAAGGACGCATTGACCACAGCCATGCTGGATGTAGCAGTGGAACGCCGCAGTATGCAGGAGCGCGAGAGCGTATTTGCAGCAGCGTTGCAAAATGCACAGGATGCAATCGGTCAGGCCAAGACGCAGGAAAACAAGGCGGCGGCAGTAGATAAAGACCACAACTTTATTTCGGCCAAGCTGCCTACCACGGCCCGCAAACTGCGTAAAATTGCAGCGGCAAAAAATATTGAAGCTAAGATCCGCAGTTATACGGCAGAGGACCGCAAAGCAATGTCGGACCAGATGCAGGAGCTGATTGCGGCAGCGCAGGAGCTGAAAGCACTGATTGATGCTGTGGAATAATCCAGATCCACGAAAACAGCAAGCAACAAAAATCCATGTAAATAGGAATACAGGAATCCACGATATGAAACAGCGAATTGTCATCCGGCTGCACCTGGCTGTGCGGGCAGTGCTGCAAAGCGAAGCGGACTGGCGCGGCACGCGGCTGGGCACCCTGACATCGGAGCTGATCCATGAACAGGCTGCGAAAGCGCGCCTGTGCGGGGTGCAGAATTACGAGTTGAACCCCGTCAGCAGCCGCTATGTTCCCGTTACAAACGGGACAAAGTATAAGCAGACATCTGGCCTGGAGCAGATCTCCATCTATCTGAACGATGAGGATATGCAAACCCTGAAAGAGCTGGCACTGGCCAACGATAGTGTGCGTGTGATCAACGGCAGGCAGGCAATCACCTACCGATATGTTGTTCCCGGAATGCTGCTGAACGACCCGGTGTTTACGGGGCTGACAGAGCAGAACAGCACGGCAGGGTAAGCACTTCAAAATCTTGAATAAATCAAAGGCGGCACCGCGTTTTTTGAAAGACGCGGTGCCGTTTTGTATGCAAAGCAGCCTGAAAATACTACAAAACATAAACCTGTGCGAAATTACAACAAAACGGATAGAAGGTGAGAATAGGAAAAAAGGAGAAATATGTTGGAATTTTACACAGGTTTACAGAGCAAAACATGAGGAAAAGCGCGATGCAGCGTTTGCAAAATAAAGCGGATTTTGGGTGAATCAGGTGCGGGGAACCAAAAAAGAGGGGAAACCTGTGTAAATAGCAACAATCTGCAGGGTGAATTACCTTTTTATAATACGACAGGGATAGTAATACCCTGTGTAAAGATGCAACACTGTACGCTGCGAAAGGGAAGAGTTGCAATTTTACACAGGGTATTGGTTATTCTGTCAGGCGGAGTAGAAGGAAAATACTAAAAACAAAATGGCATATATGAGCTGTATTATACGATTTGGAATTAAAACAGCCGACCAAACGATGGGATTTGGCGGGATAGGGAGAAAGGCGAAAGTTGATATGGAGAGAGCGAGGGCAGAAGTTGGCATGCTGCTTGATAGACAAAAACGTGGAAACGTGATGTGAAATGGCGGGAATACAACGCTATGTTTGTATTAAACTTACAAAATAATACAATTTGTATTCTAATACAGAGGATTTCCTTGGAAACCAAGCGGGAATAATTTGACGATTTAAGCAATAGCAGATGGCCTGCAACTTGAGAAAGTATTGGCAACACCGCATAATTCCCGCCTTACGGCCTAAGCACCGCTCCGGCGGCTGCGGCACGGCATCTGCGTTGCCAAAATGCTCGATAATGTCGGGTTGCGGTACCCGCATCGTGCTTCGGGGGCAAAAGCCCCTCGCACTCTGCGACCGCTGCCCCTGCTTCGGTTCGCTGTTTCCGCCACTGGCGGCGCTCACCTTTGCAGCATCCAGTATTATCTGCGCTTTTGGCTTAGCATCTGCCGCACCTCGCTCGCCGTATCGGCACTTAGAATTATGCGGTATTGCCTATTACCTTCGCATCGGCGAAAGACAGTCAAAATAAATGCGGAATGGTTAGTAGCAAGGAGAAAATGACTGCCGGACGCCGCGGAAATCGGGCAGCATAAAAACATGAATTTTTCAGATACACCCTAGAGGCAGCCTGTGGAATTCACCCTTCAAGCATTTGTGGTGACAGGTGTAAACAGCGCCCGGTCCTCTCCGCCGCTCCGCGGCATCTTTCCACCCCGCGGGGAACTGCCCTCAAGAGAAGCATCGTCTCCTGCAAATATTTTAGCGGGTACAACACAAACCAACAAGGTTCTCCGCGGCGGGAAAGGGAAATCCCGCCCCACAGGTTGTTTATGGGGTGGATGTGTGGGATATAATAATCCGCAGGGGAAAATTCCGTCCTACCACCCTGCACAAAAATCCATCCCAGGCCATCATTCCAACCCACCAAAAATCCAGAATGTTCCCCCGTCCGAACCACCCACTCGCAAAATAAAAGCTGCCCGCCGATCCTAATGAAACGCTCAACCCCCTATCCTAGGGTGTATCTGAAAAGTCGCCCTAAAACCGCCAAACAGTATCCCCAAAATACGCAAAAAGCTAAGGCAACACCGCACAATTCCCGCCTTGCGGCTTAAGCACCGCTCCGGCATCTGCCGCACCTCGCTCGCCGTATCGGCACGCCGTATCGGCACTTAGAATTATGCGGTATTGCCCTAACCATCATTCCGTGATTTTTGTCTTGCCCTTGGGGCAAAAGGGCTTTATACTGGTATACAAGTGGTAGTCTGCCCCAGTGTAAGGGCAGGCAGAAAGAACGGTTTTGCCCTGAACACGGATGGGGGGCTGCAAGATGTATAAACTGATTATTATTGATGATGAAGAGAAGATTGCCAGCGGAATGGCCCAGCTGTTCCCCTGGCAGAACATTGGGTTCGAGGTGGTGCAGGTGTTCACCAGCGCACGCAAAGCCCTGCAATATATTGCCGAAAACCCGGTGGATGTGGTGCTGACCGATATTGAAATGCCGGATATGAACGGCCTGGAGCTGAGCCATCGGCTGATGGAATACCCCAACATCCAGAAAATATTTTTCAGCAGCTACAGCAATTACGAATACTTCCGCGCGGCGCTGCAAAACGGCGTGGCGGATTACCTGATGAAACCGGTGGCCTACAGCGCCCTGCTGGAATGCTTTGAAAAGGTCAAAGCCCGGCTGGATGCCCGCAGCGCCGTGCAGGAAACCGCCCCCAAGGCCTATTACGACCAGATCGTGTACGATGTGCAGCAATACTTAAAAGATAATTACCGCACTGCCACGCTGGAAGAAGCCGCGGCCAAGGTTTCCTTGAGTCCGGCTTATCTTTCCCGCGTGTTCAAGGAAAAAAGCGGAACCAGCTTTTCGGAGCTGCTGCTCAAGACGCGGATGGAAAAAGCATGTGAGATGCTGGCGGATATCCACTATAAAAGCTATGATATTGCCTATTATGTCGGGTACGATAACCCCAAAAACTTCTCCCGTGCGTTCAAAGCGTATTATGGGCAGAGCCCATCGGAATACCGCAAATCCCGCCTGGATGGTGCCGCGCTATGAAGGGAATGAAGCGGAAGTTCTTTTTGAAGCGCATGTGGAACTTTGTGGTGGTCATGCTGATCCCGGCGCTGCTGCTGGTGGCCGTTACCACCTACATGACCCTTGTGACCCAGATGCACCGTATGACGCAGGACAATGAGCGCGGTATTGAGGCTGTGCGCTCCAACATCTCGCTGGTGCTGGATTCGGTCCTGGCGCAGAACAGCTACATGACCGGCATGACCCGCACCAACATGGTGCTGAACAAAGCTCTGAAAAGGGAAAGCCTTTCTTACACCGATGCCATCTACCTGCGCAGCCTGGTATCCTCACTGAACAGCATGACCAACGCGTATGATTACGTGGATTCGGTTCTGATCTATATAGATGGGTACGACCGTGCGCTGACGTCCAGCGGGCTGGTCAACCTTTCGGCGGATGATTACAGCGGCTGGTACAGCGTGTATTCCTCTATGTCGGATACCGAGCGCACCTGCATTGCCCCGGTGGTGGTGAACGCAGGCAAAGCCAGCGAGAGAAGGCAGCTGGTAGTGTGCGCCCGGATGCTGACGATGAAAGGCTGTGTGGCCGTTACCCTGAATATCAGCCACTTGCAGGAAATAATTGCCGTGCTGCGCCCGTCCGATAACCAGCACCTGTACCTGGTTGACGGCAGCGGCCGTCTGCTGGCAAAGGCAGGGGACGCAGGCGCGACGGAAGAGCTGCAAAACCTGATGGGCAAAACACTGAGCGGGGCAGGGAACACGGCGGAACAGGAGCACGAGTTCTGGATCAAGCTGGATGACCGGGACTGCCTGTTGAACTGGCAAAGCTACCAGAACCCGGATTTCTACATCGTATCTACCATTGACCGGGCCATGATCCTGGAAAACCTGGGCGAACGGTTGATGCCGCTGCTGCTGATGGCGGTTATGGCGCTGTACGCCATTGTGTTTTTGGCATACGTCAACACCAAGCGCAGCTTTGACGAGATCAACCTGATGCTGCAGATGTTTGAGGATGCCGAGGCGGGCCGCACCATCCAGCGCCCCCAGCGCAAGGTAAATGATGAATATGACGTTATCATGAACAACATCCTGATGATGTTTTTGAACAACACCTACCTGAACATCCAGCTGAAAGAAAAGCAGTACCGCCAGCAGAACGCCGAGCTGACCGCCCTGCAGTTGCAGATCAACCCCCACTTTTTGTACAATACCCTGCAAACGCTGGATATGGAAGCCCGCAAGCTGAACGATGATGGGCGCATCAGCGCGGTGGTGGGGTATGTATCGGATATCCTAAAGTATTCGCTGACCAACCCGCAAAAGAGCGTCAGCCTGCGGGAAGAGCTGGACTACCTTAAAAAATATGTGGAAGTGCAGCACTACCGCTTTGGGGACAGCTTTATTATTTATTATGAAGTGGACGACGATGTGATGGACGCCGAGGTATTCCGCCTGATGCTGCAGCCCGTGGTAGAAAACAGCCTGCTGCACGCCCTGCGCGGCAACGAGCGCGGTTACATGAAGGTGCGCGCCCGCCGTATTGGCGATAAGGTGAACCTGCGTGTGATCGATAACGGCGACGGCATGACAAGGGAAGAGCTGGAAGCGCTGCGCAAACGCATTGCGGACCGCAACAGCCGCAGTATTGGGCTGACCAACCTGGACCGCCGCCTGCGCCTGCGCTACCCGGAGGAAACGGGGCTGCGCATCTGTTCCATAAAAAACCTTGGCACCAGCGTGTCGTTTTGCATCCCGTACAAAAAATATACCCCGGATGCCCCGCAAACGGGTAAAACAGAATAATAAAATGCCGGGCGGGTATCTTAAATTGCGCCAAAACGCAAGAGATGATACCTTCCCGGCGTTTTGTGTCAAATGATGAATCCTTTTCGCAAGCGTGAGTCCTTTTATAAATCTGCCAAACAAATTATAATAAAACCATGATAAGGCTCGACGAAAAGGGCCGATTTAGAAGGAGGAAAACAATATGAAAAAGCAACTTATGGCCGGTATGATGGCCGCCAGCATGGCATTGTCTCTGGCCGCATGCGGCGGCAGTGCTGCCAGCAGCGCAGCCCCGGCAGCCGACAGCACCAGCGGCGCTGCCTCTACCAGCACCGCAGCTTCCACTTCCAGCGATGAACAGGTGACTTTGCGTTTTGCCTGGTGGGGCGGCGATGAGCGCGCCAACGCCACCATGGAAGTCATCAACAAGTTCATGGAAGAAAACCCCAACATCAAGATCGAAGCCGAGTATGGCTCTTCTGACGGCTACCATGATAAGCTGGCAACCCAGCTGGCATCCGGCACCGCCGCCGACATCGTGCAGATTGACCCCGAAACGATGCCCAGTTTTGTTTCCACCGGCGATTACTTCCTGGATTACAAGGACTACGACTTTGATCTTTCCAACTTTGACCCCAACTACATTGGCCTGCGCGTGAATGGTAACTATGACGGCAAGCAGCTGGGCTTGCCCACCGGCATTGCCGGCCCGGCACTGGTTGTGAACGAAGAGCTGGCTGAAAAGTACGGCATCGACTTCAACACCCAGTACACCTGGGATCAGTTCATTGAATGGGGCAAACAGGTCCATGAAGCAGACCCCGATACCTACCTGCTGTGCACCAACAAAGAGTATGTGACCAACCTGGTGTTCTTTACCTACATGAAGCAGCTGACCGGCAAGACCATCTTTGACGCTGACTCCAAAGAGTTCAATTATACCGAGGAAGATATCCAGAACTGCCTGGATCTTGTCAAGAGCCTGTACGACAACAATGTCTGCGCACCGGCTTCCTACTCTTCCGCTTACAGCAACGATGACCTGCAGTCTGACCCCAACTGGATCGCTGGCAAGTACGTCTGCACCTTCGCTTACATCTCCACCATCAATGTTATGACCGCCGCCAATGAGGGCGCAACCTATGGCACCGGCTACCTGCCCCTGCTGGACGGCGCTAAGGACAACGGCTGGGCTTGCAACTGCCCGCAGGTCCTGGCAGTTACCTCCACCTGCAAGGCTCCGGAAGCAGCCATGAAGTTCCTGGATTACTTCTTTAACAGCGATGACGCCGAAAGCACCCTGGCCTGCGTGCGCAGTGTTCCCCCGACGGAAAAGGCCCGTGAAATCTGCGAAAAAGACGGTACCCTGGACCCGAACATGATGACCGCCGCCAACATTGCCAGCGGTTACAGCGGCCTGACCAACGACAAGTACTCCTCCGCACCGGAATCCAAGCAGATCATTGCTGATACCATCGAGGCTGTCGGTTACGGCACCACCGACCCCGCAAGCGCTGCATCCGATATGTACAAGCAGCTCTCCAGCTACATCAGCGCCCAGTAAACCTCAGCGAACATCAAAAACGGGTGTCTCCCACCGAGGCATCCGTTTTATTAAAGTGTACCTGAAAAGTCGAAAATATAGTCTATTTCTACAAACACAGCCGGATTTGGCGTTAAAAAGCCTTGGAATCCACAAAGGATTCCTGCGGCTCTTTGCCTTAAATCCTGCTTGTGTTTGCGAAATATCCGTCATTTTCTTTGTTTTCAGCTACACCAGTAAAAAGGCGGATTTTTTCCAAAGAGGTGTGATCCTATGACAAAACAAACCAAAATCAAGCACTATACCAAGCGCGATTACGCGGCGTTTGCTTATCTGGCCCCGTGGATCATCGGTATGCTGGTCCTGCAGCTGTACCCGTTTTTAAGCTCGCTGGTTTACTCGTTCTGTAACTACAAAATCACCGGCACCCCCTCGTTCACCGGCCTGAACAACTACATCCAGTTGTTCACCATGGATAATGAGTTTTGGAACTCCTTGAAAGTTACCCTGGCCTACACGCTGTACACCGTGCCCGGCAAGCTGGTTATGGCATTGGCTGTTGCGGTGTTCCTCAACCGTGACATCAAAGGCATCAACCTCATCCGTACTTTGTACTACATTCCGTCCCTGTTCGGCGGCAGCGTTGCTGTTGCTTTGCTGTGGAAGATCATGTTCATGGATAACGGCGTTATCAACGCCATCCTGACCACCCTGCACCTGCCCAACGTACAGTGGCTGGGCGACCCCAACCAGGCCCTGCGCACCATCTGCATGATGGAGATCTGGCAGTTTGGTTCTTCCATGGTCATGTTCCTGGCCGCGCTGAAAAACGTTCCGGCAGATTTGTACGAAGCTGCCGAGATTGACGGCGCAAGCAAGGTCAAGATGTTCTTCAGCATCACCGTTCCGCAAATCACCCCCATCATCTTCTTCAACCTTATCATGCAGACCATTCAGGCTTTGCAGAACTTCACCTCTGCCTTTGTCATCACCGATGGCGGCCCCATGAAGGCTACCTATGTGCTGGGCATGAAACTGTATAAGGAAGGCTTCTCCTACTTCAAGATGGGTTACGCCAGCGCCATTTCCTGGATCATCTTTGTTGTGATCATGCTGATCACTCTGGTGCTGTTCGCAACCTCCAAGTGGTGGGTCTTCTATGGCGACGAAAGCTGAGAAAGGGCGCGTGAGCATTATGACAAAACAACAAAAAAAGACCCTGAACCTGGTGCTGACCTATCTGGTCATCATCCTGATTGGCTGCGTGCTGCTGTTCCCCATTGCATGGATGATTTCGGCCGCGTTCAAAACCAACGATGAAATTTTTGGCTCCATTGCACTGATGCCCAAAAGCTTCAGCTTCCAGAACTTTATTGACGGCTGGAAAAGCGCCGGTATTTATACCTATGCAACCTATTTCATCAACTCCTTTATCATGGTCATCCCCACCACGCTGCTGACCATCGCTTCCAGTGCGCTGGTTGCCTATGGCTTTGCACGGTTCAACTTCCCGTTCAAAAAGCAGCTGTTTGCCATCCTGATCGCCACCCTGATGCTTCCCAACTCGGTCATCATCATCCCGCGTTACGTTCTGTTCAACAAGTTCGGCTGGGTCGATTCCTACATGCCATTCTGGGTGCCCGCCCTGCTGGCCTGCTACCCATTCTTCATCTATCAGCTCATCCAGTTCATGCGCGGCATCCCCCGCGATCTGGACGAATCCGCCTGCATTGATGGCTGTGGCACCTTCCGCATCTTCTGGCAGATCCTGCTGCCGCTGATGAAGCCGGCCCTCTTCTCCGCTGGCCTGTTCCAGTTCCTGTGGACCTATAACGATTACTTCAACTCCTTGATCTTCATCAACTCGGTCAAAAAATACACCATCTCGCTGGCGCTGCGCCTTTCCGTTGACGCGGAAAGTGTTGTGGTGTGGGGCCGCGTTATGGCCATGGCCTGCGTGGCGGTTCTGCCGCTGGTTCTCCTCTTCTTTGCCGCACAGAAATATTTTGTGGAAGGCATTGCAACCTCCGGCCTGAAAGGCTGATTTTCGTTTTCCTCTTTTTTGTTTGTCCCTCCTAAAAATCATTGACCCGTTGCGGGCCGGCACTGCCCGGCCCGCATTTTTTGTTGAGGTATCATAATGAAACTGGATCTGAATTTCCAAACATTAAACGTCAGCTTTGCCTGCCGGATCGAGGATGCCTGGGTGCCGGTGCCGGAAACTGCCTGCACACAGTCCGGCTTTGACTGGACGCTGAACGGTGCGCATTACAGTGCGCAGTTCACCCCCGCTGGCGATACGCTGTGCTACACCCTGCAAATGGATGCGCCCAACCCCACCCAGCTGCGCATGTGGCTGGCTGTGCCGGGGCAGAGCGATTATTTCCATGTGATCCCCTGCAATATTTACGGCGATAACCACGCCGCGGAAGCCAAACCCGGCGAATTTCCATTGCTGACGAAGGACCACCACGAGGTGGCGTTCTGTGCGCCGCTGTGGGAATTCCGTGCGGACCGCGCCGCCATGCCGCTCGCCGCCCTCTGCTGGGACGGCGGTGTGGCCGCCGCTGCGGTGGAACCCTACAGCGAAAGCGAGGCCGGGATCATCCGCAACGGTGTGTCTGCCGCTTTGCCGGATGCGTTCGGCATCAGCCTGGGGTACACCAACGACCCCACCACCTTCAAAAACCGCTCCACCCCGGCGCCGTCCACCCGCAGCATGGCCTGCAAGGCGCAGACCAGCGGCAGGATCTACCTGCACAGCGGCCCGCGAACCGAGCTGCATGAGATCATCCGGCAGGAATACGCCCGCCACCAGGACCGCGCCGTCCCCCGCAATACCCTGCGCCAGGCCGTGCAGGGTATGCTGGACACCTTTGCCTACCAGAACTTTGACGCGGCGGCGGGGGAGTATACCAACCGCTGCTGCCGCCCGCCCAGGGAGACCGAGATGCGCCCCTGGCGGCTGGTGACGGAGATCGGCTGGACGGGTGGCGGCGTGCTGGCCTATCCGCTGGTGCTCTGCCGCGATGCCCTTGGCGCGGATGCCGAAGCGCCGCTGGCCGCGGCCATGAGTGGCGAACAGCTGTTTGACCGCATTGCCGATGCGTATAACGAAAATTCCGGCCTGCTGAACGACCTGATGGCCCCCAATGCCGCGGGCAGCCAGGTGAACGGCTGGTGGACCGGGTACGGCCTGGTCAAAGACTGCCACTGTGCCTATACAGTGGGCAGCGCCGTCCACTACCTGACCAAAACGATGGATTATCTGCACCAAAACGGTAAACCCTGCCCGGCCAAATGGATGGATGCAGCCCAAAAGGTGCTGCATACCGTCATGGATCTGCAGCGCGCAGACGGCGCTTTCGGCTATACTTACTCCACCCAGGAACGCAAAGTGCTGGATTGGAGCGGCTTTGCGGGCTGCTGGTTTGCCCCGGCGCTGGTTTACCTCTACCGCCTGACCGGCGAAGAACGCTGCCTGCACTCCGCCGAAAAAGCGCTGGATTACTACCATACCTTTGTCAAGGACCTGAACTGTTACGGTACCCCCATGGACACCTGGAAAGCCGTGGATGAGGAGGGCAACCTGGCCTTCATGCGCGGCAGCCGCCTGTTGTATGAGCAGACCGGCAAGGCCGAATTCCTGCAATATATGAAAGACAGCGCCGGGTACGAGTTCCTGTGGCGCTATGGCTACAAGACCTACCCGGAGCACACCCCGCTGAACCAGGGGTGGTCCGCCTGCGGCGGCGCCGTTACCTCGGTTTCCAACCCGCATATCCACCCCATGGGGGTTATTATTGACACGGACCTGCGCTATCTGGCACGGGTGACGGGTGACGGCTATTACGCCAGCCGCGCGGCGGATTCTGCCGCCTGGATGCTGCAATGCCTGGAACTGTACCCCGCAACCACCGGCTATGGCCGTTACGGCATTTTGTCGGAACGCTGGTGCCCCAGCGATGGGCTGGATGTGGAGCGCTTCAGTGATGGCAGACCGTTCAGCAGCTGGTTCAGCCACAATCTGTGGGCTTCCGCCTGCGTGCTGGAAGCTGCATGTGAGCTGCTGCTGGAAAGCGAACACAAGAAAGGATAAAAGCAATGGACCGTTATGTGACCGATATCAAAAATGGCTGCTACCAGAACCCGGTGCTGCCCATGGATTTCAGTGACCCCGACGCCATCCGCGTGGGGGAGGACTATTACCTGATCTCTTCCAGCTTTACCTACCTGCCCGGCGTGCCGGTGCTGCACAGCAAGGATCTTGTCCACTGGGAGCGCATCGGCAACTGCGTGGAGCGTCTGCCGTTTGACCGCTATGCCCAGCCCGCCCATGGCTGCGGCACCTGGGCCCCGGCGCTGCGCTACCATGCGGGCAGGTTCTATGCATTCATTCCCCTGCCGGACGAGGGCATTTTTTACACCGAAGCCACCGACCCCGCCGGCCCCTGGAGTGCGCTGCACTGCGTAAAATCCGCCAGCGGGTGGATCGATCCCTGCCCCCTGTGGGACGATGACGGCAGCGTGTATATGGCCCACGCCTTTGCCAAAAGCCGCTGCGGCATTAAGCACAAGATCCAGCTTTCCCGCCTGGATCCCGAAACGCTGGAAGTGGTGGAGGACGGCCCCATCGTGTTTGATGGCACCCTGAGCCAGCCCACCGCCGAAGGCCCCAAAATGTACAAGCGCAACGGCTGGTATTACATCTTTATCCCGGCAGGCGGTGTGGAATACGGCTGGCAGACCGTGCTGCGCGCCCGCAATGTGTACGGCCCGTATGAGGAAAAAATCGTCATGCACCAGGGGGCCAGCTCCATCAACGGCCCCCACCAGGGCGCGTGGGTCACAGCGCCGGACGGCAGCGATTGGTTCCTGCATTTCCAGGACCGGTTTGAACTGGGCCGCGTGGTACACCTGCAGCCTATGTGCTGGCACAGCGATTGGCCGTTCATCGGCCTGGAACAAAACGGCGATGGCATCGGCGAGCCGGTGACCGAGTGGAACTGCCCCAAAGGAGAAGCTGGTCCCGGCCTGCAAATAGGGGACAGCTTTACAAACGGCAAGCCCGGCCTGCAATGGCAATGGCAGGCCAACCCCCAGCCCGAAGCCTGGCTGCGCCCGGTGGCGGGGGATGCACTGCATCTGGTCTGCGGGGCCAGCGGAAGTTTGTGGCGGCAGCCCAATGTGCTCAGTCAGATGCTGCCTGCAGCGGATTTTACCGCAAACGTTACCCTTGGCCTGGCCGGGTGCGGCGCCGGAGCTAAAGTAGGGCTTAGCGTGATGGGGCAAAAATATTCCGCCATTGAGCTCTGCCGCACCGCGCAGGGCTGCACTGTGCAGTTGGTACAGGGCATGGTGAAAGACCTTGCCTCCACCGGCGATGCAGAAGAAACGATCCTTGCCGAAAAAATGGTTGACACGGATGAAATAACCGTTACAATGAAAATAACGGCTGCCAAGCAGGTGCAGTATGCCCTGCTGGCAGCAGATGGCACCGCAGTGCCGCTGGGGGGAGCCCAACCCGTTGCCAAGGCAACCTGGACCGGCGCGCGCCTGGCCCTGTACGCCCGCGGCGGCACCAAAGAGGATACTGCCTGCATCAAGCAGCTGAACATTACATTTTAGCCGGGCTTTTGGCGGCAGAACACCGCAGATGCCCGCGGCAAAAAGGAGAGCAAACTGGCAATGGCAAGTGTTACCATCCGGCTGAACAGCATTGGTGAAGTGAAAGAGTTTAACCGCATTGCGGCCACTGTGCCCGGAGATGTGGACCTGCATTCCGGGCGCTACTGCGTGGATGCAAAATCCATCATGGGTATTTTTGCCCTGAACCTGGCGCGCGAACTGACGGTGGACAGCCCAACCCTGAGCGAGGAAGAACTGCACAAAAAGTTTGCGGCCTTTTTGGCGGGCTAAGGCGTATCTGAAAACCAAGGGCAACACCGCACAATTCCCGCCTAGCGGCTTAAGCACCGCTTCGGCGGCTGCGGCACGGCATCTGCGTTGCCAAAATGCTCGATAATGTCGGGTTGCGGTACCCGCATCGTGCTTCGGGGGCAAAAGCCCCTCGCACTCTGCGACCGCTGCCCCTGCTTCGGTTCGCTGCATCCGCCACTGGCGGCGCTCACCTTTGCAGCATCCAGTATTATCTGCGCTTTTGGCTTAGCATCTGCCGCACCTCGCTCGCCGTATCGGCACTTAGAATTATGCGGTATTGCCCAAGAAAATGACGGATACTTCGCAAACACAAGCAGGATTTAAGGCTTTTTAATGTAAAATCCGGCTGTGTTTGTAGAAATAGACGATATTTTCGACTTTTCAGATACACCCGAACACAAAACAGGGCGGTTCACACAGAGCCGCCCCTTTTTTGTGTAGAAGATGCGCGACACTTTAGGCAACACCGCACAATTCCCGCCTTGCGGCTTAAGCACCGCTCCGGCAGCTGCGGCACGGCATCTGCGTTGCCAAAATGCTCGATAATACACAAAGTATTATCTGCGCTTTTGGCTTGGCATCCGCCGCACCTCGCTCGCCGTATCGGCACTTAGAATTGTGCGGTATTGCCTTTAATAAAAAACGGGCTGCTGCCCCCCACTGCAAGCCGCAGCGCCCGGAACATAAAATAGGAGGAAAGCATGACCTGTACCCACTACAACTTCCCCGTGCCGGAAGAAAAAATGGTGCGTGTAATTACCGATACCGACCTTTGCAACGAAGCGGACGATCCGTTTGCTGTTGTGCAGGCACTGTTGAGCCCCAAGTTTGATAATGTCGGCATGGTGGCCGCCCACTTTGGCACCCGCGACCCCAACGGAATGCAGAAAAGCTGGCAGGGTCTGAAAGACTTGACGGCCCTGATGCAGCTGACGGTTCCGGTGCTGCACGGTGCGCCCCACGCTTTGCCGGATGCCGCTACCCCGGTGCCCAGTGAAGGCGCGAAGCTGATCATCCGTGAAGCGATGAAAGAGGATACCCGCCCGCTGTTTGTGCTGCTGCTTGGCCCACTGACCGATTTGGCCAGCGCCTATTTGCAGGAACCCCGCATTGCGGGCCGGCTGACCGCAATCTGGATCGGCGGCGCACCGTACCCTGTGGGCGGGCCGGAGTTCAACCTGGGCAATGATGTCAACGCCGTCAACGTGGTGTTTGGCAGCACCATACCGGTGTGGCAGGTGCCCAAAAATGTGTACGAGATGATGCCGGTCAGTATGGCGGAACTGGAATACCGTGTGCGCCCCCAGGGAGCCGTGGGCCGCTACCTGTTTGACCAGCTGGTGGCTTACAGCCAAACGCCGGAATCCCGCGCCAGCGCGTTCCGCACGGGCGAAAGCTGGGTTTTGGGCGATAACCCCGCCCCCGGCCTGCTGCTGTATGAACACCGCTTCCAGTTTGACTGGGTGCCCGCGCCCTATGTAACGGCGGACCAGACTTATGCCGCCATCGGCCGCAATCGGCCCATCCGGGTGTATAAGGGGATCGACAGCCGTCTGATCCTGGATGATCTGTACGCCAAGCTGGCGTTGTTTGCCCAGTATATGGCGCAAAAGGGGGAGTGAACCATGCTGACTGTGACCGGCCTCTGGTTTGACCATGAGCGGACCCCCGTTGGGCTGGACCATACCCCCGTGTTCGGCTGGCAGCTGGAAGGGAACTGCCGGAACATCCGCCAGACGCAGTACCGCCTGCAAGTTGCCCTGACCCCGGATTTTGCCGCGTTGCTGTACGATGAAACCTGTGAAACCGGAAACTCCACCGCGGTGCACGCGGCGGGCCTGACGCTGCAATCGCTGCAAAAATATTACGCCCGTGTGCAGGTTTGGGCCGATACCGCTGCTGGCCCCCAGCAGACCCTGTGGAGCGAACCGGCGGTGTTCATCACCGCCCTGCTGGACCCGGCAGCCGAGTGGAAAGCCGAGTTTGTGAGCGCGGAATCCCCCGAAACCTGCAGGAAATCCTCCGCCGGTACAATGGTGCGCGCGGCGTTCACCGTAAAGCCGGGGCTGCGGGCCGCGTATGCCTGCACCACGGCGCTGGGGCTGTATAATGTTTATCTCAACGGCCAAAAGGTCAGCACCGATGAGATGACCCCCGGCTGGACAAGCTATAACCGCCGCCTGCTCTACCAGACCTATGAGGTCACTGCCATGCTGCACCCTGGCCTCAACATGGCCGGGGCAATGCTGGGGGCCGGGTGGTACAAGGGTGTGATGGGCCTGACCCGCTCCCGCAACAACTATGGCGATACCACCGCCTTTGCCATGCAGTTGACCCTTGTGTATGCCGATGGCACCCGTGAAACCGTGAACACCGGCCCAGCATGGCAGGGAACGAAGGCACCTGTGATATTCTCAGAGATTTACCACGGAGAAGCATACGATGCCGCGCTGGAACTGCCCCACTGGGCCGAATGCGAAACGCCGGAAAACACCCCCGCAGGCCGCTGGCACGCCGTGCACACCGTGCCGTACCCTGCCGCCAAACTGGCCGCCCAGGCCGCAGGCAAGGTATGCGTGCAGCAGCGCATCCCGGCGCAGCGGGTGTTTACCGCGCCGGATGGCAGCACAGTGGTGGATTTTGGCCAGAACATGGCGGGCCGGGTGGAAATTACCGTGCAGGGTACAGCCGGGCAGGTGGCTGAACTGCGCTGCTTTGAGGAGCTGGACGCCGATGGCAACCCCTACCTGGCCAACCTGCGCAAAGCCCGCACCACCATGCAATATACCTTTGCCCGCAGCCAAACGGTGACCTGGCAGCCGCAGTTTACCTATATGGGATTCCGCTATGCGCTGGTGGTGCAGTGGCCGGGAAAACCGGAACCGGCCAATTTTACCGCCTGCGTGCTGCACAGCGCCATACAGCCGGCGGGGGAGTTTACCTGTTCCGAACCGCTGGTGAACCAGTTGAACCATAACATTTTGTGGGGGCTGAAAAGCAACTTTTTGGATGTGCCCACCGATTGCCCTCAACGCGATGAACGCCTTGGCTGGACCGGCGATGCACAGATTTTTTGCGAGACCGCCTGCTGGCTGGCCGATACCTGGACTTTTTACAGCAAGTGGCTGAAAGACCTTGCCGTGGACCAGCTGCCGGACGGCGGCGTGGCCAATGTGGTGCCCAATATTGAGGAAACCCACACCGAGGCCAACTGGCTGATGAAAAACTGCCCATATGGCGCTTCCGGCTGGGGCGATGCCGCGACTGTGATCCCCTGGGTGCTGTACCAGATGTATGGCGACGATACCATTCTGCGCAGCCAGTACCCCAGCATGAAGCGCTGGGTGGATTTTATGCGCGCCAACACCCAAAACGGTCTGTTTGATTTCAAGATGCAGCTGGGCGACTGGGTGGCGCTGGACGCCGAACCGGGCAGTTATTTTGGCGCAACCCCCACGGCGCTGACCAGCCAGGCGTACTATGCGCTTTCGGCCCAGCTGCTGGCGCTGGCGGCGGAGGTACTGGGCAACCGGCAGGATGCAGAGCTTTATGCGGGGGTTCACCGCCAGGCAGCCCAAGATTTTGCCGCAAACTTTTTTACTCTGGATGGTGCAATGACCGCCCAGACCCAGACAGCCCATATTCTGGCCCTGCGCTTTGGCCTGACCCCGCAAAAGTGGAAGCAGAAAACGATCCAGCGCCTGCTGGAACTGTTGGAACAACAAAACGGGCATTTGGTTACCGGCTTTTTGGGCACACCGTATTTCTGCGCGGCGCTCAGCCAGAATGGCTGCTGGCAGCAGGCGTAT
>UMGF01073625.1_pt1 | contig 34380 bp, 28 predicted proteins | sample 1965181 | NCBI WGS metagenome assembly UMGF01 (sample SAMEA4836063, study PRJEB28245) | human gut metagenome | biome: gut microbiome; material: fecal sample | place: Denmark | collected 2008 | reverse complement strand
GGTGCAGGTATCGGCCAACGGGCAGCCCATTGTGATGCTGGCTGACCACCAGACCACCGGCGGGTATGCCAAAATTGCAACCGTCATCAGCGCTGACCTTTCGGCCATGGCGCAGCTGCGCCCCGGCGAAAAGCTGGCGTTCCAATATGTGACCGCGGCGCAGGCTGTTGCAGGAGCCAGGGCGCAGGCGGCCGTGCTTGACAAAATCAGGGAGCGGATGAAATAATGGACTTTGCAGCCATGAAACCGGCCGACCTGCGCGGGCTGATCCGCAAGGGCGAACTGACCGGCCCGACCACCGGCATGTGCAACGGTTATGCCCAGGGCAACCTTGTGGTGCTGCCCAAGGCGCTGGCGTGGGACTTTTTGCTGTTCTGCCAGCGCAACCCCAAAGCCTGCCCGCTGCTGGAAGTGGCGGACGCAGGTGAGCGAACCTTTGCCCAATTTGGCAAAGGCAGCGATATTGCTACCGATATCCCGCGCTACCGGGTGTACGAACACGGCGAGCTGACCGGGGAATACACCGATGTGAGCAAATTCTTTGAGGAGAGGAACGACCTGGTCAGCTTTTTGATCGGGTGCAGCTTCTCCTTTGAATCTGAACTGCTGGAAGCGGGCATCCCGGTGCGCCAGATCGAAGAGGGCGTGAATGTGCCGATGTACAACACCAACATTCCCTGTACCCCGGCGGGGGTGTTCAGCGGAAACATGGTGGTCAGCATGCGGCCCATCCCGTACCGGCAGGTCCCGGCGGCAGCTGCCATTACAGCGGGCATGCCCCGCGTGCACGGTATGCCGGTGCAAATCGGTGAGCCGGAAGCCATCGGCATCCATGATTTGGCTCACCCGGATTACGGCGATGCCGTGACCATCAACCCCGGCGAAACACCGGTGTTCTGGCCCTGCGGCGTGACCCCGCAGAACGTTGTGATGCACTCCAAGCCGGAGTTCTGCATCACCCATGCGCCGGGGCACATGTTTGTGACCGACGTAAAAAATGTGGAGCTGAAATATTAAGAGCAGATAGTAAAAACCACAGGGGCACACACTGTGCGCCCCTGCAGGGCAGAAGCATTGCCTTATGCCTGAAAGTGGAGGATTGAGCCATGCCGCATATTGATTTGAACTGTGACCTGGGCGAAAGCTTTGGCGCGTATACCATCGGAATGGATGAAAAGGTGATCCCGTTTATCACATCGGCCAATGTGGCCTGTGGCTTCCATGCAGGCGATCCGCTGGTGATGCAGCGCACCGTGGCGCTGTGCAAACAGAGCGGCGCGGCGGTGGGGGCGCACCCCGGTTTCCCTGATCTGCAGGGCTTTGGCCGCCGCCAGATGAAGCTGACCCCGGCGGAAGCCAAGGCCTGTGTGCAGTATCAGATCGGTGCGCTGAAAGCGTTCTGCGATGCCGCCGGTGTGCCGCTGCACCATGTAAAGCCCCACGGCGCTTTGTATAACATGGCGGGCAAGGACCGCGCGCTGGCGGATGCCATCTGCGCCGCAGTGAAGGAGAGCGCCCCCGGCGCAGTGCTGCTGGCGCTTTCCGGCAGTGAGATGGTCAAGGCGGCCCAGGCCATCGGCCTGCCGGTTGCCAATGAGGTGTTTGCCGACCGCGGCTACCGCCCGGATGGCAGCCTTGTGCCCCGCGGAACCCCCGGTGCTATGATTGAGGATGAGGACGAAGCCATTGCCCGCGTGATCCGCATGGTAACCGAGGGCAAAGTGACCGCCAACGACGGTACGGACATTGCCATCCAGGCGGATTCCGTCTGCGTACACGGCGACGGCCCCAAGGCTCTGGCCTTTGTAGAAAAGATCGGCGCGGCCCTGCAGGCAGCCGGGGTGGAATTGAAGGCGTTTTGAGAAAATGAGCAGGGGCACAGTTCAGCAAATGCCGTTTTCCCCTGTAGAGACCGTAAGGGCGCACAGTGTGCGCCCGCAGGTGTGCGCCGGGTGATGAAGTGAAATACCCGGCAAAGCCCGTCATGCGGGACGATGCAGGTGTCGTTCCCTGCAAATTTTTAGCCTGGCAGCGGGAAACCGCCCCTCAGGCCGCTTCACGTCCAGCTCCCCTCTAGGGGAGCCATCGCATACCTAAAGTAAGATATTGGCTCCCCTGGAGGGGAGCTCCGGCGAAAGCCGGTGAGGGGTGGCTCCCAGCCGCCAAAATTAAGGCAACACCGCACAATTCCCGCCTAGCGGCTTAAGCACCGCTCCGGCAGCTGCGGCACGGCATCTGCGTTGCCAAAATGCTCGATAAGACATCCAGTATTATCTGCGCTTTTGGCTTGGCATCTGCCGCACCTCGCTCGCCGTATCGGCACTTAGAATTATGCGGTATTGCCTTAAAATTGCGGATAATAAAAACAAAAAGGCGCGTGCCAGCCCATGGGGGCAAGGCACGCGCCTTTTGCTATGCTTATTCCCGCACGCGGAAGCTGCGCTCGGCAGGGTCCGGGGGGATGGATTTGCAGGTAAAGGTTTCAATGTGGATCCAATGGCTGGTGCCGGTAATGGTGGGCACCAGGCGATCCAGCTGGGCGGCGGAACCCTGGGCTTCCAGGTCCACTGTGCCGTCCCAGTTGTTTTCCACCCAGCCGGTCAGATCCAGCAGCTGGGCGGCATACTGCGCACGGTAGCGGAAGCCAACCCCCTGCACGCTGCCGGTAAAATGCCAGTGGCGGCGTTCCACGGCGGCGCTCATTCTGCGGGCTCCTTCTGCGGTTCGCTCTGGCTGGCGGGTTTCGGGTCAAAGCTGTTCAGCCGGGCCGTGCCGGACAGCAGCCACGCCACAAACAGCGTCATAAGAATGACGGAATCGATCGGGTGCAGCACAAAGTTCAGCGGGTAAAGCACACCGGCGGCCAGCAGCGGCAACAGCGCGCTGTAAACCAGCGCCATGCGGGTGTTCTGGGCAATGCGGGCATCCACCGCGCGGGAAATGCGCACCGCGGCAGCGGCATCGGCCAAATCGTCCCGAAGCAGCATCACATCGGCGGCGGGCAGCGGCTCGGCTCCCATGCCAATGCCGACATCGGCACAGGCCAGTGCCGCGGCGGCAGAAGTACTGCCTATCATGGCGGCAGGGCCGTTTGTTTGCAGGCGGCGCAGTTCGGCTTCCAGCTCTGCGGGGGCAAGGCCGGATACCACGTGGGCGTCATCCAGCCCAACCTGAGCGGCAACGCGGTCTGCATTGGTGCGGCTGTCGCCTGTCAACAGGATCACATCCAGCCCAAGGGCTTTCAGCGCGTCAAGGGCGGCTTTGCTGGCGGGCTTTACGGCATCGGCAACGCCGATCAAACCGGCTGCGTGGCCGTCGAGCGAAAAGTAAAGCGGGGCAATGCCGTCAGCGGCCAGCTGCTCGCCAGCCTGCTGCAAATCGGGGGTCAGCTCGCACTGGGCGGCAATAAACTCTGCGCTGCCGCCTGCCATCACCTTGCCGGCCATTTTGCCGGTCAGGCCCTGGCCGTCCAAAATGGTAACGTCCTTAACGGCGCTCAGCTTGATGTTCTCCGCAGCGGCTTTGCGCATCACGGCGCGGGCCAGCGGGTCCTGGCTCTGGCTTTCCAGCCCGGCAGCCATGCCAAGCAGGAACTTGGCGGGCACGCTGCGGGTGCCCACAATGGTGACCACTTCCGGCTCGCCGTTGGTGATTGTTCCGGCTTTATCCAGCACGGCGGTGTACAGGGTACCGATGGACTGCAGGCTGGCGGCTGTTTTGAACACGATGCCGTGCTTGGCACCCACGCTGGCACCGGACATGATGGCAGCCGAAGCTGCCAGCGCCAGCACACAGGGGCTGCTGACGGCCAGCACGCTGATGGCGCGGGCCAGCGCAAAAGCAAAGCTCTGCCCCAGCAGCAGCCAGATGATGAGCACCACGCAGGCAATGCCGATAACGGCGGGCACAAACACGCTGCGTACCTTATCAGCCAGGGAACTCAACGGCACCTTGGCAGCGGCAGTGGTCTGCACGGTATGTACCAGCTGGGCGGCGGTGGAATCTGGCCCGATGCGGGTGGCACGGCAGATCAGGGCGCCGCCCTGGTTGGCGGTGGCGGCGTAAACAGTGCTGCCTTTGTGTTTGGCCACGGGGGCGGCGGCACCGGTCAGGGCAGATTCATCCACCGTGGTTTCGCCCTCAATGACAACGCCATCTACCGGCATCACATCGCCGGGACGAATCAGGAAGATATCGCCCACCGCGACTTCATTCAGCGGCACGGTGTACTGCTGGCGGCTGCGCAGCACGCAGGCGGTTTCGGGAATGCGCTCTGCCAGACTGTGCAGAGGGGCCATGGCTTGTGCCTTAAAACGTACTTCCAGCAGCTGGCAGGCTGCGGCAAAGATCAAAATAGCGGCGGCAGAGGGCAGGAACAGCTCCTGCGGGGCATCCTGTGTAAAAATGGCGATTATGCCGTAAACCAGCGCTGCCCCGGAACTGAGCGCCACCAGCGTATCCGGCCCGGGGGCGCGGATGCTCTTGCAGCCGTTGATAAAATAGGAACGGTTCAGCCAGCAGACCGGCACGGTGAGCACCAGCTGCACAATGCCGCACCACATGGCGTTATCACCGGTCAGGAACGGCGGCAGTGGCAACCCGAAAGCAGCGCCAAGGCCAAGGTAAAAAAGCGGAATCAGCAGGCAGGCACTGATGACCAGCCGCCGCTTGATCTGGGGAACAGCGCTGCCCGGCATGGCGGCAGCGGCCCCGGTAGGTTCAAAATTTTGCATTGGAACACTCCCGTATCAAATAAGAGTTGCAAGCGTCAGGAGATGTTGGTGGAAGAAAGCCGGTGATTGGGCCGGGGTGCCTGACGGCACACCCCTACCATTAAAACAGACCTTCCGGAAGAATAATGTCGTTTTGCGGCACGCGCTGCCAGCTGAAGCCGTCGGCCAGCTCGGCAGGGGTGCGGGGGTCCGGGGCGTTTTGCAGCCCGCAGGCATAGGCCAAACGGCCAATGATCTGCTCCGGCGTATAGCGCGCCTGTAAATGCTCCAGGCTTTCGTCCCCATCCCGTTTGGAAAGCCGCCGCCCATCCACGGCCAGCAGCAGCGGCATATGATAAAATTCCGGCGCGGGCAGGCCCAGTTCCCGGTAGAGCCACAGCTGGCGCGGCGTGCTGGACAAAAGGTCTGCCCCGCGCACCACCTGGGTAACGCCCATCAGGGCATCATCCACCACCACGGCCAGCTGGTAGGCAAACACACCGTCCGCCCGCCGCAGGTAAAAATCCCCGCAGTCCTGCGCCAGATTCTCGGCATAGGGGCCCATGTGGCCGTCCACAAAGGAAATGGTTTCGTCCGGCACCATCACCCGCCAGGCTGGCTTGCGCCTGGCGGTGCGCAGAACGATCTCTTCCGGCGTCAGGTTCCGGCAGGTCCCGGCGTATACTACCTTCCCATCGGAGCGGTGGGGGGCATCGGCGGCGTGCAGCTGGCTGCGGCTGCAAAAGCAGGGGTAAACCAGCCCTTTGCGCACCAGCTTTTGGTAATATTCTTCATAGATAGCGCTGCGCTCGCTCTGGTAATAGGGGCCGCGAGGGCCGCCCTTGCTGCCGCCTTCATCTGCGGCAAGGCCGAGCCAGGCAAGGTCGGCTTCCAGCAGATCAGCAAATTCGCGCGGGCAGCGCACGGCATCCAGATCCTCAATGCGCAGCACAACCTTGCCGCCGCTGCTTTTGGCCGAAAGCCACGCCAGCAGGCAGCAGCACAGGTTGCCCAGGTGCATCCGCCCGCTGGGGCTTGGCGCATAGCGCCCGACTGTGCTGCTCATTCCAGCGTATAGCGGGCATCGCCCAGGCTGCGCAGGTGGACGCGGTAGAACCCGGCAACGGCCCGCACCATGGCGTCAGCATCGGCCACCGCGGCGGTTTCCACCGCACTGTGCATGGCCAGCTGGGCCAGGCCAATATCTACCATGGGAACCGGCACGGTATGGCTTTGCAGGTTGCCCAGCGTGCTGCCGCCCGGCAGGTCGGCACGGTTGGCAAACACCTGCACAGGAACGTTGTTCTTGCGGCAGATCTCCTTAAAAATCGCGCCGGTCAGGCCGCTGGTGGTGTATTTCTGGCTGGCATTGACTTTGACCACAACACCCTTGCCCAAAATAACCTTGTTGCAGGGGTCAGCCTTATCAGCAAAATTGGGGTGAACGGCGTGGGCATTATCGGCGCTGAGCACAAAGCTGTTGGCAAATGCCTGGGCCTGTGCCTGGGCACTGTGGGGGATCGCATTCAGGATGCGGTCGAGCACATCGCGCAAAAAGCTGCTGTCTGCGCCCTGGCGGGTGCTGCTGCCCACTTCTTCGTTATCAAACATCGCCCAGACCGGGGCGCAAGCGCTGTCGGTCTCAGGGGCGGCGTCCAAAAAGCCGTACAGGGTGGTGGCGGCGCACTCCAGGTCGTCAATGCGGGGGGCCATGAACAGCTCGCCGTCCGGCCCAATGCGGGTGGGTGCCTGGCGGGTGTAAAGCGAAAGGTCAAAGTCCACAATGTCCTCTTCTTTCACGCCGGCGGCCTCAGCCAGCAGGGCGGGGAAGGGCTTGGAACCCTCCAGCCCGTATAGGGGCTGCATGTCCACCTGGGGGTTAAAGGCGTGGCCGCTGTTCAGCGTGCGGTCCATGTGGATGGCCAGCGATGGGATGACCAGCAGATCACGGTCCAGGTCCACCAGGCGGCTTTCCAGCGTACCGGCAGCTTCATCCCGCACCAGCACACGCCCGGCGGCGGAGAGCGGACGGTCCAGCCAGGTGGACATAATCATTCCGCCGTAGCCTTCCACGTTCAGCTTGATGCAGCCCGCAGCGTTCACGTTGGTGTTCTTGATGCGCCAGGTGGGGGAGTCGGAATGGCTGGCAGCAATGCGCCAGCCGCCAATGGCGTGGGCAGGCACCCGCCAGGCAATGATGGAACTTTCGTTGCGGGTCACATAATAACCGTGTTCCGGTTCCAAATTCCAGTATTGGGCTTCCTCCAGGCGGGTGTAACCGGCGGCATCCAGCAGCTGGGCTGCAGTGTGTACCGCGTGGAACGGCGACACTGACCGGTGCAGAAAATCAAAAAGCTGTTCAATTTGCATGGGATAGAACCATCCTTTTATGTTTAGGCAACACCGCACAATTCCCGCCTTACGGCTTAAGCACCGCTCCGGCGGCTGCGGCACGGCATCTGCGTTGCCAAAATGCTCGATAAGACATCCAGTATTATCTGCGCTTTTGGCTTAGCATCTGCCGCACCTCGCTCGCCGTATCGGCACTTAGAATTTTGCGGTATTGCCTTTATATGATGAAATTTGTATGGTTGTTGGCGCGTGGGACAAAAGAATCCCACCCCACTTTATTTTACACCGCACAAGCGATTGATTCAACCGCAGTTTGGGCAATCCAATGCGAGTGTATGGTATATGCTGCCTTCAAGATCTTTCCAGGCAAAGCCAGAATCGGTCAGCATCATATAGGAATGGGCGCTGTTTTCCTTCGGGATGGCAACGGAACCAGGGTTCAGATACAAATTGCCGCTGCCAAATTCCTGCCAGGCGGGCACATGAGTGTGGCCGTGCAGCAAAATATCCCCCTTGGCAAGCGGCGGCGGGCAGGCCGTGTTGTAATGATGGCCGTGGGTGGCAAACACTGTGCGGGAACCGGCATACAGCAGGGCATAGTCGGCCAAAATCGGGAAGTCCAGCACCATCTGGTCCACCTCGGTATCGCAGTTGCCGCGCACGCACAGCAGCCGCTCCCGCAGGGGATTCAGCATGGCAATTACCTCTTTGGGGGCATAGCCCTCCGGCAGGTCGTTGCGGGGGCCGTGGTACAGAATATCCCCCAGCAGCAACAGCTTGTCCGGCTGCTCGCGCTCCATGGCGGCAAGCAGCTGCCTGCAATAAAAAGCCGAACCGTGCAGGTCGGATGCAATCATCAGTTTCATGGCAGTTCCTCCGGCGGTGGGCTTGACGCAGCACACTGCCTTATACTATAATAATATCAATCGACCGGCAGGAAACCGGCCTTGCGGCGCAGAAGCGCCCAACATCCTGGTGCATGCTGCACCGTATGGCAGATGACAACTTGATATTGCTTTGATGATAGATATGCAGAAGGTATCGTGTTCCCCAGCAGGGGGACGGGATATTTTCTGCATTTTGTTTTTGTGGATTTTTATGCGGTTTTCCGATACGCTTTAGTTTCGGCAGCCGTCCAGCACGGCCGCGGCGGCCTGCTCCACCAGGGTGCCGATGGGGGCGCTCACCCCAACCACCAGGGTATCGCACCGGTTGGCGGGGATCAGGATGCGGCGGGCATCGCTTTGGGCTACGGCCTGCGCCATGGCGGGGGTGATTTCGCCCAGCAGGGCATCAGCCATCACAATGCCGATGGGCCCCAAAATGACATCCGCCCGGCGGCAGCCCACCACCACGGCGTTCTCGCCGGTGGCAGCGCGGTCAGCCCCGGCTTTCAGCATGGCGGAAGTGGCCGCGCTGTTGGTGCCGATGGCCGTTACCACCACCTGCGGAACGGCCTTTTTAACGGCGGCAACCAGCTGGCGGCCCAGCCCGCCGCCCTGTCCGTCAATCACAAGAATTTCCATAAAAGAAAACCTCTTTCTTTATCTCTGTTTTACCATCATCGTATCATGGCGTTCTGCTGCTGTCAAACTGTGGAATCAAATAAAAAAATAGAATGTGAGGAGTTTGAATCATGAAAACATCCACCCGTAAGCTGACCCTTTCTGCCCTGTTTTTGGCCCTGGGCCTGGTGCTGCCGCTTATCACCGGGCAGATCCCTCAGATCGGCAAAATGCTGCTGCCGATGCACATTCCCGTGCTGCTGTGCGGCATGGTATGCGGCTGGCCGTATGGCCTGGCCGTTGGCGCGGTAATGCCGCTGCTGCGTGGGCTGCTGTTTGGCATGCCGGTGCTGTACCCCACCGGCATTGGCATGGCGTTTGAGCTGGCTGCCTATGGCGCGGTGATCGGCCTGCTGTATGCCAAGCTGAACAAGCGCGGCGTGGCGGGCGTTTATATGGCGCTGGTGCCCGCCATGCTGGCCGGGCGCGCTGTGTGGGGCGTGGCCCAAACCGTGCTGCTGGGCCTTGGCGGCAATGGCTTTACCATGCAGATGTTCATTGCCGGTGCATTTGCCACCGCGCTGCCGGGCATTGTGTTGCAGCTGGTGCTGATCCCCGTGGTGATGGTGGGGCTGGAACACGCCGGTGTGCTGCGCGATACGGTGTAAACGAAAGAAAAATACAAAGGCAACACCGCACAATTCCCGCCTTGCGGCTTAAGCACCGCTCCGGCAGCTGCGGCACGGCATCTGCGTTGCCAAAATGCTCGATAAGACATCCAGTATTATCTGCGCTTTTGGCTTGGCATCTGCCGCACCTCGCTCGCCGTATCGGCACTTAGAATTATGCGGTATTGCCCAAAATGTATAATTTCCGCGGCTGGCAAAATTTTTGCCCGCCGCGGCTTTTTTTGCGGCCAAGTATCTGCTATAATAAGGGCTGTGTAAATGTTTGATAAATAACGAACACTTCCTGAAACTGACTTTGAGGAAGAAGGTGCTGTTATGAATACAGCGAAAGAACTGTATGACCGTTGGCTGGCCCAGCCGGAACTGGATACCGCTGTGGCGGAAGAACTGCACGGCATTGCCGGGGATGATGCCGCTATCACGGACCGTTTTTACCGTGACCTGGAATTTGGCACCGGCGGCCTGCGCGGTGTGCTGGGGGCGGGCACCAACCGCATGAACCTGTACACGGTGCGCAAGGCCACCCAGGGCCTGGCCGATTACCTGAACGCGACCGACCTGCCAAAAAAGATCGCCATTGCGCATGACAGCCGCAATAACGGCGAACTGTTCACCCGCGAAGCTGCCCGCGTGCTGGCGGCAAACGGCATTACCGCCTGCGTGTACCCGCGGCTGGAGCCCACGCCCGCACTTTCCTGGGCGGTGCGCTATCTGGGCTGCGGGGCAGGCGTCTGCATTACAGCCAGCCACAACCCGGCCAAGTACAACGGCTATAAAGTGTATGGCGCCGATGGCTGCCAGATCACGCTGGAAGTGGCAGATAAAATTCTGGCTGCAATCGAAAAAGTGGACTGCTTTGACTGCGTAAAGCTGGTGGATTATGAAGCCGGTATGCAGGCAGGCCGCATCGTGAGCATTGACGACAAATGCCTGGATGATTTTGTACAGGCTGTATATGACCAACGCGTTGGCGATGGCACCGGCATTGAGCAGCTCAAGCTGGTGTACACCCCGCTGAACGGCACCGGCCTGGAGTGCGTAAAAAAACTGCTGGCCAAGCTGGGTGTGACCCATGTGACGGTGGTGCCGGAGCAGGAAACACCGGATGGGAACTTCCCCACCTGCCCGTATCCCAACCCGGAAATCCGCGAAGCCATGCAGAAGGGCCTGGAACTGTGCGATAAAGTACACCCGGATCTGCTGCTTGGCACCGACCCCGACTGTGACCGCTGCGGCACCGCTGTGCCGGACGGCAAGGGCGGCTACCGGCTGATCACCGGCAACGAGATGGGCATTATCCTGCTGGATTATATCTGCCGCACACGCCTGGCCCGCGGCACCATGCCCAAGGATCCCGTGGCCGTGACCACCATTGTTTCCACCGATATGGCAACGCCGGTTGCCAAAAAGTACGGCGTGGAGCTGCGCCGCACCCTGACGGGCTTTAAGTTCATCGGCGAGCAGATCGGCAAGCTGGAAGCAGAGGGCCGTGTGGAACGCTATATCTTTGGCTTTGAGGAGAGCTATGGTTACCTGTCCGGCGGACATGTGCGGGATAAGGATGCCGTGAACGCCACGCTGCTGGTGTGTGAAGCCGCCGCCTGGTATGCCCAGCAGGGCATGACGCTGCTGGATGCCATTGAAGCGCTGTACAAAGAGTTTGGCTATTACCGCAACGCCCTGTGCAGCTTTGCCTTTGAGGGCGAAACCGGCATGTACACCATGCAGAACCTGATGAAGACTCTGCGCGCCGACCCGCCCAAAGAGATTGCGGGCTATGCGGTGGAGCGTGTTGCGGATTATGATACCGATGGCACCGGCCTGCCCCGCGCCAACGTGCTGGAATACCACCTGGCGGGCGGCCACAAGCTGATGGTGCGCCCCTCCGGCACCGAGCCGAAAATCAAAGTGTATCTGTCCGCCGTGGGCAAGAGCGAAGCGGAAGCCGATGCGGTGAACGCGGAGCTGGCGAAGGCGGCGGAAATGCTCATGAAGTGAGTTAGGGGGTAGGAGTGAGGAGTTGGATGGGAGAATTAGAAATTAGGAATGAGTAATTAGAAATGAGTAATTAGGAATTTTGCGGTAAGGGCCAGGCCCGGCGGTTTGATCTGTAAGGCACGATGCCCTCATCGCGCCGAGGAGAGACCCTGCCGGTTGCTATAAACGCTGCCAATATTTGTAGGGGATGATGCTTGCATCGTCCCGCGGACGGGCCGCGCCACATCATTCGCCGCAAGGCAACGGGCGCACAATGTGCGCCCCTACGGGATTAGGTAACGAAAAACATCTAAGGCAATACCGCATAATTCTAAGTGCCGATACGGCGAGCGAGGTGCGGCAGATGCTAAGCCAAAAGCGCAGATAATACTGGATGCTGCAAAGGTGAGCGCCGCCAGTGGCGGAAACAGCGAACCGAAGCAGGGGCAGCGGTCGCAGAGTGCGAGGGGCTTTTGCCCCCGAAGCACGATGCGGGTACCGCAACCCGACATTATCGAGCATTTTGGCAACGCAGATGCCGTGCCGCAGCCGCCGGAGCGGTGCTTAAGCCGTCAGGCGGGAATTGTGCGGTGTTGCCCTAAATACAATTTCTAATGCGGTTTTCGCGATTTCTGATTTCTCTATGAATTTTTGACTTCTTGATGCTTTTACTTTTTCAGATACACCCTAGGATACACAAAATAGATTGATAAAATATATTAGCCGCAGAGGTGACAAAATGGAATTCCCGAAAGACTTTTTGTGGGGTGCGGCATCGGCAGCGGCACAGGTAGAAGGCGCCTGGAATGAGGATGGCCGCGGGCCGAGCATCTGGGATGTGCTGTACCCCGGCCACACCAAATATAACGAGGGCCCTCTGCAGGCGTGCGACCACTACCACCGCTACCGTGAAGATGTGGCCCTGATGAAAAAGATGGGGCTGAAAAGCTACCGCTTCTCGGTCAGCTGGTCCCGCATCCTGCCCGATGGCACGGAAAAAATCAACCAGAAAGGCATTGAGTTCTATCAAAGCCTTGTGCGGGAGCTGAAAGCCGCGGGCATTGAGCCGATGGTAACGCTGTACCATTGGGATTTGCCGTATGCGCTGTATTTGCAGGGCGGATGGAAGAACCCGCAGATCCCGGATTGGTTTGCAGCGTACACCAAAATTGTGGTGGAAGCCCTGTCTGACCAGGTACAGTATTGGATGACCCTGAACGAGCCGCAGTGCTTTGTGGGCATCGGCCATCTGCAGGGGCGGCATGCGCCGTTCCTTGATGAACCGGCCAGCCTGCGCCCCGTGACTCGCCATGTACTTTTGGCCCATGCCAAAGCGGTACAGACCATCCGCCAGTATGCAAAGCTGCCGCCTAAGGTGGGGTATGCTCCCACCGGACCGGTGTTTTCGCCCTGCGGGGATGAAAGCGAAGCCGCCATCGCCGAAGCTTACCACCGGACGATGGAGGTGGAAGGCTGCTATTCCATCAGCTGGTGGTGCGACCCCGTTCTGCTGGGCAGGGTGCCGGAGCCGATGGCCAAAGCCCTGGGGGCGGATGTGTTCACCCCGCAGGAACTGGAGCTGCTGCACCAGCCGCTGGATTACCTGGGCTTTAACGTCTACAATGCCTGCGCGGCCCAGCAGCCGGGCAGCGAGTATACCGCCAACACCTGGCAGGGCAGCCCGCGCACTGCGATGGAATGGCCCATCACGCCGGACTGCATCTATTGGGCCATCCGCTTTTTGAACCAGCGGTATGGTCGGCCCATCCTGATTACCGAGAACGGCATGGCCAACACAGATTTTGTGATGCTGGACGGTAAAGTGCACGACCCGCAGCGCATTGATTATGTGCACCGCCACCTGCTGGCCGCCCGCCGTGCCTTGCAGGAGGGCTACCCGCTGATCGGTTATACCTACTGGTCAATCATGGATAACTATGAGTGGGCCGAAGGCTACAGCAAGCGCTTTGGGCTGATTTATGTGGACTACCGCACCATGGAACGCATCCCCAAGGATTCCGCTGCGTGGTACGCCCATGTGATCGCCACAAACGGCAGCGAGCTGTAAAATGCAAAACATATGTCAGGGGGAAGCTCTGCGCAGGGCTTCCCCTTGACTTTTTGTATGCTGCGCTTTATAATTTGAAAAGACTACCGATTTGATAGGTTGGGCGGGCGCGAACCCGCCCATTTGTTTGTTAATTTACAAAACCGTGGGGGAGCAGGCAGTATGCTGAATCAGTTTTCAAGAACGCAGTTGTTGTTTGGCAAGGAGGCAATGGAGCGTCTGTACAACGCCCGTGTGGCCGTGTTTGGCGTTGGCGGTGTTGGAGGCTATACGGTGGAAGCGCTGGCACGCAGCGGCATTGGCACGCTGGACCTGATTGATGACGACAAGGTCTGCCTGACCAACCTGAACCGCCAGATTCTGGCCACCCGCAAAACGGTGGGCAAATACAAGGTGGATGTGGCGGAAGAGCGCATCCATGATATCAACCCGGACGCCGTGGTGAACACCTACAAGACGTTCTACATGCCAGACACCGCCGACCAGTTCGATTTCAGCCAGTACGACTATGTGGTCGATGCCATCGACACGGTAAAGGGCAAGCTGGAACTGGTCATGCAGGCGCAGGCAACGGGCACGCCCATCATCAGCTGCATGGGCGCGGGCAACAAGCTGGATGCTTCCGCCCTGGAAGTTGCGGATATTTACGATACCTCCGTCTGCCCGCTGGCCCGCGTAATGCGCGCCGAGCTGCGCAAGCGCGGGGTCAAGCACCTGAAGGTGGTATACTCCAAAGAGCCTGCACTGACCCCCATTGATGATATGACCATCAGCTGCCGCACCCATTGCATCTGCCCGCCCGACACGGCCCGCAAATGTACCCAGCGCCGCCAGGTTCCCGGCAGCAACGCCTTTGTGCCCGCCGCCGCGGGGTTGATCATTGCGGGTGAGGTTGTGCGCGACATTGCCAACGGCGAACCGCAGAAAAAATAAGCAGCACAACACCTATCGAAAACGTCAGGAAAATAAAGATGCTCCGTAAGGGCGAACAGCGTTCGCCCACGGAGGTTTGCCATGTGTATGACATAAATGTGCGTTGCTATGTCAAGGCGGCGGGCGCACAATGTGCGCCCCTATGCTCCCACCAGAATTTTTAATACACGAAAAATTTCGGGAGAGATTCCGGGCAGCGGCCATTCGCCTATGCATGGAACGGCTGTACTGCGCGGCAAGCCTGCCAAATCTGGCAGGCTTTTTTTGTGCTGTTTGCAGATTGACAAATGTACAACAAACACATATGCTGTTATTGTTGCGCAACGCATGCGCAACATGGGAAAAGGAGGGTGCTGAATGGCAGGTAAGCGTGATGAAGTGACCATCGCGGAAGTGGCGGAGGCATTGAATATATCAAAAACAACGGTATCCCGCGCAATATCCGGCAAGGGCCGCGTGAGCGAGGCTACCCGCGCGCGTGTGTTTGATTATATCGGCAAGGGCCGCCAGGATGCAGCTGCGCCGCTGCGCACTGCGCAGCAGGGCCCAACCAACAACCTTGCGCTGGTGATCCCCAAGCATTTTATGCGGCTGGACTTGCCGTTCCTGCGCAAGTGCATGGGCGGTGTGTGGAACATGGCGGCCCAGCGCGGGTATGACCTGCTGCTGTGCTATGCGGGAGAAACCGATGTAGGCCAGCTGGAACGCCAGCTGGAATCCCACAAGGTGGATGGCGTGATTTTGTCCCGTACGATGCTGCACGATGAATGTGTGCAGACTTTGCAGCGCCACAACGTGCCTTTTGTGGCCATTGGCCGCGTGGATGACGATAAGGTACCCCAGGTGGATAACGACCAGGTAGGAGCGACCGCCGAGATGACCCGCCTGCTGCTGCAGCTGGGCATGCGCCGCATTGCCTATATGGGCGGCTGCACCAACTATACCGTCAACGAGGACCGGCTGCGCGGCTACCTGCGCGGATTTTCCGACTGTGGGGTGCAGGTGGACCAGAAATTGATTTGGACTGGCATTGAAACCAGCGAACAGCGGATCGATGCATTGGAAGGTGCGCTGGAGCAAAAGCCCGAATGCCTGCTCTGCGCGGACGACAGCATGGCGGCCGCGGTGCTGCAGGAGCTGCGCGCCCGGCACATCAAGGTACCGGAACAGGTGAAACTGGCCAGCTTTTATGATAGTGAGCTGCTGACCAGCTCAACCCCGCAGATTTCGGCCGCTCAGTTTGACGGCGAGCGCCTGGGCGCCACGGCATGCCGGATGCTGCTGGATATTTTGGCGGGCAAGCAAATCGCATTGCGCCAGATGCAGGGATATCAGGTGATTTTGCGCGAGTCCACAAAATAGACAATATTACCAATATTGTAAAATATGATGATTGATACAGCCTTTCCTGCGCGCACAGCATGTGCACCGGGAAAGGCTGATTGTTGTTAAAAAGCCTGTACTAAAGTTGCGCAACGTTGCGCATACAAAATTCGACATTGTTACAAAAGTGTAACGGGATGTGAAAAATGCACAAGAAAACGTGGTAAAACATGTTAGCTATGAACATTGACACTGAAAATAGAATTGTGTATCCTTAAGTTGTGAAACAAAGTTACGCAACAATGATGCGCAACCTTGAAAAGCTTGTGATATAGCAGATGAAGGAGAATGATTATGAAAAAGCAACTCGCACTTGCAACAGCTGCCTTGATGGCACTGTCCCTGGCAGCATGCGGCAGCACCGCAACTGCCTCTTCCGCTGCAGAGTCCACCAGCACTGCAGCTTCCAGCGAAGCCGCCTCCACCGACAGCACCGCAGCTGACGATGGTGACGTTCTGCAGCAGGCTGCAGCCGCTGCTTTCGCCAATGACGTTACCCTGACCATGTGGGGCGCCGAGGAAGACCAGGAACTGCTGCGCACCATCGCTGATAACTTTATCAAAGAATACGGCAATTACGGCGGCAAGATCACCATCAACTTGGGCGCTCAGTCCGAAAAGGAGGCTAAGGATACCGTCCTGACCGACCCCACCGCCGCTGCTGACGTTTACGCATTTGCTGATGACCAGCTGAACGAGCTGGTTCAGGCAGGCGCCCTGCAGGAAGTTCAGCTGAACGCTGACGACATCAAGAGCCGCAACACTGCAGCTTCTGTTGACGCTGCAACCCTGAACGGCAAGCTGTATGCTTACCCCCTAACCGCTGATAACGGCTACTTCATGTTCTATGATAAGTCCTTCTTCACCGAGGATGACGTCAAGAGCCTTGACACGATGATGGAGAAGGCAGCCGCCGCAGGCAAGAAAGTCTCGATGGACGTTGCTAACGGCTGGTACCTGTACAGCTTCTATGCTGGCGCTGGCCTGAACCTGAGCCTGGCTGATGACGGCGTGAACACCGTCTGCAACTGGAACGAAGCTCCGGGCGCTGACGTTACCCAGGCTGTCATCGATATCTGCAAGAACCCCGGCTTCCTCGCCCTGAAGGATGAAGAGTTCACCGGCAAGCTGAAGGACGGCACCCTGGTTGCTGGCGTTAACGGCACCTGGCGTGCAAACGACGCTGCTGAAGTTTGGGGCGATAATTACGCTGCCTGCAAGCTGCCTACTTACACCCTGAACGGCGAGCAGGTCCAGATGGCTTCCTTCTCCGGCTTCAAACTGATCGGCGTCAACCCCCACAGCGCTAACGTTGGTGCTGCCATGCTGCTGGCTGATTACGTTACCAACGAAGAGAACGAGACCCTCCGCTTCCAGCAGCGTGCACAGGGCCCCTCCAACACCAACGCTCTGGCAGCCGCTTCTTCTCCGGCTCTGACCGCTGTTGTTGCTCAGTCTGAGTACGCTAACCTGCAGCGCGTCGGCGGCAACTACTGGGCTTCTGCTGAAACCCTCGGCCAGATCTGTGTCAACGGCAACCCCGATGGCAAGGATCCCCAGACCCTGATTGAAGATGCTGTTGCTGGCATCACCGCACCGGTTACCCAGTAATTGTTAAGGCAACACCGCACAATTCCCGCCTGACGGCTTAAGCACCGCTCCGGCGGCTGCGGCACGGCATCTGCGTTGCCAAAATGCTCGATAATGTCGGGTTGCGGTACCCGCATCGTGCTTCGGGGGCAAAAGCCCCTCGCACTCTGCGACCGCTGCCCCTGCTTCGGTTCGCTGTTTCCGCCACTGGCGGCGCTCACCTTTGCAGCATCCAGTATTATCTGCGCTTTTGGCTTAGCATCTGCCGCACCTCGCTCGCCGTATCGGCACTTAGAATTATGCGGTATTGCCGTAAAACGAAAAAAGCTGCATTGATACACTAAAACAACGGCCCACAAACGGTCCGGAACGGTTGCCGGGCGCGTGTGGGCCGTTTGGCGTAACCGCGTTGGAAAGGAGAGATTCCTGTGGCAAAATCCGCTGCTGCGGCCCTGCACACGGAACCAAAGGAACCCAATTTTTTGCAGAAATTTGGTCATGACTTTGTGCACGGCGATATCTTTACCAAACTATCCTTCTTTGTATGGGGTCTGGGCTATATTGGCCACGGCCAGCTGATGAAGGCGCTTCTGGTCACATTTGTACAGGGCTTTGCGCTGTATTTCCTGGCATTCTTTGGCGTACCCAACCTGGCAAAGTTCGGCACCCTCGGCACCGTAAAAATGGAGATGGTGTTCGATGTTGCCACGATGAAAAACGTTGTAAACGATTACGATAACTCGTTTGAGATCCTGCTGATGAGCATGATCGCCTTTATCGTGATCGCGGCACTGATCGCGGCGGCCATGATGGTGGTATCTTCCAACTATCAGCTGCAGAAGATCCGTGAAGCTGGCAAAAAGACCAACAACTTTGTGCAGGACATCAACGTTTACCTGAACGAAAAGTTCTATGTGACCCTGCTCACCCTGCCGGTTCTGGGCGTTGTGGTGTTCACCATTGTGCCGCTGTTCATCCTGATCGCCGTTGCGTTCACCAACTATGACCAGCAGCACATGCCGCCCAATGAACTGTTTACCTGGGTTGGGCTGAACAACTTCTTTACCCTGTTTGGCGGCGGCGGAATGACCTCCACGTTTAGTTATTCCTTTGCCAAGGTTTTAACCTGGACGTTGGTTTGGGCATTCTTTGCCACCTTTACCAACTTCTTTGGCGGCATTTTGATGGCAATGTTCATCAACGACAAAAAGACCAAGTTCCCCAAGTTCTGGCGTACCCTGTTCATGGTGACCATTGCGGTGCCGCAGTTCGTTACGCTGCTGCTGGTGCGCAACTTCTTCTCCAACAACGGTATTTTCAATACCATGATGGCCAATGCAGGCGTTACCGACTTCCTGCATAACATCGGCCTGCTGGATAAGGGCCTTTCTTACATTCCGTTCCTGACCCAGCCGGGCTGGGCCATGTTCACCATCATCATGATCAATATCTGGATCGGCGTGCCGTACCAGATGCTGATCGCTACCGGCGTGCTGATGAACATTCCCGCTGACATGATCGAGGCCGCCCGCATTGACGGCGCCAACCCGGTGCAGATGTTCTTCCGCATCAAGCTGCCCTACCTGCTCAGCGTGCAGGGTCCCTCTCTGGTAACGGATTTCGTCAAGAACGTCAACAACTTCAACGTCATTTACCTGCTCACGCAGGGTGTGTTTGTAACCCAGAACCAGGCCCTTGCACAGTCCAACGCAAAGGAAATTGACCTGCTGGTTACCTGGCTGTTCCGCTTGACGCAGGATTACTACAACTACAAGATGGCTGCCGTGCTGGGCATTATGGTGTTCATTGTGTGCGCCGTGTTTACGGTTGTATGCTTCCACTTTATCAATAAGAAGGAGGCGACGTTCTCTTGAGTACCACTGCTGTACCCTCTGCCGCTGCGCAAAAGCAGCTCAAGCAGGGCAAAGTGAAAAAAGGCATCTTCTCCGTCATCCGCCATCTGGTGCTGGCGCTGCTGGCTTTTATCTGGCTGGTACCCATCGCCTGGCTGCTGCTGACCTCGTTCTCCACCGATAAGGGCATCAACTTTACCCGCTTTGTGCCGGAAAGCTTTACCATGTGGAACTACGTCAGCATTATGACACAGCCGGACTCTGTTGCACAGTTCCCGCGCTGGTTCATGAACACCCTGGTTGTGGCATGCTTTAACTGTGTGATCTCCACCTGCTTTGTGTTGATGGTGGCTTACGCCATAAGCTGCTGCCGCTTCAAGGGCCGCAAGCTGCTGCAGAACTTGTCCGTTACCGTCAACCTGTTTCCCGGCGTTCTGGCCATGATCGCTGTGTACTTTGTTTTGAAGTACATGAACCTGACCAACTCTTACGCCGGTCTGATCATGGTATACGCGGGCTCTTCCGGCCTGGGCTACCTGATCTGTAAGGGCTTTTTTGATACGGTGCCTGTGGCACTGCGTGAGGCCGCCAAGCTGGACGGCGCTTCGGAAGCGCGCATCTTCTTCCAGATCGTCATCCCGATGTCCCGCCCGATCCTGGTGTACACCATTATCAGCTCCTTCCTGACGCCGTGGACCGACTTTGTTGTGGCAAAGATGATCCTGAACTCCGGCGTTTCGTCGGACTGGACGGTGGCAATCGGCCTGTACAACATGCTGCAAAAGGCTTTGGTCAACAGCTACTTCTCCCGTTTCTGCGCAGGCGGTGTTTTGGTGGCTATCCCCATCTCCATCCTGTTTGTCATCATGCAGAAGTTCTATGTTGAGGGCATTACCTCCGGTGCAGCAAAGGGCTAAACCTTTGCATCAACGGCACATGACACAATAGCTGCAGAATCTACTATAATTAGGGCAATACCGCATAATTCTAAGTGCCGATACGGCGAGCGAGGTGCGGCAGATGCCAAGCCAAAAGCGCAGATAATACTGGATGTCTTATCGAGCATTTTGGCAACGCAGATGCCGTGCCGCAGCTGCCGGAGCGGTGCTTAAGCCGCAAGGCGGGAATTGTGCGGTATTGCCTTAGGAATTGGAAATCAGGAATGAGGAATTTCGGTACAGACCGCCAGTTCCGTCTTTCGGGTTTCCGATTCCTAATTTTTGTTTTATGCTTTACAGTGTAGAGGAAAGGGAATCCACTATGAACTTTATCACCAAAGCCCCTGTGATGCTGTGCGGCGGCGATTATAACCCGGATCAATGGCTGGACCGCCCGGATATTCTTGAAGCGGACATCCGCATGATGAAAAAGGCCGGAATGAACAGCGTTACGCTGGGTGTGTTTGCCTGGGCAGCATATGAGCCGCGCGAGGGGGAATATAACTTTACTTGGCTGCGCGAGATCATGGATCGACTGTATGACCAGGGCATTTATACCGAGCTGGCAACGCCCACTGGTGCAAAGCCCAACTGGCTGGCACGCAAATACCCCGAAGTGCTGCGCGTGCAGTCCAACGGTGTGCGGGACCACCAGGGCATGCGCCACAACCACTGCCTGACCAGCCCCATCTACCGCCAGAAGGTAGAGGAGCTGCTGAACCACCTGATCGACGCTGTGGGCGACCACCCCGGCCTGATCTTGTGGCACATTTCCAATGAGCTGGGCGGCGAATGCTACTGCCCGCTGTGCCAAGAGCGCTTCCGCGGCTGGCTGAAAGAAAAGTATCATACCATTGATGCCCTGAACCATGCCTGGTGGACTAGCTTCTGGAGCCACCACTACGACAGCTTTGACGAGGTGGAGCCGCCGTTTGATAACGGGGAGCAGAGCCTGAACGGCCTGAAGCTGGACTGGCGGCGCTTTACCACCTGGAACATGATGGACTATGTACACAGCGAAACGGCGATCCTGCGCAAGCGGACCCCCAATGTGCCCATTACCACGAACCTGATGGAGTACTTCCCCGGATTGGACTACCACAAGCTGCAAAGAGAGCTGGATTTTGTCTGCTGGGACAGTTACCCCCATTGGGGGCGCCCCGACCGCAGCACCACCGTGACGGCGGGCATGACGGCGTTTGATCATGCGCTGATCCGCGGCTGCAAGCCGGACAAGCCGTTCCTGCTGATGGAAAGCACCCCCAGCCTGGTGAACTGGCACGAGTATAATAAGCTCAAGCGCCCCGGCGTGAACCGGATGAGCGCTATCCAGACAGTGGCCTGTGGTGCGGACGGCGTGCAGTACTTCCAGTGGCGCAAGGGCCGCGGCGGCTCTGAGCAGTTCCACGGCGCGGTTGTGGACCACGATGGCCGCGATGATACCCGCGTGTTCAACGAAGTGACCACCACCAACGAAGCCTTGGCCGCCCTGACCCCGGTGTGCGGCAGCCTGCCCAAAGCGGACGCGGCCATGATCTTTGACTGGGACAACCGCTGGGCGCTGGATGACGCCTGGGGCATGCAGATCAAGCAGAAGAATCTGCGCGAAACCTGCTGCCAGCTGTACGCCCAGCTGAACCACTGCGGTGTGGAAACCGACGTTGTGGGCGTGGATGCAGACCTGAACCGCTATAAGTTGGTGGTGCTGCCCATGCTGTTTATGACCAAGCCTGGTTTTGCACAAAAGATCCGCGAATATGTGGAAAACGGCGGCACCGTTGTGGCCACCTATCTGCTGGGCTATGTGGATGAAAGCACCCTGTGTTGGCTGGGCGGGTTCCCCGGTGACGGCCTGCGCGAAGTGTTTGGCGTGACCGCAAGCGAATTGGACACCCTGTACCCCGGCGAGGGCAACCGTGCCATCTGGGTCAAGAGCAGCCAGCAGAGCAGCATCAAGGATTATTGCGAACTGTTGCAGCCTGCCGAGGGTACCGAGGTGGTGGCTGTGTATGGACAGGATTTCTATTCTGGCCATGCGGCTGTGACCCACCATGTGTTCGGCAAGGGGCACGCTTATTACATCGGTGCGCGCCTGGATGATGCCGGCAACGCCGCTGTGCTGCGTGCAGCTTTGGCCGATGCCAAGGTGCACCTGCGTGACCTGCCGCAGGGTGTGGAATACCACTGCCGCGAAAGCGAGAACGCGCGCTACCATTTCTACATCAACACCACCCAGAGCGCAGTTAAGGTGCAGGTGGAATCCGGTGCAGACCTGTTGAGCGGCAAAAACGTTTTGGGCAGCATGGAGCTGAAACCCTATGATGCCTGCGCAATTGAGGAAAAAGTGAAATAAGAAAAACGCCATGCTTTCCGAAGAAAGCATGGCGTTTTTTGGAAGTAGGAGTGAGGAGGTAATGTGGAATTAGGAATTGGAGGTGGGGAAAGGGAGCGGCGAGGTTGGTTTGAGCAGATGTTTTGTGGTGCCAGAACGGTCAAGACCGTTCCCTACAGCGCAATTTATTATGCATTGCGGACATAAAATAACCGGTAGGGCGGGGTCACCCGACCCCGCCGGGAACATTGCAACGTTGAGCATTGGAAATTTGCAACGAAGCAATAAACGCTTGTAGGGGGCGGCGTCTCCGACGCCCCGGACGGGCGTAAAATTTACTGAGCATTTGTTGGTAATTACACGGTAGGGCGAGGCCTCCGAAATGCATCTGCGGACACAGAGCCCTCTGGCCGCCGGGGTGGCGGACAATGTAAATATTTAGGCCCTGCTTAAGGAACCACCCTTCAGTCCGCAGCGCGGACAGCTTCCCTCAAGGGAAGCCAAATCGTGTTGTAGGTAGCAGCAAAAGTAAGAATGGTATTCTCCTCATGCTTTCGGAACGGTCAAGACCGTTCCCTACAGTGCATTTTATAATGTGCGGCAATATTTATGGTGCACCCCCACCCGTAGGGGCGCACAATGTGCGCCCGCTGCGCTGAAGGGGAACTGCTCCTTTTTAGGCTGTGCGTATCTCTCAAATATACTTATCCAACATATCCTGCAAAGCCTGCTTGGGCAGGAAACCGACGCTGCGGGCGGATTCCTGGCCGTTTTTCAGTACGACCAGGCAGGGGATGCTGGAAATGCCGTATTCGGTGGCAAGCTGGCGGTTTTCGTCCACATCAATGTTGTAAAATGCGGCTTTGCTGCCAACTTCATCGGCAAGCTCATGCAGGACCGGGGCAAGCATCTGGCAGGGACCGCACCAGGTTGCAGAAAAATCCAGAATGGCCACGCCCTGTGCTTTGGCCTGGGAAAGATCATTATTGCTGATTTTGGTAACCATAAAAAGGTTCCCTCCTTTAATTATGACTGTAAAGCAGCGTGTTCCGCTGCTGTTTGCCGGACATGGTTATGGCGTATCTACACCATAGTATGGGCCGGGAGGGGGAAAGACATTCCCTTACTGCTGATTGTACACAGTTTGGGCTGCTTTGTCAACAAGAAAAAGACTAAATCTTAATTTTGACATAAAATTACTATAACAAGTAAGACAAATTAAGACGAAAAGCAGATACAGGATAAAACAAAGCCACCCGTTCTGCGCAGGGATCCCCTGCACAGAACGGGTGGCAACTTTGTTGGAAGGTAATCAGCGGTTGTATTTTGCAGTAGCCTGCAGGCGCTGCATGGCACGGTTCAGGGCAATCTTGCTCTGGTAATACTCGTGCATGCTCTGCTTGTGCTGCAAGCGTTCCTCGGCGCGGATGCGGGCGGCCTCGGCACGGTTCTTATCGATATCCTCCGGGCGCTCGGCGCTGTCGACCAGCAGCACAACGTAAGTGGGGGTCACTTCGGCAATGCCATCGCCCACCAGTACGCTGCGGGTTTCGCCGTTCACGGTGAACTGCATGATGCCCATTTCCAGGGCAACCAGCACCGGGCTGTGTCCGGCCTGTACGCCGTACTGGCCGTCAGCGGTGGGCAGGGTCAGGCTTTCGCACTCGCCCTGGAAAAACTCGCCGCTGCTGGCCGTGATGTTCAGAATGAACTTTTCCATCAGGCCACACCGCCCTTTTCGGCAGCCTTCTTGCGAGCATCGTCCAGCGTGCCCACGTTGAAGAACGCCCATTCGGGCAGATCATCGACCTGACCGTCCACGATGGCGGCAAAGCCCTTGACAGTTTCGGCCAGGGGCACATATTTGCCCGGCAGGCCGGTAAAGTTTTCGGCAACGAAGAACGGCTGGGACAGGAATTTCTGGATTTTGCGGGCGCGGGCAACGGTCAGCTTATCGTTGTCGTCCAGTTCGTCCATGCCAAGGATGGCGATAATGTCCTGCAGTTCCTGGTAGCGCTGCAAGGTAGCCTGTACCTTGCGGGCCACGCGATAATGCTCCTCGCCCACAATGTCTGCTTCCAGGATGCGGCTGGTGGAATCCAGCGGATCCACGGCGGGGTAGATACCCTGTTCCACGATCTTACGGGACAGAACGGTAGTGGCATCCAGGTGGGCAAAGGTGGTGGCCGGGGCGGGGTCGGTCAGGTCGTCGGCAGGCACATAAACGGCCTGAACCGAGGTGATGGACCCATCACGGGTGGAAGTGATACGCTCCTGCAGGGCACCCAGCTCGTTGGCCAGCGTGGGCTGGTAACCAACGGCGGAGGGCATACGGCCCATCAGGGCGGAAACTTCGGAGCCGGCCTGCACAAAACGGAAGATGTTGTCAATAAACAGCAGCACGTCCTTGTGGCTTTCCTCGCGGAAGTATTCTGCCATGGTCAGGCCGGTTTCGGCAACGCGCATACGGGCTCCCGGCGGTTCGTTCATCTGGCCGAAGATCAGGGCGGTCTTGTTCAGAACGCCGGAAGCGTTCATTTCGCCCCAAAGGTCACAGCCCTCACGGCTGCGCTCGCCAACGCCGGTAAAGATGGAATAGCCGCCGTGCTCGGTGGCTACGTTGTGGATCAGCTCCTGGATCAGCACGGTTTTGCCAACACCGGCGCCGCCAAACAGGCCGATCTTGCCGCCCTTGGCATACGGTGCCAGCAGGTCAATGACCTTGATGCCGGTTTCCAGAATTTCGGTTGCAGGTTTCTGGTCCTCAAAGCCGGGGGCCTTGCGATGGATGGGCCAGGTAGGGACGTCTGCGGCCATGGGGCCTTTGCCGTCAATGGGGCGGCCCAGGGGGTCAAACATGCGGCCCAGGGTGGCTTCGCCCACCGGGGCAGTCAGGCCGTGGCCCAGTGCGTTCACGGTCATCCCCTTGCCAAGACCCTCGCTGGCAGAAAGCATAATGCAGCGAACGGTGGTTTCGTTCACATGCTGCGTTACTTCCATCGTGCGCTCGGTGCCCTCAGCGGTCACTGTCAGCGCTTCCTGCAGGGCAGGCAGCTTGCCCTCGGTGAACTGAACGTCCACCACGGGGCCTGCTACACGAATAATTGTTCCCTGTGTCATACGATAGCCTCTTCCTTAATTTCAGAAGTAGATAAATGTTTGAATATTGTATCCCGATAGGGGATACAGTGCAAAAAGTTTAATAGTCGCTGGTTTGCACAGCAGAAGCACCGCCGATGATCTCGGTGATCTCCTGGGTGATTGCACCCTGGCGGGTGCGGTTATACTCCAGCTGGAGCGCGTGAATCATATCGGTGGCGCTCTTGGTGGCGGAATCCATGGCGGTCATGCGGGCGCTCTGCTCGGCGCAATAGCTCTCGGTCATGGCACCGAAGATCATGCCGTGCATGTAGATGGGGGCCATCTGCTTGAACACCGACCACGCATCGGGGAACAGCTCAACCTCGCCATGGGGATCGCCCAGTGCGGGCGGCAGCGGCGCAAAGTGGGAGCGTTCCAGCGGCAGCAGCTGCAGCATGACCGGTTCAGCGGTCAGGGCGTTCTGGATCTTGGTGTAGATGAGGTAAACCTCATCCACCTCATCCGCCTTGAACGTATCGATCATGTCCGCCGTGATGTCACGCGCACGCTGCAATGTGGGGGCCTGGCCGCTGTACAGAAAATCTTCCACCAGGCGGGGGTCCTTGTGCAGCAGGGCGCGGTAGCCGGTCTGGCCCACCACATAAAAGCGGGCCTTGGGGTCATCGCCGCAGTGCGATTTCAGAAACTTGAGCAGGTTCTGGTTGTACGCACCGGCCATGCCTTTGTCCGCCGTCAGCACCAGATAGGCGCGGCGCGGAGATTCCGGGTTGCGGGTGTGGAAGAACGGGTGGACCGGTTCTTCCGGCAGGTGGGGCAGCACGCGGGTCATTGTCATCTGCATGCGCTCAAAGTAAGGCGAAACCGCCTGGTAATTTTTGCGTGCCTTGCGCAGCTTGGAGGAGGAGATCAGGTACATGGCATTGGTGATCTTCATGGTGTCCTGAATGCTCTCAATACGCTCCTTGAGCAGCTTAGTGGATGGCATGGGCATCGCCTCCCGCAAATGCGTTCCAGGCGTTCAGGATGGTCTGCACCTGTTCGGGGCTGAGCTTACCGGAAGCCTGGATCTCGTCCATCACGCCGGACGGGTCCGTGCGGAACTGACGCACAAATGCGGAGGTTTTCTGGCGCAGCTCGCCGGTTTTGATCTCGTCGAGCACGCCGTGGGCGGCGAGGGTCAGCAAAACGACCTGCTCGGCGTCGGATTTGGGCTGGTACAGCGGCTGTTTCAGCAGTTCCATCAAAGCCTTGCCGTGTTCCAGCTGGCGGCGGGTCTCAGCGTCCAGGTCAGAGCTGAACTGCGAGAAGGATTCCATATCCTTGTACTGGGCCAGCTCGATACGCAGGTTGGCGTTGGCCTTTTTCATGGCCTTGGTCTGGGCAGCGCCGCCGACACGGGAAACCGACAAGCCAACGTTGACAGCCGGGCGGTTGCCTGCGTTGAACAGTGCGGTCTCCAGGAAGATCTGGCCATCGGTGATGGAAATAACGTTGGTGGGAATGTAGGCGGAAACATCGCCTGCCTGGGTTTCAACAATGGGCAGTGCGGTGATGGAACCGCCGCCCAGGTCGTCCCGCATACGGCAGGAACGTTCCAGCAGACGGGAATGCAGGTAGAAAACGTCGCCGGGGTAAGCTTCACGGCCGGGGGAGCGGCGCAGCAGCAGGGAAATGGCACGGTATGCCACGGCGTGCTTGGAAAGGTCGTCATAGACGATCAGCACGCTCTTGCCCTGGGCCATAAAATATTCGGCCAGTGCGGTGCCGGCATACGGGGCAATGTACTGCAGGGGGGCGCTGTCGCTGGCGGTGGCGGCCACAATGGTGGTGTAGCCCATAGCGCCATGCTTTTTCAGGTCCTCGGCCACACGGGCAATGGAGGAAGCCTTCTGCCCGATGGCAACGTAAATGCAGAGCACGCCGGTATCCTTCTGGTTCAGGATGGTATCGGTGGCGATGGAGGTCTTGCCGGTCTGGCGGTCGCCGATGATCAACTCACGCTGGCCACGGCCGATGGGGAACATCGAGTCGATGGACAGAATGCCGGTGTGCAGCGGGGTGTCCACGCTCTGGCGCTCCAGAATGCCGGGGGCCTGCTTCTCGATGGGGTTGTAACCAACGGCTTCGATGGCACCCTTGCCGTCGATGGGCTCGCCCAGCGGGTTGATGACGCGGCCCAGGAAAGCTTCGCCGACGGGGATACCGGCGCGCTTGCCGGTACGGGTCACCAGGGTGCCCACGCCGACGGATTCGGCACCATCAAACAGCATAATGCCCAGGTGGGAAGGCTCAACACTTTCCACCATGCCCTTGGCACCGTTTTCAAAGGTGACAATCTCGCCGTACACGGCGCGGTCCATGCCTTCAACGGTAACAATGCCGTCGGCAGCGGACACGACCATGCCTCCCTCGGCAGTGTTGGCGGCGGGCTTGTAGTCCTCTACGCGGGTCTTCAGGGTGGCCAGATCGGGCTTGTCGCCGGTCATCTGGTCCAGGGCATGGCGGCCGGAGTTATCAAACACACGGTCGCCCACCTGCAATATATAGCCGGAAAGCAGGCTTTCATCCACGCTGACATCCAGCAGGACTTCGGTTGCATCGTACAGGGATTTCAGCTCGGCCTTGATCTTATCAAGGTCCTGTTCCCGCGGCTGGCGGGCGCAGTGAAGGTCGGCCTTTACAATGCGGTTGGCGGAGAAAAACTCGCGGCTGAATTCACTTGCCATTGCTGTCCCCCGCTTTCTGCAGCAGGTCATCCAGCAGGCGTGCATCGTCCTGCTGCGTCAGGTTGCGCGCCAGCAGCTTTTCACACATATCGCGAGCCAGGGCGGAAGTTTCAGCATTGGCATCGCGCAGGCGGCGGGCATGCTCTGCTTCGGCAGCGGCTTTGCCTTCGGCCACAATCGCATCTGCCTGGCGCTGGGCGTCCTGCAAAAGCTGTTCTTTCTCTTTTTCAGCCTGCTTTTCGTAGGCTTCGCGGCGCTGGGCAGCTTCGGTATCCACATTCTGCAGTTTATCCTGCGCCTGTGCCAAAACAGCCTGTGCGTCGTTCTTTTTGCCTTCTGCATCGGCGATCGCATCATCGATCTGCTTCTGGCGCTGCTCAATCACGTTCATAACGGGACGGTACAAAAACTTGCGCAGCAGAACAAACAGAACCAGAATGTTGACGACCGTCCACAGAATATTCAAATTCAGTGTCAGCATCGTTTATGCCTCCGTTATCAGCCCAGGAACAGGATGATGAGCAGGGCAACAACGAAGCCGAAAATGGCGGTGCCTTCTGCCAGGGCGGCGCCCAGCAGCAGGTTCTTGCTGATCTTGCTTTCAGCTTCCGGCTGGCGGCTGATGGCCTCCGCTGCCTTACCGGTTGCAATGCCAATGCCGATGCCGGCGCCAATGCCGGTCAGTGCTGCGATGCCAGCGCCCAAAGCTACCAAACTTGCCATAATAAATTACTCCTTTTTATAATAATGTAAAAGTGGGAAAGAAAACGCAGGTCATTCCATCGTTTCTTTCATGAACAGGGAGGTCAGGAAGACAAACACATAGGTTTGGATCAGACCGTCAAACAAATCAAAATACAGGCTGAAAATTGCGGGGACAAAAACCGGAACCACCAGTTTGATGAGTTCCATGATGACAAATGCGCCCAGAACGTTGCCGAACAAACGCATGCACAGGCTGGTGGGCCGGATGGCAATTTCCAGAATGTTCATGGGGGTCATCAGGGCAATGGGTTCCGCCAGGCTGTGTACAAATCGCTTGCCGCCCTTTGCATGGATGCCGGAATATTCGATCAGCACAATGCTCATAATAGCCAGCGCTGCGGTAACATTCAGGTCCTTTGTGGGGGGCTTGAGACCAATGATGCCGATCAGGTTGGAGCAGGCAATGTACAGTGCAACCGTGATCAGGTACGGCACATACTGTTTGCCGGCTTCGCCCAGCAGATCTTTGAAGAAGTTATCCATGGTTACCACAGCGGTTTCCAGGATGGCCTGGCGCTTGCTGATATGATTGACCTTGAGATTGCGTGTGAGCAAAATCGAAACGATCACCAAAAACGCCATGATGCCCCAGCTTACCGCGATGGATTCCGGGATGTCGATGCCGCCAAAAATGGGAAGGGTAAACGCCGTATCAACGTTAAGCTCCTCTTTTAAGGCGGCGGTCAGTTCGTTCATTATTCCGCCTCCTCTGGCCAGCGGGGCAGCTTGTGCGCCGGGCTGGCTTTATGTTTTGAATTTATCTGATAAAAAGCGCACCAAGGAGAAAAACAGAAAGGGGGAAACGGCGATGTTCCGTTTCCGCACCCTCCTTGCTGCGTTCTTTATGCCGCCATAATACCACCATTCCCCGCCATTTGTAAGTCCCTTGCCGCACATTCTGCCTTTTGGATATTCCGTAATTCTGACAGATTAAAAATACTGTGTATGATGCACAATAAAGCGCACTGAAAATTGAGCTAATTGCCGAATTTAATGACAAAAAATACGGAAAAGTTCTTGATTTCAAACAAATCTTGCAGTTTTATGCGGTTTTGATGGTGAGGGAAAGGAACGGTGTTTGTGCAAAACTGCCAAGGAGCGGAAATTCAGGCGATGCGCTCCGCGCCAAGGGCGGTTTCGGATGCAAAGCGGGTAGCCGCCAGCTTTTCCAGTGTGGCAAGCCGCACGCAGATGGTAAACAGCCGGGCCGCAGGTTCGATCTCCTCGGCGCTGGCAAAGCTGGGGGCAATACGGACGTTGCTGTCCTGCGGGTCGCGGCCATAGGGCCAGGTGGAACCGGCGGGGGTGAATTTGACACCGGCCCGGCGGCAAAGCTCCACCGTGCGGGCCGCGCAGCCCGGCATGGTATCGAAGGAAAGGAAGTAGCCGCCGCGGGGTTCCGTCCAGCTGGCAATGCCGCTGCCGTCCAGTTCTTCGCGGAAAATGGAGATGACCTGCTCGAACTTGGGGCGCAGCAGGCGGGCATGGCGTGCCATATGGGCTTCAATGCCGCTTTCATTGCGGAAAAAACGTGCCTGGCGCAGCTGGTTGAGCTTATCGGGGCCGATGGTGGCAAACTTCCACACTTTGCGCAGATCGATCAGGTTGGCGGAACTTGCCGCCACGCCGCTGATGCCTGCACCGGGGAAGGAAACCTTGCTGGTGGAGCAGAACTCATACACCATATCCGGGTGCCCGGCATTGGCGCAGGCAGACAGGATGTCTGGCAGGACGGCCGGGGCGTTGGGGTAAAGGTCATGCACGCAGTAGGCGTTATCCCAGAAAATGCGGAAATCCGGCGCTGCGGGTTGCAGGTGGGCAAAGCGCTCCACCACCATGGGGCTGAACACAATGCCGGTGGGGTTCTGGTACTTGGGTACGCACCAGATGCCTTTGATGGAAGCATCCCGCTGGACCAGGTCTTCGATCATGTCCATATCGGGGCCATCATTGTGCATGGGGATGGGGATTAGCTGGAAGCCGAAATGCTCCGTCATGGCAAAATGGCGGTCATAACCCGGCACGGGGCAAAGGAACTTGCGGTCCTTGACCTGCACCCACGGCTCTGCGCCCAGCAGGCCGTCCAGCATGGCGTGGCTGAGGATATCGAACATCATGGTCAGGCTGCTGTTGCCGCCCACCATGACCTGCTCCGGCCGCGCGCCGATCATACCGGCCAGCAGGGCTTTTGCTTCGGGAATGCCGTCCAGCCCGCCGTAATTGCGGCAGTCGGTGCCATCCTCACTGTCCAGCACGCTGCGGGAGTTCAGTTCACCCAGCATGCGCTGCGAAAGTGCCAGCTGCTCCGGCGCAGGTTTTCCGCGGGAAAGATCCAGCTGCAGGCCCTGCTGTTCGTACTCCTGGTAGCGCTGGCACAGACGGTGGTATTCCCGCTGCATTTCTTTTTTTGTCATATCCTGATACTGCATGGTGTCATCCTTCCTGGGCAATACCGGCAGGGCCGCTTGCTTACCTGGTGTAGCTGAAAACGAAGAAAATGACGAAGATTTCGCAAATGTGCGATGGATTCGAGGCAAAAAGCCGCAGGAATCTTTTGTGGATTCCAAGGATTTTTAACGCGGAATCCGGCCGCGTTTTAAATTTTCGACGTTTCAGGTACACCCTGGGGGGAGTATGCACGAACCCTGCCGGTATGCCTTGTTTTCTGGAACGGTTTGTATTATACTGTCGGAAAACACATTTGTAAAATATATGTTTCGCATACGAAATATTTGTATTTGATATGGCAAAACGCAGGAAAAGAGGAAAAACTGTGAATGTAAACTATGAATATTACCGCTTATTTTACTATGTCTGCAAATATCACAGTATAACCCGCGCGGCCAATGTGCTGCGCATGAGCCAGCCCAATGTGACCCGCGCCCTGAACCGGCTGGAGGAACAGCTGGGCTGCAAGCTGCTGGTGCGCAGCACCCGCGGCGTGACGATGACGCCGGAGGGCGAGGTGCTGTTTGCCCACGTGGAAATCGCCCAGGAGCAGCTGCAGGCGGGGGAAAGCGAGCTGGCGGGCATTACCGCGCTGGAAAGCGGCGCGCTGACCATTAGCGCCAGCGAGACCGCTTTGAATGTGTTTTTGCTGGATAAGCTGCGGGAATTCCACCGGCGTTACCCCGGCGTGCGGCTGCGCATTGCCAACCATTCCACCCCGCAGGCCATCCGTGCGCTGGGGCGCGGGCTGGTGGATCTTTGTGTGATCACCACCCCGGCCCGGTTGGAATCCACGATGCGCCGTACCCTGCTGATGCCGTTCCAGGAAATTCTGATTGCCGGCAGGGACTTTGAATTTTTGCAGGGCCGCCGCTGGGCGCTGAAAGAACTGCAGCAATACCCTCTGATCTGCCTGGGCAGCGAGACGATGACCTATGCGTTCTATAACCAGTTTTACTTAAGCAACAATCTTGTTTTGCAGCCGGATACTGAGGCCGCTACCACCGACCAGGTGGTGCCGCTGGTCAAAAGCGGGCTGGGGCTGGGGTATGTGCCGCAGAATTTTGCCAAGGATGCCCTGGCCGCGGGGGATGTGTTTACCATCCAGTTGAAAGAGGAAATCCCCACCCGTCATGTTGTGCTGGTGCAGGATGGCGGCCGTGTTCCCAACGCAGCTGCGCGCGAATTTGCCCGGATGCTGAACAGCAGCGTTACGCAGCAGAATGCACCATAAGCGGACAAAATTGTGCATCGGAACCAGAAAATTAAAAATATCTGCGTCTGTTTTTGTGAAAGGCGATTGACAACTGCCGTGCGGAACCGTATGATAAAAGTGGAACTTTGCCCGGTGCAGCGGGAACCATACGGTGCGCCGGATTCCGCGCAGAGGGACAGAAAATAATAGGAGGGATTGTTTTGAAACAATGGCTGAAAGACGCAGTTTTTTACGAAATTTACCCCCAAAGCTTTTATGATACCAACGGGGATGGCATCGGCGATCTGAAGGGGATTATCGAAAAGCTGGATTACATCAAAGAGCTGGGGTGCAACGCCCTTTGGATCAACCCCTGCTTTGATTCCCCGTTCAAGGACGCCGGGTATGATGTGCGCGATTATAAGCTGATTGCCCCCCGCTATGGCACCAACGCGGATGCCAAAGCACTGTTTGAAGCAGCTCATGCCAAGGGCATCCATGTGCTGCTGGACCTGGTGCCCGGCCATACCAGCGAGGAACACGCATGGTTTAAGGAGAGCAGCAAGCCGGAAAAGAATGAGTATTCCGACCGCTATATCTGGACGGACTCCTGCTTTAGCGCCGGTGACGGTATGCCGTTCATTGGCGGCGAGACCGACCGCAACGGTACTTATATTTTGAACTTCTTCAAGTGCCAGCCTGCTTTGAACTATGGTTACGGCAAGTGCCGCGAAAAGTGGCAAATGCCCACCGACGCCCCCGGCCCGCGCGCAACGGTGGAAGCCGTGAAGGATGTGATGCGCTTTTGGCTGGATATGGGCTGCGATGGTTTCCGTGTGGATATGGCATCCAGCCTGGTCAAGAATGATACCCACCACAAAAAGTATACCTGTGCCATCTGGCGCGATATTGCCGCTATGCTGGACAAGGAATACCCCGAAGCCGCTCTGTTGAGCGAATGGAACCAGCCGCGCCAGTCCCTGAAAAACGGCTTTGATATGGACTTTATGCTGGAATGGCAGGGCAATGGCTACAGCTGGCTGATGCGCAATTATGATGGCGCAATAGATTCTGACCCGCATAACATCGGCAAGGCGTATTTCTGTGCGGATTCCGGCACGGGTATTGACAAGTTCCTGGATGACTGGCTGCCCAGCTACAAGGCGACCCGCAAGGACGGCCTGTACTGCTTGATTACCTGCAACCATGATACCATCCGCCCCTCCGCCGGTTTGACCCCGGATGAGCTGAAAATTGCTTACGCCATGCTGTTTACCCTGCCCGGCGCACCGTTTGTGTATTATGGCGATGAGATCGGCATGCGCTATCTGCCTCTGCCCACCAAGGAGGGCGGCTATTTCCGCACCGGTTCCCGCACCCCCATGCAGTGGGATAACAGCGCCAACAAGGGATTTTCTACCGCCGCAGCCGACAAGCTGTACTTGCCGGTGGACGATGCCGCGGACGCCCCCACCGTGGCTGCCCAGCAGGCAGACCCTGACAGCCTGTGGCATACCGTGCAGGGGGTGCTGAACTTCCGCCACAGCCACCGGGATCTGGATTCCGATGCGCCGTTCCATGTGCGGTTTGCCCCCAAGGCAAAGGGCAGCTACCGCCCGTTTGCCTGGGAGCGCGGCAAGCTGATCTGCGCGGTGAACCCCGCCCGCGAGGAAGCAGAACTGCCCCTGAAGCTGGAAGACGGTACCCGCGTGCTGCATGTGATCGGCAAAGCCGAAGTGAAGGGCAATGAGCTGGTGCTGGGTGCACAGAGCTTTGCAATTTTGGGGTAAGCAGAATAGATTGCAAACGCAA
>UMGF01091358.1_pt1 | contig 38694 bp, 39 predicted proteins | sample 1965181 | NCBI WGS metagenome assembly UMGF01 (sample SAMEA4836063, study PRJEB28245) | human gut metagenome | biome: gut microbiome; material: fecal sample | place: Denmark | collected 2008 | reverse complement strand
AGCTCTGCATGATCATGTAGTTGAACTCGAGGAAGGACAGACCGCGCTCCATGCGCTGCTCATAGCACTTGGCACGCAGCATGTTGTTGACCGAGAAGCAGGCACCCACGTCGCGCAGCAGCTCCACATAGTTCAGGTTCAGCAGCCAGTCGGCGTTGTTCAGCATCAAAGCCTTGTCATCCGAGAAGTCGATGAACTTTTCCATCTGCTTTTTAAAGCAGGCTGCATTGTGGGCGATGTCCTCTTTGGTCAGCATCTTGCGCATATCGGTGCGGCCGGAGGGATCGCCGATCATGGTAGTGCCTCCGCCGATCAGGGCGATCGGCTTGTTGCCTGCCATCTGCAGGCGCTTCATCAGGGTCAGGGCCATAAAATGGCCTGCGGTCAGGCTGTCGGCCGTGCAGTCAAAGCCGATATAAAAAGTAGCCTTGCCGTTGTTGATCAGATCAATGATCTCGTTGTCGGTGATCTGTGCCACCAGACCACGGGCCTGCAGCTCTTCGTACAAAGTCATAGAAACATCCTCCTGTTTTGTGGGGCAGAGGAAACAAAAACGCCCTCTGCCAAACATCAATTTGGCAGAGGGCGAGAAATCTTCGCGGTACCACCTCTGTTTGCCGCTTCCTCACAGAAACGACCTCACGAGTGCACACCCCAGAGTAGAGTGACACTCCTGCGTTTGTAACGCTCGCACGCGGCACAGCCTACTAGCTCAGACAGCATTCAGCCTGCAGCTCCGGGAGGTATTCGCCTGCTGTTCTGCGGCCCCTTGCACCAACCGGGGTTTCTCTGGGCAGAACACTTCAGGGTACTTATTCCCTTCATCGCCATTAACAAAACTTACTTTATCACAAGAACACGGGCTTGTCAAGCCCCGGATTCCGACGGGAACGCTCCCCTGTTACTGGCGGCCGGTGCCCAGCATTTCCCGCGCATTTGCCCGTGAAAGCTCGGTCACATGATCGCCGGAGATCAACCGGGCCAGTGCTTCCACGCGGCCCTCCGTATCCAGCGGGTGGATCTCGGTATAAGTGCGGTCGTTCGTCACATTTTTCTGGATCAGCAGGTGGCAGTCAGCCAGTGCGGCGATCTGTGCCGTATGGGTGATGCACAGGATCTGATGTCCCTGTGCGCTCTGCTGCAGCACCTCACCGATCCGTCCGGCGGCCTTGCCGGAAACACCGCTGTCGATCTCATCGTAGATCACCGTGGGCACTGCATCCCGGTCTGCCAGCGCATTTTTGATGGCAAGGGTGATGCGGCTCAGCTCACCACCGGAGGCAATGCGGGCCAGCGGTTTCGGGGCTTCGCCGGCGTTCGTGGAGATGTAGAATTCCACGCTGTCCTGTCCGTGGCTTGCCAGCGGCCCACGGGCGTGGTGCAGCGTCATGCGCACACCCGGCATATTCAGGAACTGCAAGGTATCGGTAATGCGTGCATTCAGCTCGTCAAAGGCTTTCAGACGGGTCTGGGTCAAGGCCTCCGCCTTTTCGCGCGCCAGACCATACAGGCGCAGCTTTTCCGCCTGCAGCTGATCGTGCCGCTGCTCCGAGAACTGGATCTGTTCCAGTTCCTCCCGTGCTTTCTGTCCAAAGGCAATGATGTCCTCCACCGTATCACCGTACTTGCGTTTGAGACGGTACAACAGATCCAGCCGCTGTTCGATCTCATCCAGCTCGGCGTCGTTCGTGTCGTAGGCATCCAGCCGGTCGATCAGCTCTGCCGCTGCGTCCTTGGCCGAATAGTACAGGTCCATCAGCGTGCCGGACACCCCGGAAAGTGACTCGTCCAGCTGGGCGGCCGTATCCATGGCGTTGGATGCCTCACCCAGCAGATCCACTGCGCCGGGGGTGTCATCGTCCCCGGACAGCAGCGCATGGGCCTTTGCCACCCGGTCCCGGATGGTGGACGCGTTGGCCAGCACCTTGCGGCGGCTTTCCAGTGTTTGCTCCTCGCCGGCGGTCAGTCCGGCTTCTTCGATCTCCTGTACCTGATAGCTCAGCAGGTCGATCCGTCGCTGCTTTTCCGCTTCGTCGGTGATCATGGCGTCCAGTTCCTTCTTGACCTTGACCAGGCTCCGGTACAGCACATAATACTCCTGATAGAGTTTGGCGTTCTGCGCATAATCGTCCAGAATGCTCAGATGGTGTGCCGGATTCAGCAGTCCCACCGAGTCGTGCTGGCCGTTGATGTTGATCAGACCTCCGCACAGCTCCCGCAGCACAGCCGCCGTGGTGGGCATGCCGTTGATCCGGCAGCTGCTCTTTCCTTCGGCGGTGATCTCACGGCTCAGAAGCAGCTCTGCCGAGCGCTCATAACCGGCCGCTTCCAGTTTGTCCAGTACCACATCCGGGATCTGCGCAAAAGATGCACGGATCACCGCTTTGGACGCACCCGTGCGCACAAGATCCTTGGAAGTCCGATTGCCCAGGATCGCGTTGATGGAGTCGATCAGAATGGACTTGCCCGCACCAGTCTCACCGGTGAGGACGTTCAGCCCCGGCTGAAAATGAACTTCTGCCTTCTGGATGACCGCGACATTTTCAATTTGCAGGCAGCTTAACATGGTTTATCGTCTCTCCCGCGTTTGTTTTACCCGATGTGCCGGGTCAGTTCCGTGCAGATGGTCTTGGCGTCCCGCTCGGAGCGGGCAACGATCAGAAAAGTGTCATCACCCGAAAGGGTGCCGACCACGTTTTTCCACTGCAATGCGTCAAATACCTCACAGGCTGCATTGGCCATGCCGGAATAGCACTTGACCAGCACCACATGGCCTGCATAGTCCACCCCCAGCACCGACTCATGAAAGATCGTCTCAAACCGGCCCTGGGTCTTGGGGTTAAAGCTCTCGTTCCGACTGGAAACATAGCGGTAGCCCTCTGCAGTGGCAGCCTTGACTAGGCACAGCTCCCGGATATCCCGCGAGATCGTGGCCTGAGTCACATCAAACCCTTCCTTGCGCAGATAGTCCAGCAGCACTTCCTGCCGACTGATCGGATGCTCCTGCACAAGACGGAGAATGGTCTGCAGGCGGTCTCCCTTACTTTTTGCTTCTTCTTTGCGGACATGTGCCATAGCTCGTCGTATCTCCTTTTATCGTCTGCTGCGCAATTTCTGGTCGATGGCCTGGAACTGATCCGCCTTGCTGAAGGTGATCAGCTGCACCACCTGATCCGAAAGCCGGACTTCTGCCGTTGCACCCGCCTTGAGCGGGAATCCTGCTGCACCGTCACAGCTGATGAACACCTCGCCGTCGGCCACTTGACCGACGCAGATGTTCAGCTTGCGTTCCTGCGCAAACACCATGGCCGGACTGGCAAGACTGTGGGGACAGATCGGCGTGACGACCACGCCTTTGGTCTGCGAATCCAGAATGGGCCCGCCTGCGGCCATCGAATACGCAGTAGAGCCGGTCGGCGTCGCAACGATCACACCATCGCCCCGGTAATGCTCCACCAGAATGTCATCGCAGTAAATGCTGAAATCAATGGCCTGCTGCAGGCGGCCTTTTGTCACGACAACGTCGTTCAGTGCATGGCCTTCCCAGCCGTCATGGCCCAGAACATGGGCGTAGAGCAGCATCCGGTTGTCCAGCTGGAACTCACCCCGCGCCACGGCAGGCAGCTTGCTTTCCATCTCGCTGACCTCGCAGGTAGCCAGAAAACCGCAGCGGCCCAGGTTGATGCCCAGGATCGGCTTTGCATGCTTAAGCGAAAGATTCGCCTCATGCAGGATCGTTCCGTCTCCGCCGATGGTCAGGATTACGTCCGCACGTTCCAGACACTGTTCCAGCGGCAGATATACAACGCCGGCCGCATTGCAGACCGTGCGCAGATCCTCGCACATCAGCACCGATGCACCATGATTCTGCAGGATCTGCGCTGCACGCAGAGCGACCTCACTGGCCGAGATCTTTCCAGGGTTCGGAGAAATGTAAACCGTCATGCCGAAGCCTCCTGTTTTGGTTCTGTATCCGTATCGTTCAGCGGTCCAGCGTGGAATGGCTTGCAGCCACGACCTGTTCGGCGGCCGCATCGTCCAGCACGCAGGGTTCCTCGTTCTTCTGCACGAACATCAGATATTCGATGTTGCCTTCCGGACCTTTCACCGGGCTGAAATCCAGCCCGCGCACAGCAAATCCGTTGGCAGCCGCATAGCCCATGGCATTGTGCAGCACTTCGCGGTGGGTGGCGGGGTCACGCACCACGCCGTTCTTGCCCACTTTTTCGCGCCCGGCTTCAAACTGCGGCTTGACCAGACAGACACCCATGGCGTCCGGCGTGGTGATGGCCTGTGCCACCGGAAAAATATGATGCAGCGAGATAAAGGAAACGTCCACGCTGAAGAACTCGATCGGTTCATCCAGAGCCTCCGGCGTAACGTTGCGGATGTTGGTGCGCTCCATGTTGATCACGCGCTCATCGGTGCGCAGCTTCCAGGCCAACTGGCCGTAGCCCACATCCACTGCATAGACCTTGACCGCACCGTTCTGCAGCATGCAGTCGGTAAACCCGCCGGTCGATGCACCAATGTCCATGCACACCTTGCCCTTGGGCGTCAGCGGAAAACACTGCATGGCTTTTTCCAGCTTCAGGCCGCCGCGGCTGACATAACCGATGTCGTGCCCGCGCACCTCCACCTTGGCATCTTCCTTGATCATCTCACCGGCCTTGTCCACCTTCTGTTCGTTGACAAACACCACACCGGACATGATCATGGCCTTGGCGCGTTCACGGCTCTGGATCAGACCATGCTGAACCAGATATTGATCCAACCGAATTTTCACGATATGTTTTCTCCTTTCATCCGGGCATCCATCACATGCTGTGCAAGGGTGTCGGCATCCAGCCCGGTGACCTGCTTGATCTGCGGGACGGTTGCATGGGGCAGGTTGGCCGTATGCACAGCGGCGTGCAGGAAGGTTCCATTCCAGCCCGCCTGCTGCAGACAATAGGCCAGATGCTCCCCGATGCTGCCCCATTCCACACATTCTTCTGCAAATAGCACGATTTTATAATCCTTCACAGCTTCGATCATTTTTTCTGTAAAGGGGAACAGCTTTACAAGTTTAAGTGTGTCACAATTGATACGATGCTCCGTAAGTTTTTCACATGCAGTCAGAATATCATCCATTTCGTCTGCATAGCTGATCAACACCGCCTGGGCGCCCTCGGTTCTGTGCAGGAAATCATAGTCCTGTCCGCTGCAGCCATACTGCGCCAGACGGGCATTTTCCCCACCCCGCGGATAACGGATCGCACGGGGGCCTCTGCAGCCGTCCTTCAGCAGCTCGTGCAGCCAATAGGTCAGCTCCGCATAATTGGAAGGTGCATAGAGCGGCATACCGATCTGGCTCAGGAAAGCCGGGTCGTAAACGCCCTGATGCGTTTCTCCGTCTGCCGGAACAAAACCCGCGCGGTCAATGGCGAACACGACGTTCTCCTGCAGCAGGTTCACATCGTGCAGGATCTGATCGTAAGAGCGCTGCAGGAAGGTGGAGTAAATGCACACCACCGGCAGCATGCCCTGACTGGCCAGACCTGCCGCAAAGGTCACGGCGTGCTGCTCTGCCATGCCCACGTCAAAGAACCGCTCCGGCGCACTGTGCGAAAAGAACTGCAGCCCGGTGCCATATTTCATGGCCGCGGTAATGGCGCAGATGCGGCTGTTCTGTGCAGCTTCCCGCGCAAGCGCCTGCCCGAAGGTCGTCGAAAACGATTCCTTGGGAGCCACCTCCGGGTCGGGCATTCCGTCCGGGTCAAAGGCCGATACCCCATGGTAGTTGCCCGGGTTCATCTCGGCCGGCTGATATCCTTTGCCCTTTTTGGTCACAACATGCAGAAAGTGCGGGCCAGGCCGCTGGCTGATGGTACGCAGGGTCCGCTCCAGTTCTTCCTCATTGTGTCCATCCACCGGCCCAATGTACTGGAACCCCATGTCCTCAAACATGGTCGAGTGGTACATTGCCCGTCGGAGCAATGTTTTACCCTCGGTCAGGGCTTTTTTCAGCGGGGTGCCCACCACCGGGACACTGTCGAGGAAGCTCCGCACATTGTCCTTAGCGTCAAAATATGCAGTCGTCGTGCGCAGGTGGGTCAGATACCGCGCCAGCGCGCCCACATTGTGGGAAATGGACATCTTGTTGTCATTCAGGATCACGAGCAGATTATCCAGGGAGCCGATGTTGTTCATGCCCTCATAGACCATGCCGCCTGTAAAGGCACCATCGCCGATGACCGCAACCACCCAGCCCGGCTCATGCCGGATCTTCTTGGCCCAGGCCATGCCGATGGACAGCGAAAGCGCTGTGTTGCCGTGCCCTGCAATAAAGGCATCGTGCTCGCTCTCGTTCGGGTTCGGAAAACCGGAAATGCCATCCAGCTGGCGCAGTTTTGCAAAGCCGCTGCGTCGGCCGGTGAGCAGTTTGTGCGTATAGCACTGATGCCCCACGTCAAAAACGATTTTGTCCATTGGCGTCGTCATCACCCGGTGCAGGGCTACCGTCAGCTCCACTGCGCCGAGGTTGGACGCCAAATGACCGCCTGTGCGGGAGATATTCCGCAGCAAAAACTGACGGATCTCCGCACAGAGCTTGTTTACCTGTTCTTTGTCCAGATTTTTCAGATCGCTGGGTTGATCAATGTTGTCCAGCAGCAACGATTCCATAACCAAATCACACGTCCTTCATGCAATGTTTCCTACCCTGCTGCACGTTTCACAGGCCCAGCGGGTACAGCAGGCCGACCACAAGGCCTACCAGAAAGCCTGCGACCACCTGCAGCGGAGTATGGCCGACCATTTCCTTCAGATGCATGTTCTGCAGGAACGGGGCGTTCTTTTCGCTGACCTCGATCCACTGGTCGATCATCTGGTTCAGCACCTTTGCCTGCTCGCCGGTCTCATGGCGCACGCCCATGGCGTCGTGCATGGTGATGATGGCCACCACACAGGCCACTGCAAAAATGGCAGAGTCAATGCCCTCACACCGTGCCGTGGCAATGACCATTGCACAGACGGTGGCGCTGTGGGCGCTGGGCATACCGCCGTCGCCCCACATGCGCTCCAGCTGGAATTTGCCCAGCAGGATAAAGTTGATCAGGGTCTTGAGCACCTGCGCCACGAACCATGCCAGGAGCGACACGGTTAGGATGCGGTTGAATGAAAGGATCTCATAAATGAACTGCATAGCGTTTCCTTTTGCTTTCCCGGACGATGATCCGTTTTAGTTTTTGCGTGTCAGGAGCTGCTGCGCAAGCTGCTCCAGAAAGGCCGATTTTTCGCCGAATGTTTCGCGCAGAGCGCTGCAGGTCTTTTCGTTTACGCGCTGTGCAAGAGCCATTGCGCCCTCCACGCCATACAGCGTTGCAAACGTTGTTTTTCCGTTTTCACTGTCGCTGCCAATGGGCTTGCCCAGCTGTTCCGGCGTGCTGGTCACATCCAGCACATCGTCCACGATCTGGAACACCAGACCAATGCCGTAGGCGTATGCTTCCAGTGCTCGGCACTGGTCGGCGTCGGCACCGGCGGAAGCTGCCCCCATCTGGACGGCTGCGTTGATCAAAGCACCGGTCTTATTGCGGTGGATCAGCCGCAGCTGCTCCTCGGTCGCTGCCAGTGCTTCGTATTTCAGGTCCAGCTCCTGCCCATACACCATGCCGCGGCTGCCGGCACCAAGGCCCAGCGCCTTTGCGGCCTGCACACAGGCCTGCGGGCAAGCCGGTGCATTGGCGATTGCTTCAAAGGCTTCGGTCAGGAGCACATCTCCTGCCAGCATGGCCGTTGCCTCCCCGAATGCCTTGTGGCAGGAGGGGCGACCGCGCCGCAGGTCATCGTTGTCCATGCAGGGCAGGTCATCGTGGATCAGCGAGTAGCAGTGCAGCATTTCCACCGCAGCGCTGAAAGCTCTGGCCGTCTGCGGATCACCGCCCAGCATATCACAGACGCTGAGCACCAGCACGGCCCGGATGCGTTTTCCGCCGCCCAGCAGGCTGTACCGCGCCGCACGGCATACCTCCGATTCCTCCGGAAGAAACTTTGCACAGGCGTCTTCCAGCGCGGCAGAAGCCTGCGACAGATACATCTGATATTGTGTTTTGTAATCCATCAGTTTTCCTCCCGCTGTTCCTGTATGGTCTGCGTGATCTTCGCGTCGATCTCCTCGATCTGGAGCGATGTTTTTTCCAGCGCAGTATGGCAATATTCCATCAGAGATGCTGCCTCCGCATACAACTTGACGGCTTCTGCAAGAGTCGTCTGCTCGTCCTGCATTTTGGCCAGAATGGCATTCAGGCGCTCCATGCCCTCTTCATAGCTTTTGGGTGCTTTCATCAATTTCCTCCACGGCCTCCACCCGGCACTTTGCCCGGCGGGAAGCGCTGCGAATGTAGATGGTCTTGTCCGGCTCCAGTTGGTCTGCCGGAAGAATCTGTCCTCTGCCCGTGGTGATCATCGCATAGCCTCGGGCAAGGACCCGGTACGGGCTCAGAGAGGCTGTCAGTGCTGCGGCATGTTCCAACTGCATATTTGCAGCCTGCATCCGGCGCTGTATCTGGATCTGAAGCGTCTGCCCAGCCTGTTCCAGCTGGTCAAAATCCCTCTTCCAGATGTGATGCGCAGGCTTGCGTTCCAACGCTAAGTTGTATTGCTCTAGCTCATTATAGCACAACTTGAGCCGTTTTTGCATATTTTCAGAAATATTTTGTTGTAAATTTTGCAAAATATTCCATTGTTCTTCCCGGTCCGGCACCGCAAGCTCTGCCGCTGCCGAGGGCGTCGGGGCTCTCTGGTCTGCCACGAAGTCCAGGATCGTGTAGTCGATCTCGTGTCCAATGGCGCTGATCAGCGGTGTTTTGCAGGCAAAGGCTGCCCGCGCGATCACCTCAGCGTTGAACACCCACAGATCCTCCCGGCTGCCGCCGCCGCGGGCCACGATGATCACATCTGCCCTGCCGCTGCGGTCCAGCGTTCGGATGGCCGCCGCAATCTGCGGAGCCGCTTCAAACCCCTGCACCATGACCGGGCAGAGCAGCAGCCGGATACCCGGCCAACGGCGGCTGATCACATTGCGGATGTCCTGTAAAGCCGCGCCGGTCTTGCTGGTCACCAGCCCAATGCATCGGGGATATTGCGGCAGCGGCTTTTTGTGTGCCGCATCAAACAGGCCCTCCTGTTCCAGCCGGGCCTTGAGCTGCTCCAACGCCAGCTGTGCTGCACCGATTCCGTCCGGGAACATCTCATTGACATACAACTGGAATGCGCCATCCCGCTCATAGAGCGTTGCACGGCAGCGCACGACCACACGCATCCCCTCTTCCGGACGGAACGCAAGCCGCCGCGCATCTGAGCGGAACATCACCGCTTTTACGCTGGCCTGCTCATCCCGCAGGGTGAAATAGCAATGCCCGCTGCGCGCGTTCTGCACAAAATTTGCCACCTCGCCGCGCAATGCCAGATCAAACAATCGGTCGTTTGCATCAAAAAGAGATTTGACATAGCGGTTCAGCGCCGAAACCGTGATCACTTCAGCCATAAACCGGCCTCCCGTGCCGCAAGAATGGACACGCCAATGGCATTGTCACTGGAATACTGTCCCGGCACAAAATACACCTGAGGCAGGCGTTTCTGCACCCATTGGCGGATCACATCGCTGCTCATCACGCCGCCGGCGCATACCACCGGCAGACCCGGGTATTCCTTCTGCGCAGCCTTTGTCATTTTGACCACCGTATCGGCCACACAGAGCAGGCAGTACTTGCACACATATTCCGGGCTTTTGCCCGCAGCAAGCAGGGCATTGCACTGGTTTTCCAGGCCGGAAAGGCTGCACTGCATGCCCCTCACGCTAGATTTCGGCCGGATCTCTTCCGGGCACGCTGCAGCAAGGCGAGACACCTCTGCACCCGCCGGGAAGGCAAACCCGAGCTTGACGCCCACGCGGTCCACAGCCTGTCCGGCGTAAAGGTCCGTGCTAGTGCCAAGTTGGGTGATCGTGCGTACCTCATCACACAGCAGCAGATCCGTCGTGCCGCCGGAAATATGAAACAGCAGGACTTTCTGCGTAAAAAGGTCTGCGCCGCGGGCTGCAAACAGCGCCGCAGCGGCATGGCCCTGCTGGTGGGTCGTATAAATCAGCGGGATGCTCCGCGCCGCTGCAAATGCCGTCGCCGCGTTCACACCGGCCAGAAAGCACGGCATATAACTGCCCTCTGCCGGGCGCGGCTTCTGGGAGACACCCACGGCGTCGATGTGGGTCAGATCAAACTCCTGCGCAAGCTCGTGCAGCATTTCCGGCAGTGCCGTGGTGTGGTGGAACAGTGCATCGCTCTGCCGCAGGCCCAGCTGCCCGGGTTTGACCGGAAGAAACCGCTTTTTTGCACAAACAACCTCTCCGGCTGTATCAAAAACTGCCAGAGAGGTTGCATAGTTGCTTGTATCGACCCCGAGCGTATAACGGCTCACTGTTCAGCCGGCTCCACAGCGGCTTCTTCATTCAGGCCGTGATCCCGTGCCACTGCGCCGAGCAGGCCGTTCACAAACTGATAGTCCTCATCGGCACCATACTTTTTGGTCAGCTCCACCGCCTCGTTGATGGCAACGCCGGGCTTGTTCTCGCCGCCGAACAGCATCTCTGCAATGGCCAGACGCAGCACGGTCAGACTGACGCGCGGCAGACGCTCCATGGTCCAGTTGCGCAGATGAGCGCGGATCTCGTCATCCACCTCTGCGGAATGGTCGTAATAAGCATTCAGCAGCAGCTTGCTGAAGCCATCCACCGGGTGCTCTTCGTCGTTTTCCGCATGGTTGGTCAGAGCCTCTGCCAGCGGGACGTCGCCAAAGGTCTGCGAAAATGCCAGCAAAAATGCATTCTCGCGAGCTTCTCTACGGGGCAAAATGTTTTCCATAATATTCCTTTCATAATAGGAGCTCTCCCCGCCGGGAAACCCCGGCAGAGAGAACGCGTTCTATCCATTCTTTTGTACGGCTGCAAGTGCTCTTACTGCTCCGCAGCAAGACCTGCGATCACCAGATTCACACGGCTCACCGTGACACTGGTCATGTTCTGCACGGCCGACTTGACATTTTCCTGCACCTTTTCCGCCACTGCAGGGATGCGTGCGCCGGACGCCATGATCAGATGCAGCGTAAGCTCTGCCGTGCCGTCGCGCATTTCCACGGCCACCGGCGGCTGGATGCTGGCTTCCAGCAGATCCTTCAGCTTTTTGTTCTGGGTCCCACAGGAAACTTCTGCCACGCCTTCCACTTCCAGCGCAGCGCACCGTGCGATCTTTGCAATGACTTCGGTCGAAATCTGAAGGCTGCCGCCCTGAAGATCCATATTCTGTAAATCCATTGTGCTGTCCTCCATTGAAAAGCAGCAGAACTGCCGCTTTTTTCGGTTCAAAACGGCTTTGCAGCTGCCGCCGCCGAATGGCCGGGCAGCACACCGTTCCCGTTTTCTGATGGTGTTATTATACCATCAATGCGGGGTTGATTTCAATACTTGTTTGGAAAACTCTGTCGGACCACACAACGGGTTCTTTTTCCAGCCCGATTCCTTCCGGTCGGAGGGAAACACTTTTTATTTTACTTCCACCACCGTGATGTTCTGGGCCGTCACACTGCTCTTGCTGAGCACGACGTCCCGGATCTGCGCCACCTGCGCCGCCGTCAGCGGGTCACCGGATGTCATGACGGTCAGATCGGCGCGGCCGGACTGCAGAAAGCACAGGCAGTCCGCAAAGCCCTTGGCTTTGATGAGGGTCTCGATCTCATTTTCGGCGTGCAGATCTTCCAACCCAGCTGTCAGCTGGGCGGTGCAGTCCTTCTTTTCCTCCGCAGAGAGCGAAGAGGACTTCATGGTTTTTTGCAGGGTGTCCATGGCTTCATCGTGCGCCTTTTCCCGTTTCAGGCGTGCCTCTTCAAAGAACTTTGCGCCGCTGTCGCTTGCCACGCTGACCAGCTGTGCTTCCCCGTAGTTTTTGTTCGCGGCCGACACTGTTTCGGCTTCCGTGGGCAGGCCGTCCAGGACCGTGTCCGACTGCACAGGCTCGGCCGAAACGACCTGGGCTTCCTCGTCCGCTGCAATGCCGGTATCGGTGCGGGCATACTGCCAGTTCAGATAAACGGCAATGACAAGGGCAGCGGCCAGCGTAAGCGCGGTCACCCGCCGAGTATTTCTGGAAAGTGCTCTCATCTTGAATCCTCCTTGTTCTGGGTCAGATCATGGCTTGCGCTGTTCTACACAGATCCGGTTGGATGGCAGATCCAGCAGCGCTCCCACCATCTCCGTGATGCGTGCTGCCACGCGGACATCTCCCCCGCCGTCGCACAGCACGGCCACGCCGCGGATCTGCGGCTGATAGATCGTCTCTGCCAGGGCGGAGCCATCTTCCAGCAGAACATGCGTCTGCTGTTCCTGCATCTGCCCGGACTGCGTATCCAGTGCATAGATCGTTTCCTCCCCCGTTTCCAGTGTGAGCATCACCGTCGTCTTTCCCGCTCCGTCCATCTGAGCGATCAGTGTTTCAAGCCGGTTTTCCAGCTGGGTCTGATACGCGGCGATTTCCTGTGGGGCTGTGCTGGCGGCAGCAGACTTCGTCCCGGTCGGCATCAACTCCGACAGCAGCAACAGCAGCATGGCCACCCCGCCAATGAGCACCGCAAGTCTTGTGCGCCCCTGCGGGCCTTTGCATCCCTGAAGAACAGTTGTGATCGTTGCTTTTTTCATGGTTCCGCCTCTTCCGCTGCGGTGACAGCGTCGGTGCTAAGTTCTTTTTGCAGAAGCTGCACAAGCTGTGTCTGCACCTGTGCCGGGCTGTCCGGCGGCATCCACAGGATCGCACGAGCTGCGCGGATGCCGTCCGGCGTCTGTTCCAATTCCGTTTCCACCCGGACCGGGATGCCTGTCTGTGCCTCGCATTCCGCTGCCAACATCTCATTCAAGCGCTTCGCCGCCTCCGTGAGGATCGTGGTTTCCACGCCCTCGATGGAGGCAGATGCCTGCACCGGCTGAAGCCACTGTGCGGTCCGTGCAGGCAGTGCAGAAGTTGCACGGAGCAGAACTGTTAGAATATATAGCCCCGCAACCACTTTTATGCATCGGCGCGCCCAGCCCGCTTCCACTAGCTGCACTAGCAGCTCCGCGCAGACACATGCAAGGCAGAATGCCGTTACGACCCGCATTTCACCCTCCGTTCATCATTGTCATCAACGCGACACCGACCATTGTCAGCGAAAAGAACAGTGCCGTGACCGCCGCCATGCACCGGACCGCCTCCGTCAGACAGGCAAACAGCGCCTGGCACCGGTCGATGCCGGCAAAGCTGCACAGAAGCCTGCACCCGGACAGAACTGCCAGGTGGAACAACAGTCCCAGATACAGCGGAACAAATTCCGCGCCAAGGATCACCAGTGCCGCGATTCCAAGAGAGTTTTTGAGCAGCTGCAGCCCGGCCAATACGGTATCGGCCGCACCGCTCAACGCCTGCCCGATCACCGGGACACTGCCCGTCAGCATCTGGCCCAGACGGGATGTCGTGTGGTCCAATTGCAGTGTGATCACTCGCTGTACGCCAAGCAGAAGCGCAAACAGTTTTCCGCCCGCCGAAATGCTTTTTCGCAGCAGCTGCCCGCTCATCCTGCAGGCTTCCGGGAGACCCGTCTGCGTGTGGATGCAGCAGGCCATGCTGATGGCCAGATAGCTTTGCAGCAGCGGCCGGATGCACAGCGCGATCCCCTGTGCCAGCAGAGCCAGCACGCTCAGCAGAAATCCGCTGGCCACAGCTCCGGCGTTTCCCTCTCCACCTGCCGTCAGGACTGCGCCACACACCGGCAGAAATCCCGTGAGGAACAGCCGCCAGCTGTCCATGCGTTCACCGATAGACTGTGCCAGTGTCAGCAGATCACCCCAGATGAGCACCCCGCAGCCACCGGCTGCCGCAAGGTCCAGCAAGGTACCGTCCGCTGCATCGCCAACGAGAAATGACAAAGCTGTGAGCAGCAGCAGAAACAGCAAAAGATCTGCGTAGCTGTGCAGGGTATCGACTAGAAGCTGCACGGGTGAACCCGGCAGCAGGCTCAGCAATGCCGACACCGGGTCCCGGGCAAAATCCGCTGCACCCTGTGCACTTTGGGTCAGGTAGGGCTGCCACAATTCCCGGCCGGGCAGGCTTTCCAGTGCGAAAGCCTGAACCGTTCCAAAAGGCATTGCGGCCAGAAACACCAACCCTGCCAGAAGCCCCCGGTATTTTTTGCCGCTCATCCTGCCAGCCCCCAGATCCGTTGACACACTTCTTCCAGCAGTGGGAACACTGCCGCCAGCACCAGACAGCGGCCCGCAAGCCCTGCACACCAGCCAAGTGCTTCAGCCCCGCTCTCCTTGCAGAGGGTACGGGTATAGTCGGCAAGCAACAGGATGCCCGTGCTGCGCAGCAGGCATTGGAACGCCTGCTTGTCCGTTTGCTGTCCCAGCAGCGCGACACCCTCCAGAACACTGCGGAAGGTGCCGCCCAGCCGCACCAGCAGAAGGACGATCGCTCCCAGTGAAAGCAGGAGCGCATAGGCCGGAAGCTCTTTTTGCAAAAGTGCATGCATCGCTGCCAGCACTGCCACCAGCCCCAGCGTGACCCAGGCGGAACTCACAGCGAAAACAGCGCCTTGATGGTAACAAACAGGGTGCTGATCTGCTTGACCAGAATGGACAGGACCACCACAAGGCCGGCAAGGGTCGTCATCATGGCCTGATCCTCCCGCCCGGAGCGGATCAAGAGCTGATTGAGCACCGCCACAATGATGCCGATGGCTGCAATTTTGAACACCAGATCAATTTCCATCTGCGCTGTTTCCTCCAAGATTTCCGAATTCAGATGAGCAGCAGTGCCATTGCCATCCCGGCTGCAAGGCCCAGTTTGCGGGGCAGACCGGCCTGCCGCCGGGCAGCGTGTTCTGCCGTTTGCTGCAAAGCCTGCAGGCGGGCCCGGTAGTAGTCCAGCTGTTCGCACTCCTGCCGCGCTTCCGCACGGCCAAGGCCGGACATGCACGTCCGGAAGCACTGCTGTTCTTCCCGCGTCAGGCCCTCCGGCGGTGGGGCCTCCTGTAAGCAGCGGGCGCCGGATTCCAGTATGCCTTCCCGGCAGAGCTCTGCGTAAAGCTGCTGCAGGTCTGCCCGGCGGAACGCGACCTCCTGCCGGATGCGTTCCAGAAGCGCAAGGCATTTCTGCAATGCAGCAAGGTGCTGTACCGTACGGGCCTGTATGGCATCCCCGGCCAGCCAGCCGCACAACGGAAACAGCAGAGCACCCAGAATGTGCAGCATCATAGCAGCGGAAGCTGCCGGATCTCCCGGATCCGGCCCGGTGCACAGCGTCCTTCCAGCAGGACAAGAAACCGCAGCGCTCCCTGCTGCTGTAAAACCCGCACCTGCGGCCTTTGCAGAGCGTCCTCCAGCGTGGCGGCATGGACGCTGGCCACAAACTCCACCCCGCTGAAAAAGCCCTGTTCCAGTGCGGCGACCTCGGTCAGGTCCCCCAGCTCGTCCAGCAGGATCACCTGCGGAGCCAACGTCCGCAGCGCCATCTGGACCGCACGGCCTTTGGGCAGGCCGCTGATGCAGTCAAGGGCATCACCATTCTGCTGCTCCGGCGGAAAAAGTTCCCCTCGCTCGTCGATCACAGCCACGGCCCGTTTCTGTGCAGCCAGTTCCCGGGCGATCTGCCGCAGAAGGGTGGTCTTGCCGCTGTCCGGTTCTCCCACCAGCAGTGCCCCGATGAAATGTCCCTGCAAAAGGGTGCACAGCTCCGCCGGAAGTTCCGTACAAATTGGACGCGCAATGCGGAAATTCAGCGACAAAAGACGCTGCAGCACAACATCCTCCGGGCCGCGCAATACGAACCGACCGCCCACCCCCACACGGCAGCCGGATGCCGTGGTCAGGTAGCCCTGCGCCAGTTCGGCCTGATGGGTATGTACTGAACCGCCGCAGAGCACATAAAGAATCTCGTCCATCTGCAGGGCATCCAGCGTCCTGCCGCGCAGGGTCTGCGGGCATTCCGGCAGCTCGTCCAACGTCGTCTGCTGCCCGGCAATGGACAGGCAAATTCCACAGCCTGTCCGCAGCCGCAGTTCGTGCACTTTTTCGGCGGTATTCTGCGGCAGCCGGGCCAGCGGCTGCGCCAGCCATGCAGGCAACAGACAGATCGCGCGGTAATACTCGTCCACAATGGGCACTTCCTTTCAACGAAACTTGTGTTACCAGTGTATGCAGCCCCTACCCGCTTAGAACCGCACACAAACAAAAAAGCCCCTGCGGCCCGAAACGCCGCAGAGGCTATGCAAAATTGTAATTATTCTTCTTTGAGCAGATCAAGGAATTCGGCTTCGGTCAGCACCGGAACGCCCAACGCCTGCGCTTTGGTCAGCTTAGAACCGGCTGCTGTACCGGCGACCACATAGGAAGTCTTTTTGGAGACCGATCCGCTGGCCTTGCCGCCGTTTTTGACGATGAGGGCTTCTGCCTCGTTGCGGGAGAGTGTTTCCAGCGTACCGGTAACCACCAGCGTTTTACCGGCCAGCTTGTCGCCCTTGGGCTCGCCCTTCCACTGCATGTTGACCCCGGCATCTGCCAGACGGTGCACAAGGTCTGTGGTGCCTTCCTTCGCAAAGAATTCCACTACGCTCTGGGCCATCACACCGCCAAAGCCGTCGATCTCGCTGATGGCAGCGGCATCCGCTTCCCGGATGGCCTGCAACGAACCGAAATGTTCTGCCAGCAATGCCGCCGCCTTGTCGCCGATGTTGCGGATGCCAAAACCAAACAGCAGCTTGTCCAGATTGTTCTCTTTTGAGCGCTGGATGGCGTTCAGCAGATTGTCCGCGCTTTTCTCCTTGAATTTGTCCAGCGTCAGCAGCTGTTCACGGGTGAGGGTGTAGATATCCGCCGCCGAGTGCACCATGCCTTTTTCCACCAGCTGTGTTGCCACAGCCGTGCCCAGGCCGTCGATGTCCATGGCATCCCGGGACGCAAAATGGATGATATTGCGCAGAGCCTGTGCCGGGCATTCCGGGTTCACGCAGCGCAGCGCCGCCTCGTCCTCCAGATGCACCACCGGTGCGCCGCAGGACGGGCAGACCGTCGGCATCTCATAGGGCTGGGCATCCTCTGCGTGGTGGGTGACGCCGATCACTTCCGGGATGATATCGCCGGCCTTGCGCACCTGGATGGTGTCGCCGATGCACAGGCCGAACTGCCGGATAAAGTCCTCATTGTGGAGGGTGGCGCGCGCCACGGTCGTACCGGCCAGAAAGACCGGATCAAAGTAGGCCGTGGGGGTCAGGACACCGGTGCGGCCCACGGCCACCTCGATGCTGCGCAGGATGGTTTCCTTGACCTCCGGCGGGTACTTGAAGGCGATGGCCCAGCGTGGGAATTTGTTGGTGGAACCCATCTGTTCCCGCTGGGCAAAATCGTTTACCTTGATGACCGCACCGTCCATATCAAAATCCAGCTTGGAACGGTTCTGCCCGATCTGCTCGATCTCTGCAATAGCCTGCTCGATGTCGTGCACCACATGGTAGCGCGGCGAGACCGGCAGACCAAGGCTCTTGAGGTAGTCCAGACTGTCCGAATGGCGGGTCAGTTCCTTACCGCGGATCTGCTGGACGTTGAACACAAAAATGGACAGGCCGCGGCTTCCGGTGATCTTTGTATCCTTTTGCCGCAGGGAACCTGCCGCCGCATTGCGCGGGTTCTTGAAGGGAGCGGCCCCCTGCAGTTCCTGCTCCGCGCACAGCTTCTGGAAAGCCTCGTGCGGCATATAGACCTCGCCGCGCACCTCCAGAAACTCCGGCGCATTTTTCAGCGTCTTGGGGATGCGTTTGATTGCCCGGACGTTCTGGGTCACATCCTCGCCTACCACGCCGTCGCCGCGGGTGGACGCCCGGACGAGTTCTCCGTTCTCATACTCCAGACTGCAGGAAAGGCCGTCGATCTTGATCTCGACCACATATTCCGGTTCGATGCCTGCATCCCGTACGCGGCGGTCAAAGTCGCGCAGCTCATCATACGAAAATGCATCCAACAAACTTTCCATCTTGACCGCATGGGTCACCTTGGTAAAGCGCCCGCTGGGGGTCCCGCCCACTTTCTGGGTCGGCGAAGTCGGCGTGATCAGCTGCGGGAACTGCGCTTCCAACGCTTTCAGTTCCCGGGTCAATGCATCGTATTCAAAATCCTCCAGCTCCGGGGCATCCTGGTCATAATAGAGCCGGTTGTTCCTTTCAATGACAGCGCGCAGCTCCTCCACACGCTTCTGGGCCTGTTCCAGTTCCAAACAAATCACTCTCCTGCCGGGTGACCCGTGTCGGGAGACTGCTCCCACAGGACACCGTTTTTGTACGGTTCTAGTATACCACACCAAGCGGCACTCTGCAAAGCAAAGGGAAAAATACAAATCGTATTTTTTATGCATGAAATCGGTACCATATCGTGTTTGTGAGTTGATTTTAAATCATCTCCGAAAGATACTCTCTGTTTATGTCATTAAAATTTTATCGACTTGACGTTAATATCTAGATTGATTCTTGCTGCATTCAAAGAAATTCCAACGCAGGCGCTACGGTCCTCCCGGCAAAGCCAAAAGAAAAAGAGCCTGCACTTTCCGTGTGCAAGCTCTTCTCTCTATGCCGGTCCGGCTGTTCTGCGCTCGGCTTTTCCTTTAGCCGATCAGGGTCTGATAGCGCCGTTCCAGCACCTCAAACTGTGCATCGTCCACAGGCACAGTCACGAGAAACTCCATCTTCCCCTTCTCGTTTTTCGCGCTGTGAACAGGAAGCGGACTGCGGATGCCTTCTGCATACAGCATCCGCAGGCACATCCCGAGTTGATGATCCGATTTTGCCAGCAGTTCATGAGCCATTCTGCTCACCTCCTTCATAATGGAAAACGAATTTTTCGCGTCCAGGTCACGGACATTGTCTAGTTCCTAGACTATCAGATGCCAATGGTCTTTGCAACCATCGAAACGACGTGTGCAACACCATTATAACCCAACAAAAAAGGAGCCGCCCTCTCAGCCTAGCTAAGAGAACAGCTCCAGAAATGCAATGCAGGAAATCAGATAGAAATGGTGTTGCAGACGTCGATCAGAACCGGGTCGAGGGTCTTGGTCATTTCGAGTGCCTCATCCACCGGGTAGTCCACCAGCTTCTCGCCCTTCATGCCGACGATACGGTTGTACTTGCCCTGCTCCAGCAGGCACACGGCCTGGTAGCCCATGGCAGATGCGTTCACGCGATCACGCAGCGTGGGAGAGCCGCCGCGCTGGACATGGCCCAGAATGGTGGCACGGGAGTCGATGCCGGTGCGGGCCTGGATCTCGTTTGCGATCTCCTGTGCGTGGCCCACGCCCTCGGCAACGATGATGATGAAGTGACGCTTGCCGGTCTTCTGAGTCTCAGCGATCTTGTCCAGAATGTCGTGCTGCATGTCGAATTCCTTCTCCGGCAGCAGGACAGCCATAGCACCGGAGGCGATGGCAACGTTCAGGGCAATGTAACCGGCGTTGCGGCCCATGACCTCGACCACACTGCAGCGGTCGTGGCTCTGGGTGGTGTCGCGCAGCTTGTCGATCATTTCCAGAGCGGTGTTCATGGCTGTATCATAGCCGATGGTGTACTCGGTGCAGGCAATGTCGTTGTCGATGGTGCCGGGCAGGCCGATCATCGGGATGCCGCGGTGTGCCAGCTCACGTGCGCCGCGGTAAGAACCATCGCCGCCAATGACGACCAGTGCGTCAATGCCCAGCTCACGACACTTGGCAGCACCGCGATCCTGGCCTTCCTTGGTCTTGAACTCCAGGCAGCGGGCAGTGTACAGAATGGTACCGCCGGCCGAAATGATGTTCGAGACGCTGCGCAGGTTCATTTCAAAGCATTCGCCGTTCAGCAGGCCGTTGTAACCACGCTGAATGCCGATCATGCGGTAACCTTTGTGCAAGCCGGTACGGACCACAGCGCGCACGGCAGCATTCATGCCAGGAGCATCGCCGCCGCTTGTGAGCACGCCAATCGTTTTGATTTGCTTTTCCATACGAGAGATTCCCTCCAATTTGTTTCTTCATTCACCCATGAGCCAGCGCCCTTCTTCATTACGCCGCTCAGTGTTTGCATCGTAAAGAATTGTTAAGACTTGCCTTTCAACATTATAACACATTCTCAGCCATTTGAAAATATTTTGGGCCCATTTTGAGCCCTTCCGACCTATCGAGATTCGTGCACAGAAATGTCATTTTGTTGCAATGTTCTCTGCGCCCACCAGTCTTTCCAGTTCTTCAAAGAAGAGCGGATGCCCGGAAGTGTACAGATGCCGGGGGGCCGCCAGCTTTTGTTTTGTGTCTTCCAGATACAGGATCACCGGCATATTGCCGTCAAAGATGCCCAGCAGATTGATCACCTTGGCATACTGCGGGCAGCTGCGGGACGGCAGACGGATATACAGCCGCTTTGCCGCCGCCTTGACCGGGTCCGGGCGGCCGTTCTGCGGGCGGGTAGGGTCGTAGCTGTCAATGGGCACGATGCTGTCCGCCAACAGCTTGGAGGCTTCGTCCTCCCGCACCGACAGGCGTCCGTCGATGACCACGACCGCATTTTCGCGGATAGCATCGCGGAAGGTGTCCAGCACCTTGGGGAACACGATCACTTCCATGGTGCCAGTCAGATCTTCCACGCTGGTAAAGGCCATCATACTGTTGGACTTGGTGGTCATCATGCGGTTCTTGACCACCGCACAGACCACACGCACCCGCTCGCCGTCCGTCACATGGGCGTCGTCGCCGGTGAGGTCCTTGATGGTGTGGGAACCGATGCGGGCCGATTTTTCCCGGTAGGCATCCAGCGGATGACCGGACAGATACAGGCCGCTGACCTCTTTTTCCTGCTGGAGCAATTCGGCATGGCTGTACTCCGGCAGCTGACGGATCTCGTAGCGGTCCTCCTGTGCGGCATTCTGCTCTCCCCCGCTCATCACCGAAAACAGGTCCAGCTGGCCGTCCAGATTGCGGCGGGTGTCGGTCTCGATGCTCTTCAGGATGCCCTCCACGGCTTCCACATGGCTGTGACGGTTGTTGCCCAACCGGTCAAAGGCACCGGCCTTGATCAGGCACTCCACCGCCCGGCGGTTCAATTCGTTGCCGTGCATCCGCTTGCAGAAGTCATACAGGCTGGTATAGGGCTTGTTCCGACGCTCCCGCACCACATTCTCGATCAGGTTACGGCCCACGTTCTTGACCGCGTTCAGGCCGAAGCGGATCTGGCCGTTCTCGTCCGCCGTAAAGCCGCCGCCCGAAACATTCACATCCGGCGGCAGCACCTTGATGCCAAGGCGGGCACACTCGCCGGAATATTCGATGACCTTGTCCGTGTTGTCCAGCACACTGGTCAGCAGAGCGGCCATGAATTCGCTGGGGTAATGGCACTTGAGGTAAGCGGTCTGGAATGCCACATAGGCGTAGCAGGCCGCATGGCTCTTGTTGAATGCGTAAGAAGCAAAACTGGACATCTCATCGTAGATCTCGTTGGCGACCTTTTCCGAAATGCCGTTGGCCACACAGCCGGGGCACTCGTGGCCCGGCTCGGTGCAGCCGTGCACGAAGTGCTCCCGCTCAGCCTCCATCACAGCGTGCTTCTTTTTGCTCATGGCACGGCGGACGTTGTCGGCCTGCCCGAAGGAGAAGCCCGCCAGCTCCCGGAAGATCTGCATGACCTGTTCCTGATAGACGATGCAGCCGTTGGTCACATCCAGGATATGGGCGAGCTGCGGGGTCTTGTAGCTGATCTTGTCCGGCTCGTGGCGGTTGCGCAGATAGGTTGGGATGGAGTCCATGGGGCCGGGACGGTACAGGCTGATCAGAGCGATGACATCTTCCAGGTTCTGCGGCTGCAGGCCTACAAGCACCTGCTTCATGCCGGAAGATTCCAGCTGGAACACACCCTCGGTGTCGCCCTGTCCCAGCATTTTATAGGTCTCCGGATCGTCGTAATCCAGCTTCTGTATGGAGAACTCCGGGTGATGCTTCTGCACCGCCGTCTCCGCGTCCCGGATGACGGTCAGGGTGCGCAGACCCAGAAAGTCCATCTTCAGCAGGCCCAGTTCCTCGATCTCGGTCATGTTGAACTGGGTCACCGGCAGGCCGTCGTTGGTGGCCAGCGGCAGATAGTAGTCGGTAGGTTCCGGCGTGATGACCACGCCCGCCGCATGGGTGGACGCATGCCGCGGCATGCCCTCCACCTTCAAAGCGGTGTCGATGAGCTCGGTGACCTGCGGGTCGGTGTCATAGAGCTTTTTCAGCTCGGTGGAAACTTCCAGTGCCCGTTTCAGGGTCATCTTGAGCTCCATGGGCACCAGTTTTGCCACCACGTCCACCTGCTGATACGGGATACCCATCACACGGCCCACATCGCGGATGGCGTTGCGGGCGGCCATGGTACCGAAGGTAACGATCTGCGCCACATGATCGGCCCCGTATTTCCGATTGACGTAATCAATGACCTCCTGCCGACGCTCGTAGCAGAAGTCCACGTCAAAATCGGGCATGCTGACGCGCTCTGGGTTCAGGAAGCGCTCGAAGATCAAATTGTACCGGATGGGGTCGATATCCGTGATGCCTACGCTGTAGGCCGCAATGCTGCCTGCACCGGAACCACGGCCCGGGCCCACCGGGATGCCCTGACTTTTGGCGTAATTGATGTAGTCCCAGACGATAAGGTAGTAGTTGGTGTAGCCCATGGTTTTGACCACGCCGATCTCATAGCTCAGGCGGTCCTTGTTGGCCTGCGGGACATTGGGCCCATAGCGGCGTTCAAGGCCCTCCCAGCAGAGCTTTTCAAAGAATGCCTGATTATCCATGCCGTCCGGGGCTTTATAATAAGGAATCTTGGTGTGACCAAACTCAAAGTCAAAGTTGCACTGTTCTGCAATTTTCGCCGTGTTTTCGCAGGCTTCCGGCACCATGGAGAACAGGTCATACATTTCATCTGTAGTCTTGACGTAAAATTCGTCGGTCTGGAACTCCATGCGGTCGGCATCCTGAATGTTCTTGCCGGTCTGGATGCACAGCAGGATGGCCTGCATCTTGGCATCTTCCTTGCGCAGATAGTGGGAGTCATTGGTGGCCGCCATGGGGATGCCGGTTTCCCGCGCCAGCTTGATGAGCTGCGGCAGAACGATGTTGTCCTCTTCCAGCCCATGGTCCTGCAATTCGATGTAATAATTGCCTTCTCCGAACAAATCCCGATACCACAAGGCCGTGGCCTTGGCCCGCTCGTAGTCCCCGGCCAGAATGGCCTGCGGCACCTCACCGGCCAGACAGGCCGACAGGCAGATAAGGCCCTCGTGATACTGTTCCAATAGCTGCTTGTCCACGCGGGGCTTGGAATAAAAGCCCTCCACGAACGCTGCCGAGACCATCTTGATCAGGTTTTTGTAGCCGGTCTCATTCTTGCACAGCAGGATCAGATGGTTGTTGCCGTCGATCTTGTTCACCTTGTCAAAACGGGTGCGGGTAGCCACATAGACTTCACAGCCGATGATGGGCTTGATGCCCGCCTTTTTGGCTGCCTTATAGAACTGCACACAGCCGTACATGACGCCGTGGTCGGTGCAGGCAATGGCGGTCTGGCCGCATTCCTTGACGCGGTCCATCAGCTGGTCGATGCGGCAGGCACCGTCCAGCAGACTGTATTCCGTATGGATGTGCAGGTGGACAAAGTCTCTGCCCAAGTGGTTGTTTTCGCTGATTTCGCTCAAGGCTCTGCCTCCTGTCCTTTTTCCATGCGCTGCCGCAGGGCGTCTGCCAACGCTTCCAGTTTTTTCATCCGGTGCGAAAGGCCGGATTTGCTCACCGCCGGGTCAAAGCAGCCACACAACGCGGTAAGCGATAAGTCGGGGTATTGCAGCCGTACTGCTGCCGCCTGCTGCAGCACCTCCGGCAGTGTTTCCAATGCATCGTTTTCCTGCAGATACCGGATGGCCCTGAGGGTCTGGGCGTTGGCCCGGGCCGTTTTGCCAAGGTTGGCCGTGTCGCAGTTGGTCTGTCGGTTGGTCTGGTTGCGCACCTGCTTGAAGGCTTTCTGTGCATGGATCTCCTCTGCCGCACCGGCTGCCCCCATAAAGCGGAGCAGTCGTTCCAGATTGGCGCTGTTCTTGACGTAGACCAGGTTCACGCCGTTGCGGCGGGTGCGGTGCGGGGCAAATTCATGCTCAGCCAGCAGGGCTTCAAAATCCCGGGCCAGATTGGTGCGCGCGGTCAAGAACTCCAGATTGTACTCCTTCTGCGGGTCTGTGACGGTGCCACTGCACAAAAAAGCTGCGCCAATGTATGCACTGACGCAGGTCTGACAGCGGATCAGGGCGGGGTCGATCTGCAGGCTCGTCTCGCTGCCGGTGGTGCCGAACAGTTCATGCATCCGCGCCACCTGTTCCGGCTCCCGGATGTTGAACTCATACAGTACGCCGCTGGGGCGCTGCTTTTCCAGAACGTCCCCCTGCACACCACAGCGGGCAAAAAGTTCCCGGGCCAGCTGCACTGTGTGGGGCTGCTCGGTCTGGAGCACCAGCCCCCCTTTATCAAAATATTTGGCAAAGCAGGCAAAGCCATACGCTGCCGCACGCACGCAGCAGTCCTTCTGCAGGCTGCGTTGTGCGATCTCCTCCCGTGCACGGGATGCAAAGCTCATAGTGGTTCCTCAATTCTGGTCAGCGCATGGCATCGCGGTGCTGCACGCCCGGTTCGTAGCCGAGGGACTCGCAGTATTCCGCGATCTTCCGCGCAAAGGTAATGGAGCGGTGCTTGCCGCCGGTGCAGCCCACAGCAATGGTCAGCTGGCTCTTGCCTTCCCTGACATAGAGCGGCAGCGCCACCTGCAAAAACAACTCGTACCGTTCCAGCAGCTGCTTTGCCTCCGGGTGACTCATGACAAAATCCACCACTTCCTGATCCAGACCGGTCTTGTGCTTGAGCGCCGGCACATAGAAGGGGTTGGGCAGGCAGCGCACGTCCAGCACCAGATCCGCCTCCGGCGGCAGGCCGAACTTGAACCCGAAGGACATGATGGTGAGCCGCATGGCACTCTTTGCCCCGCCGTTCTTCAGGAACAGGTCGCAGATGCGCTCCTTGTTCTGGGCGGTGGAGAGCAGGGCCGTGTTGATGGTATAGTCGGCCCGCACCCGCAGCGGCTCCAGGATCTGACGTTCCTTCAGAAATGCCTCGCGGGTGGAAAGCCCCTCGGAAATGCTGATGGGATGGCGGCGGCGGGTCTCGCTGTAGCGGCGCATGAGCACCTCGTCCGGCGCATCCAGAAACAGGATCTTATAGGGCTTTTTCTGCTCATCCAGTTCCTGCAGCGCCTGTTCGATCTCTTCCCGCGTGCGGCAGCCGCGCACATCCATGCACAGGGCCACCCGGTCCAGCTGGTTATCGCCCGCCTTGGAAAATGCAGTGATGCTGGGCAGAAGCGCCGCCGGGATGTTGTCAATGCAGAAATAGCCGATATCCTCCAGCGCATTCATTGCAACCGACTTTCCTGCGCCGGAAAGTCCGCTGACGATCAACAGTTCCATGGATCCGATCCCGCTCCTTTTTGAATCTATCTTATTTCACGACCCGGATCTCTTTTTCCAGATCGTAGCCGGTCTTTTCCTTTACAATGGCGCGCACCTCGTCACACAGTGCCAGCACATCGGCACAGGTGGCACCGCCCAGGTTCACCACAAAACCGCAGTGCTTGTCGCTTACGGCGGCACCGCCATGGCGGTAACCCCGCAGGCCGCACTGGTCGATGAGGGCCGCCGCAAAAGCGCCCGCCGGGCGCTTAAAGGTGCTGCCGGCGCTGGGCTTGTCCAGCGGCTGTTTGTCGATGCGCTTCTGCATCAGCTCGTTCATCCGGGCCTTGATGGCATCCGGGTCGCCTTTTTCCAGGTGGAACACTGCGCCAAGGATGCAGGCATCATTCTCTTCAAACGCGCTGTGCCGGTAGGAAAAGTCCAGCTCGGACGCTTCACTGTCCACCCAGCGGCCGTCGGCGGTGAGATAGCTGACGGCTTCCAGCACATCCTTCATTTCGCCGCCGTAAGCACCGGCGTTCATGTAGACGGCACCGCCCACCGTGCCGGGGATGCCATAGGCAAATTCCAGCCCGGTGTAGCCGTGCTGGAGGGCAAATTTGCACAGCTCGGAAAGTTTCAGACCTGCCGGTGCCGAAATATAATCGCCGTCGGCATTCTGATAAATCGACAGTCCCATTCCCGCTGCTTCGGCAGAAACATCAATGACTGCTCCTCGAAAGCCCTCATCCGCAAACAGGATGTTGCTGCCATTGCCCAGCAGGTAATAGCGGATCTCCGCCTGTTTGCAGAACTGAACGGTCTGACAAAGCTGATCTTCATCCCGCGGCATCACAAACAGGTCGGCCGGGCCGCCAATGCGGAAAGTGCAGTGTACCGAGAGCGGCTCGTTTTCTTTATAAAGGATTCCAGCCGCCTGCAGCTGCTGCTTGAGTTGTTCCATGGTGCGTGCTCCTTTAGTCCAGTTTATCGTCCAGACCCAGACGGATCAGCAGCTCCTTGGCCGCATTGTAACCCATCTTTTTCTGGCGGTTGTTGATGGCCGCGGTTTCCAGCACCACAGCAAGGTTGCGTCCGGGCGAGACCGGAATGCTGGTGCTGGGAATGCTGACGCCCAGAATGTCGTAATATTCGTTTTCCAGACCCGTACGCTGGTAATTCTTGGTAGGGTCCCAGGCTTCCAGCTGGACCACCAGGTCCAGGCTCTCGCTCAGCTTGACCGCACCCACACCGAACACCCGGGCCACATTGACGATGCCAATGCCGCGCAGCTCAATGAAGTGGCGGATATTCTCCGGAGCGGTGCCCATGATCTGCCGGTTGGACACCTTGCGCAGCTCTACCGCATCGTCGGCCACCAGACGGTGCCCGCGCTTGACCAGCTCAATGGCCAGCTCGCTCTTGCCGATGCCGCTGTCGCCCAGGATCAGGATGCCCTCGCCGTACACCTCCACCAGCACGCCGTGCCGGGTGATACGGGGAGCCAGCTCCAGGTTCAGCACGCTGATCAGGCTGCCCATCAGGGTGCAGGTCGTCTCGTTGGAGCGCAGCAGCGCCACGCTGTGCTTTTTGGCCAGCTCCAGCATCTCCGGGAACGGTTCCAACTCTTCGCTGCGGCCCACGATAACAGCCGGCGGCTGCTGGCGGAACAGCTGTTCCAGCGCCTCGTAGCGCTTTTCGGCCGAGAGCCCGGACAGAAAATTCATCTCTGCCAGACCCATGATCTGCAGACGGAGTTTATCAAAATAGTCATAGTATCCGGCCAGAAACAGACCCGGACGGTTGACCTCTGCGATCTCAACATTGATCTGGTCCAGTTCTTTGGGGGTATAGACCACCTCCAGGCTGACGCGCTCGGTCAGCGTTTTGAGCGAGACGTTGAACGTACCCATCCTTGTTCCTCCTGTGTTCTTGTGCCCGGCTGTGCGCCGGCAGCGGCACAATATATTCCTCCTTATATTATAATCGAGACGATTCCAGATTACAATCACTCTTTTCGGAAAAGTTCCTGACAATTTCCCGGGTCCTGAACTTCCACCCGAAAAAGCAAAGCACCCCATCTGCCGTACAAATTTTACCGTGTACCGCAGATGAGGTGCTTTTCCCTGCCTTGTTTTTTATCTTTTGAAAATATATTTTAGCAAGGCTATGACCACAAGGATTGGAAGGCCAAAAATAACAAGGATCATAATTAATTCGTTCGGGGTCATGATTTTGCTCCTCTCTGCGCTTGAAATTCTTCCAAGGATAAGCAAGGCTCATCCACTTATACAGCAATTATATAACGTTTTGTTTTATATGTCAATATAACAATTCGTTATGCGCTATATTCCCATTATCGCAAGATTAGAAGTCAGCGTAGCTGCAACGGCATAGTTGCGATACACAAACCAACGTTGTTGCTATTGCATTAAAAAGTTGGTTTGCTAGAAAGTTCTCCAGGATGAGAGGTGTTTGCCAATGTATCAACGCATCCGCGATCTGCGCGAAGACCGGGATCTGATGCAAAAAGACCTTGCAGCATATCTGAAATGCACACAGGTTTGTTATTCCAATTACGAAACTGGAAAGCGTGATATCCCGACCGATGTGCTCAAGGCGCTTTCCCTATACTATGATACAAGTGTTGACTATATCCTTGGTTTGACCGACGAACCAAAGCCTTATCCAAAACCGACCCGATAACACAGTCTGGCAGGAACGACCTGCTATGCTGTGTTTTTTTGTGCCCTGTGCACAAGATTTTTACATTTTTCTTACTTTACATGAGTTTTACATTCCGCAGATTTCAAATTTTACATTGCCGCCCTATACTGAGATTAGGAAGAAAACACGTCAAATCAAAGTGAGGAAAATCCTTATGACTATTTTCAATGTCTTTTCTCTGCTGGGCGGCCTGGCCCTGTTCCTGTTCGGCATGGACATCATGGGCAAGGCGCTGGAAAAGCAGGCCGGCGGCCAGCTGCAGAAGATCCTGAGCAAGCTGACCGACAGCCCGCTCAAAGGTTTCTTTCTGGGTCTGTGCGTAACGGCCATCATCCAGAGCTCCAGCGCCACCACCGTCATGGTGGTCGGTTTTGTCAACAGCGGCATCATGGAGCTGCATCAGGCCATCGGCGTGATCATGGGCAGCAACGTGGGCACCACCGTCACCAGCTGGATCCTGAGCCTTTCGGGTCTGCAGGGTGACAGTGTGCTGATCAAGATGCTCAAACCCACTTCTTTCAGTCCTTTGCTTGCATTTATCGGCATTTTGCTGTATATGTGTAAGAGTGAGAAGAAAAAAGGTGTGGGCACCATCCTCATCGGCTTTGCCGTGCTGATGACCGGCATGACCACCATGTCCAACGCAGTGCTGCCGCTGCAGGGCGAAGAGTGGTTCACCAGCCTGTTCGTCCGCTTCTCCAACCCCATCCTTGGTGTGCTGGTGGGTGCACTGGTCACCGGCATCATCCAGAGTTCCAGCGCCAGTGTGGGCATTCTGCAGGCACTGAGCGCCACCGGCGTGATCACCTACGGCAGTGCCATCCCAATCATCATGGGCCAGAACATCGGCACCTGTGTCACAGCGCTGATCTCCTCGGTGGGTGCCACCAAGAATGCCCGCCGGGCCGCCATGGTGCACCTGTACTTCAACATCATCGGCGTGACCATCTTCCTGTTTGGTTTCTACGGTCTGAACGCCGTGTGCCACTTTGCCTTTGTGGATTCCACCATTGAAGCCTGGGGCATCGCCGTGGTGCACTCCGCCTTCAACATCCTGGCCACCCTCATCCTGCTGCCTTTTGCCAACGGGCTGGAAAAGCTGGCCATCCTCACCATCCCGGATTCCCCGGAAAAAGAGAGCTTTGCCCTGCTGGATGAGCGTCTGCTGAACACCCCGGCTGTGGCCGTGGAGCGCGCCCGCAGCGCCACCGCTGACATGGCAGAGCTGGCCCGCGTGGGCGTGGTGCAGGCCATGAGCCTGACCCACCAGTGGAACGACGAGCTGGCCCAGAAGGTGCGTGACGAGGAAAGTACCGTGGACCGTTATGAGGACGCTCTGGGCACCTACCTTGTCAAGCTGTCCGGCCGCGAGCTGAGCCACGCCGACAGCCAGAGCGTGAATACCCTGCTGCACACCATCAGCGATTTCGAGCGCATCAGTGACCACTCGGTCAACCTGCTGGAATCCGCGGAGGAAATGCACCAGAAGAACATTGAATTTTCCAAGGACGCACAAGAGGAGCTGCAGGTGCTGGAAGATGCCGTGCAGGATATCCTGAGCCGCACCACCGACGCCTTCCGCAAGGGAGACCTGCACCTGGCCAGCAAGGTAGAGCCGCTGGAAGCTGTGGTCAACGAGCTGGTGCGTGCCATCAAGGCACACCACATCGCCCGCCTGCAGACCGGCAGCTGCTCCATTGAGTACGGCTTTGTGCTGGACGATCTGCTGACCAACTACGAGCGTGTGTGCGACCACTGCAGCAATGTGGCTGTTGCCCAGATCGAGGTAGCACAGGACAGTTTTGACACCCACGCTTACCTCAACGATCTGCGTCATGGCAAAGATACCAAGGAGAGCGAAGAATTTCATCGTCGACTGGACAAATACCGGGAGCGGTATCTCTTCCCGGACAATCAATCTGCGGAGGAATTTGACAAATGATCTATATCGTAGAAGATGATGACGCCATCCGTGAACTGGAGCAGTATGCCCTGCAGTCCAACGGTTATGAAGTGGCCAGCTTTGCCAGTTCCGAACCGTTCTGGCAGGCCATGCGCACCGAAGCCCCGGAGCTTGTGATCCTGGACGTGATGCTGCCCGGCGAGGATGGGTTCTCCATCCTGAAAAAGCTGCGCAACACCCCTTCCCTGCACCGGCTGCCCATCATCATGGTCACGGCCAAATCCAGCGAGCTGGACACCGTGCGCGGGCTGGACTGCGGTGCCGACGACTACATTTCCAAGCCGTTCGGCATCATGGAGTTCCTCAGCCGGGTGCGTGCTTCTCTGCGCCGGGCAGCTCCGGAGGAACGGCCCAATGTGCTCAGCTTCCATGAGATCCTGCTGGACAATGCACGTCACAGCGTGACGGTGAACAACCAGCCTGTCGAACTGACCTACAAAGAATACAGCCTGCTGCGCCTTCTGCTGGAGAACACCAACCTTGTGGTGACCCGCGAGACGATTTTGCAGGTGGTGTGGGGCACCGACATTTCGGTGGAAAGCCGCACCGTGGACATGCACATCCGCACCCTGCGCAAAAAGCTGGGCGATGCCGGACGCTACATTGGCACCATCCGCAAGGTGGGCTACAAGCTGGCCGATGACGAGGAGGCTGGAAACGAATGAAGCCGCACAGCATGGAAGAAAAGATCAGCTACCGGCTGTTCCTCATGGGCTTTCTGGGGCTGCTGTTCACCGCAGCACTGTGCATCTTTGTCTTTCACCGGGCTTTTACCGCCCAGGCCTGGGATGACCTGGAAAAAGAGAGCGATCTCATCCGTGCCGGGTATGACCTGACCAGCGAGCCGCAGCAGCTTTCTTTCTTTGTGACCGGCGACCTGCGCATTACGCTGATCTCCCCGGACGGCGACGTGATCTTTGAGTCTGCCACCGATCAGCCCATGGAGAACCATCTTACCCGTCCGGAGATCGTGCAGGCTCTGCAGGGCAGCATCGGCAAGGACATCCGTGATTCCCAGACCATGGGATATGAGACCTATTATTATGCCGTGCAACTGCCCGGCGGCAACATCCTGCGCGTGGCGCAGGACGCCGAAACGGTGTGGTCGGTCTACGACGGAGCCCTGCCGGCCATCGTGCTGAGCTGCGTTGCCCTGATGTTGGCTGCCGCGATCCTATCCACCCTGCTCACCCGCGCCCTTGTGCAGCCGGTGCTGAACATGACCGAGGATCTGGACCACATTCAGGATAAGGTCCCGTACAAGGAACTGATCCCCTTTGCCGAGAGCATCCATGCCGACCGCATCCTGCGGGAAAACAACGAGAAGATGCGGCAGGATTTCACCGCCAATGTGAGCCACGAGCTCAAGACCCCGCTGACCAGCATTTCCGGGTATGCGGAACTGATCGAGACCGGCATCGCCAAGCCGGAGGATGTGCCCGGTTTTGCCCAGAAGATCCATGGCGAAGCCAGCCGGATGATCCAGCTGGTGAACGATATCCTGCAGCTGTCCAGCCTGGACAACGCCTCCGAGACCTCCTCCATGCCGGAAATGGAGGTCGTGGACCTGCTGGACGTGGTCAAGGAGTGTGTGGAGCGTCAGAAGCTGAACGCCCGCCACGCCTACATCACCCTGACCTATCTGGGCGAGAGCGCACCGGTGCGGGGCAACCGCAATCTGTTGGATGAATTGTGCCAGAACCTGTGTGACAACGCCATCTGCTACAACCGCCCCGGCGGCAAGGTGCAGATCGTGACAGCATGCACCCGGGACGGCCATTGCAGCCTGACCGTGACCGACAACGGCATCGGCATCCCGCGCGAGTCGCAGAGCAGTGTGTTCGAGCGCTTCTACCGGGTGGACAAGAGCCGCAGCAAGGCCACCGGCGGCACCGGTCTGGGGCTGGCCATCGTCAAGCACATTGCTCTCATCCACGGGGCCCGCATCAAGCTGGAAAGTCAGGTGGACGTCGGCACGACCATCACGGTCACCTTCCCCACGGCATCCTGATTTTTCAAGCACCCAGAAATACAACGTCTGCCTGCAGCTGCGGGCAGGCGTTTTTTGTTGGGTCAAACCCGTCGGGAGAGCCTGTGCGCAGCAGACTGTGCTCCTGCAGATGCAGCAGGTCTGTCCCCTGCTGCCAGCAGGAACGTACCACCCCAAGGCAAAGCTCTTCCAACTGTTGACACTGTGCCGCATCCGGCTGCGGCGTGCCGTAGGCCGTCTGGCAGTCCAGACGCAGGGTGGCCGTCTGCTTCCGGAGAGCAACTGAGACGGTGCACCGCCGGATGACTACACGCTTTCCTTGCAGCCAGAAGGTTCGTTTGCCCGGTGTGCCCGTCAGCAGAAGAAACGCCTCTGTCTCGTTTTCTGTCAGGCGCTGCACCGCACCGCTCCCGGTGCGGAAGGCCCCGCTGCCAGAAACCATCACTTTCCCTTCCTGTGCTTCGGGCAAGCAAAGCACAGGAAGCAGCATGCTTTCCTCGTGTGCATACAGCCGGGGCATTGCCGCCGAGCCCGCTTTGAGTTTGTCCAGCAGTTTGTCGGGCAGCGTCTCCGTTTTTCCGCACGACTGCAAGAGTATTTCCAGATCAAATTCTGTGCAGGAAAGTCGGGCCGCTGTGCGCCCGCAGCCGCGTTCCAGCACAAGTGCTTCGTATGCAGAGAGCACGCCGTCGTCCGTCTGCACCGGGAAGAGCAAATAGTCACACAGGCGGTAATCGGCCGTCTGCGGCAGGGCTGCTTCGGCGGCGGCAAGGGCTGTTTCCAATGTCTGCCCTCGGCCATCGGCGATGCGCAGTGCGGCTGAGGCATCGGCTGCGTCGGCTGCCGCTTCCGGTGACTGATACAAAAGCCCCACCGACCAGGTCTGTTCCTTCTGTTCCAGATAAACCACCCGTATCATACTTTTTTCGGTGGTCTCACAGCGCAGGAACAGCAGGCACCAGCCGACAAGCACCGCATAAAGCAGAATTCGGGCCCATCGCCGCTTCATTGCCGCACTTCCTTTCGCTTTTGTATGGCGCACTCCTGCCCCAGCATCCGGATGGCCGTGCACAGCACCCCGATGCGAAAAATCGCGCAGGTCAGCCAGACCAGCAGCAGCGCCGCGTCCAGCCGGGAAAATGTCCCGGTGCTCCATGCACGCAGCAATTCCCGCGCCGGGTATGTCCGACCGAACACCAGTGCCATGCCAAGCGTTGCCGCCGTTTGTACAAGGGCTGTGAGAATGGGCAGGCAGACACCACGCCGCTCCTCCCGGCCGCAGAGCAGCGGTACCGCAAAGTATTCCGCATAGACCGGAACGGTGAATGCCGTGCTCTGCGGCGCAGCCTGCGCAAACAGCCCGGCCCAGTGCATCTGCCGGGACAGCCCCATCAGACACACCGCGCTTCCCACCGCCACAAACCACCACAACACCTGCGCCGGGGCACCCCATGCGCGGGCAGGCATCTGCCAGCCCACCCAGAGCAGCAGCGGCAAAAACCCCAGCAATGCCAGCGAAGAAAACTCTTCCCGGCAGACTTGCAGAGCCTTCCAGAACGTTCCGGCCAGTTCTGCCATCAGCCAGACCTGCAGGCAAAATGCAGCTGCCCAGGCGGCAGGCTTTGGCGGGCCGGACTGCCAGAACCGACTGGCCAAAGCAGAAAGTATCATCAGCAGTACTGCAGCCAGCACCTCCTGCCAGAGGAGTGCCCGGGGCGAACTGCATACCGGCAGATGCTCTGCCGCCGCCGCGGCAAAGATGCTGAGGGTCACTGCCGGCAATGAAAATTTGTCCTGCGTTTTATTCATGCGTGGTGCCTCCGTTTTTGCCAGATGTTGAACCCCTTGCGGGACAGGTGCCGATAGTTGCGCCGGATGACGCCGTCCTCGGCCAGCGGGCTTTGCGGGAACGGATGCTGTGCAAGATACGGCACCCCCAGCATCCCGGTGCCGGACAGGCTGAGCAGCAGCACAAAAAAAGCCCCGGCCAGTCCCACCGGCCCGGCAAGCCCCGCAGCCACCACTACGCCGATGCGCAGCAGGGTGGCCGGTTCGTACAAAGCGGGCGTGACGAACACCGCAATGGACGTAATGCTGGCCACAAAGATGACCGGGGTGCTCATCAGGCCGGTGGCAATGGCGGCATCGCCCAGAATGAGGGCGGCCACCAGACTGACCGAATGCCCCAGCGACTGCGGCATCCGCAGCCCGGCCTCCCGGATAACTTCCAGCAGCAGGATGACCAGCAGCATTTCTGCAAACAAGGGCAGCGGCGTAGCCTTTTCGGCGGCTTCGATCTTATACAGCAATTGGGGCGGGATCAGCTCCGGCAGATAGACCGCCAGACAAACGAACGCCCCCGGCAGAAAGACCGTAAGGTAAAAGGAAGCATAGTTCAGCGCCCGCAAGAAGGAGGCGAACACAGCAGTGGACGCGTAGTCGTCCAAGCATTCAAAGTTTTCACAGAAGAGCGCCGGCAGCACCATGGCCGACGGGCTGCCGTTGACCAGCACTACAATGCGGCCCTCGCACAGTTTGGCCGAAGCCGCCGCCGGGCGCTGGGTGTAGCTGACCGGAGTGAACAGCCGTGCCCGGCTGGGCAGAAGCCACGGTACAAAATAGCTGCTGTCCAGCAGCAGCTCCGGCTTTGCAGCGGCAAGGGTCTGCCGTACCTGGCGCACCATGGCAGGGTCTGCTTTGCCCCTGCAGTAGCAAATAGCGTACTCTGTCCCTGCGGCGGTGTCGGCCTGCGCCACCTCCAACACCAGATCATCGGTGCGGACCAGACGACGCAGCAGGCTCAGATTCACCCGCAGCAAGTCGGCAAAGCCCTCCCGCGACCCGCGCAGGTTGCCCTCTCCTTCCGGCTCGTCCACCGAGCGGTACTTGAGGGCCTGCACCGAAAAAGCAATGCCTTTCGCGCAGCCATCCAGCAGCAGCACAGCCATGCCTGCCGTTAACCGCTTGACAAGATCCGGCAGATCCTCCACCGGGGTGCTCTCGGCCGGGGAAGCGGAACCATGCAGGATGTGCTCATACACTTCCTGCCCGGTGCATGGGCAGGGCTGCTGCAGCGCCTGCCGACTGGCCGCGTCCAACAGCAGCTCCCACAGTGAATCCAGACTGGCCATGCCGTCAAACAGCACAATGCAGCCCCGGCAATGATAAATCATGATTTCCTTGGCATAATAATCCGCAGAGGCACCGAACCGGGCGTCCAGCTCTGCCAGATTTTCGGCCAGATGCAACGACAACTGCTGCACACAACATCCACTCCTTTGCACAGCAGTATGCCCGCCCGGAGCCGGTTCCATACCGGCGGGTGCCGACAGGAGGTTTCCACGATGAAGTTGTTGATCTTCCGCACGATTTTGATCTACCTGTGCGTGCTGTTTGCCATGCGGCTGATGGGCAAGCGTCAGCTGGGGGAACTGCAGCCCGAAGAGCTGGTGTCCACCATCCTGATCTCCAATCTGGCGTCCATCTCCATTGAATCGGAGGATGTTCCGGTGACGGCCAGCCTGATCCCGCTGTTTCTCATTGCTGCGCTGGAACTGCTGGGCTCGGCGCTGAGCTTCCGCAGCCAGAAATTCTTCAACCTGCTGTCCGGGCGGCCCAAAACCGTGATCCTGAACGGAGAGATCGACCAGAACGCTCTGCGCACCCTGCGCCTGACGGTGGCCGACCTGATGGAAGCGCTGCGCGGCAAGGACGTCTTTGATCCGCGGGATGTGTCCTACGCGGTCATTGAGACAAACGGGACTCTTTCGGTGGCATTGCGGCCGGAAAAGGAACCTGCGCGGCTGTCCGATCTGCAGCTGCGGGTGGAGCACTGCCACGCAACCATCCCCTTTGTGCTGGATGGGCAGGTGCTCGAGGACAACCTGCACTGGTGCGGCAAAGACCGTGCCTGGCTGGAACGCACGGCGCAGGCCAATACCCTGCTGCCGCAGGAAATCCTGCTTCTTGTCGGCAATGAGACCGAGGACTATTTTCTTTTGAAAAAGGAACACCGCGCTACGGTGCATGAGGGCCGGAAATGAAACGGATCTACGCCTGCTTTGCCATCGTGGCCGCTTTGCTGGCCACTGCCTTTTACAGCAGCTTTCAGGTACAGCGCTTTGCCGATGACATTTCCACCGACCTGGACTGTGCCATTGAGGCCATTCGCAACAGTGACCTGCCCACCGCCCGGCAGGCACTGGCCCGCGGAGCCGACCGGTGTGACCGGATGCGGGAAAAGATGAACCACCTGCTGCGCACGGAAGATTTTACCGAGCTGGAAGCAGCCCTGCGCACCGCCGACGGGCACCTGGAGCAGAACGCCCCCGAAGAAGCCTTTGGGGAGCTGCGCCGGGCACAGGTACAGGTGGAAACACTGCAATGGCTGGCCCGGCGGTTTGTGTAAACACAAAAAGCACCGCTTCCCTGCTGCTGTACAGAGAAAGCGGTGCTTTGCAAATTACGGGTTACTGTGCGTCCTTCCGGTCGCCCATGAGCTTTTTCAGTTCATTGAAAAAGCTCTCCACGTCGGCAAACTGCCGGTAGACCGAGGCAAAGCGGACATAGGCCACCTCGTCGATCTTTTTCAGTTCCTGCATGGTCAGTTCCCCGATGCGCACACTGGGGATCTCGCGGTCGTAGGAACTGAGCAGGGTCTGCTCGATGCTGGTGACCGCGCGCTCAATGGCCTCGTAGCTCACGGGGCGCTTGGCGCAGGCCCGCAGCATGGCGTTGAGCAGCTTCTGCCGGTCAAACGGCTCGCGGGAGTTGTCCTTTTTGATGACCACGAGCGGGACTGTTTCCACCACCTCGTAGGTCGTGAAGCGCATATGGCAGCTCAGACATTCCCGGCGGCGGCGGATACGCTCACTGTCTTCGGTAGGGCGCGAGTCGATCACCTTGGATTCCTCAGCACCGCAATAGGGACATTTCATGTTCTGTTCCTCCTGAACCTCTGCGGGAATTTTGCGTCAGGCCTTTTTGCCGGACTTGGGGCTGCGCTCGCTCCACAGCATCCATGCCGAGGTGGAGACGCACAGCGAAGTGTACACGCCGCTGATCATGCCCATCATCAGCGGGAAGGCAAAGGTAAAGATGCTGTCCAGACCGTAGAGCTTTGCCACGATGCACAGCACGCCCAGTGCCATCACGGTGGTGATGGTGGTGATGAGGGTACGGCGGGCAGACTGGTTGACCGAACGGTTGACCAGCTCTTCAAAGCTGGCCTTCTTGCCCATCAGGGCGCGGTTCTCGCGGATGCGGTCGTACACCACGACGGTATCGTTGATGGAGTAACCCAGAATGGTCAGCATGGCCGCAATGAAGTTGCCGTCCAGCGGAGTGCGCAGCAGCACAAAGGTGCCAAACACCACCATCAGGTCGTTCACCAGTGCCAGCACAGCCATCATGCCGCCGGTGAGGCCGCCGATGTTCTTGAAGCGCAGGGCAATGTACAGCAGGATGAGCACCAGCGCGAACAGCACTGCCACCAGGCTCTTCTGCAGGAACTTGGTGCCCATGGCAGCGCTGACGTTGCTCAGGGACAGCTGCGCAAAGTTGTTGTCCGGGTAAGTCTCGTTCAAAGAGTCCAGCAGAGCCTCCACCTGATCGGTGGTCACGGTCTCGGTGCCGGGCATGGAGATCTTCAGGGTCTGGTCACCGGTGGCCACGTTCTCGCCGGTCTGCAGGGTCAGGCCGGTATTCTCCAGTGCATCGGCAGCGGTCTGCTGCACCTGTGCCATCTCAAAGCTGCCGTCGTAGCTCAGGGTGATCATGGCACCGCCGGTGAACTCGGTGTCCAGATGGACACCGAACACCACAGCACACAGCACGATGGCTGCCATCAGGCAGGAGGAAAAGACCAGGAACTTTTTGCGCAGACCCACAAAATTGATCTGCTTTTTCTCGGTCTCATCCTTGCCCAGCTTGGCAGCACCGTACAGCCAGGGGTTGCGCAGAGCCTTGATGGATGCCGCACCGCGGATCATGACGCGGGTGGCAAACACGCCAAACACGAAGTTGAGCAGCACGCCGGTCAGCAGCGTATAGCCAAAAGCATAAATGGTACCGGCGGTGGAGGGGCCAAAGGCAAAGAACACAAAGTGCAGTGCCTTGGCAAACAGGCCGTCCGAGGGGCCGAAGGCACCCATCAGCACGATGGCCACGATGACAATGGTCACGTTGCCGTCGATGATGGGGGTCAGGCCGCGGGCAAAGCCGCTCTTCAGTGCGCCGTCCAGGGACTTGCCATTCTTCAGCTCTTCCTTGATGCGCTCGGCCGTAATGACGTTGGCGTCCACGCCCATGCCAATGGCCAGAATGATACCGGCGATGCCGGGCAGCGTCAGGGTAAAGCTCTCAAACACCGGGAAGTAGCCGGAAACAAAGGCCAAGGTGGCTGCCACCTGACCGGCCAGTGCA
>UMGF01042012.1_pt1 | contig 39073 bp, 27 predicted proteins | sample 1965181 | NCBI WGS metagenome assembly UMGF01 (sample SAMEA4836063, study PRJEB28245) | human gut metagenome | biome: gut microbiome; material: fecal sample | place: Denmark | collected 2008 | reverse complement strand
GAATCCTGTATTTTACATTTACACAAAATATTTTATAGTGCCTATTCCTATTACCGGAAAATTTGTCTATTGTCTTCCATGTTACAATAAGAGTTTTACCGCTTCCTATAATTCCTGTCATCATGTCAAGAACTGTCCCGGCAACATTTTCAAACTGTCCCATGTCCCACATCTCATTATTCTTTCTCTTAAATGGCATGTTGAACTGCGAAAAACTGATATCGCTGTTATATTTCGAACCTGTTATTGGAATAAGCCTTGCATCTGAATCCTTAAAAAGACAGTCTGCAGTTCCATCAAATAGGATAATACAAGTCTGACCTGCAATATCTTTAACCCTGCCAAGTATTCCTTTATCCAGTCCATTATTCAAGACATATTTCATTATATACTCAGTCTTATATTCATTCAAACCGTTCCTGCAACTGAATAATCTGAAACCACTTGAAGTATAGGCAGCTTTCATTGAATCCAAGTCATGATAATAGTGTTTGTAAAATCCACCACCTATATCCTTTCCTAATTTTCCAAAGTGTGTCTTTTTCTTGTCGACAAAACTCAGAATATCCTTCATTTCTTTGGGTATTTCGAAAGGTTTAGGGTAGAAATTTATCATTTCATCTATCATTACCAATCCTCTTGTCCCAGATTCTCCGAATTTCAGAAACAGATCATAAGGCTCGATTATAAGACGGACGGAAGTTATTATTAAAACATTAAAATCATGTAAAGATTCCGGATTTTTTTTATATTCTTCCATCTCTGTAATCCTGCTATTATCAGAATGTATTACCCTTATTTTGGGACATTTAAAACAGCTTAAGCCATTTTTCCAGCTTTCAACTCTGGCAAAAAGTGCTTCTGCGTCATTTATTGTCGGAACAACTACCAAGATTCCGTCCTCCCATTTATTTTTTATGATTTCCAAAATTATAGTTGTCTTACCTGACCCACATCCGGGACTGACAACATGAAGTCCTGTCCCAGTTGGTAATGGGACAGAACAGTTTATGAAGTTCAATACTCCATTCGAAAAATTAATCTGCATAATTACTATAAATATATTTTTTTATATATCTATGAACTGTACTCTTGGGAACCCCTGTTATACTTGCAATTTCCCTTATTGATTTTCCGAGGTTAAACTGTAATATTATTTCTCCTCCCAGTTTACCGTTAACCAGGCTTTTGTTTTGAGTAGCAATCTTTTTAATATGTTCCTCTTCGTTATTCCATTCTCCAAACCTGAAATGAGGATACGGCATGGACTCTATATATATTTCAGCGACTTCTTCGTACTTCATAATCTGTCTTGATTTAATTTGTTTAATATATCTTACATCTTCTCCTTTAACAGATGCCCCCAAAGCAAAAGCCGAGTCACAGAAATTGATTATAGCCTTTGAACCTAGTAAATCATTCTGGGTTATGGGCTTGTTTGGGCTATGTTTGACGGTATGGGCTAACAGTAGTATTGAAATATTTCCTGTCAGAGTAATCATTCTTTTTAATTGATAGATAAACTCCCTGATTTTTTTGAACCCACCTGTCACCAAACCTTCAATTGCAGATAAATTGTCCACTACGAATATGTTATGACAATCATCACGCATCATGATTTTCATATTACCAGCGACATCATCTGCATTGAAGGAGAAACACATGTCAGAATAGTCTAAAGTAATTCTTGAGAAATTTACTTCTGGCATATTTTTATATTTAGACATGTATTGCTGATCTGATGTTTCAAAATCGTAATAGATGACATTGAGCGGTTCCTTTATTGTGCAGGATTCTGAATTTTCTCCGAAGAAATCCCATCCGCTCTGCAATATTCCAAATACGATATCATTAGCAAGTGTCGACTTTCCGATATTTGAATCAGAAAACAAGACACAAATCTCTCCTTTATACCAAAGGTTGCCAAATATCCTTTCGACAGTTCCTACGGATTGGAGCTGCTTTATATTTCTTATAAGAATATTTTTTAAAAACATATATATTATATTTTGTATGACTTCAGAACAACTCTCATCACTCTGAAGTCAGGTTAATAATTAATTCCGTCTATTCTTTACTTAGAACAGGGGAAATATTTTTAATTTTATGTTGTAATTACTTAGCAACAGCACGTTTCTTATTAATATCAGTGGCAAGGAAAGCAACATTTGCTCAATTATCATTTAATATATTGCCTTTCCTATTACCGACTAACATGAGGAATAAGTTTGCCTTGCAGAGGAAGGCAGATGATAAATCCGCCTCCCTGTACTTTAATTAAGACACATCATACACCTTTAAATTCTGAATATGGATGTGATTTTTGATATTCCTTGAAAGATTCATTGAAGATCTTCTTAACAAACTCTTCTTTTTTCTTGCCCTTTCCTCTTACATATCCGCTAGGAGAAACTAGTTCAGTCAAGGTTCCGTTGTCAATTTTGTCAATGAAATCAATCATAAATTTAGTTGCCTCCTTTTGGCTCAACTCTTTACATGCCATGTTCCATTTGTCGATTATCAACTCTGGTATGGTCTTATTTTTTATGGCAGATTCATTTTTACCTGCAAATTTCTTTTTTGCAGCTTTACATATTTCTATGCCAAATTCTGCCTTATCATATTCCAAAGATGAATCTCTGGAACTCATAGCATTTACAAGAGGTGTTTTCCTGATGATGCCTAGATTCAAAGTTATCCATTCACATGCAGCTGTGTATTTATAACCTTCAGACTCAAGCTTTTGTATATTCTCCAGTGCTATTTTTGTTTTATTGGTAATTGCACCATTACTCAATACTCCAGTCATGAAGTCAGAATTCTTCCAGGTAAATACTTTTAAATTTATAGACTTCAGCATTTCGCTTAATGAAATCCAATTCAACGGGAAGTATGCATACAAATCACCAATTGAACTATTAGGATCATCTTTAATAGCCTCTAGGTATCCCTTCATACGTGTTTGACCATCAATGACAACAACGGTCGTGCAAAGCTCTTCTTCCGATATGGCTTCACCATTGAAACCTTCAATTTCAAATTCCAAAGCTTTAGCTACTCTTGCCGGGATTACGAGTAACATTATCTGTTGGCCACACTCGAGAATCGCTTCCTTCAAGACTTTTATCGCTTTGTCTTTCGGCTTGCGATTCATCTTCAGTCTTGCAACCTTAATTTTACCTGCATTAATAGCACCCGTAAGATTTAATAAACTTTTATCGATAACCGTTCCTGCAAGTCTGGATGGTTCTAACAACTTTACTATGTGGTCCTCTGCATCTTTACATAACTTCTTAATGTCAGAAGACAACTGTCCATTTATGTCTGTATAACAGTTGATGTTTTTTGTTTCAGACATATGTTCAAAACTATTAGTTTTCATTATTTTTATTTTTATTTATTATTGTTATTATTTTTGTTATTTCATTCGCCGCTACGTAAGCGGTTGCCTGCTCCGGTAATCCAGTCACAGGACTTGCCTTTTTAATCATAATAATTTTTTTATTAAATTATTAGAATATAGTGGCTTTCTACCGACATAGCATGTAGGAGTGATAAGTCCTGCCCTACGATGCCGATAGAGAGTTGCCCTACTAATATGAAGTTTCTTACAAACCTGTTCTGTTGTGAGCAGGTCATCATCACACGACTCTTCATCCCCCTTTGAAAGGATCTTGATGTGGTCGTTTACTTTTTCTGCGATTATTATCGCAATCTCATTTAATTTTTTTTTCATGCTGCAAAGTTAGGCGTATCAGTTCTGAAAAACCGGAGCGAAAAATCTGTATTTTAAAAAAATTGGCCCCGCCTGATTATCAACGAGTTAAGCCATCTATTAGGTTCCGATACATCTCCTTAAGAAAAGGATTATTACTTGTATTTTTGAGAGAATAAAGCACAATTAAATTTTTCAAAGACACAAGCATGTTGATAATATTATAACTATAGTCTTTATACCTTAAGAAATAGGTTCATCCGAAAAATGGAGTGATAGAGTTTTTAAAGCTCGTATATACACATGGATATATAACGTATGCTGATTACCAGTGACTATACATACTGATATTCAGCAAAAAAATTCATCACTCCAAATTCCAGAAGGGCCCATATTTTAGATTATTTTTTGTTATACGTCCACATTAGTGTCCCGTTAAAATGGGACGAGTTAAACAATTAATCAAATAGCCCCGGAATAAGGGAATCATTTAGATCTTTGACATCATTGATGATTAGTCTTGTCGAACAGGTCATGCAAGTGGATTTTGTTAGTCAATGATATACTGAGAATCTGCAAGACTTCATAGGTTGAGCGTTTCAGCTTCATATCATGTTGGACAATAGCCACAAGACAACATATGATAATAGCCACACTGATTTGTATGCGAACATCGTTCTCCATTGCACCCCAGAATTTCTTTATCTTGAGGTGCTGCTTGAGCCATTTGAAAAACGGTTCGATCAACCATCTTTTCTTGTAAAGATTGGCAACATCCAATGCTGAAAGTTGCTTCGCATTCGTCAAAAACGTGAACTCACGACCATCTTCTTCATCGTAATATCGGACGAGTCTGAATAACTCCGGATATTTCTTCTCGGAGAGATAGCCGGTCAGTTTCACTTCCGCATCCGTCATTATGCTCTTTGGTATTCTTCGCATTCATTTGACTGTCTTATATTTTAAGTTCGTCTTGGCTCTGACAACAAATAAAGAGTCTGTAAGATGTATCCTATAGACTTCTTTAAAGGAGTCATAAGCCCTGTCGAATATATAATAAGCATTTGGCTCATAATGGATTGAATACATTACTATAGAATAGTGCTTTGATGCAATGGTTACAGTATAGAAGGCAGGAACTTGTGCTTCTATGTAGTATAAGATATGAGCTTACACTCCTCCTTTCTTGCTTCGGAACTTTGCCCATGGGAATGTTGCAAGACATAACGGAATATTGGTTGAATCAAACGCATATTTCTTTCCGGAAATGTCAAGGATGTTGGTCGTTCGCTTCTCGCAGGCTTCCCTCATCATATAGAATGCAAATACTTCAAAAATACTGTAATCACGGTTCTGGTTGGCTGTCGCAAGAGTTGTCTTGGCTATCTGTTCACGACCTACCCCAAGATGATATTGCTTGGCCTATGCGCCTCGAAAGCAACGATTAAGACTCGCAGGCTCTCACGATTATTCAGTTGTCCAAACATCATCGCAAGCATCTGATTCCAGCAAGTAAAATGTTTCACATATCTGTTGTCATCATATTTGCGAACATAGTTGTTGAACTGAGTCCTGTTCAGAAAAGCGGTTAATTGAGAGAATACGTATTTGTCTTGGAACATAGCAGCCATTTGTATTAGACTGCAAAGTTGCAGAATCAAGTTCATTTCATTTCAAAAAAACGTGTAATAGACTATACTTCAATAATTTCAAAGAACTATTTATCCGCTTTTACGGGACAGTAGTAATACTTTCACGAAAATTGGTGGAAATATACGTTGTTTGTCGTTATTTTAAATAATATTAGTATATTTGCACTCTGAACAAATTATTATTATCTAATAATGAAAGATATTAATCGTATAAAAGTTGTTCTTGCTGAGAAAAGACGAACCGCAAAATGGTTGTCTGAGCAAATATAAAGGAACCCTGCAACAGTTTCCAAATGACGCACTAATACGGTACAACCAAGCATGGATTCTTTATTGGATGTTGCGAATGCGCTTGAAATGAACATTCAAGACCTCCTTTTACCAACAAACAAAGATAAATAACATAAATAGATCTATCATATGAAATGCCCAAATTGCGGATTCAATAAAATCCTTCCTATGTACAAGGTTTGTCCTAAGTGCAAGCAACCACTGAATGCTTTTACAGCTGAAACGCCTAAAAGTGAAGAACCTCAGCCTGAACCAAGCACAAAGTTGTATACAGGAATCTTTTGGTCTTATGCAAAAGCTATTAAAGCCCCAGAAGCGTTTAAAACATATGCTCAAAAGAATCCAAATGACAGTGCTCGCTTGCTCAATAAATGGAAACAGGATGGCAAGGATGTGAGGATTCTTGTTGAATCTCATCCTATGAACACACCAACAGCACCTTACTCAATCACATCTGTCCATTACGAAACTTCAACACCCCAAATAACAGCTAATAATGTGAAAGAAACAGAGTCCGTTTCTATTATGAAGAATAGTAAGGATGTTGATTTGTTAACAGTTGGCAAAGATCACAAGAAGCACTATGTTTCATGGTCAGTTGCTCCTGGGCAAATTGCTCGTAATATTTCGGCTCAGGAATTTCTTGATATGTCGAATGCAGATGGAGTGTATGTACAAGAAGGCGTAAGTGCTGTTCTTTTCATTGATGGTGTCCAAGCTGCTGAAATGGAGGGTGGCGTTTATACCTTTTCCACCGAGAAAACTCGTACAGATGCTCATAAGGAAAAAGCAGAAGAAGATGCTGAAATCCGTACAAAAGAAGGATTGATACAAAAACTCGGCCGTCTTGGCAGAAGTGTTGCTAACTTCTTTTATCATAGTCATGATTCAATTCGAAAGGAACGCAATCAAAACAAAGAACGTGTACAAGAACACATTCGTCGTATAACTTCTTCATCAGTTGTATCCGTTGTTCTCAAACGTGATGGTGTCGTTAATTTTACAATGGGCATTCGCCCTGTTGCTTTAGAAGACGGAAGCAATAAGATGGAGTTTGCTCCTTTCAAAATTCGCACTCAAACTCTAACTTTAGATGTAGCTGTTGCTCTGGAAGCTCGCATCTATGACTTCCATGAGTTCCGCACTACATATCTGATGGATCGCAATTCTTATTCTGTAAATGACTTGAGAGTTGCTCTTAACACCTTCATGCGCACAACGCTTCGGCGTACTATGCAAAATTATGCAGTTAATGGTGATTTGCTGCCTGAAGATTTAATGGCTTCTATAAGCTATGCGTTGATGTCACAGAGCAAGGAATTGCTTCATGGTATCGCTATAAGCAATGTTCTTGATATTACAACTGAGAATGAAACATTTGAGCGGTTCCGAGCTATAGAAGAAAAGCTTTTTAGCACAGACAAAGAAATTGATTATCTGTCTCGCACCAACGAGTTCAAGAATCGACTTCAGTTGGTTGAAAACCAGCAGAGGATAACAGAAGCTAAAACGGAACTGGAACTTCGTAAAGAACTGGATCAGATAAACAATGACCAACTTATCCATGAGGATGAGATGGAGGCTTTTGTTCTACTACTTCAGAGCCAGAAGCGTATTCGTGAGGCACAAACAGAGAATGAAGAACTTGCAGCTCTGCTTAAACTTAAGGGAAATCGTCTTCTTAGTGAAGACGAACTTAACGCTCTTGAAACAAGCATCCGAGACAAAAAGTTTGATCGTGATCAAGTTTCTGCAGAGTTTCAGATGCGAGCTGCAAATCGCACGAACATGGCTCGTGTTCAACTTGAATTTCAATTGCAGAAGAGTAAATTGCTTGCAGAAGCAGAATTGAATGATAATCGCTTTAAGGAATCATACAAGGATTTAGCTCGTCAATTCCAACTTGAAGATGTACAACAGGAACACGAATTAGCTTCTGCTCGCCGTCGAAATGAATATGATGATGCTCGTAGAGAAAAGGATGCAGACTTCACTGATTCACGCCGTGAGAAGGACTTTAATTTTGAACAGCGTCAGAAGGAGGCAGAATATGCTCGTGCTCACAGAGAAGCACAGGATAATCTTGATATAGAAAAACAGCGCAGCCAAAATGAAATGGATATTCTCCGCCAAAAGGCAGATATTGCCCGTCAGAATATGCAAGCAATGCAGCAGCATGAACAGGAAATGGCAGAGAAGATGCATCAGGAAGAGATGGCCCGCATAGCAGCTCAGCAGAATATGTCAGCAGAACAGTTGATGGCAACAGGTATGTTAGAAATGGATGCAGCAGCACAAAAGGCATTTGCCGAGTCATTTGCAGCAGGTAAAGGTGGGGAAAAAGAGCGTGAAATGTATGAACGCATGTTGCAGATGCAACAGCAACACGTTGGTGAAACCACTGCTCAGAATGCTTCCCAGATGGCGCAGATGCAAGCTATGATGCAGCAAATGATGCAGTTTGCACAATCTGGTATGCAAACAAATGCAAAAATGGCAGCTAACATGGCTGCTAGTCAAGCTGCAGGACTGCAAGCTCAACTAGACGCTATGCAAAACATTGCAGGAGTGCGTATTGCTCAAACAGAGGGTATGAAGGAAGAATACCGCACGCAGATGGAACATGAGCAGAAACGTACTGATGCTGCTCAGGATAAGGCTCTTAATTATACCACAAAGGTAACTCAGGAGGAAACCAAGGTAAAAGCAAGGTTAGGCAAGACTTCTTCTGAACCACAAGTAAAAGCACCTTATTATCTTCCTGACTTTGGAGCTGATTACACCTTGAAAGAAATGGGTAATCTTATTCTTAACGGAACTATTGATCCAGAAACTGAGTTAGAATTAAATGGTGAATTGTTAACAGTAGCAGAAGTTGATGAATTGCTTCCATTCTTAGAAAAGAAGTATGGTGGTGCTTAACATTCAATAAAAACAATTTGCTTATGTTTATTCCTTGTCAAAAATGTGGACGACAATATGTAAACAGTCACAACTGGTATGTTTGTGACAAGTGTGGATATCGTATCTGCATGAGTTGCTTCGGTAGTCATTCTGGACCTGGTAATGGCTACAATACTGGTGGCTTCAAGTGCAGTCAATGTCAAACAGGCTATCTGCAACTACAACATGGATATAGGACTGCAATAAATAACACTCGTCCAGCAAGCAAACTGAATGAGTATCTATCATGTGCCCGTGGCGAGAAACAAGAATATTCAAGTCTGCATACAGAAGATACATTATTTAAGTACCAATCTACTCAAAATTCTTCTTGGACTAGTCGATCATCGAATAAAACATCTGATGGCATAATCTTGACCAATACTTGCTCCATAGCACGTAAATATAATAATACTACGGAGCATGAAGTACAGAATCTCATTAGAGAGTTTATTGCCAGATCAATCGAATTGTTAGATTTTCAATGGGAACTAATAGACTTGGGATCAGAAGAAATGAATGGTGTACTAGATAAAGATGCATCATGGATGGAATATGCTCAATTGCTATCTGACTATGCCGAGGGTGTTTGCATAAAAAAATCAGCTCATACGCCTCTTTATATAATAGGTGGCAGTGATGTTATTCCTATGCCAGATTTCTATGCTTCAATAGGTCACGATATAAAGACCATAGAAGATTCTGACTTATTATATTGCTTCCCTGTCGATTATGCGTGGAAAAAGGTATCAATCAAGGATGCTATATTCAATGTAGCACGACTACCTCTTGACTTTGTAGGTCGTGGAAAAATTGACTCTACAGTTCAGCAAGATTTGGGTAACTATTTCTCACGTACATTAGAATCGTTATGTAATGGCATACCGTTTACTTATTCCATGATGACCGCCAATTCAGGAAAGACAGATCGAAATGACTGGACGTGGACTTCTGCCGATGTTATATCAAAACTACCACAGCAACAATTGGACAATGACGGTGTTCTTACAAAGGGCAATATGTTCCTTTGCCCTTCATTGGATGTATTGGGCGAAGAATATATCAGTAACGAGAATGTTGACAAGTACAAAAAGCATCTTGAAAGGACAGATATGCTATTCATTAATCTGCACGGCTCCCATAACAAAGCAATATCAGGATATTTTGGAGTAGAGAATCATACCGCTTATTGGGGAATGACTACAGAACTGATAAAACAACTTCGCGTTCCTGTTATTAATGCGTTCCCTTGTTATGGTGCTCGTTATGGTCTGTATTATTTCGACAACAATGATGGTTCTGTTCCTGATTACGAAGTATATGACCGAGAAGATTCTATGCTGCTTACAGCTTTCTATAATAGTGATGTACTCCTTTTTACCGGTTCATGTACTTGCAGTATGTGTAGTAATGTTATTGGCAGCGGCTCTGCAACTGACCATATCAATGATAGCACGAATGCTATCGATCTTTTGATGCCTGCTGGTTATGCAGAAGCGATGTTAAAACTTTATGCTTGTCACCTCATTCAGGGAGAACCTGCAGGATATGCTTTCTTGCATGCAAAGATTGATTATCTCAATTACAGGGCAAAATACGAGAACAAAGATTTGGTCTTTTTGACTCTTAATCAATTTAATTTGTTTGGTTGTCCTACAATTTATCTGAATCCTCAAACAGCAACTCGGCAATTACTGGATTCAGTCAAGTCATTCCATGTAGAAAGCAAGGAACTTCCAGATGTCAATTACAAAACAGTGTTTGACCGATTCGAACAAGGCATTGACGGAGTTCTCAATCGTGTTCGCACATTGGTAGACAATAATTTGAAAGCTATTGATAAAAAGATACGTAAACAACTATATGGTTCACTTGGTCTTACTGAGGATAATCTAATACGTATAGAGTCTGTTGAGTATAATGGACAGCAGTCATACAACCTTACATATTCTAAAAAAAACTTTCTGTATCCAGAGTTCTTTGTCGTACAAACTGATAAACAAGGAACTATTAAAGAAGTTTTAGAGTCAAGATAAATATGAGTAAATCTATAGATGTTAAAATCATCAATCACGGCAAAGATGGTGATACTTTATGTTTTCGATTAGTGGATTCAGAAGGTAAAGTCTATATTATAGACAACTGCCATTTGAAGGAAACGTTTAGTGTCTTTGTTGGATATTTCGGTTCGTGTGATGGAGTACCAACGCAATTAAATAAATTTGCAAACGGAAGAGCAGGAATACTAAATCAATAACAATGAAAATTTGTCCAAAATGCAATAAAAAGTGGCCTGATGAGTTCAAAGCATGTCCTTTAGATGGTACTCCGCTTGATAAGCCACAACAACCAGTAGGTTTTAGCTTAAACCTGGGAGATGCTAATGCAATCTCAGGAGGAGTAAACATATCTGATAATCATTCTATAAATACAACAAGTAATGTAGATTCGCATAATGTCATTACGAATAATATAACTCAAATAGAAAGAGAAAAGACAGTCGATGAATTGAAGCACGAGAAGGAAGTTGCATTTCGCGAAGCTTGTATTGAAGTTTATAGCAATGGTATCATGACTTCGGAAGAGAAGCTCAAATTAGAAGACCTCCAGTATAGATTGGGACTTGAAGAATGTTCTGCATCTAGAATTCTTTCAGAAGTAGCAAAACGTTCTGAACGCAAATCATCATCCCTCTCACCAGTTCACCAAATAACTTTCAATAATATTAAGACGGCTATCAATTCAAACCGTCTTGACCTTGTTAATCGTTTGTTGGCACAGATGAAAGCGATGGCTCAGCGTTACTCAGTAGAAGAAATTCAGTTTACTTACTATATGCTTCAGGCAGTTCTTCATCCAAAAGAATGTATCGAAGAATATGAAAGTCACCATGAAGACAAATACTGGCAGAGTTTTTGGTCTTCTATTGCGTATCGTATAATTGGAAATCAAGAAAACATTGAAAAATCCGAATTACTCGTTGCAGACGTTGGCGATAAATGGATTGATGCTATTCCTCGGGAAAATGTATTTATCTTAGCTACTGTTAATGCTCTTATTGATAATGATTTTGATTTGGCAAAGTCCCTTTATGATGACAATATTAGTGGAGAATATTCCCCGTTCCTCTCTAATCTGACCACCTGTTTGTATACAATTCTATATAAAGATGTTGTATCTCCAGAAGAGTTGAAACAATGGCAGAAAGACATTGCTTTCTACTCTAATAATTTGTTTTCAGATATTATTGCACGCAAATCAAAAGCAATGAGAATAGAGGAGGAAGCCGAAACCAAACGTATTGCAGATGAACAACAACGAGCATCAGCGGCATCGGCTTTTGACATCAAGTCTCTCACCTCATGTATCAACAAGTTTGGTTATCTGCGTAAACTAAATGAAACAGAAATACTTGATTTGAAGGCAATTCTTTCATCTGTACCTAAGGATAATTATCAAGCTTTATTTTATTTAGGACAACTCTATCTTCAAGAAAATGAGTCGGAAGTAAACCAGAAACAAGCTTATGAAGCTATAAAGTTAGCATCAGAGCATGGTGTTTATGAAGCTTATGCATATATGGCATATTTCTATCTCTACGGGAAAGTTGTTGTACAAAATCTTGAAGAAGCAGAACGCCGAATAAAAATTGACGACGATTACAAAAGAAATATTGTATTCGTCCAAATGTTAATCGACCTATATTCCTTCAAGGGAAATTTGACACTTGCTAACGTATGGAGGTCAAAATTATCTAAATTAAAATAAATCAAGATAATACGTATGAAAGTGACAATATATTCTGGCTATGGAAGCGGTATTCCCGTTTATACCATTCAAGGAAATTCAATACACCAAGGTTATGGAAGTGGAATTCCAGTTTTTACAATTAGATAACAAAATAAATACTAACATATGAAACTAATATGTCCAGATTGCGGGAAACAATATGAAACAGGCAAGTTTTGCCTTGAATGTGGAGCAAAACTACAAAAAGTTTCTCCAGAGCTAGTATGTCCTTCTTGTGGTTATAAGACCAAAGCAGGAAAGTTCTGTCCCGAATGTGGCACAAAACTCACAGAACAAAGCATTGTGCCTACAGAAGTTGTAAATAATGAACCTAAAGTGCGTAAGTTTAATAAGAAGGACGAACGCTTTGCAAAATACTACAATAGAAAAGGATTCCCTCGTGAATTGCCACAAGAGGAGCGTGCCATAGCTATTGAAAAACTTAAACCATTTGCAAATCAAGGTATCGCTGAAGCCAAAATGTTGTTAGGAAATATTCTTATTCAGGAGAATCCTAGTACTGGTTTCCAATTATTAAAGGAAGCAGAAGAGGCAGGTGATAAATTTGCATATTATTTAATGGGTATAGCATACATGTTTTGCCTAGATGATTTTTTAGTTATGCAGAATCACACTGAAGCAGAAAAACGTTTGCTTGAATGTTATCAAGAATTTGAAGATGAAGATATAGCAGGTATGCTCGCCCAACTTTATACTTTTAGTGATGAAAAGTGTGATTATAAAAAAGCATTAGAGTATGCAACAATAGCTGCAGAAGATGATTCTAAAGATGGATATGCAGTTTTAGGTGCTTTATATCACAATGGTTGGGGTGTTGAGCAAAATCAAGAATTTGCTTTAGAGAATTATAAGATGGCTGCTGCTCATGGTGATGGAACATCAATGAACCAGATTGGAATCATCTATATGGGAAGTGATGATTTTAAAGCAGACCCCAAACAGGCATTCTATTGGTTCAATGAAGCAGCACAAAAAGGCTCTGATGTTGGCATGAATAATCTTGCATACTGTTATAAAAACGGTTTTGGGGTCGATCAAGACGTAGAGATTGCTGCCGAATGGTTTAAAAAATCTGCCGAGACAGGTTCTGTTGACGCTATGTTTGAATTGGGGCAATATTATCAAAATGTACTGATAGATTCCTCAAAAGCAAAGATGTGGTATCTTAAAGCAGCCGAATTAGGACACGCGGAAGCTATTAATTATCTCGGTGTAATTTATATTGACGACGAAGGTAATTATGAGGAAGCTATAAAGTGTTTTGAAAAAGCTGTCGAGATGGAAGTTCCTATGGCCTATCGAAACCTTGCTATATGCTATCGTGACGGAAGTGGCGTAAAACAAGATTTAAAGAAAGCAGAGGAACTATTTGCAAAAGCAACAGAGTTTGGTGTTGAAGATGTTAATGATATAAAAGATGATATGTTATCATCACAGGAAGATGAACAAATTGATATAGCTAATTCTCTTTTTGCAGAGGGAAAGCAGAAAGAGGCTATTAACGTATACAAAAAACTCGCAGAGAAAGGAAATGCTCGTGCTCAAGGTAACTACGGCAAGTGTCTATTATATGCATTGGGTATAAAACAAAATTTGAAAGAAGGAATAGCATGGCTCGAAAAATCTGCTGAACAAGAATATGCTTGGTCATGTTTGAGATTAGCTGAAGCATATGCTGGATGCGATTATAATGGAAATAACATAAAAGTTGACACAGAAAAGGCTATTGCCTATTTGAAAAAGGCTTTAGCTTATGGTGCAGATTCCAATGAAGTAAATCAATTAGCTCGAATGACAATTCCTTCTGTTGACATTTCGAATATAAAAGTCAATAGAGACGTGAAAGAAAATGGATCTTTAGGATTGGTAGTTTCGTTTAAGATGATTGCCAATGCTATGATCGGACGTAAACTCAACATTTCTGTACATTGTGTTTCAAAGGATGGAAATAAACGTTGTTTAAGAAAGCCAGGAACATCTGTTGGAAATCCGATGGAATGTTGTTACTTAGAAACATTGCAACCAAACCATACTTCAACTGTATGGTATAAATACAAAGTCTTTATACCTTATGCTATGATACTAAATATACAGGCTAAACAGGAAAAAACATTAGTTATAATGGCTTGGGATCAAACGAACAATACTCCATTATATCTGGCTTCTGAAGAATTGCCATTTACTATTTCATGCGTTACACATACATTCCGTTCCAATGAATGGAATGTAACATTGCATAAACAAGACCCATCGAAGAAATTAGTAAACATTCGGAAGAAAGTAGTTTCTTTAATCGATACTGATTCTTCATCGAAACAAATAGAAGAATACAAAAGACTTCCTATGGATGAAATTAAAAAAGCTGCAAAAGCAAAATACCCAAAGGAATCATTGAAGAATATAGCCATTGCTGCGTTGAAGATTGCTGAGGTAATCCAAGAACGTATTCCCTATGCCGAGGTGTCATATATGGTTCACCCTTCAGAGTTTGATTCTCAAATTCATAAAGATGCATTACCTATCCATTTCCTTTTTAAGAAAAATGGAGTTCCAAAAGTTGCCGTTGTTGCTGTTACATCAAATGGGTACAAGACACCTTTGGTTGTTGAAACCCAGAGGGCATGTGAAGTTAATAATATTGAGTATGTAAGAGTTTATGCAGATGGTACATATAGTGATTGGATACAGGATGAATGTGATCCTAGCACTGTTGAATTCTGTAAGAACTGGCTTGTGGATAAAATTAATAATTCGTTATAAGAACAATACAGGCGAATGCAAGTAAATATGCACCTGTGGAGGGCACAGCATGCAGTAGTATAGATTTTGCAGGTAATCACTGCATGTACGGTCTAGTATCCGCTACCTAGCGGATTTAAGATTTTCGTCTGTATGCCGGCATCTTCATTTTTTTGAAGGTGTCGGCTTTTTAAAAAAGATATGAATATATTAGGTAAACTACAAAATAAAAATATTTGGCTGAAGTTTCTAGAAGGAAAGAAAATGTCTCAAAATATGACTGATAGTCAAATTAAGGACATGGAATCATTTATTATGAATGAAGAATATATAGATGTAGTCTCAAAAATACAAAATGGTGAAGGATTTAATCCTCCACTTAGGAAACTTATTGCCAAACAAAATTGTCAAAAGAAAAGAGTTGTCTATACATTTTCTCGAGAAGAGAATTATGTATTAAAACTTATGACTTATCTGTTGATAAGACGCTATGATTGTATCTTTGCAAAAAACTTATACTCGTTTCGTTCAAACCATGGAGTAAAGGAAGCAATCGATTATTTAAGATATTTGCCAAATCTTTCAGAGAAGTATGTCTATAAAGTTGATGTGGAGAACTATTTTAATTCGGTAGATAATAAAAGACTCCTTCCAATCCTAAAAGAAGTTATGAATGATAATAAACAGACCTATGCTTTCATTGAGAATCTGTTGAAAGATTCATTGGTTTGCTTGCCCTCAGGTGAAACAATAAATGAATCTAAGGGAATTATGGCAGGAGTCCCAATTTCTTCATTCCTTGCAAATGTCTTTCTAAATCAACTGGATTGGTGCTTTTATAACAAAGGGCAACAATACTTGAGATATTCAGATGATATAATAGTGTTTTCTGATTCATTAGAACAATGTCAATCTACTCGGGATTATATGCATCAGGAACTTTCAAAAATGTCTCTTAGTATAAATAAAGACAAGGAGTATGTAACACTTCCACATGAACAATGGGACTTTTTAGGTATTGCATACAAGGATGGTATATTTGATATTTCCCCAATGTCAATAACAAAACTTAAAAAAAAGATGTGGCGTAAGTCTAGAGCTTTGTTACGATGGAAAAATCGTAAACAAATAGACAACATCTATGCAGCTAAAGCATTTGTGAAAACCTTTAATAGAAAATTATATGACAATCAGGTAAATTCTGAACTAACCTGGAGTAGATGGTTTTTCCCGATGATAAATACATCTACTTCACTTCTTATACTCGATCATTATATGCAAGACTGCGTTAGATATATTGCGACAGAGAGCCGTACAAATAAAAGATTTCGATTTAATTATGATATGATAAAGGAGTTGGGCTACAGACCTCTTGTGCATGAATACTATAATTGGAAAAGTTTATCAACAAAATCTTAAAGTATTATGAATAACAAAAATACTAATTGACAGAATGTTAATAGTAAACTCAAATACTAAGTTATGGCGTTATGATGTTTTAGAGTCACCCTGTAGCTAGTCATGTGAATATCATAACTCGGAGTATAATAAGATGAAATAGGAATTAAGAATAAAATAGGTGCTTACTTCTTCTATGAAGATAAAGAAACCGCTAAGATACTGTACAAGATTTCCAAGCCATGTATTTCCAAAACCATTCTTTACCAATGATTTTTAGTTCATCCGAAAAATGGAGTGATAGAGTTTTTAAAGCTCGTATATACACATGGATATATAACGTATGCTGATTACCAGTGACTATACATACTGATATTCAGCAAAAAAAATCATCACTCCAAATTCCAGAAGCCCCCAAAAATATGTGTGATAAAAGATTTTGAAAAACAGCCTGAATATTATAGATATAATAATAATTTCAATATTATAATCTTAACATAAAATTCCATTTTATGATTTAAGATTCAACCATGTAATCTACTTTTACCGCCTAATCATTTATAACAAAAACATATATTAGGAAGCAACTCATTTATGAAAAAGTAAAGTACATAAAAAAAGTCATACCATACACTTTTTCAGATTATGACATGACTTTTTTACATACTTGCTAAGAAACTGAAAAAATAAAAACACATTAGCATTTTATTCGAACACTGTAATAAGTTTCTTTTTAATACTATCATCTATTGTACGATACCGCGCAAACGCCTTACTACCCTCAACGTGTCCAGTCATTGAGCCTATTGAGTCCGGATCTTGTGTGTTTTTATAAAGATTCCCTATAAAATTTCTTCTAGCCATATGAGAAGTTGCAACATCACAGATAGGACGCTGTTCTTCCATACGAGTTGTCGAATTTATTATTGTAACAATTCTGGTTATTCCTGCTAATCTCAATATTTTTTTTATCACCTGATTATATTTCTGCTGTGATATTAATGGAACCAAAGAACTTCGTTGTCCGGTATGATAACGCTCTATAATTGTTTTTGCATGGGAGCATAATGGAACACGCACAGTCCTTCCCGACTCGTTTATTGTTTTACTGGGTATATACTCAATAAAGTCATTGACAATATTATCTTGAGTCAAGTTATAAAAATCACCTATTCGCAAACCTATACAACTCTGTAAGACAAAGACATCTCGTTGAACGGCCAATTGCGGAAAAGGAGATAAATCAAAATTAAATAAATGATTTATCTCTTCTACCGTCATAAAAAAAGGCGTTCCGTATACACACTCCTTCAAACTGTATTTTTTAAAAGGATTATTTTTTGTCCGGCCTGTTTTTACTGCCCAATTATAAAATGTACGAAAACGCTTTAAAATCGAAAAAATAGCATTTCCACCACGAGGCTTTGGGACACGTGTCTCTGGACATTTCGTATATATATAGGCATACTTTATACAATGACCATGCTCATCAAAAAAAGTATGTTCTTTTCTAAGAAAATTTTCAAACTTAACCATATCCTCATCAGAGAATTTAGATATGTCTAACTTAAACGAATTACCACGATAGATTTCAAAACGCTTTAACATACGTAAAACACATTTAAATTGTCTAACACGCATCTCTGTTTTAATTTGGGAAGATATAAAGAGATTAAAGACAGCTTCAAAAGATGTATCATCAGACTGTTCTTTTGGGACTCCATAATGAAAAATATGAACCAAATCATTAAGACACTCTTTGTTAATACACTTTACTGGATTATTTACAATATACTCCATAATGTAGTTTTTCAAAGAGTCTAAACGATTCTGTATATGCACAAGATTAACATGATTTTCATTATGAATTCTTGGAAGAATTACCTTTTCCTTTGAGATACTCCAAAACTTTTTAGGAACATAAATATTAGTCTTTATACGAAAGACCTGATTCCTATTCAATGAGATACGAAAATAAACCTCATTATAGTTTATTTCACCCTTTTGTCTTCTTGAAAGTGTTAACTTTATCGTTGTCATAATTTTTTATTTGCAAAATTATATATATATCAAAAAATTATCCGGAGCGAACTTAAACCTTATTATAAAAAATTCGCCCTTACAAAAGAAACAAAAAAAATCGGTTGACAAAAGGAAAAAATTTTGTCAACCAAAATGAAACCTAATGATATCTCATGATACACGACAAGAAATAAAACACTCATTTTCAATACTTTACGAGATACCAAAAGAATCTTCACGTATCATCTTCGAGTCCTATCAGGCGCACAGATATTAAAAAGAGGTGAAATGTCTTCAACGACTTTTTACCTCTTTTATTTTTAATATATCACCCAAAACAACACTTCCGTTTATCAGCCTTGCCCTTGGATATAGGCACCCGATATACAAAAAAAATGCAGATTTGATGATTAATTGACGACCTGCACCCGTGTATCCGACTGAACATTTGCATCATTTTATCTACGCCGACTTGTAGAGATAAGGCATCTTGATTTCAGGTCTCTTCACTCTATTTTTCGACCAAATAAGCCATAAGACGGCAACATAAGCACATTTTGATACAAAAAAGTATATTTAACTTACATTTTGTGTTTGTCATTAAAAAAGAATTCGTATATTTGCGGCATAGAGTTTTAAATCAAGTATTATTAACCAAAAAAGAATCGACTATGAAAAAGATTTTATTGGTAGCCCTTTTTGCAATAGTTGCAATAGGCGCAAGTGCACAGAAGAACATCACAATATGGTGGGGTGGAAACGTTTCTGACGTTGACGGCGACTTCAACACGAAGTCTGAATTTAAAGCTTTGAATATCGGTGTATCTTATACAGCTCCAATTGACAACTCGTTCGACTGGTCGGTAGGTGCTGCTTATGTTACTAAAGGATGCAAGGACTGGGATCCGGGCTTCATACAGCTCGAAGGAAACGGTGCGTGGAACTTCGTTAAGGGCGGCGACGCCAAGGTTGGCCTCTTCACCGGTCCGTATGTAAGCTTCCTCGTTGCAAAAGATGACATGGAAAGCGCCAACACATTCGACATCGGATGGCAGGGAGGTGTGGCAGCAGCCTATAAGTTCCTGTCGTTTAAGGTTGGATATGAATACGGCTTCTGCAATCTTGTTGATGAGATTGACGGAAAAGCAGGCGACTTCTTCTTCAGAGTTGGAGTTAACTTCTAAGATTATATAAAACAAAAAATGGCGTCCGACCAAAAGTCAGACGCCTTTTTTATTATGCATAAACCACAAGAAATATGAGTTGCAATCTACGAACATTAGTTGTCTGCAACAAATCTGATATGCAGGCCGGTGGTTATAATATTCAATGCCGGCCTATTTTCGCTGCGCCCATCAAGTATTTCATAACCGACATAAGAACTGTATGCGCCATAAAAAAGCCCGTGATCAGGACCGGCAGACTTATAACGCACTGAAACGTTTGATAAGTTTGCGGCGATAAAAGCGGCCCACCTTGACATAGTCGATATTGTCAAACGGCGGATAAAAGCGGCAGATGTTGTCGCACACCTCCATAAGATAGTTGATGTTGATGATGTATTTCTGGCTTACCTGTATGAAGCTGCTGTCAATGCCGAGCAGCACGTCCTTGTTGACATTGCGCTTCAGGCGCATGGGTTTGTCGCATCCGGCAGCCACCGCCATCCATACACGCGTGTCGTGATCGTAGGAAAACACGCAGATGTCGCGTATCTGCACCAGACGGAAGTCAACGGTATTAGTGTAGAACAGCAGTTTGTCGTTGCCGTTTTTTATGATGCTGTCGTCCTTTATCACCGCGGCCTTCTCGCTGTCGCGCTCCTCATAGAAGCGGCTTATCACGGTGTCGAGTTCCTTGTCGTCAACAGGTTTTAGCAGAAAGTCGAACGCCTTGTTGCGGAAAGCCGGGAGCATATAGTCTGTATAGGCGGTGTATATCACCACATGGCAAGGCCACTCGGCCAGATCGTTAAACTGCGAGAGAAACTCTATGCCGGTCATGTCGGGAAGCTCAACATCGAGAAAGAGCAGGTCGGGCTTGTGTCTCATTATCATGTCGAGACCCTCCTCGCCTGTTCCGGCAGTGGCAACGACGCTCACATCGGGATATTTCTGCAGCTTGTCCACCAGGTTGTCTATTGCCGCCTGAGTGTCGTCTACGATTATTGCGTTCATAATATACGGTTGTTTGCTATGCTAAGAATTTTTTAGTCCAAGCGGCAAGCTCAGCGATACCTCGCATCCGGCCACCTTGCCGTCATCGCCGGTAAGGTTTCTTATGCCTAATCTTATCTTGCGCTTGTTGTTACGGTTAATTATGTTTATAGAACTTCTTATCACCTTGAGTCCGGTGCCCGTTGAGTTAGGGTCGCTGTGGCGTATGTCGAACCCGGCGCCATTGTCGGTCACGGCGATGTTGCAGCGTGAGCCTTCCATCACCACGCTCACCCTGAGCGACTTGTGTCCGGCTCGCCTTTTCAGCCCGTGCTTAATGGCATTCTCAACGAGTATCTGTATGAACATCGACGGCACCATGACATTCTGGAGCACATCATCCGGCGGCGCCTCAACGCTGAACTCGAAGTCGTCGCCTATGGACGAGCGCTCCACGCTGATATAATAGCGCACAAAGCCCAGTTCCTCCTTAAGCGACACGTAATATTTGTCAGACATCTTCAGGTTGGCCCTTATCAGCTTGGTCAGTGCCATCAGTTCGTCAGCGTCACGGCTTCCGGTCTTTGATATGCTGTTGTTGAGCACATTGAAGATGAAATGTGGCGATATGCGGCTGCGGGCATTGGCCAGCTTAAGCTGCATGAGCTGCATGTAGGTCTGCAGCCTGCGCTTGCGCATGTATGTCAGCAGATAGAGGAACAGCAACACCAGCATGACGGCAGCCAACGCCACCACATACATCACCCATCGCACCCTGCGTATGTCGGCGTCCTTGCCCTGCAGCACAATCTGATGATGCAGCTTCAGCGTGTCCTGCGTGTATCGCATCATAATTTCCGACGTGCGCATATTTGCGGTGTTATGCTTGAGCGAGTCGTTGCGCTCAATACTCCCCATAAGGTTTTCGTATGCCTTCTTATAGTTTCCGGTCTTGGCATAATACTCGCGCAGATAGCGCTGGCGTATGTTCACAAGATTGAAGTCAACCACGGTGTTGATCTTTTCCGCCTCGAGTATACGTCTGACCTCATTGACATCACCTTTTTTCAGGGCAAGCCCTATGCGTATCGTGTGGCAGTAATATATCGCCATGTCGTCGTTTATGCTGCCGAAGAAGGCTTCTGCCTCGTCGAGATACTTGTATGCCTCTGCCATGTTGCCGAGATTGAGATATACGTCGGCCATGTTTACCTTGCACAGATACATCTCGTAGCTCTGCTCCATGCGGCTCTGCTCAAGCAGTTTCTTGAGCCTAAGGAATATGGCCAGGGCCGACGGATAGTCTTCGGCGTAATAGTAATAGTTGCCGTAGTTGTTAAGGAAGTAGAGCTTCAGGTTGAGCGGCATTAGTCCGAAGTTGCGGTCGGACACCTGATAGCAGCGCAGAGCCTCCTTGAAGTCGCCCAGATTGAGATATATACGGCCAAGCCCCATATACAGGCTAACGTTGGTCTCCTTGGGCAGGCGCAGCGAGTCAGAAAGATAAAGGGCCCGTCTGTACCACATGGCGGCATGCGGCATGTCGTTGACTGCCACGTAGGCATCGCCGAGATTGGCGCATACGTCAGGCAGGCGATACTCCATGTCGCTGCCCATGATACATTCGTACGACTTATGATATAAATCTATTGTCTCGTGCGGATTGTAATGAAACTTGTGATAATATGAGCCTTTGGCATTATATAAGAAGCCCATCATGCCCCTGACGCGCGGCGTGGGCTTCTGCCGCTTCAGAAATCCGAACGGCCCGTCCCAGTTGAGCCTCATCGTGTCGGGCGAATCGAGCGACACTCTGTAGCGCAGCCAGCGCAGGTAGAAGTCGTAATAGTCGAGGCTGTCGGCAGCATTGGCCATGCCCTCACGCATGGTGCGCATGACATATTCCGACTTAACGAATATCGAGTCGTCAAGACTCTTCAGAGCCGCCTCGTGCTCCGGCGTGCGCTCATCGCCGCGCTTTCCGTCGTCTGAACACGACATGACCGACATGCACAACAAGGCGGCAACCGCCGAAACGGCCGCCAGCCTGCACAACGAGGTACAGGCATGAACATATAAACTGATAGCGCCGGTCACTTTCACTTACGCTGAAAATCTCTTAAACTTATGACTTCAAATAATACAAAACCGACACAAAGTTAACAAAAAATTACTTAAACAGGTATCTTTATTTGATTAAATTACGGTTATTGTTAATGTTTTGAAATGTATTTCAGCATATTTTAGGGGTAAACGGCCATAACATGTAAACGTCTGGTTTACAGACATAAACGCATTCTTCATGATTTGCACATACGGACGACCCTATCTTCAGGCTATAACGCCCCACCCGACCAGACCGCAGCAGGCACAATAACGCCATGAATAATACTGCTGTAGGGGCACGTTATGCCGTACTGATTCACGGCCGTTATCATACATAAATGTAAAAGACGGCAAATCAGCCTGCAAAAGGTGGCCTTTCATGATGCAAAAGACGGTCTTTTAGGCTCTAAAAGGGTACCTTTTACAAAGCCACTGATATTCAGCACGTTACAATCAGGCTGTCAACATGCCAACAGACTTGCACTACTATGGCGGAAACTCTGCCTCACAGCATCGCAGAAAGGCGAAAAATCACCGGACGGCAGACTTATCGCCCGGAGCCTTTCTGCCGGCAATCCGTACGTCATCATCCTGCTACATGTGCATAGCTGCAATCCGTACGGCAGGCGTGCCTTATCTCTGTATATCAGAAACGCGTCAACGACAGTCTGCCATTAGCCCGAGACGGACAATAATCAAGGCTGACGCCATAAGAAAACGACAATGCCCGGCACAGCCGCTAAGGCCGTGTCCGGGCATTGAATCTGTTTATCAGAATGCTACATTAAAATTATTTCACGTTTCCTACCTTTATCAGATATTCGGCTATCTGAACGGCATTGAGCGCAGCGCCCTTGCGTATCTGGTCGCCGCTGAGCCAGAATGTCAGTCCGTTCTCGTCGGCCAGGTCTTTTCTTACACGGCCAACATATACGTCGTCCTTGCCTGCTGTGTCGAGCGGCATGGGATAAACCAGGTTAGAGGGATCGTCCTCGAGCGTTACGCCGGGAGCAGCGGCCAGAGCCTTCTGAGCCTCCTCAACGCTGATGGGGCGCTCTGTCTCGATCCACACTGACTCAGAGTGGGCACGGAGCGATGACACACGCACGCACATGGCAGAACACTTAACGTCGCTGTGCATAATCTTGCGTGTCTCGTTAAACATCTTCATCTCCTCCTTGGTGTATCCGTTGGGCTGGAACACGTCTATCTGAGGAATTACGTTGTAAGCCAGCTGATGGGGGAACTTGCTCACGGTTACGGGCTTGCCGTCGATAATCTCCTTATACTGCTGCTGCAGTTCGGCCATAGCCGCAGCACCCGCGCCGCTTGCGCTCTGGTAGCTTGCTATGTGTATGCGGCGTATGTGGCTGAGCTGCTCGAGCGGCTGCAGAACCACCACCATCATTATTGTCGTACAGTTAGGGTTGGCAATGATGCCGCGCGGACGCTTGAGGGCATCCTCGGCGTTGCACTCAGGTACAACCAGAGGCACGTCGTCGTCCATGCGGAACGCGCTCGAGTTGTCAATCATCACGGCTCCATACTTTGTTATGTCGGCGGCAAACTCTTTTGAAGTGCCGGCTCCGGCCGACGTGAAGGCTATGTCCACGTCCTTGAAGTCGTCGTTATGCTGAAGCAGTTTTACCTCATACTCTTTTCCCTTAAAAACATATTTCCGGCCTGCCGAACGCTCCGAACCGAACAGCACAAGGTCGTCAAGCGGAAAATTTCTTTCTGCGAGAACGCGGAGGAACTCTTGTCCAACAGCGCCGCTCGCGCCAACAATTGCTACTTTCATTTATCGCTTATTTTTATTACAAAATATATTAATCTGCTAATTATTCGGTACAAAAGTACAACTTTTAGCCCAATCACTGCAAAAATATGATTTTTTTTTGCACTTTTGCATATAGATTTGCAACATAACGAATATTTATGCCGGATATATCGCAATTTTTCCCCATAACAGCCCCGACGTTGATATTCTTCGTCGTGCTGTGCATCATTCTCTTCGCACCCATAATAATGGGCAAGCTGCGCATACCCCATATCGTGGGTATGGTGCTGGCCGGAGTCATCGTCGGGCCACACGGGTTCAACATCCTTGCCAAGGACAGCTCGTTCGACCTGTTCGGGCATGTGGGGCTCTACTACATCATGTTCCTTGCCGGACTCGAGATGAACATGAGCAACTTCAGAAAAAACAGGCTGCGGACGTTCACTCACGGCATCATGGCCTTCGTTATACCTATGGCCATGGGCTTCGTGTTCAACACGGCCGTGCTGAAATACAGTTTCTTAACATCGGTGCTGTTGGCCAGTATGTATGCCTCTCACACGCTGATAGCCTATCCGACCATCCTGCGCTACGGCCTGTCCAACCAGCGCAGCGTCACGATAGCCGTGGGAGCTACGGCCATCACCGACACGCTTACGCTGCTCGTGCTTGCCATTGTGGGCGGAATGTTCAAGGGCGAGATAACCAGCAGCTTCTGGATCATGCTGTTTCTGAAAATTGCGGTGGTGTTCTTCATCATAATATTCTATTTTCCGCGCATTGCCCAGTACTTCTTCCAGAGGTATGAAGACAACGTCACGCAGTTTATCTTCGTGCTGGCCATGACGTTCCTCGGCTCGGTGATGATGGAGATGATAGGCATGGAAGGGCTGCTCGGCGCCTTCCTTACGGGTCTGGTGCTCAACAGATACGTGCCCAACATATCGCCGCTGATGACTCACCTTGAATTTGTGGGCAACGCCATATTCATCCCCTATTTCCTCATCGGCGTGGGCATGCTCGTCAACGTCAAGATACTGTTCGGCGGACTGGGCACGCTCGAGGTGGCAGCAGTGATGATTGTGGTGGCCCTGTCGAGCAAGTGGATAGCATCGCTGTTCACACAGAAGCTGTTCGGCATGCGGGCCATTGAGCGCGAGCTGATATACGGCTTGAGCAACGCGCAGGCAGGAGCTACGCTTGCCGCAGTGCTCGTGGGCTACAACCTGATATTGCCCAACGGACAGAGATTGCTCAACGACGACGTGCTCAACGGCACTATCATACTTATCCTCGTTACGTGCATATTCAGCTCGTTCACAACAGAGCGTGCCGCCAAGAAAATAGCTCTCGAAACCAAGAGCAGCCTGCCTAAGGACGAAACCGCTGACGACGAGAAGATAATGATACCTATGAGGTATCCTGAAACGGCCGAAAATCTGATTAAGATGGCGTCGCTGATGCGCAACCGCAAGCTCAACCGCGGCGTGGTGGCGCTCAACGTGGTCTACGACGACGACAACCGCCTGATGTATCAGGAGCGCGGACGGCAGTTGCTGGAGCACATAACCAAGGTGGCCAACTACTCGGGCATGATGGTGCAGACGCAGGTAAGAATAGCCACAAACATCAGCAACGGCATAAAGCACGCTTTCATGGAGTTTAACGCGTCAGAGCTTATCATGGGCATGCACATACGCCAGGAGGTGTCGAAGAAGTTCTGGGGCGAGTTCATACAGAGCATCTTCAGCGGCCTTAACCGCCAGATAACCATCGTGCAGTGTCTCACGCCGCTCAACACGCTGAGACGCATACAGGTGGCCGTGCCGTCGCGAGCCGAATACGAGCCGGGATTCTACCGCTGGCTGGAGCGTCTCTCGCGCATGGCCGAGAACCTTGAGTGCCGCATACAGTTCCACGCAAAGCACGAGACGCTGTCGCTCATCAACGAGTATATACAGAACCGCCATCCTGGCGTGAGGGCCGAATACACATACATGGCCCACTGGAACGAGCTGCCGGGACTGGCCGACAACGTGAACGAAGACCACATGTTCGTGGTTATCACCGCACGTAAGGGCACCATATCATACAAGAACGCGCTTGAGCGTCTGCCGGAGGAGATTACGCGATACTTCGCAGGCAAGAGCCTCATGATAATCTTCCCCGACCAGTATGGCGAACCGCTGGGCGCAATGACCTATGCTGAGCCTCAGCATCACGAACAGCCTAGCGCATACGAGGTGCTGCTGACATGGGTAAGGAAAAAATTCAAGATATAAACAACTCTCTACATAACGACAACAAGCAAACAAAGAAACAGAAAAAACATGATAGATATAAAAGGCATAACCAAGAGCTTCGGCTCGCTGCAGGTGCTTAAGGGCATCGACCTGCACATAGGCAAGGGCGAAGTGGTGAGCATCGTCGGACCGAGCGGTGCCGGCAAGACCACACTGCTGCAGATAATAGGCACACTCGACAAGCCCGACAGCGGACAGATAATAATAGACGGCACCGACGTGAGCCGCCTTAACCGCAAAAAGCTGTCTGAGTTCAGAAACCAGCGCATAGGCTTCGTGTTTCAGTTTCACCAGCTTCTGCCTGAGTTCACCGCGCTCGAGAACATCATGATACCGGCCTTGATTGGCGGAAAATCGCGCAGCGAGGCAAAGAAGAAAGCCGAAGCCCTGCTCGACTTCATGGGACTGGCCGACCGCGCAAAGCATAAGCCCAACGAGCTTTCAGGCGGCGAGAAGCAGCGTGTGGCAGTGGCACGCGCACTGGTAAACGACCCTGCCGTTATTCTTGCCGACGAGCCGTCGGGCAGTCTCGACTCGAAAAACAAGGAGGAACTGCACCAGCTGTTCTTCAGTCTGCGCGACAAGCTCGGACAGACATTCGTGATTGTAACGCATGACGAAAACCTGGCAAAAATTACCGACCGCACAATAGCCATGCGCGACGGCATGCTCGAGACTGACGTCAATGCCGCAGCCGACGCAGCAACGGCAGCAAGCAGCAGCACCGCCACAACCGACAACGACACGGACGGAGCTGACCGTGCGGACGAAAATGCCGACGGCAAGGCCGAATAAAACGCAGAAAAGAACTGCGAGGCAACAAACATTTGTATTAATAAAAATCAAACACCGATAAAGAATATGGACTTCATAAAACTTGGCGACTACAACCTCATGAAGGTTGTCAAGAAAGTAGACTTCGGAATGTATCTCGACGGAGGCGACGAAGGCGAGGTGCTGCTGCCGCAGCGCTACGTGCCCGAAGGATGTAAGGTTGGCGACGAGCTCAACGTGTTTATCTATCTCGACAACGAAGAAAGGCTCGTAGCCACTACGCTCACGCCGCTGGCCAAGGTTGGCGACTTTGCCTTCCTCAGCGTGGCATGGGTGAACGAGTATGGAGCCTTCCTCAACTGGGGACTGATGAAAGACCTTTTCTGCCCGTTCCGTGAACAGAAAATGAAGATGGAAACAGGCAAAGGCTACATCGTGCACGTACACCTCGACAGCGAGAGCTACCGCATAGTGGCCTCGGCCAAGATAGAGCGCTACTTCAGCAACGAGCAGCCCGAATACAGACAGGGCGACGAGGTGAGCCTGCTGGTATGGCAGAAAACCGACCTCGGATTCAAGGTGATAATAGACAACAAATATCCGGGACTTGTCTACAAAGACCAGATATTCAAGGATATACACACCGGCGACAGGATGAAGGGATACATAGGCACAATAAGACCCGACGGCAAGATAGACGTGACGCTGCAGCCTACGGGACGCAAGATGACAACTGAATTCAGCGAGGTGCTCCTGCAATATATGAAGGAACACGACGGCGTGTGCCGCCTGACAGACAAGAGCCCTGCTGAAGACATCTACAAGACCTTCCAGGTGAGCAAGAAGAACTATAAGAAAGCCGTGGGCGATCTCTACAAGCGCAGGCTTATCTCTCTGTTCGACGACTGCATAGCGCTCACACAGGACGAATGACAAAAGCGCACGGCAGCACAACAGCAGGTCTGCCGTGGCGGAAACGATAAAAAAGTATATTATAAGTAAAGGCTAACGACAATGAGAAAATTCAGAAAATTAGTGGCTATAGAGCCGATAAAGATGATTCCGGAGGCTATAGACAGCCTCGGGCGGTATGCCGACGAGGTGATCATCCACAGCGATATGCCACAAACCGCTGATGAGACAGCAGCACGCATAGGCGATGCCGATGCCGCGCTGGTAAGCTTCACTACGGCCATAACCGCGGAAATCCTTGCCAAATGCCCATGCCTGAAATACGTAGGCATGTGCTGTTCGCTCTATTCACCCGAAAGCGCAAACGTAGACATCCACTATGCCGACGGACACGGAATAACCGTAACCGGCATACGCGACTACGGCGACGAGGGCGTGATAGAATACGTGGTAAGCGAGCTTGCCAGATGTCTTCACGGCTTCGGTCAGCCTGCATGGTTCGGCGCACCAAGCGAGATAACCGGCCTGAAAGCCGGCGTGGTGGGTCTGGGCAAGTCAGGAGGCATGATAGCAGACGCCATGAAGTTCTTCGGAGCCGAGGTGGGCTACTTTGCACGCAGCCAGAAGCCCGCAGCCGAGGCTAAAGGCTACAGGTTTATGCCCCTGGACGAACTGGTTGGATGGAGCGACGTGATATTCTGCTGCCTCAACCGCAACACCGTGCTGCTGCACGAAAAGCAGTTTGAACTTATGGGCGACCATAAGATACTCTTCAACACAGGTCTGTCGCCGGCATGGGACGAACCTGCATTCGAAAAATGGCTCGACCGCGACAACATCTGCTTCTGCGACACCACAGGAGCGGCCGGCAGCGAGCGCATGCAAAGCCACAGGCACATGCACTGCATGGGCGTATCGTCAGGACTTACAAAGCAGTCGTATGAACGGCTCAGCCAAAAAGTTCTGGCAAACATAGAGAACTATCTGAAAGATTAGGAACTAGCTGAACATCAACATAAAAGAGGGAAGTGAAAGTAAAGGAGTTAATATATAACTTTGAAGATTTGATTACCTGCATCGGTAAAATGCAACGACACTATCACAGCCTGGCACTGCAAACAGGCTGACGGTTAAAACACCTTACTTAAACACAGCATCCCAAAGTCCCTCTACAAAACAGAGCATAAGCCAACACACCTCAAAGCTTATGCCCTGTTTTTTTGATTTCAGCCGAAGAAGTCAATAAAACAAAATTAATTAACAATAAATGCAACGACAAATGAAAACAAATATAACAACGACAGACAAAAAACCTGCAATAAAACGAGAGGAATGCATCTGCAATCAATTAAGGAATGCACCTCCTCATTTCACCGGATGTAAATTTACTTGTTTATTAAGTTTAAATTTTCAACAGCAAAATGACTACAATTAGAATTAAACTTTCTCCTCAGCTTATAAAGATGGGAGAAGAAGAACTTCTCATCGAAATAGATGAGAGCGTTCTGTCAGAAGAAAAGCTGCAAGTCAAGAAAGACAGATATTTGTTCCTATACATGGAGAAAATAATCAAAGAACTTGAAAGCAACAAGCAAAGCAGCACGGCAGATAACTACAAGAGCACGCTGAAAAGCTTTAAGCGATTCAGAAAAGGCAAGAACATCACGCTCGGCAAAATCAACGACAAGATGATGCAGCAATATGAGATGTATCTGAAAAACGAAGGAATAAAGATGAACACGATATCCTTCTACATGAGAGTGATGCGTGCGGTATATAACAGGGCGGTGAACGACGGACTCGCCACGGAGAAACAGCCGTTCAGGAACGTCTACACCGGGATTGACAAGACCGAGAAAAGAGCCATACCGCTGCAGACCATAAAGGCCATAAAGGAGCTCTATATGCCGTCGAGAGCATTACACTTTGCCAGAGACATGTTTCTCTTCAGTTTCTACACCCGCGGAATGTCGTTCATAGACATGGCTTATCTTAAAAAGACCGACCTAAGCAACGGCATACTGACATACAAGCGGCGCAAGACCAAGCAGCAGCTCTCAATAAAATGGGAGAAATGCATGCAGGAAATAGTTAACAAATGGCCATCCTACAACGACTATCTGCTGCCGATAATTACGATACCCGGAAAAGAAGAGAGAATGCAGTATAAGAGTTGCCAGAAGAACGTGAACATGCAACTCGACAAGATATCCAAAATGCTGAAAATGCGAAAAGGCATAACCATGTATGTGGCACGTCACTCATGGGCAAGCATTGCAAAAAACATGAACATCCCCATAGGAGTGATAAGCGACAGCATGGGGCACACATCGCTAAAGACCACACAGATTTACCTCAGCGCAATTGACATGGATGTCATAAATAAGGCCAACCTGAAGATATTGAATAAAATAGAGAAAAGGAACGAAGAGACAAAGCGATTTTCGCAAACCGTAAAATAAAAGTCTCATATACCTGCGAACGACTAATTGGATATAAATACAAACAGCCTAAGCACACGTGCTCCAAAAAAACAATAACTTTACATACCGAATTGAAAAACTAACACCCAGGCTGTATGAAACTCTGAATAACTAATTATTAATTATTTTATCTAATATCATTTATTTAAATTGCCAACATTATGAAATGTCTTATACAACTTAAAACATCTAATATTTAGAGAATCGGTATTTCTGCGTCTTACGCACGCAGACAATCAGCATTGCAAGCATCTCTAACGATTGAAAATATCATCACAAAGACGTCTTGCACTACATTGTAAAAAAGCCACAACAGATATCCGTGGCAATTTACACAATTTACCAATAGGTAATCACCCTCAGGCATTACGCCACCATAAAACAGACGGCGTTGCAGAGATTAAAATACAGGAGTCTGCCCTATCCGGGACGGCTTTCACATTAATAATAAGGGTGCTACAATATGGCGTTTATCAACGGCACACATTCTATTAACTAACAGCATCCGGTGAAACATCATGATGTGCTGAACGCCATTACACAAAATATTGATAAAGATTATTAATTAAAAACTCCAATAAAACGGCGGAGGATGTGCTCTACACTCATCTCCCGCCGTTACTGTGTTACATACGGGCCGACACATCAAACGCAGCATTCCACATTAGTTGCAACCAAACAGGACCTTGCTATAGCAATGAAACATTGGCATAAATAATAATGTTACAGAATGCAGGTAGCATATACACGGCAAGTTGTATTCACGGCAAAAGGTGCCAAAACGCAATGCGAAAGGGCATGTTTTACAATATGAAATGCGGCAAATTAGAATGTAAAAGGTATGCTTTTACAACAAAGAACATAAACAGGAAAGTAAAGCGAAAAAGTTTTTTGTATAAACTCATCACTCGTCACAAAGCCTCATAACTCACTGCATGTCAGCATATTAGGCTGTGACAAGTTGTCGTACCGACTCATCACACAACAAGGTGGAAAGCCTGGCGTGATGAGTTGAAAAAGAAACTCATCACACCATAACGCATTATAGTTCAACACTTTACGCATGAATGTGATGAGTGATGAGTTTATACAAAAAACTTTTTCGGTTTATTTCCGTCAGTTATCCGGCCTGCTGTCGTCATGGCAACAAGGCATTAAAATAACACTATCACGCCTGCCGTAAGACATGAGCCGCAAGCCTGAAACATAAAAGGACTACTTACAGAAGCCTGCCGGCTTCATAGCTTGCAGCTCTTCCGGCCGGGTTGCAGTCCGGCAGAAAGCGGGAAACAGTACCGGACACAGCATATCCGGCACAGCCAATAATCAAAGGGCTTATCTGCCAAGATACGTCAATACTCTATCTTATCGTCTTTCTGCGCCCACATCTCAAAAGCCTTGATGGCCTCGTTGCGCATCATCTCCTCTGACGACAACTTGCGGCCTTCACGCGGCAGAGCCAGCTCGTCGTAGATAAACGAGTCGTCAAATCCGATGTTCTTGGCATCGGTCTTGTTGTTGGCAAAATAAACCTTCTTCAGTCTTGCCCAATATATTGCGCCAAGGCACATGGGGCACGGCTCACACGACGTAAAAATCTCGCAGTCGCTTAGGTCGAACGTACCCAAGGCGGCAGCTGCCGCCCTTATGGCGCTCACCTCGGCATGGGCTGTAGGGTCGTTGTTGGCAGTCACGCGGTTGACTCCCGTTGCAACAATCTCTCCGTCGCGGGCTATCACTGCTCCAAAAGGTCCTCCGCCATTGTTGACATTATCTATCGAAAGCTCTATGGCCTTACGCATAAGTTCGTTTTTTGTCATAATGATTTCTTTTATTAACGTTTGAAACAATCATACACCCGGCAGCTGCCGCATCACGGCCTTGATGCAAGGGCGCACCTTAAGTATGGCATCTGCCGGCATACCGCAGCAAATATACTAATTTATAAATTATAAAAAGAAAATAGACAAATTAAATAATAATTATTTCAACTATTTATCAAAAAATGGGGACAATGCTTCCGGCTGTCATCTGCCGGTTTTCCACAACCGCTCACTATACTTATGCCGGCTCTTTGTCTCACATTAAGCAGAACGGCAAATCACAAACAAGCGCTCAGCCAAAATCAGGCGTCAAGCTCTGCCTACGGGCTTGTCAGGCGTAGTAACCCTGACAGGAAAACAACGAAAAAAAGCGTGTCAGAATGCATACAAAAGCACATTCTGACACGCCTTCTTGATTAGTATATAAGAATATTAGCTTTAGAATTCAGCATTTTTCGGAGTACGCGGGAACGGTATCACGTCGCGTATGTTCTGCATACCTGTAACGAACAGGATAAGGCGCTCGAATCCGAGACCGAATCCTCCGTGAGGGCATGATCCGTATTTACGTGTGTCGAGATACCACCACATATCCTTCATCGGGATGTTGCGCTCGTTGATTTCACCTATCAGCTTGTCGTAGTTCTCCTCGCGTACGCTTCCGCCGATAATCTCGCCAATCTGCGGGAACAGAACGTCGGTGCCCTGAACAGTCTTGCCGTCCTCATTAATCTTCATGTAGAACGCCTTTATGGCCTTAGGATATCCGGTCATGATGACAGGCTTCTTGAAGTGCTCTTCAACGAGATAACGCTCGTGCTCGCTGGCAAGGTCCATGCCCCAGCTTACGGGGAACTCGAACTTATGACCGTTCTTAACGGCCTCTTCAAGAATATTGATACCCTCTGTGTACTCAAGACGGACAAAAGAACCGCTGACAACTGACTTGAGTCGCTCTATCAGCGTCTTGTCTATCATCTTGTTGAGGAACTCAAGGTCGTCCTTGCAGTTGTCCAAAGCCCACTGAACGCAGTATTTGATGAAATCTTCCTCGAGGTCCATCAGGTCGTTGAGATCGATGAATGCAACCTCAGGCTCTATCATCCAGAACTCGGCCAGGTGGCGCGGAGTGTTTGAGTTTTCGGCACGGAAAGTTGGTCCGAAAGTATAGATGGCACCCAGAGCCGTTGCTCCGAGCTCGCCCTCGAGCTGTCCGCTCACGGTGAGTGATGTCTGCTTGCCGAAGAAGTCGTCGTCGTAGGTTATCTTGCCTTCGTCGTTCTTCTTAAGGTCGTAGAGGTTCTTGGTTGTAACCTGGAACATCTGTCCTGCACCCTCACAGTCGCTGGCTGTGATGAGCGGTGTGTGGAAATAGAAAAATCCGTGATCGTGGAAATACTTGTGGATGGCTATGGCCATGTTGTGGCGTATGCGCATCACGGCTCCGAAGGTGTTGGTACGAAGACGCAGATGTGCATACTGGCGCATGTACTCGAAGCTCTGTCCTTTTTTCTGCATCGGATAGTCGCTGGCGCAGAGACCGTAAATCTCAATCTCACGGCACTGCAGCTCTACCGTCTGTCCTGCTCCCTGGCTCTCAACCAGCTCGCCGTTGACATTGATGCATGAGCCTGTGGTTATCTGCTTGAGCATGCTCTCGTCGAACTTTGACGGATCGACAACTACCTGTACGTTCTTTATTGTTGAACCGTCGTTAAGCGCGATAAAGTCTACTGACTTGCTGCTACGGTGGGTACGCACCCATCCTTTTACGTTGACGACAGCGCCGAAATCTGTGCGCTGAAGCACGTCTACGACTTTTGTTCTCTTGATTTTTTCCATTTTGTTATATGTTTTGACAGTAATCCGGCGCATGCCTCAGCCATGCTGTCGGCCATGTGGCACAAACAGAGCCGCAGGCCTGCACCAAAATACGTTTCGTCTAAAAAGCTTCAGCCTTTAATTCTGATTGTTGTACTATTATTCAAAAGCTCCCATGCGCAGCATGTCAACTTCCTTCTCTGTGAGGAAGCGCCAGTCGCCGCGGCGGAGATTCTTCTTAGTCAGACCTGCAAAGAGCACACGGTCGAGCTTGACAACTCTGTATCCGAGGCTTTCGAAGATACGGCGGACGATACGGTTCTTGCCGCTGTGAATCTCGATGCCCACCTGGCTCTTGTCTGTTGCGCTGGCATACTCGATGGCGTCGGCATGCACCTCGCCGTCTTCAAGAGTTATGCCTGTGGCTATCTGCTGCATGTCGTGAGCAGTAACCTTCTTGTCGAGGAAGACGTGATAAATCTTCTTCTTCAGGAATTTAGGATGAGTGAGCTTGCTGGCCAGATCGCCGTCGTTGGTGAGCAGGAGCACTCCTGTGGTGTTTCGGTCAAGGCGTCCTACGGGATAGATACGCTCCGGACATGCGTTCTTTACGAGATCCATCACAGTCTTGCGCTGCTGCGGGTCGTCGCTTGTTGTAACACAGTCCTTTGGCTTGTTGAGAAGCACGTATACCTTCTTCTCCATTGACACCTTCTGATCGTGGAATCTGATGTCGTCAGTGCGCAGAACCTTTGTTCCGAGCTCTGTAACAACCTGTCCGTTAACGCTGACCACGCCTGCCTGTATGAACTCGTCGGCCTCACGGCGGCTGCAGATACCTGCATTGGCCAGATACTTGTTAAGTCTTACTGGCACTGTCGGGTCGATGTTGGCCTCTTTATATTCTATACGCTTCTTCTGGCTGTACTTTGCGTTAGGATCATAATCAGGTGTACGCTGACGGTAACCGCCGCGCTGCTGATATGCCGGCTGACGCTGCGGACCATAGCCGCCGCGCTGATAGCCACCGCGCTGATAAGAGTTCTGACGGGGCTGATAGCCGCCCTCGCCTCCTCCGTTGTTGTAACGCGGACGATAGCCTGCCGACTGGCGGGGCTGATAGCCGCCGTCCATGCCCTGATTGTAGTTCTGGCGGTAGGGCGAGCCCTGACGCTGGCCATACTGGTTCTGGCGGGGCTGATAGTTGCCGTCGGCATCGCTGTTATAACGCGGACGATATCCGCCGCGCTGCTGCGGCTGATAGCCCTGACGCTGCTGATAGCCGCCCTGCTGTCCGCTGTTGTAGCGCGGACGGTAAGAACGCTGCTGACCTCCGTCTGACTGGAGCGCTGCGCCGAATCCCTCAGGACGGAAGCCTGCTGAATCGTTATTATAGTTTCTGCTAGATGAATATGCACGCTGTACCTTGATGCGCGGACGCATAGGTCTTTCTCCGTTACGGTAGTTTGTGTTTTCAGCCGGTTTGTAGCCCTCACGGCTTACCTCGTTTTGTCCGGCATACATACCTTCTTTCTTGTTTTCTAAATCTTCTGTCATATTATTTCAGATTAATGCCTCACGGCGGTTTGTAATTATGTTATTTTTATATTTTATTCTGCTACATTTACTAAGACATTCAAACAAACAGGCATCCACACGGCCGGTAGTCAATACTGAAGCCGCGGGCGATGCCTTGCTTATTATATTCCGGTGTAATTGTGAGGCGTTATGGCCATAAGCTCAGCCTTAACCTCATCGCTTACATTCAGTTCTTTGATAAATTGATGTATTGTTTCTTCTGTCATTTTATGGTTAGTACGTGTAAGTGCCTTGAGAGCCTCATACGGATGCGGATAGGCCTCACGGCGCAGTATGGTCTGAATGGCCTCAGCCACAACGGCCCATGTATTGTCGAGGTCGGCACTTATCTTCTCTTCGTTGAGTATGAGCTTGCGCAGTCCTTTCAGTGTGCTCTGTATTGCGATGACAGTGTGTCCGAGAGGCACACCGATGTTGCGAAGCACTGTAGAGTCGGTAAGGTCGCGCTGCAGACGGCTTACGGGCAGCTTCTGTGCCAGGAACTGCAGCACAGCGTTTGCTACGCCGAGGTTGCCTTCACTGTTCTCGAAGTCAATAGGATTGACCTTATGAGGCATTGCGCTCGAGCCAACCTCACCGGCCTTGATCTTCTGCTTGAAGTATTCCATTGAGATATACATCCAGAAGTCGCGGTCGAGGTCTATTATTATCGTGTTTATGCGGCGCACGGCATCAAGCACTGCACCCAGACAGTCATAGTTGCTTATCTGCGTGGTCCACTGCTCGCGCACGAGTCCGAGTTTCTCGCTGACAAACTTATTGCCGAAAGCCTTCCAGTCGCACTCGGGATATGCCACATGATGGGCATTGTAGTTACCCGTAGCACCGCCGAACTTGGCAGTAAGCTCACACTGACGTAAAGAGTCGAGCTGCTTCTGCAGACGGTATGCGAACACCATAACCTCCTTACCGAGACGTGTGGGCGATGCAGGCTGTCCGTGAGTCTTGGCCAGCATGGGCACCTCTTTCCACTCTTCGGCATAGTCGGTGAGCTGCTTTATGAGCTCTTCCACCTGCGGAACCACAACATCGCAAAGCGCATCCTTAAGCGAGAGCGGCACTGAGGTGTTGTTGATGTCCTGCGACGTCAGTCCGAAATGAATAAACTCCTTGAACGGCTCGAGACCGCCGATGGCGTCGAACTGTTCTTTTATATAATACTCCACGGCCTTAACGTCGTGGTTTGTGATGCCTTCAATTTCCTTGACACGTGCCGCACCGGCTTCGTCAAACGTAAGATAGATGTCACGCAGACGTCCAAACAACGAATGGTCGAAATCCTTGAGCTGAGGGAGCGGAAGCTCGCACAGCGCAATAAAATATTCGATCTCCACACGTATACGGTAACGTATGAGAGCATACTCAGAAAAATAGTCTGCAAGCCGTTCGGTCTTGCCTCTGTATCGGCCGTCTATCGGAGAGATGGCAGTAAGTAAGTCAAGATTCATAACTAATACGTATTAACGGTTGCAAAATTAATAATTTAAATCGATTTAATGGCACTTACAGACAATAAAAGTTTGTTATAAATTGCATTTTTATAAATACCGGACAGGCAACACACACAAGCGGCAAAATCATGACAAGAGTGTGTATAAAGAAAAAACCGACAGCACCTTGGTGTTGTCGGTTTTGTGTGGGCGTTGACGGATTCGAACCGCCGACCCTCTGCTTGTAAGGCAGATGCTCTAAACCAGCTGAGCTAAACGCCCTCGTCCTTGTAAGTGAGTGCAAAGATACGGCGTTTTTTTCTTTCCGCCAAATTTTTCGGGAACTTTTTTCATTTTTTCTTAAATTTCGTTCCTAAACAGGCATTTTTTACCCAGAATGCACCAATAATCCAGTTCTATGCAAGACTCACCGCACATAACGCTCAGCGCTCCTCACAGAAAGCAGCAATGGACGCTGACATACGGAACAGGCACTAATATTCCGGACAAAGACATAAAATCAGCAAAACCAACGAGGACTCATGCGCGAAGAAAAAGCAACAGCCGCCACACGGCAAAAACAACCTAACACCACGACAAATAAAAGGATACCGGCTGCATGCCTTGCACAAGGTAAAGGACGCAAGAACTATCTGCAAAATGCCGACGCCAACAGGCATTCGCACTCACCGCACAACCTTCTGACAATCAACGCATTACAAAAGGGCACATTTCAGGCGGCAAAAGGTGTCCTTTTAGTCTGCAATTTGTACCCTTTCGCAACATAAAAGGACGCAAATCAGAAACAAGACAGCGCACAACGAGCCAACCGAGTGCAACGAGCGCCAACCGGGCATACAATAATACATGCATCAAGCCGAGACATTGCGCATCCCAACCGTCTACAGCCATTCTTTCTGCATCAACCGCAAGAACTCCTCACCTACACTACCCGACAATGTATTTCTACAAGAAATAAACCATCAAAGACAAAAGGATACATACGAAACCGCCAACAACAAAGCTGATCCGAAATTCAAACACACATCTATAGACCAGCCACTGTATTAACCCTCAACCGGTCATTATACAGCACATAGCGTTATCAATTTTGTGTATTCATGCCTTCAGCCCGCCTTTTTGTTTCTATTGGCGGCTTTTTGTTCGCTTTTTCATGACATAGCCCGCTATGACTGCAAAAATCCAACAAAAAGGAGCTCAATATAAAGCAATAATACAGACCGAATCATAATAACAGATTGGGGTTTAAGGTCTCACCCGATAAATAGTGGGGAAAGAAAATATTACGCATAAAT
>UMGF01089677.1_pt1 | contig 40076 bp, 32 predicted proteins | sample 1965181 | NCBI WGS metagenome assembly UMGF01 (sample SAMEA4836063, study PRJEB28245) | human gut metagenome | biome: gut microbiome; material: fecal sample | place: Denmark | collected 2008 | reverse complement strand
GGAATCCACGGGCTTTATTGCGCGTTTTTTTACAGCGCCTTTTATTTATCAGTTATAACCGCAGGCAAGCCGTTTTTCAAACTCAGCCGCAGGCAGAGGCTTGTCAAACACAAAGCCCTGAACAGCGTCACAGCCAACTTCTCTGAGATAGTCAAGCTGCTGCTCAGTTTCAACTCCCTCGGCGATAGTTTCCTTGCCAAGCTTTTTAACCATTTTTATAATGTAATAGAACATTATAAGATCTTTATCCTTGCCCTCATAATCCTTTTCAAGAGGAATAAAGGACTTGTCTATCTTTATTACCTGCAGATCAACGTTCTTTATCATATTGAGCGATGAAAAGCCAGTACCAAAATCGTCCATAGATGTGACGATACCATTAGCTCTCAGACCATTCACGATCTCTGTGATAAGCTCAAAATTCTGATAATCCTCGCTTTCAGTAAGCTCTATTTCTATAAGCTGGTGATCAAGCTCGTATTTGTCGATCAAGGCAACTATATTGCCTATCATATTTTTTTCTTCCAGGTGCTTCCTCGAAAAATTCACTGATATCCTCAAGGGTTCAAAACCCATATCTATACGTTTTCTCAGCCATTTGCAAACTTCTTCAAGCACATAGTAGTCAAGCTTTATTATGCTTCCGTCATTCGTAAGAAGCGGAACAAACTCCACCGGTGTTGATAACCTTCCCTTTCTATGCCAACGTACAAGGGCTTCTGCACCAAATATCTCCTTGGTTTCGATGCGTACCTTTGGCTGATAATACACCTCGAACTCACCTGCCATAAGCCCAGCCATGAAGTTTGACAGCACTCCCTGAATTTTCATCAGTTCTTGTTTTATATTTTCGGAATACTCTATTACATGACCTGCACCAACTCGTCTTGCAGCAGCATATGCAATGCTTGCACGAGCCATTACTTCTCTTGGATATTTTATACCCACAGTTGACGAATATCCGATGGTTGCACTAAAAATAAAATCCTTTGATACTTTGCCATCGTCATACCTTATGTTCATAAAGCTGAGCATATCAATATATTCTCTGAGCGATTCTTTCTTTACAAGCATAACGAAATTATCGCCGCCAAGTCTTGTGATCATCTCACCATCTGAAAGATTTCGGTATATGGTCTTTGTATAATTACGCAAAACAACGTCGCCCTGTTCGTAATTTAATACCTTATTTACATATTTGAAGTTATGTATATTGAAAAAGATTATACTGAAATCCTCTATCCTGTTTTGCGCTATAAGCATACCGGCGTAATTTATCAAAGCGTCTAAAGTTGCTGCACCTGTTTCGATATCCGTTTTTATAACATGAGTAACAAGCTCCTGCATAATTACCCTGTTAAATTGGATAAAAACAGTGTTTGCGATTATCTCTACGATATTCCTTTGCTCGTTATCAAAGCCATTGAAATTACCAGAATAAAAGGTCACTGTTATAAAGCCGCCTTCAAACAAAGGAAAACTTGCCTCAAAAGGCTCGTTTTCCACGTCCTTCTCTCTGTCATAAAGCACCATGAGCATATCTGCACCATCTTCACAAAGCTTTGTTGCAGGCATTTTCACTGCAAGCTCCGCTCTGACGATGTCAAGCTTGTCTGCCACAGCAGCCACAGCACTTTTCACCTTGGCACTGCATTCGTCCATATTCTCCGAATCTTCATATATCGTTCGGAAGAAAAGCATCAAATCATTATCAAAATTCATTTTTATCCCCACTAATTTTTTATTCAATGATCACGTTTAGGAAAACGTTTTCAAAAATACCTGTACTTACCTTATCTCATTTTACTACTTTTTATAAAAAAAGTCAAGCAGGCATAGCAAAACGCCGTCCTTTTCCGACGGCGTTTTATCGTCTTAGTAGCTATAGCTGCTCTCACCTACAAACTCCCTTGCAAGGGAATTTACAGGCACACTTTCGAGCATCACCGGCTCTATCTCCTCAAGGGCTTTTAGCATAGGCAAAAAGCGCTCAAAATCCTTATAGCTCCTGCTCTCACGTCGCAGTGTATCCAAAAGATAGTTCTTATACAAGGCAGGCTCATAAGCGTGAAAAGTATCCACTGAAAACTCAGCCCTGTGCTTGTATGGCATTATATACTTGTTCTCGCCAGCCTCAACGCTGTCGAACATATCTAGTGTTTCCGCTGCACTTCTGCCACGGAAAAATCCGTCCCTTATAAGTCTGCGCATAAGCCTGATATAGCAAGGATGCAGAAGCTCACCGTCTTTCAATTCGAGTCTGCTTCTTACACTGACGTACATACATCTTGCATAATCCCCAGCCGCACCTGTGACCTCCGGGTTAAGCGCATGGATACCCTCAAAAACAACTATGTCGTTTTTGTTTCGTCTGAGTCTTTCTCCGTCACGCCTGCATTGTTCTGAAAATTCAAACTTCGGCAGAACGACTTCCTCACCGCTGTTTATCTTTTCCATATGCTCATAAAGAAGCTTTCTGTCTATTCTGTCAGGAGATTCATAGTCAGGCTTGCCGTCCTCTCCTATAACAGCGGTGAAGCTGTCAGAAGGCAGAAAATAATCGTCCATAGAGATAGTGTGGGTGTGTATTCCCCTGCTGTCAAGTATTTCCTCTATTTTCAACGCTGTTGTGGTCTTGCCCGCCCCTGACGGACCTGCCAAAAGCAATATAGGCTTCTCCTTTTGATGCTCCTCGATGCTGTCTGCAATGGCAACGAGCTTTTCATTATATTTTCTGTCGCACTCTTCAACAAAAAGCTTTTCGTCATCTCTGACCTTTCTGTTTATAGCACTGACGTGTATCTTCTTCATTGTGTGGTTTGTTCCTTTCGTATGCGTCAGGCAACACCACACATAAAGCGTGCAGTGTTGCCCTGTATCTCATATTATATGTGCAGCAAAAGCTAATCGTTCCATTTTGCACAGATATTATTTATGGTATCAGTGAGCTTTGCAAGGTCTTTATTCGTAAGACCTGAGCTTTTGTTTACCAAAGCCGTCAGCCTGTCAAGAGCGCTGAGCAGACGCTGATAGTTAGGCGACGCACCTGTCTTCTTGACTATCTTTATAGGGGTCGTGTTTTTGAACTCGCCACTTATAAGGTCAAGCTCCGCACCGCTGTATGGTGCAAAGGCGTTAAGTCCGAAATCGTTACGCAAATGCTCCTTATACGCCTCGGCAACTGAATCCTCGCCGTGATTGACAAAGACTTTCTTAGGCGGCTTTTCATAGCTTTTTATCCACCTGTCCAGACCGTCAACGTCAGCATGACCGCTCACGCCTGGCAGCACCAGTATCTCAGCCCTGACAACGATTTCCTCGCCGAAAAGCTTTGCAGTTTTTGCACCCTCCACAAGACTTCTTCCAAGGGTATTCATAGCCTGATAGCCCACAAAAAGTATGGTGTTTTCAGGTTTCCACAAATTGTGCTTGAGGTGGTGTTTTATTCTGCCCGCCTCGCACATACCGCTTGCGGAAATTATTATCTTCGGTGTGTCGATAAAGTTTATGGCTCTTGACTCGTCACTTGTGACAGCGATATTAAGTCCGCTGAAAGTGATAGGATTTATGCCCTTGTTCACATAGGACATTGCCTCTTCATCAAAACAGGAATTTTTGTTTTTATTGAATATCTGCGTTGCCTCGATAGCAAGTGGAGAATCCACATACACAGGAAAATCCCCATGACCCTTCACCATATTCTCCGCCTTGATATGCCTTATAAAATACAGCAGTTCCTGTGTTCTACCCACTGCGAATGACGGTATAACAAGATTTCCTCCCCTATCAAAGGTCTTTTGAATGACCTCTGCAAGACTCTTTGCATAGTCCTTCGGCTTATCATGGCGACGGTTACCATATGTGGACTCCATTACAACATAATCTGCCTCCGTTATATACTGCGGATCTCTGATAAGAGGCTGGTCAAGGTTTCCTATATCTCCAGAAAATACGATCTTACGTTCTTCGCCGTTCTCTGTGAGCCATATCTCGATACTTGACGAGCCAAGCAGGTGACCTGCGTCGATAAAGCGTACCTTTATGCCCTCGGATATCTCCGTCACCTCACTGTATGGGTGTGGGCAAAGGCAGGCAATAGCCGCCTCTGCGTCTGCCATAGTATAGAGTGGCGACACTTCGCCAGTGCCCTTACGTTTGCCCTTTCTGCTTCTCCACTCTGCTTCAAACTCCTGAATATGCGCTGAATCTCTCAGCATTATCTCACATAAATTACAAGTGGCCTCCGTTGCGTGTATCTGTCCAGCAAAGCCGCCTGCCGCCAACAGTGGAAGCAGACCTGAATGATCTATATGAGCATGAGTCAGCAATACAAAATCTATATTTCCAGGAGGACAAGGTATCTTCGCATTTTCAAAATAGTCAACGCCCTGCTCCATTCCGAAATCCACCAGAAATCTCTTTCCGCAGGCTTCTATATATGTACAGCTTCCCGTTACCTCATGTGTTGCACCGATAAAATTAAGTTTCATTGCCCTTATCCCCTCGTTTCATTCATATTCTGTGACAGTATCTCTATCACACTTACATTATAGCACATTCCAAGTCTGATTTCAAGCATTTTGCATAAAGATATTTGATTATCAGCAATTATTTTGTGAAGTCTGAAAGAACATCAAGTAATAATGAGGTAAGGAACAGCATATAGATTACTACAGAAAAATTTAATGGGGTGTGAACAATGAATGGATCCGAAAAGGAACGATGTGTGCTGCTTGGAGAATATGTTGCGGCACACAGAGCCACGGTACGCTGTGCGGCAAAGGAATTTGGCATAAGCAAATCCACTGTACATAAGGATCTGACAGAACGTCTGCCGAAAATCTCTCCTCAGCTTTTCAAAAGCGTAAAAGAGGTCCTTGAGGAAAACAAACGTGAAAGACATATAAGAGGCGGAATAGCGACCAAGCATAAATATGAACAGCAGTTCAAAAAGGCTGTAAAATGAAAAAAGGACGGTTTGAGCCGTCCTTTTTATGTTATCAGAATTTTCTTGCTTCCGCCCTTTTAGAAATAAGATCTTTCCATGCAGAGGGGTGGAAAAGTATCAGCAGAGGGAAAAGCTCCAATCTGCCTGCAAGCATATCGAACATGAAAACGAACTTTGAAAAAACAGAGAAGTTTGAAAAGTTGCCTGCTGGACCTACCTCCGCAAGACCAGGTCCCATGTTATTGATGGTTGTCAGCACAGCAGTAAAGTTTGTTACAAGATCTTTACCATCAAATGCCACCATAAAAACTGATGAAGCAAAAATTATCACGAATGTTACGATATAAACATTTATAGAACGTACTATCTCATGCTCAACCGGTTTGCCGTCAAGGTTTACCTTGCGTATGCTCTTTGGGTGTATATATGAGTGAAGCTCCTTTATCATTGTCTTGAAAAGCACGATCACTCTTGATACCTTTATACCTCCGCCCGTACTGCCTGCGCAAGCTCCTATGAACATTATAAGTACAAGCACCGTCCGGCATATCTGAGGCCACAGATTAAAGTCAGTGCTTGAAAAGCCCGTACTTGTAATGAGCGACGCCACCTGAAATACTGATTTTGTGAGTGCGTCAAAAATGCTAACACAGCGGTCGAGGATATTTGCGAATATTATAGCTGTGGCAATGAGGATTATAGCAAAATAGCACCGTACTTCCTCCATTTTGAATGCCTTTTTAAAGTGCCTGTATATAATATAATAGTATGCGTTAAAATTCACGCCAAACAGTATCATGAAAATGGCAACCACCCACTGCAAATATGGCGAATAGCTTCCTAAGCTGTCGTTCTTGACTCCAAAACCACCAGTGCCTGCCGTTCCAACGGCTGTACAAATGCTGTCAAACACAGGCATTTTGCCAATAATAAGGAAAATAAATTCCAATATGGTCATGCCAAAATAGATTATATAAAGTATCCTTGCGGTATATTTCATCTTTGGAACAAGCTTGCCCACTGATGGTCCAGGGCTTTCCGCCCTCATAAGATTTATATTTGAGCCACCGCTCAGCGGTATGATAGCAAGCAGGAAAACTAAAACTCCCATACCGCCTATCCAGTGCGTGAAGCTTCGCCAAAAAAGTGCAGTATGAGAAAGTGCCTCAACATTGGTAAGGATCGAAGCACCAGTCGTTGTAAAGCCGGAAACTGTTTCAAACATAGCATCCGTGAAGCTTGGTATCTCTCCGCTTATCCAAAAAGGCATACACCCAACAAGGCTCATAACTATCCAGCTCAAAGATGTTGCTATACAACCCTCTTTGAGATAAAACACATAGTTTTTAGGCTTTTTCCAAGCCATTACCACGCCAAAAGCAAGGCACACAATGGCTGTTCCAAGATAATAAAGTCCCACGCCTTCCCCGTAAACCAGCGACACTATGCAAGGCAGCAGCAAAAAGCAGGCTTCCATTCGCATAACGTTTCCTAAAATATATCGAATGATCGAGCTGTTCATATTTCCTCCGCTATTTCAGAATATCAGTGATATCGTTAAATCCCGTATGAGTAGTGACGACCATTACAGTGTCGCCCCTCTCTATAGTATCCTGACCGCTCGGGATAATGATCTTGCCGTTTCGGTTTATGAACGCCACAAGCAAATGTCTTTTTAAATCAAGGGCCTGAAGCGGTGTACCTGTGACCTCTGACTCATGATCCACCTTGAACTCGATAGCTTCTACTCTATGATCGAACAAATGATACAGCGTTTCGATATTGCTATCTCCCGATTCGTTCTTCGCACGGACGTAGGCTATTATCGCCTCAGAGGTGATATATCTTGGATATACTACGCTTCCAAGGTCCAGTCTGCTTATAACGTCCTTGAAGTTTATCCTGTTTATCTTTGTGATAGTCTTAGCATTTGACACCTGTCTGGCATGAAGAGTGAGCAAGATATTTTCTTCGTCTATTCCCGTGAGAGCCACAAACGACTCTGCATACTCTATGCCCTCTTCCTTCAGAAGTTCCTCGTCAGTGCCATCACCGTTTATTATTATCGCCTTTGGCAAAAGCACGCTGAGATCCTCACAGCGCTGTCTGTCATTCTCGATTATCTTGACGTTGATCCCCATGCCAATAAGACGTTTTGCAAGATAATAAGCCGCCTTGCCACCGCCTATTATCATTGTGTTCTTCACCTGATTTGTCTTCACACTGATATCCTCAAAGAACGTTCTTGAAAAATTTCTTTGGGTGCAAAATGAGATAACATCATTCTTTTTCATTGTGAAATCGCCAGATGGAATATATATTTCCCCTTCTCTCTCAACAACGCATATAAGCAGGCTTGTTGCCGTTTTGCGGCTAAGCTCAGCGATCGTAGTACCGACAAGAGGATTGCCCTCCGGTATCTTATACTTTATAAGCTCCGCCTGACCATTCGCAAAGGTGTTTACCTCAAGAGCTGTTGGCAGACAAAGTATTCTTGACGCTTCTCTTGAGGCCTCAAGCTCAGGATTTATGACCATTGCAAGACCAAGCTTCTCTCTTAGATAGACTATCTCCTTGCTGTAATCAGGTGTTCTTACTCTTGCTATAGCTGAACACTTCGCTACTCTCTTGGCAAGTGTACAACAAAGCAGGTTAAGCTCATCAGACTCTGTGACAGCAATTATAAGGTCGGCGTTCTCTATGCCGGCATCCTGCTGAACGCTAAAGCTTGCACCGTTCCCCACGATGCCCATAATGTCATAAAGACTACTGAGTTCCTGTATCTTCTTTGCATTCTTGTCGACTATCGTGATATCGTGGCCCTCTTTCACAAGCTGTTCAACAAGGGTCGTGCCTACTTTTCCGCAGCCCACAATGATAATATTCAAACCGCCTGCAGGCTTCTTTTGTTTACTCATATTTTTCCTCCCACCGAATGACATACTGCCATTCACAGCAGTTCTCTGCACTTCTTCTCTTCATTAAGCAGAGCCTGATCATCAAAAGCGTATAATTCCATATCATATAATGTATCACTATGCTGTTAATAATATGTTAAAGTATAGTAAAGATATTAATAAAATTTACGACGATTGCCTAACTCATTTTTCCAAATTAGCGATTATAAAAAAAGTTATAAAAAAAGCACAAAAAAACTGTGCCGCCGATACATACCGACAGCACAGCTCAATTAAGAAAGAATGATTTGTAAGAATTACTCTACATTTTTGAGTGCCTCATCAAGAGGTACTTTCTTTACACGTCTTGTAAGGATAAATGCTATCACCGCATATGAAACGATACCGAGCAACGGCACTTCAACAAATATTTTTGCTGGCACATAATATGGCATCCAGCCTGAATACTGAGCGAAAGCAACTTTGAATATATACTTCAAAGTGACATTTACTATAGGAACAGTCAGCAACATTGAGGCTATAACGACTATGGTCGTAGTCGTTATATAAAGGCTGTTTATTTCCCTGTTGTTGTAACCCAGTATCTTTGTCATAGAAATAGACTGGCTGTTCTTTTCTATTATGACCTTTGAAAGAAGATAAACAATTAGCATGAACATTATAACACCCGCTGTCGCAAACATACTTATCATAGAACCCATAGACAGTATGAGCTGTCGCGATGTTTTTGTCAGGTCGTCTTTCGTTATAGTTGTCGCAATATACAGATCGTCTATATCCTTTATCTTTGTATTGGAGAAATAACCATTAAAATACCCGTCCTCAAGTTCAAAGGTCTTTATGAAGTCGCTGTCTGTCAGATAAACTGCTATAGTTGCAGGATCGTCATAGATACCCTCTACCTTAAAATTGTATTTTTTATCTCCGTAAGACTCTTTCAGCGTCACTTCATCGCCGACCTCTATGTTATACTTCTGAGAATAACCATCAGAGATAAACGCTCCGCCGTCTTTTATATCTGCATGAACGAACTTGCTGTTTTCTTTAACTCCGTAAATAGTTGCCGTTTCCTCTTTTAGCTTGTCATCGACAGTTTTAAGAGAGCCTGAACAATATTTCTCTACACCCTCTGTTTTAGTTTCAGCAGGCATTTTCAGCACATACTGATATTTGCTTATCATATTATCTTCTATTATATCCTGATAATGAAGAAGCATAGGCTTCATGCCAAGGCCAAAGAAGATGATAACATTGGCAAAAAGAATGCCAACAAACACTGTAATATAGTTAGGAATGTTCTGAAAGATGACTCTAAGTCTGAAACGCTTTAATATGCCTATCCTTGTGTTGAGCTTAAAAGCCTTTTTCTTCTGACGCTTTTTAAGATCACGCCTTAAGAATTTAAGCGGTGAAAGACTTAGTTTATTTACAAGCATTACAAGGTTTATTACGAAAAGTATTATAAGAGGAACTACTGTCGTCTTTATAAACGCATCTGCGTTCCAGATCGTTTTGTATGTTGGCAGACTGTAGCTTCCATAGTACGCTTTGACCGCAAAATCCTTAAAGCAGGTGTAACCAAGTATGTTGCCTACAATGGCAGATACAAGCACGACTATCATAGGCGTTGCAAGATAATGTCTAACAAGCTCGCCCTTTGTGTAGCCTGAGGCTCTGAGCGTACCTATAACGTTTGCTTCTTTTGCAATGGTGTTTCCCGTTGTTATAGCAAAAACAAATGCGATTATGACCATAACAAGATAAAGAAAAACTGTTATCATGGTGTTATCGCCCTTGATATCGTCGCCTGTAAAATGTATCGCCTGATTTGAGTATTCCGGAATAAACTGAGTGAGCATTGAGATTCCATTTATATGCTTCATGACCTTCTCAGCCATATCCTGAGCTTCCTCGTCGTCTGCCGGGGTTTTATCATATTTCCATGAGTAGCTGTAATGAAGATCAGCCTCACCATAATCGTCAAAAAGCGTATCGGTAACGATAGCTACACCGAACTTCAAAGCGTCAAACATCATATCAGACGGATTAGAATACAGTGCGCTGTAATCTGAAAGCGCAACAAGACCTGTTATCTTAAGCTTCTTGCCGCCGACCGTCAGGCTGTCGCCGACTTTAAGTTTATTATTGTCAGCATACATTCTGTCAATAGCGATCTCGTCATCAGCAGAAGGAAGCTCACCGTCCATTATACATATCTTGTCGATATCCTTACGATTTTTGAAAAGCCTGATAGTGCTGTCAACTTCTTTTGTTTCTTTGTCAAGATAAAAGTTTTCGTATACCTTTATCTTCTCCTCACCGTCCTCTATCTTCTTGATAGCATCATCATCGGCTTTTTGAAGAAGTTCAAAATTTCCGCTTTCGATATTGTATTTCTCAAAGCTTTCGTCATAAGCAACAGACATACTGCCTGCCGCAACAAGAAAGCCTGATACTATGCCTATCATCATTGTGATGAACAAAAATAGAACGATGTATTTTCCTATTTCGCCCTTAAGCTCTCTGGGCAAACGCTTGATAAGAGGGTTTTTCATGCTGACCCTCCTTACCAATCAAGCTCTGCGGCTGTGAGCTTAGTTTCATTAAGATAATTCTTTCTTATCATACCATCTCTAAGCTTTACAACTCTGTCAGCCATTTGCTTGATAGCGTCATTATGCGTTACCATTATGATAGTGTTGCCATACTTCTTGTTTACGTCCTCTATAAGCTTCAATATCTCCTTGGAGGTATTGTAGTCAAGCGCACCTGTAGGCTCGTCGCAGAGCAGGATATCAGGGTTCTTGACGATGGCTCTGCCAATAGCAGTTCTCTGCTGCTGACCTCCCGAAAGCTGATTAGGAAGCTTGTGACGATGCTCGTAAAGCCCAAGGGTTTTAAGCAGGTCGTCAACGTCAAGAGGGTTGTCGCTAAGATATGCGCCTACCTCGATATTCTCCTTGATATTCAGGTTAGGTATAAGGTTGTACATCTGGAAGATATAACCCAAGTGCTTTCTTCTGTAAAGGGTCAATGCCTTTTCGTTCATGTCGGCTGTTTTTTCGCCGTTTATTGAGATATACCCCTCGTCAGCGGCGTCAATTCCTCCTATAATGTTCAGTAGTGTTGATTTACCTGAGCCTGACGGTCCGAGAAGCACGCAGAACTCTCCTTTTTCTATTTCGATATCAATGCCCTTAAGCACTTCAACCCTGCTCTCGCCCTCGCCAAAATGCTTTTTTATGTTCTTTATTTCAAGAAACACATTCATTCCCCTTTCTAACTATTTATTTTAATAATGTATCTTTGCCGTTTTTAAACGTCATATTATACATATTTGTATGCCATAACTTACTTCGCATTGTGGTTAATTGCAACTAACTGATATATCTGATAAATCCCGCCAAAAAAGGCGGGATCTAACGATATAAATATTACTAATTTAGCCGTTTGTCGTGCTTTGCAAAGCAAAGCTTACAAGCTTGTCGAGAGCGTCATCAGATATTTGAGAAACAATAGCCACCGAGTCATTCTCGGCATTTTTTCTCTCAACGCCCACACGGTTTTCAAGAAAATCCTGAAGTATCACACTTGGAGTATAAAGCTCATTGGCTGCCTTTATGCCCTCAGATGTCAGTGTGATCTCACGGTAAGGCTCTTTGATTATATAGCCCTCGTCTATAAGCTTCTGAGTCATCTTGACGGTGCTTGCCTTTGTCACGCCCAGAACAGAAGCTACCTCTGTGGACTTGACAGGTCTGCCGTTCTGACCCAGTCTGTATATGGCAAATAAATACCTTTTCTGTGATTTAGTCAGCATTCAGATGACCTCCCCGAAGTTTATTACTGTTTTATCATGATCTGTGACAGCGAGAAGAATTTGGACAACAGCCGCAGCTGCCACCGCAAGAGCTTTTGCCCTGCTTCTTATCCTTTACGAGCTTGTAAATTATAGCTGCCACGATAGCAGCAAGAATCACTGCAACCAGAATCGTACCGCCTACTGTGTCCATAATTATCCTCCCAACTGTTTATGCAAGATCAGTGATGATATTTGCTTTTTATTATGTGTTTGCGCCTACCTTAACGTCCTTTTCAAGCTTTGTGCTTTCCTTATAAGGTCTAACGAGCATATAGATGATAAGAGCGATAAGAGCTATTGCAAAGATAAGACCGATAACATTCACCTTACCAGTGAAGAGGTTGCCAAGCTGATTTACGATAAGTGCGATAACATAAGCAAAACCACACTCGTAGCCAATAGCGAACCAGAACCACTTTCTGCTGTTCATCTCACGCTTGATAGCTCCCATTGCTGCGAAGCAAGGTGCGCAGAGGAGGTTGAAGATAAGGAATGACATACCTGTGATGCCAGTGAATGCAGCACCGATAGCAGAGTAAACTGAACCATCTCCGCCGCCGTAAAGGATACCCATTGTACCAACGATGTTCTCCTTAGCAACAAGACCTGTAACAGCTGCAACAGTTGCCTGCCAGTTGCCCCAGCCAAGAGGTGCGAAGATCCAGCAGATAGCCTTACCAATGTGAGCCAGAATACTGTATTCCATCTGGTCTTCTGTGAGCATACCGAACGAACCGTCTACCCAGCCGAAGTATGAAGTGAACCATACGAAGATAGTTGACAGTGTGATGATAGTACCAGCCTTCTTGATGAATGACCAGCCACGCTCCCACATTGATCTGAGTACGTTGCCTACTGTAGGGATATGGTAAGCAGGAAGTTCCATTACGAATGGTGCAGGATCTCCTGCGAACATCTTTGTCTTTTTCAGCATGATACCTGAAATGATGATAGCTGCGATACCGATGAAGTATGCGCCTGTTGCTACCCAAGCAGAGCCGCCGAAGATAGCGCCTGCGATCATTGCAATAAATGGCGTCTTAGCACCGCAAGGAATAAATGTTGTTGTCATGACAGTCATACGTCTGTCACGCTCGTTCTCGATAGTTCTTGAAGCCATGATACCTGGGATACCGCAACCTGTACCGATAAGGATCGGAATAAATGACTTTCCTGAAAGGCCGAACTTTCTGAAGATCCTGTCCATTACGAATGCGATACGAGCCATGTAACCGCAAGCCTCAAGTATAGCAAGGAGAATGAAGAGTACAAGCATCTGTGGTACAAATCCGAGAACCGCACCAACACCGGCAACGATACCGTCAAGGATAAGACCCTTGAGCCAATCTGCACAGTTTACTGCGTCAAGACCGCTTTCGATAAGTACAGGGATACCAGGTACCCATACACCGTAATCAGCAGGATCTGGATCAGCAAAGTTATACTTCTCAGCGGCTGCAACTGCAGCTTTCAGATCAGCATACTTAGCTGTTTCTGTTGTTTCTTCAAGTGTTTCCTCGTCCTCTACTGTGTAATCAGCAGTTGCGGACTTATCTACTGTAGCAAGCAGGTTGTCTGCTGTTGCCTTTGCGGCGGCAACATCGAAGTCATCAGCTTCGTTGTCGATAGCCTCGCCTCCCTGCTGCTCGATAAATGCATTGATTATGTCAAGCGAGCTGCCATATTCGTCAGCAGCGTCCTCAGCGTCAGATGAACCGATGCCGAACAGATGCCAACCGTCACCAAAGAGTCCGTCGTTTGCCCAGTCAGTTGCGGCTGAACCTACTGTTACCATTGAGATATAGTAAACAAGGAACATGACCACTGCAAAGATAGGAAGACCGAGCCAACGGTTCGTTACGATCTTATCAATCTTATCTGATGTTGTAAGACCACCCTGATTTTTCTTTTTATAGCAATCCTTGATTATTGAAGCTATGTAAATGTATCTCTCGTTTGTGATGATACTCTCCGAATCGTCGTCCATTTCTTTTTCAGCAGCGCAGATATCCTTTTCGATATGGGTCTTTACCTGCTCAGACATACCGAGCTGTTCGATGACCTTCTCATCTCTCTCGAATATCTTTATAGCGTACCATCTCTGCTGTTCTTCAGCAACATCATTGAGGAATGCTTCCTCAATATGAGCGATAGCGTGCTCAACAACGCCGTTGAATGAATGCTGAGGTACCATTGGAACTTTTGACTCAGCAGCCTTTACTGCAAGCTCAGCAGCTTCCTTGATACCGGTGCCTTTAAGTGCGGATATCTCGCAGACCTGACAGCCAAGCTCCTTAGCAAGCTGATCTGTATTTATCTTATCGCCATTCTTTTTAACAACGTCCATCATGTTGATAGCAACAACAACAGGGATACCAAGCTCAACAAGCTGTGTTGTAAGATAAAGGTTTCTTTCGAGGTTTGTACCGTCGATGATATTGAGGATAGCGTCCGGACGCTCGCTTATAAGATAGTTTCTTGCAACTACTTCCTCAAGTGTATAAGGTGAAAGAGAATAGATACCAGGAAGGTCCATGATAACTACGTCCTTATGACCCTTGAGCTTACCCTCTTTCTTTTCAACTGTCACGCCCGGCCAGTTACCTACGAACTGGTTTGAACCTGTAAGAGCGTTGAAAAGAGTTGTTTTACCGCAGTTAGGGTTACCTGCGAGAGCAATTTTGATCTCCATGCAATTTGATCCTTTCAGAATTTTGGCACTCTGATATATCCTCATCTTCTAAGTACACATCAGCTCTGCCGATGAAATTTTTTGCTGTTTGCCTGAACTATGTATCAGACCGTTTCGATCATCTCAGCGTCAGCCTTTCTGAGCGAAAGCTCATAGCCTCTGACCGTTACTTCAATAGGGTCACCCAAAGGCGCAACCTTTCTTACATGGACTTCAACACCCTTTGTGATGCCCATATCCATGATCCTTCTCTTTACAGCACCAGTGCCGTTGAGCTTCTTCACGGTAACTGTTGAACCGATCTTAGCTTCTTTCAATGTTGCCATAACCTGATCCTCCTAACTATACAAAATATCTTCAAACATATTTATCATGGCTTGACCGCCAAATGTTTCCTATACCATTATCTTCGCAGCCATTTCCTTTGAAACAGCTACTCTTGATTCTTTGACCTTAACGATAACGTTTCCTCCGATAGTGCTTACTACCGTTACCGTTCCACCTGCGACAAAACCCAGATTTTCAAGAAACTTTCTTGTTTCAGGTTTTCCGCCTACTTTCTTTATCATGTTTTCTTCCCCTACGTTTGCAAATGTCAGCGGCATCATTCAGACCCTCCTGTTCTTTTGTCAGTATCAAAAGTTAGATTAGTCTAACTTTCAGGCTTATTTAAAGGGTTAGCATTTTCTAACCCGTAATATAGTTTAGCACGGCTAACCGAATTTGTCAAGACTAAATGTGCCGTTTTTTTAATTTTGTAAGCTTGCACAAAATCATAAGTTAGTTTAGTATAACTTTAGTTAGTTTTTAATAACTCAATTACTGCACAAACGCAGACAGAAAAGCAAAACTGCCTTTTTCCGCCTGCGTTTGCAGTTTACATTATTACATTAGAGATATATGCTTACTTAGCAAGAGCCTCGCCCAAAGCCTTGCAATTTGCGAGAGCGTCGTCGTCAGGAGTTTCGTTTACTATAAGTCCCTCGCCATTTACAAGTGTTGCACCGTCGCCCGTAACTCTGTCCTGCCACTGACGCATCCACTCGCCGTCACCCCAGCCGTACGAGCCGAAGAGTGCTATCTTCTTGCCTGAGAGCTTGCCCTCGATACCTGCGAAAAATGGCTCGAACTCGCTGTCCTCAAGCTCCTCTGCACCCATTGCAGGGCATCCAAGAGCTATTGCGTCATAATCCTCAACATTGCCGCTAAACTCAGAAACTGCGAAGCACTCTGCGCCTGCACCCTCTGCAACTGCCTTTGCCATAGCCTCTGTGTTGCCTGTACCGCTCCAATAAATTACTGCTGTTTTCATTATGATTACCTCCTAAGAAATTTTCAGGGCTTGGTAAATGCTTTCGCCCTGAGCAAGTTTATTACACAGATAATTTCTGCACTTGTCATAATTGCTGAAAATACGTCTTGCTCTGTTTTCGTCAGAGTAGACTTTCCAATATCCGCAAAGAAGATAGTTTCTTCCCTTGTTCTGAATGAACCCTGTCACATCATCTACAGGATAGCCTAGAAACAGACCTATCTCATGAGGAAAATCCTCACTTGCGGATATTCTTCCAGACAGCCTTTCAAGCTGCTGTTCAAGGGTCATACGGCTGTCATAGCCAAAGCTTTCAAGAAGCTTTCTTACTCTGTTGTCTGCAAGTCTGTCAGATAAAAGCTTTTCGTTATAGAGAAAAAGCAGCTTTCTGCTTTTGCACTCGCAAAGCACTGTTAGCTTCATGCCCTTTGTATATGCCCTGCTGTTAAAAAGCTCGACATTCTCTTCAAGCCCGTCCTTGTTCTTTTCCATTGACATAAGACAGGCAGGCTTTATTCCAAGCATTGCAGGGGCAAGATGATAAGCCATGCTTTTTTCAAAATTTCTCAGCTCAGACTGTGACATAGTCCCTCCTTTGGTTAGAAATTCCTAACCTATACATATAAATCTATGCGTTTACAACGCCTTTAGTACAATATTTTTCAAGCACGTTCTTCAAAGCCGAACAGCTTGATGAATGGCATATAGCCACGGGAAAATCAAGTTTGCTTGCTCTTTGGTTAAGACCATTGAGCATTTTATGTGACACTGTATCAGTAAACACCACTGCCAGATCAGGACTGCCTATCTTCTTATCAAAACCTGTAGGATATTTGATGAACACCTTAGCCTTGCAATCATATGATTTGCAGATATCCTTATAGCGTGTTGCCATACGGTCATTTCCGCCTACTATTATAACGCTCATACTTTTCTGAACTCCTCCTTTTCATTAATTTGGGTTAGTATTTACTAACCATATTCATATTAGCACAAACTAACCCCGTTTGTCAAGGGAAACTTATGTCAGAAGTATAAACTTTTCATATGATAAAATATTCACGGCAAAAGCGAAGATACTATATATAATATGCGTTACATATCACAGATTATGTTTGGTATTGTTTTGCAAAAAACGGCGAAGTGTCAAAAGACACAACGCCGTAAAAAAACAAATATTATTTGCCTAAAAGCTCTGCGAATTGTTTCATAAATGCCTCGCATACAGTGACAAAGCCGCTGCCATTATAAGTGATATTACCTTTTTCATCTATGTTTTTCCTTTATTAAAGACTATTAGTCCATAGCAGCCTTTATTGCAGCCATAAGCTCATCATATGTTTCATAAGCAGGAAGCTCAGGATATTCAGCCTTTATGCTGTCTGTACTTCTGAAAAGGAAGCCTGCCTTGCTTGCCTGAATCATGCCAAGGTCATTGTGGCTGTCGCCGCTTGCTATAGTTTCAAAGCCGATAGACTGGAGAGCCTTTACAGTTGTAAGCTTTGACTTTTCACATCTCATCTTGAAGCCTGTGATCTCGCCGTTGTCAGCAACTTCAAGAGTGTTGCAGAAGATAGTAGGATAACCAAGCTTCTTCATAAGAGGACCTGCAAACTGTGAGAAAGTATCGCTGATGATTATTACCTGTGTGAAGCTTCTCAGCTCGTCAAGGAACTCCTTTGCGCCTGGCATTGGGTCGATAGTTGCGATAGTATCCTGAATTTCCTTAAGACCAAGACCATGCTCCTTAAGAATGTTGATACGGTATTTCATAAGCTTGTCATAGTCAGGCTCATCTCTTGTTGTTCTTTTAAGCTCAGGGATACCTGTAGCCTCAGCAAAAGCTATCCATATCTCAGGAACGAGAACTCCCTCAAGGTCAAGACAAGTGATATACATACTCATAATTATTTCCTCCTTAGAAATATACAATAAAATTCGTAATTTGATTATACCATACTTTTTATAATAATACAAGAGTTTTGCTTTAAATCATTAATGCAAAAGTAATACAAAAAAATCGTTGCCCATTGTAAAATTTCGCTGTTACCCCTTTCTGATACTTGACAATTTGTGTTATATATGTTATAACTAATACACATACTAATTTATAAATCATTATTAATAAATAATGAAAAGAGGTGATACATATTTCTACAAGAAAAGACGGTATCGAAACGAAAAAAAAGATACTCACTGTATGCGTCCAACTGTTTCTGGAACAGGGGTATAAACAGACAACTATCTCACAGATAGTGAAAAAAGCTGGCGTTGCAAGAGGAAGCTTTCAGAACTTATTCTCCACAAAAGACGCTATTCTGATGGAACTTGTGGGCACGATGTTCAGCGGACAATTTGGAGTGGCAAAGAACATTGTTGGTGATAATATGTCGCCGATATACACATATGCGGTGGAAACTGCCATACAGATAACCCTCACTGAGCTGAATGAAAATCTCCGAGAGATCTACATTGAAGCTTATACTATGCCTGAAACGGCTGAGTATATCTATGTCCACACTACGGCGGAACTGAAACAGATATTCGGCTCGAATTTTCCGGGCTATACCGAAAGCGATTTCTATGAAATGGAAATCGGAACATCAGGAATAATGCGCAACTATATGGCAAGAAAATGCGATATCCATTTTCCTCTTGACCACAAGCTTAGACGTTTTCTGACGGCGGCAATGCGAGTGTATAAAGTACCGGAAGAAGAACAGGCAAAAGTGCTTGCATTTATCAGGTCGCTTGATATTAGAGCTATCGCCACAGAGGTCATGTATAAGCTGTTTGCAATGTTGGAAATGACATTCGATTTTAAACTTCCAAAAGATGATGAAGAGGGGGAAACAATATGAAAAAACGGTTATTGAGCATCATACTTACTCTATGTATGGTAATGTCCATTACGCCTTTGAACGCATTTGCGGTCACAGAATATGGCATATGGATAGGCGACGAACAGGTAACGTCTGATAAAACATGGAGCAAACAGGGCTGGAAATACGATATACAAAGCAAGACTCTGACGCTTCTTGGCTACAACATGGCGACTATAGGCAAACGTATAAACGGCAACAGCGAAAGGCCCAGCCGATTTGGTCTTATATACGTTGAAGGCGAACAAGATCTGAACATAAAGCTTGTCGGCAGCATTGATCTTGGTGACAGCCCATTTTCAAGCCAAGCCGCAACCAAATACAATGAGAGCTACAGCGGAATTTATGCTCCTGACAGTAATATCACTATCATTGGCAGCGGAACGTTTTCAGCAGTAACACATGACGCAGCAATATACTGCTCAAATCTTACTATCGGCGACGGAACTGAACAAAATGCTACTAATGTATCGTGCGAAAGCTTCGGCGCTTGCATTATCGTAAAGTATAATATGATAGTTAATGACTACAGTACTGTTTGGGCTTGCGCAAACGGACCAACTGTGGGCATGAACGGCATTTATGTTGAGGGGTCGCTTTATGTAAACGGCACTAATACCACCGTAGAGGGTCGTGCTACATACAGACCTGTTAAGGGAGAGTGCACCAATTACACACACTACAGACCAAAAAATCTCACTTCAGGCGGATATTTCAACAATGCAGGTTCAACTATTGCAGGAATAATGGTATATGGAATTTTGACAGTTGACGGCAGTAAGGTCGAAGGTAACGTCTTTAAAGAGATATACAAACCACAAGAGTATGATTCAGAATACACCTCAGGCCTTGAAGCAGGCGGTATCGTAATAAAGAACAACGCCACAGTAGAAGGCAGAAACATTAATCCGTCCACGCCGGGATTCATGGAATATGGCGTACAAGTTCACCATTACGCCATAAAATTTTTAGGAAAAGGACGTGTCCGTGCCGGAACAGAGTATGTGGATTATGAAAGCGTCAATCGTGGTTTCCGTAAATCAGGCGGCAACGAAATAACAGTTTCGGGACGGCTGAAACTCTATGAAAGCGATACTTGTCCCGCTGACTTCAAGAAGTTTGCGCAGTATGGCTTCGGAGGGTATACAGAATATTATACAGAAAACATGGATGACATCTATATAAAAGATGATAATGGCCGTGGTAAAATGTCATATTTCAAGGATATGCATGATTATGAAACATTTTATTTAGCAAGCGGAATAGATCTAAAAGATATATATGAAATGGATCTGGACACCAACGTTCCATTTGATGTAAACATACTTTCAGGCGATATCAAAATGAACATAGATATCAAAAGCGGTTTTGAGCTTCCGAAGATTGTTGTCTATGACGGCGCAACTTTAAAATTAAAGACCTCCCCTGATAAAACATATAATTTCACTTATCCTATCGAGCTGAAAGGCGGCACGATAGAATTTACAAACAGTGCGATCGTGCGAGGACTTAACATTGTAGGAGAGGGCAAGGTCATCATTGATAGCGGAAACTACTCTGGAACGCTTGGTGACAACGTAATCTTGCAGATATCAGGCGGAAGCGCTGACTTCAATGACAACGGCAAGGCTGTGGACGCAAAAGGAAACTCGGTACACAAGTACACCTATGTTGCAAGGGGTGCAGATGGCAATGAGTTTATAGGCAGTGCTAACACACGTCAGCCGCCATATGACGATTTTTATGGCTATAACCGCTCAGAAATATTCCATGACGGAAACAAGCTTCATCTCTGGCTCAAGTCACAGGATTCCATTTATGGCGTGAATGCTTTTAAAATAAAAGCTGACGGCACTCTTGAAGATGAGAACACCTATTTTAATCTGCGTTATGGAACGAATATCTTAGAGCATAGGATACCTTTTGATCCTATAACATTAAAATACTTTGTTGTGAAAAAGAACGACGTCGTTACGCTGAAAACAATGGAAAACGAGCCGTCCTCACTGCAAGACAGTGATATCCGAGTAGAATGGTACAGTGTTGAAAACGACAAGCGCACAAAAATAAATGCCCATGACACAAGCATGTATGTGGGGCGTATGGGCAACAGTGACAATGGTACGCATTATCAGGCAGATGTATATTATTTAGGCTGGGATTCCAAGCTCAATCATTCATATACCTATGACGCATATATCTTCATTGACGAGCCGGTATTTACTGCTCCTGACAAATTCCACTTGGATAAAAAGGCAAAATTCGAGGTCACAAACAATACACCAAATGGCGCAGTAAGGCTCAAATATCTATGGGAAGTGAGCAAGGACGGCGGAAAGACTTTCACCGCCATTGACGGAGAAACTTCTTCTGTTTACGAGCCTACTATAGAAAGCCAAATGAACGGCTGGCAGATAAGATGCAAAACATGGGTATCAACAGGCGACGGACAAAAAACTGAGCCGACCGTTTTCGGCCCTGTTACGATAAACTTCTCCGAAAAAGCACCGGTCATAGTAAAACACCCGCAAAGCGGTGCAACAAACGCTCCTAGCCAGCCTAAACCTGTTAAGCCCGGAGAAATAACTATCGTAATTGAACGTTACTATTTCTTCAATGTAGAAGCAACAGGCAGTGAACCGCTCCAATATCAGTGGCAGGAAAGCAGCGATAACGGAGAAACTTTTGTGGATATCCCATATACCAACGACAATTCACATTCATTAAAAGTGCGAAAAGAAAACAACGGAAAGCTTGTGCGCTGTGTTGTATCAAATGAATACGGCTCTGTAGTTTCAAATGCGGCAAAGCTTACAATATATTATTCTCCTGAGTTTACAGCCTCACCCGGCAATGAGACCATAAACAGCGGAGAAAAGGCTACGTTCACACTTCCTATCGCTCAGGGAAATCCTTACGGAGCTGAGGTGATATGGCAGGTGAGCAAGGACGATGGAAAGACTTTTGCAGACGTTACCGAAGCTGACGGAACGTTCTCTCTTGATTCAAAAGTCGTGGACGGCAAGGAAGAATGGTCGACTACATTCACCACCTGTGCAACGAACATAAGCTTTAACGGATATATGTACAGATGTACGGTCAAGAACGCTGAAAATACGGACTATGTGGGTACTTGGGTATCAGAAAAAGCAACGCTTACAGTAATAAGAAACTGCGCAGTAGACGGACATATATTTGACGAGGGAACGATAATCTCCGAGCCGACTTGCATCGATAAGGGTGTGAAGAGGTTTAATTGCTCAGAATGTTCACAGTACAAAGATGAGCCTATAAACCCATTGGGACATGATTGGAAAGAAGCGACCTGCACAGCTCCAAAGACCTGCAAACGCTGTCAGGCTACTGAGGGCGAGCCTATCGAACACAACTTTGGCGATTATATATCCGACGAAAACGGACATTGGAAGCAGTGCAGTGAGTGCGGAACTGACAGCCAAAAGGAATTTCACGCCTACAAGTGGAATACGGAAGACGGCGAATATTGGCAGGAATGTACAATTTGCGGATATGAAACGAAAAAATCAACTATTTTGAAGATATCCATAAACGGAACTGACGAGACCTGTCCTTTAGGTGATTATGAATTTACATTTGCTCTGCCTGAGGGCTGTACTGACGTGACAGCAGGCTTCAGATTTGCAGGCGACGGTACGGAATTGGCGTTTACCGAAAAAGACGATCTTTACACCGCAAAGGTAAGTGCGTCAGATCTTGAGAGCGGAACAATGACGGTTTACGCTTCGGCAAAACTCAAAGACGGTTTTGTCATCACAGGTGAAAAAGAAGTAACCGTGCTGGAAAACCATGTGGGCGGCACTGCGACTTGTACTGAAAAAGCAAAGTGCAAATTCTGTGATAAAGAATACGGCGACCTTGACCCGACAAATCACACAGGCAAACCTGTTTGGGATTTTGACAGCAAAGAACACGAGAAAAAATATGATTGCTGCGGCGAGGTGACTATCGAGAGAGAACCCCACGAATGGAACGCAGGCGAATGTACAGAGTGTGGATACAAGTGTACACATTCTGGCGGCAAGGCGACCTGCACAAAGAAAGCCACCTGCGATATCTGCGGCAGTGAATACGGCGATATCGACCCGAACAATAATGGAAAGCTCACACATATAGATAAAGTTGACGCAACACGTGACAAAGAGGGAAATATCGAGTATTGGTACTGCGAAGAATGCGGCAAGTATTTCGGTGACAAGGACGGCACAAAGGAGATACAAAAGGCAGACACTATTACAGATAAGCTGAAAGACACTCCAAGTGATGACAAAAAAGATAACTCAAAGCCAGATAAGACGAAAGGCGATACTAACGAGAGCAAGACAGACAGCTCTACGGCTGATAAGCCTAAGAGCGAGCAGAAAAATCCACAGACCGGAAGCGGCAGTGGTATGAGCCTTTGGCTTGCAATGCTGTTGATAAGCGGCGGCGCGGCAATGGGAATAAAGAAAAAGCACAAGAAATAACTGATCTCTTAACTGCACACAGCGGTTGTCTCAAACGGCAGCCGCTGTTTTTTTGATCAACATGACAAAAAAATTTGTTACCCAAAGTTAAATTACCCCTTGACCTGTGGCGAAAATAGTAGTAAAATAGAAATGTAAATACAATAATTGAAAGGAATGTTCATCATGCCAAAGTTTATCGTTGAAACATCTGCACGTCACGTTCACGTTACTCAGGAAACTCTTGAAACGCTGTTCGGAAAGGGTGCAACACTTACAAAGAAGAAAGATCTTTCACAGCCTGGTCAGTTTGCTTGCGAGGAGAGAGTTACAGTTGTAGGTCCTAAGAAAGAGCTTGCAAATGTTTCTATCCTCGGTCCTGTAAGAAAAGCAGACCAGATCGAGCTTTCAGCTACAGACGCACGTTCTATCGGTGTTGCCGCTCCTATCAGAGAGTCAGGCGACACAGCAGGTTCAGGCGCTTGCAAGCTTGTTGGCCCATGTGGAGAAGTTGAGTGTTCTGAGGGCGTTATCGTTGCTAAAAGACATATCCATATGACACCTGCTGACGCTGAAACATTCGGCGTAAAGGATAAGGATATCGTTGCAGTAAAGATAGAGTCTGCAGAAAGAACAGCTATCCTCTGCGACACTGTTATCAGAGTAAGCGACAAGTTCGCTCTTGCTATGCACATTGATACAGACGAGTCAAACGCTGTAGGCGCAGGCAGAGAGCAGTACGGCGAGATAGTTAAACTCTAATATCGCAGTACATACAACTGTTGATTTGTAGGGGCGAACAGCGTTCGCCCACCTTTTAAAAACTTTCAACCAAAAGACCGCTCATCAAAAAGCGGTCTTTTTTCATACAAAAAATACATCGCCGCAGGCGATACCATAATTCCTCATTCCTCACTCCTAACTCCTCACTAATAACAACGTTTCGATTGACACAAAACTCCACCTGTGATATAATTTTCTTGTAAAACACATAACGCAAATATGGAGATCATAAAATGAATAACGATACAATAAAACTTATACGAAAAACCTCAAACGTAAATTCACTTATGGTGATAATTTTCTATATGCTTGATATCGCACTTATAAGACTTGGCGACTTGGCGGTGTACCATATCGCAGGAAAGTCCGCCTACTATGAGGATATCGCTCAGCTTGTAAGCTACTGCATACAGTATCTAGTAGTTGTGCCAATAGTTCTTGTGGTATTCAGACTTGTGAGTGGCAAAAAAGAGGGACTTAAAATAACAGCCTGTTTCAGAAAGTCTTCAATGCCTGCAAAATGGGTGGCGAAGTGGATAGTCATATCATTCGGGCTTATCTACGCCGCAAATTATATCAACACATTTATTTTCTCATATGTGCAGAAAACTTCGGGAACGAGCCTTAAAGGTGTTGACTTCACTTCAAGCGGCACTGCCCTGGGCGGCATAACGAGTGTGCTGGCAATGTCAGTGCTTGCACCGTTTTTTGAGGAGCTTATGTTCAGAGGTACGCTTTTCAGGAATGCCGAAAAGTGTGGTCAGCTCACAGGCATTATAATGGTGGGGCTGACATTCGGACTTTGGCACGGAAGCTATCAGCAGATACTCTATGCGGCTGTTATGGGAATGTGTGCCTGCTTTATGGTTGCAAAAACAGGATCTATCTTCCCATCTTTGATACTTCACTTCACCATGAACACTATCGGAGCAATTCAGAGCGTCGCACTTGGTTCCATAGACTTTGACAAGTTTGCCGCAGACCTTGAAAAAGGTCAGATCACAGGCACAGCACCAATGATAATAATTGCTGTCGCACTGCTTTCATTCGGACTTATGATAGCTGGTCTTGTGCTTTTCGTAAAAGAGCTTAGGTATCACCGTGACAGCTTCAGGCTCATAAACTTCTGTCCTGACGTTTCACAAGGCAAAAAGATAGTCATCTCTCTCACCGCACCTGTTACCATACTCGCCTTTGCCGGGCTTATCTTCATCACAGTCCGCACAGCTTTAGGACTTGGGCTATTCTAAAATACGCATAAAAATAACGCAGACTTTTTACAGCCTGCGTTATTTTTATCAGGAGTTATTTATTATGATTTAAGGCTTGCGATCTTCTGGTTGAGTTCCTTTATCTCGGAATCCACAGTTGCAGAATACTTCTCACGAACCTGCGTCCATGTGGACTGTACACCCTCTTCATCAACGTTTGAAGCATCACTGTAGAGTGCGTCAACAAGGCACTGGTTTCCGTCAAACTGCTTTCTATCGCCGAGAGCGGAAGATATACCGTAAGCATAGTCAAAGAGCATAAGGTAATCGTCAGAAACAACGTCCATTTTCACATCATACATCTCGTCTGTCCAATTAGGGTTGTTCTCCATGAACTTGTCCTTGTTTGTCTGCTCATACTTAGGATCTGTCTTTGAAGCTCTTACGCACTCGAACCAGCACTTAACAGCTTCGCTTCTTGTTGAACCTTTTACCCACATGAAAGCTGTCATATCAGACGTTGTTATCTTCTGCTGATTATCGTCATACTGAGGGATAGGAACAACGCCCCAGTTCTCGCCCTCCTTTGGAGTCTGGTTGCCTGTGTAAGCCCAATCGCCCATTGCATAGAACAAGCAGTTCTGATTGAAGCAATCTCTTGCAGAGCCTACCCAGCCGTTAAGGATAAGTCCGTCCTTCATCATATTATAAAGGAAATTCTGAGCCTTTTCGATATCAGGGTCGTTAAGATTGCTTGAAAACTCGTTTGTTGCAGGATCATAGTTTACAAGACGCTTGCCTGTCTGCTGAACAACGTGCGCTCTGAAGAAGCCGTTTACGCCGTAACGCTCAGTATCAGCCGGTGCGTTGCCAACATATGAGGACATGATATCCTCCCAATTCTTCCAAGTCCACTCATTGTTTACATAAAGCTCATATGGATCGTCAAGGCCCTCTGCGTCAATGATATCCTTATCATAGCAGAGCATAGCAGAAGCAGAATAGCCAAGAGGCGCAACATAATGCTTTCCATTGAGCATGAACTGATCTGCTGTATCCTTTGTTGCAGACCACAAAGGCTGGCTGAAATCAACTATGCTGTCGATAGGCTGATACATATCCTTTACTACCTGTGAAGGGAATGCAAGCCACTCATACTTGAATATATCAGGAATATCCTTGTTAGCTGTGATAGCAGCAGCAAGATTATCAAACCTGTCCTCATTTGAAGTCTGCTGGAATCTTATCTTTCCGCCCTTGCTCTCAAAAAGCTGAAGCTCTGTGCTCTTCTCAGGACTGCCCTTAGTAGGGTTAAGGTCGCCCTCACCGAGATAAAGTATCTCTTTTTCAGCACCCTCAGGGATAGCATCGATAGATTCCGTGTCAGCTACCGCAACGTTCTCTGTTGCAGAAAAATCGTCCTCCGCCTTGCTTGAAGAGTTTGATGAGCTTCCGCAACCCGCTACTCCTGTTGCCATTGACAAAGCCATTACAGCCGCTATGTACTTTTTGTAATTCATAAAATATTCCTCCGTAATTAAATATTTTAGCATCAAAGCTGTCCGTATGTAGTTGATGAGTTCATATATTAAATCTTGCTATAATTATACAACACATATAAAGCTATTGTCAATCACCATTATAGCACAATTATCAGCAATTTAATTGTACACTTTGCACAATTAAATCCATATGTATTGTTAAAACGCGGTATTACAATCAATATAGTTTAAAATATACGCATAAAGTTCAAATATTCAATATGCCCGTTTTGAATGAATATAAAACAGATACAAGAGCTTTTTGTAGAAAACATTAACCAAAACAGCAAAATATGTACAGCATTTATGCAGTTCGTAAAACTTTTTTCATGTAATCGTTTGATGTTTTCAGTGGTACTTGTAATTAGCGAATTATTATAGTATACTTGTTTAAGAAGATTTTTTACCGAAAGGAAATTGCTTGATATGACAGATTTTGAAAGAAACAAAGCAAGGGTGACAGCCGAATACGAGGCTCTCATCAACAGAAAAAACATTGTGTCCGACAGCTACAACGGAATTTATGACAGATACGTTTACCCTGTTCTGACAGCCGCACACGCACCTATTATCTGGAAATATGACATGAACCCTGAGACAAATCCATACTTCATGGAGAGATTGGGCATAAACGCAGTTCTGAACTCAGGCGCTATTTATCTCAACGGCAAGTATTACCTTGTTGCAAGAGTTGAGGGCAATGACAGAAAGTCATTTTTTGCAGTAGCAGAGAGCGACAGTCCTGTTGACGGCTTCCGTTTCTGGGACTTCCCTGTTCAGCTTCCTGACACTGAACCGGAGGAAACAAACGTATACGATATGAGACTTACTCAGCATGAGGACGGCTGGATATACGGTGTATTCTGCTCAGAGAGCAAGGACAAGACTTCAAACGATCTTTCTGCCGCTACAGCTCAGGCTGGAATCGTAAGGACAAAGGATCTTAAGACATGGGAAAGACTTCCTAATCTCAAGTCAAAGTCGCCACAGCAGAGAAACGTTGTGCTTCACCCTGAGTTCGTTGACGGAAAGTACGCATTCTACACACGTCCACAGGACGATTTTATCGAAACTGGCTCAGGCGGAGGAGTATGCTTCGGTCTTTGCGAAGACATCACAAACCCTGTTATCTGCACAGATGAAGTTGTTATCTCACCAAGGCAGTATCACACAATCACAGAGGTAAAGAACGGTGCAGGCGCAGTGCCTATCAAGACACCAAAGGGTTGGATACACATTGCACATGGCGTAAGAAACACAGCCGCAGGTCTTAGATACGTAATTTATGTATTTGCAACTGACCTTAAAGACCCTTCTAAGCTAATCGCTTCGCCATCAGGACTTTTCATTGCACCACACGGCAGTGAAAGAGTGGGTGACGTATCAAACGTTGCGTTCACAAACGGCGCGATCGTTCGTGAAAACGGTGACGTGTATATTTACTACGCTTCATCAGACACAAGACTTCACGTTGCGGCAACAACGATCGACAAGCTTATGGATTACACATTCAACACTCCGTCAGACCCACTGCGTTCTGTTGACTGCGTAAAGCAGAGATGCGAGCTTATCAGAAAAAATCTCGAATATCTTAACAAGTAATATATCAAACACAAACAGACGGCTTCTGCTGTCTGTTTTTTTTGTACACTAAATCTTTCTTCAAGTCTGCCATATCCGTGCATAAATATTGCACTACCCATGTAGGGGACGTCGTCCTCTACAATTATGCTATGGTTTGTCTGCCGCAAAACTGCTGAGTCCCTTTACCGCAACTTTTTTTATATACCCTCTTGCAATCGTCCACAATCTATGGTATAATTAATTAATAAAAGCACAATATATGCAATATCACGCACAAAATTTTCTCTTAACTAAGGAGTGTTTATAATGAGATGTCCTTTTTGCAACTATGAAGATACAAGAGTAATAGATTCACGTCCAAGCGAGGGAAAAAAGCGTCGCCGCCGTGAGTGTCCGAAATGCGGAAAGCGTTTCACCACTTATGAGGTGGTGGAAAAGCCACAGCTTATGGTATACAAGCGTGACGGCTCGTTTGAGCCTTTTGACAGACAGAAGCTTATAAAAGGCATTCAGAACGCTATCAAAAAGCGTCCTGTTAGTGTTGATGATATGAAAAACCTTGTTGACGATATAGAGAACACCTTTGCAAACAAAATGCAGACTGAAACCACCACCAGCGAAATAGGCGATATGGTGCTTATGGGTCTGAAAAAGCTTGACCACGTTGCATATGTGCGTTTTGCTTCCGTTTACAAGGACTTCTCTGACGTTGATTCGTTCATTCAGATAATCACTGAGCTTTCTGACAAGAAGAAATAAATAAGAGCGTTCCGAAAATTTTCGGGACGCTTTTTTTGCACCAAAAAAGCGGACAGCCAAAGCCGTCCGCCATATTTTTCATATTGTATTAAAGCTGTGTATCAACAAAAATTGTATAGATAGCCTTCATTGCAGATTCAAAATCAGCCTCGTTTACACCGATGATGATATTAAGCTCGCTAGAGCCCTGATCTATCATCTTTACGTTTACATGAGCGTGTGCAAGGGCTGAGAATATTCTGCCTGCTGTACCTCTGTTTGACTTCATTGCACGTCCCACAACTGCAATAAGCGCAAGGTCTGTTTCAATATCAATTGTATCAGGGTGACAGTTTCTGTGCAGACCTGACATTATCTCCTGCTCCTTAGGAGCAAACTCTGCCTGATGAACAACGACAGACATTGTGTCGATGCCTGATGGCATATGTTCAAAGCAGATACCATTCTTCTCGAATACTTCAAGCACTCTTCTGCCGAAACCAAGCTCTGCGTTCATCATATCCTTTTCGATATTAACTACAGTAAAGCCCTTCTTTCCTGCTATACCTGTGATCGTGAATGCAGGCTTCTGAGATGTGGACTCAACGATCATTGTACCCATATCCTCAGGCTTGTTTGTGTTCTTGATGTTTATTGGGATACCTGCTTTTCTTACAGGGAAAATAGCGTCCTCATGAAGTACACCTGCACCCATGTAAGAAAGCTCTCTCAATTCCTTATATGTTATGGTAGTGATAGGCTGTGGGTTGTCGATAATTCTAGGGTCGCATACCAGGAAGCCTGATACGTCTGTCCAGTTCTCATAAAGATCAGCGTTTACTGCTGCGGCAACGATAGAGCCTGTTACGTCAGAACCGCCTCTTGAAAATGTCTTGATAGTATCGTTTGGCATTGAGCCGTAGAAACCAGGTATTACCGCATTGTCAAGTGTAGCTAATCTCTGAGGAAGCACCTCGTTCGTTCTTGCAGAATCGAACTGACCCTGATCGTTAAAATAGATAACATCGGCAGCGTCAACAAAGTTATATCCAAGATATTTAGCAAGAACGATACCATTAAGATACTCGCCACGGGAAGCCGCATAGTCACGTCCTGCCTTGCCGATAAAGCAAGCCTTGATAGTTTCAAACTCCTTTTCAAGAGAAAGGTCAAGACCCAGATCATTGATTATGCCGTAATATCTTTCCTTGATAGCGTCGAACTCGCTGCTGAAATCCTTGCCCTTTGCAGCAAGATCATAGCAGCCGTAAAGCATATCAGTTACCTTTGTATCGTTTGAAAATCTTTTACCAGGAGCAGACGGCACAACAAATCTTCTTGAGCTTTCCGCTGTGATTATCTCCTTAACCTTTTTGAACTGCTCAGCACTTGCAAGAGAACTTCCACCGAATTTTACAACCTTTGTCATTTCACAAACCCCTTATAAACTATAGAATTATTCCTGTCTGCGTACTTTTCCCACGCTGACGTTACAATAAGTAGTATACCGAATTTGCGTGATTAAGTCAATGTATAAATGGACTAATTTTTATAGTTTTTTCGATGTATGTTTGTGAAATACGCTTGTATTTGTATGACGGACAACTCATACTTATCTGTCTGCCTATTATCTGTAATGTTCGTCTATCCACTTATCATGTTTTCGTGAAAGAAAACCCCAGCGTTCTTCAACACAAAATGCAACAGATAAAGCAAGCGGCAAAGAAAGCAGCACAGCCGCAATAATAAGAATAGCCATATTACTTACGTTCACAAGAACGCCTCCCGTCTCGGTTTTGTTATGACTATATTATAGCGTTCCTTACTTAAACAGACCTTAATGCAAAGTGAAAACCATGTGAAAAAAAAGCCCCGACCGAAGTCAGGGTGGATATCATATCAAACAACGCTTTCAATTACGATATGACAGTTCTGAAGTATTTCAGGGTCAAGCTGAATGAGTGATATCATTCTTCTTGCAGGTCCGATAGGACGATTTGTGCCTGTTTCCCAAGCTTCCACTGTTTTAGTAGAAACGCCTATCACCGCTGCAAACATAGCTTGTGTAAAGCCTAATCTTTTTCTGATAGCTTTTATTTCTTCTGCTGATATATCGGGCAAAGGCTCTATCGTTAAGGTAGTTTTTTGGGCAGGAAGTTTGCCTTTTTCATATTCAACAGCTTCATTCAAACCCGTCATGATACTTTCAAAAACATTCATTTTAAAGCCTCCTTATTTGATCTTATCTGCTTTTCAAGCTGTTCTATCACAGCTTTGATCGCATTTCGTTCTGATTTACTAAGATTGTCTTTTTCATTTTTAGTATATGCAGTTATCAGGTATATAGTTTCATAAACCACAAAATCTACATACACAACACGAACGCTTCCGCTTTTACCTCTGTTTTCCAGTGCAAATCTGACTTTTCTAAGACCGCCGGTTCCCTGCATAACAGGATTATCCTGTGAAGTAAAAAGCAACTCCGCCTGCAATCGTTTCAAGTCACTGTCAGTTAAACCTATCTGCCCCCAGCGTTTCTCAAACTCAGGGAGCATTATAAATTCTCTCGTCAACACCATCACCCATATATATTATACCCTATTTAATAGGGCTTGTCAAGACATATAAAAAGCCCCGACCGAAGTGTGGCGCTAATATAGCAGTATAGAATCAACCACTATATTAAGGCCCAAACAGCGAGCTATGAAAACAAAATGCAGATACTTCTTTAGGTCGGTACTCATATAGAAGTTTTTCAACAACTATTATGAAAGACCTATACAGTGAGCTATAAAACAGAATAGGCAGAGCTTCCATAACGAAGTTCTGCCTATTTTTTCATTATGATGTTTCTTCATACGATGAAGAGTATCGCTTAGCTTTTAGTTTATGAATAATGTTTATTTCAAGAACCGGTATTTCTCGTATTTCATCAATTAGTTCTTGTAACTCCTTTACAGTTTCAGCCGTTAGTTCTCTTTCAGCGTGGCTTTGGATAGCATCTATCTTAATGGATGTTTTGTGATAAGAATAGTGTTCAATAATTCTTTCAACAACTTTCAGTATTATTCCGATTGCACAAACAATAATACTCATTGCATCAGATTTGAATAAGACAAACATAGCAACAAAAAAAGATATCATTATAAACAAAATGATAGGTAAAATAATCATGCGATTTTTAACCATCTTCTTATTCCACCAAATATTCTGTTTTTGACATTCAAATTGAGCTTGAAGATCAGCTACAGTATTTTTAAACTCATACCAGTTCCTTACTCCCGGTGGTTTGTCACGACCAGTATTATGAATGTGGATATCCGCTTCTTTTTTGTGTTTATTATAAGCGTTTAAGGCGATTTCTCTTAACTTCTGTTTGCGAATATCTGTATAGTTATCCTCGCATATCATTAAAACATGAGAATCAAAATAATTTCGTAGAGCGGCAGCATTCTTTAACATACTACTGAAAACGAAAGTGGTTATCAGTGCAAAAACTTCTAATAATGCCGGAATCCCCATACTGACGATTTTTGAAGCAGAATCAGGTACAAATATCATCATAGCAGATGCTATACATAATAACCAACTCACATAATTTACTTTTTCCGCAGAATTGAAATACCTCCTTGAAGCATACTGAATCTTCAATAACAGGTCTTCATTTTGACGATTGTTAATGATTTGATTGTTTATCATACTCTTTTACCGCCTCGCATAATCTCGAATAGTCTTTTTGAGCAATAGAAAACAAATAGTCATCGCTAATAAATGGATGCATATATCTCCCATGACACTTTCTCATAATCTTGCCAGATTTACAAGGACAGGGTAAATGACCTTTGTATTTCCTTTGTGATATAGCATGAAGCAGATTAACGCATTTGACAAGATCATTCTCATGAAGAATTTGCTGATATGTCTCTATCACACCATCAAGATTGTGTCCTCTATCTCCAAATGGAAACTCTCCAAATCTCGTGTAATACTCATAAGAGAAGTAGTATGGTTCAACTATGTTTTTCATCCATTGCAATAGACTATACCCATTATAGAAGCACAAAGCTATAAATGCTTCTGTTTCTAAACAAAGCTCGCCATCTGGATATCGGTGAATATACGTTTGATCAATATGATTCCCGATATCCCAAACATCGGGTAATTCGTCATTGTTTAGAGGAATGAGGATTCGGACATCATATTCCTTATCTACAGTGAAACCATTGTAAGAGCGATTGATTGAAACTTTTCCAGAGAGAACAATTGATGTATTTTTATCAGTATTTTCTTCCTTCAAGCCGTCATATGATGTAAGAAGATCATCAATCTGCGGTTTAATATGATTATAGTTTATTCTCATGAGCAATGATAGGGCTTTGAAGCAGTTGAGGCATTGATAGGTGTAGCAACACGAGCCTTTCTGTATTTTTTGATAATCGGATTGTTAGGATCATAATTTGCAAAACTATTCTCCAAGACAACACCAAATTGATTATCGTCTTTCTGAGTCAGCACTTCAAAAAGGTCATTTTTTATAGCTGTCACCCATTTAAAGAAGCTCTTAGGTATTCTCTCATCCTTGTTCCATTTATTTGCAAGATTATCATCGGGATCAGCGGGATTCGTGACAATCCATTTTCCATTTTTATAGGATAAAACTGGAGAATTATCATACCGCAAAGCATATTGTTCAAAAGTCATTTCAGTTTGGTGAATACACATTTCAAGTCTATTCAGTACATATTCCAGCAGCTCAAATACAGAACAATTCTTCTTCCCGTAGTTAGATGCGAGTCGAGTAGCCATTGTTGTTATCAACGCAGAAATCGGCTTAATCTCGTCACCACCAGAAAGTTTGGAATAATATGCATCTCGCTGATATTTCAAAATCTGTATAACCCTTTGTAAAGCAGAGCGTCTTACCTCATTGGGTAATTCCTCAGCAGTGGTGATTTCAAATATCCCGCGTTCTGCATATTTTGGAGCATACATTAAGAACGGAGCGTTAATTTCATCGAACCACTTTTTAAAGCCTTTGGGATTATTTGATATCCAACGATAGCTTTTTTCCGAATTCTGCCGTGGAATAGCAATGCTTGTATCAACGATTTGAGGAGTTAGTCCTTTTGTGAGGAGAGCTGCCTTCTCAGAATCAGAATCGCTCACCGCCGGAACTAAGTCAATCGAAAAGCTAACACCATTGATATCAGCATACTCAATAGTAAAGCATTCCTCCCATTTCACAAGCTTTCCGCCATAAGTATCATTACCTTTCAGTGTGTCTTCAATTAGGTTTCTCAAACCACTCGGGGTGTAATCTGACTTTGTTCCAGTAACCTGACAGATACAATCAAGATCATAACTTGGACTATCAGCCTTCTTTGCAGGACGAGTAACCGTTCCTAATGCAAATGAGCCCTGTGGATATATGGTTGCCTCAATACCATGTTCATCTAAGAACGCAGCAAGGGCTTCATATTTGCTTTGAGCATTCTTAAATTGTGTTGGCGAAATATCCAGTTTTTCAATAACTGACAGGAAATCCTTCTGACGTTCAGAAATGTTCATAATAAAATCCTCCATTAGTTTTTAGCACTCTCACACATTGAGTGCTAATTTTAGTATAGCATGAATCTGGGAAAATGTCAAGAGGTGTCAAATAAAAAGACAGATACTTCATTGCGAGGTATCTGTCTTTTTCACTATACTATGCCTTATTCGAAAATACTATCCAGCTTTGCTTCCAATGTCCCGTCCTTAGCGAGCGGCAGTGCATCATACTGGCGCAGATGATGTTTCTCAATCAGCTCCCCACCGTCAAAGCCAAGAATGAAGTGCAGGGCGATCTGATAGATGATCTCAGTCGGTGCAAGCCCATATACTTGATGCTCAAATATGTTCTGTAATCGCTGTGCTTCGTCAGGAAATGCCTGTTTCATGCCGTCGCTGTTGAACAGCCGCTTCACAATCTCTGCGATATACAGACCTGATTTCATGTACAGATCAGCAAAGGTCTTGCTCGGATCATCGAAACAGCCGGGATTTTCCTGCTCCAGCATATCGACCATCTGCTTCACGATACGCTTGGGCGTGAAAATCTGATTGGTCTTCTGTGGTGGGATGTAGTCGAAAATATCCTCTATATGCGACTCATCAAAGTAATTGCCCAACCGTGTACGCAATGCCAGGAATTCCTTAATGGAATCATCGAATACCACTGGATCAAAAAGCTTTCCGGGGTAGCGCTTTTCCTCGTCTGTATCTGAATCGGTATAAGAACCACCGTCCCGCAGGAAACGAAACTGGTCAAGCGTGATACTGGTCACTTCGTAGAACACTTCATCGGGGATTATCATATCGAAGGTAGACAGCGTGGTCTCCTCATCGCCGTATGCCATAAGGAATGACGGGATCGTCCTTGCAAAGCCACGTAGATGGTCACGGACTGCCTCCTCAATGGTTTCCTTAGTACGCTCACGCTTCTTGGTCTCGACAGTCTTTACGACCTTCTCACACAAAGTTGGTACGGTTTCATCCAGCACATTGCTGACACGCTCCTTGAAAGCATCGGTCGCCTCCTGCACCAGTGTATCGAACTGTTCATTGACCTCGGCAGCAGTCTGCCCTGTTTCACTCAGATGTGAAAGTGCGTCCTGCCGCTGTGCTTCCAGTGTTTTCTTCTGAATGGAATAATCGCCGTATTCCTGCGTCACAAGCCTGTCCGCTTTCTGTTCAAGTTGCTTTTGGAGCTTTTGTGCATCACGCTTTTTCAGGTCAGCGCCATAGGTATCATTTGTTACCTGCATCACAGGTGCAACAAGCTCTTTGCGGAACACATCTTGCAAATGGGATATCTGCTGATTTTCTGTCGATTCAGGGGTGGCAAGTATCTCCTCGGTCTTGCGTTCCAGCGTTTCGGAAATATCGCTGTAGATCTTATCTCCAAATACGTCCTGTGCCGTGCCGATAACAAATTCGTCCGAAAGCTCCACTTCGCCCTCATCATTGACAGACAGGTCTTCTCTCGTTTCAGGCGATACATCGACCAGATCTCCCTCCGGCGCATTTGGCAGAGAGCTGATAATATCAATGACCTCCGGCGGCGCATTGAAGATATTGGCGATATTCTGGAACAGAAAATTCGACATAAAGCCACGGCGAACAACTTCCAGAGAACGTATCTTTCTCGGAATGGACAGCACCTTTTCAGCATCCAGCTCGATCATCTCGCCGTTTTCGTCCTCTCCGATGACCGGGAAGAAGTTGAGCAGTTCACGCACATTCTGCTTGCGCTGGTCGCTGTCGCCTTTACCGCCGGAAGTGCCACTGGACAGATCATTCGCAAATTCCTCGAAGATGATCAGCGTTCTTGCTGGATCGAAGTCAAATACATAGGCGTTCTTCTTCACATGAAGCACGCCGTTCTCCTGATAACGCCACGGATTCTGACTGCGAAAGGCTGCCTGCATATACAGCGATGGCGACTTTATATTGGAAAGCATAAGAACAGCCGTCCATTCGGGTATAGTTATGCCTGTAGTCAATTGTCCAACTGAGAGCGTGATAGTTTTTTCATGGTGGTTAATAGCGTCACGCACCTTATCATACGAATTTTGGCTCTCATCTTCCTCAGAAAGCCTGCCGTCACCTGCCGCAACAACTATCTCATACTCACCGAAAACAGGGTGAGCTTTAAGCTTTCTTGCCAGCGCCTTTGCACTTTGCACACGATCCAAAAGCCAAAATGTGTGTTTCAGCTCCCCACGAAGCTCAGGTGTAGAGAATGGGAATTTCTCCTGTGAGGTCAGTGCTTCCAGGAAACGGTCAACCGACTCCTCATAGACGAAATCGCCGTTCGCCTTGACAGAGAAGAACAGATTCAGGTCGAAAGCATACTCCTCCGTTTCGCCCTCGATCTCAACGCCCTGCTGTAACTCTTCACGAATGATCTCGGACATCTGATAGGTGAACAGGTTGAGCTGCGGCAGGTTCTCATAAGGGTTATTGCGTTCCGCATCGTTCCAGCCCGCCTTTGCTTTCTGTTCGTCGGCATACGTCCAGTTATAGATCGCATCGGACGGGAATTTATCATTTGCCAGCGCCTTGAACGGAGTACCCGACAGGTGCAGGGTGTGATTACGCTTGATCTGATGAAACGCCACATCGGTCTTGGAAGTATCAACGCCCTCATGTGCTTCGTCAATGACCAGCAATTCCCACTGCATATTGACAAGCTCTTTCAGCTTGTCATGCTGACCGCCGAAATACAGAGAGCCTTTCAGGTCTTGAAGGCTGACAAATTCGATGCAGTCTGCAAGTTCTTTCGTCAGGCTGTCGGTGTATTCCTCACGGGACATCACAAACGGCTTGCCTTTCAGGGCAGATACCTCGCTCACAAAGCGGAATCCCGATTCCGTGCCGATGAATTTGACAAAATCCTCATACCACGAATTTGCGATAGCGGGGCGGTTCGTCACGATCAGGATATTGCAGGCATAGTCGCCCTTGGTCGACTGCAAGCGCTTGCAGAGGTCGTAGGTCGCCAGCGTTTTGCCGAAACGTGGCTTTGCATTCCAGAGAAATTCGCCCTTTTCGTGGCTCATAAAGTAGTCAAATGTCTGCGAGACCGCCTGCTCCTGCTCGGCACGGAGTTCATAGGCGATCGTTCCGACCGTATCCAAAACGCCCTTGGTACGGCGGAATTTTGAGTACAGCGTGAAAGACTCATCGCCGCTGATGCGGAACCACTCAGGCTGTTTCTTGTCGCCGTTCATCGGCTTCATGCGCTCAACGCCCTGCTTTTTGAGATAGGCGTGGAAATCGCTGTCACGAAAATATGTCCTGCCGTCGGCAAAAACAGCAACATCGCTCCATTCGGTGTGGTGCGGGATATGCGCCGTCTGTAACTGCTGACGGATTCGGTCTTCCACATCGTCCTGCTCCGTGTAGCCTATCTTCACCCAGCCGTTATTGTTCAAAACTGTTGGAGTAGAATAGCAATAACAGCGTGGCATAGCCACTTTTGTTGTCTGAATATTTATCTTAGGCACTTAGTTCATCTCCTTTACATGAGTTTCTATGAAGTTTATCTCATCAGGCGTCAAGCCATATTTTTTGTAGAGCTGTTGGTCTATTTCAGCGATAGACTTGCTCCAATCAATGTCGCTGTCGGCAGTGAAGTCTTGGAGGGGGACGTATTTAAATTTTCCAGGAGTAATGGCTTGCGTAACTTTTAGAATACCTAGCATAAGTCGAGCAAATTTTGTTTTAATGTATTTTATAACATTTTCTGCTTCATTTATACTGTCAAAAGACCCTATACTCAAAAATGTCTCAGTAGTGCCGACAAATGGTCTTCCAATAATTGGTGCGCTAATATTTTCGCCAATTGCTCCAGTCCCACTTGCTCCTGGAACAAAAGCCTTATATTTTTTAAAATTAACAGTATCGTTTAAATACGAGGACTTTACCCATTTTATAGACCTTTGATTATTTATTCTTCCTAACACCCTAACATATTCGCCATTTGTTGGTTTATCATCAAGGAATATTTCTGGCATCAACTCGAAAATATTTGATTTTAAATCCTTTTCATGACCTTTACTAAGACGATGCTTCAATTCAGGGTGTTCTATGTATAATGCATCACTTAGGTGATATGAGTATGCAGATTCAACAATCCCACTGAAACTTGTAAAGCCACCATTTTTAAACACCTTATGAAGGATAGTGTTTAATTTAGCATATGGTGTAAATGTTTCGATTGCTCCATACACCTTTGTTTCATCTCGATATGTAATGACTATTCCACCCTTTATATCTGTATTACTAAACACCTTACTGCTGTCCTGTTCATAGAATAACACCTTAAAATGCTCGTCATTGAGCATTTTTCTATTCCATTCTTTTGGCGTTGAGCCTGCATTGAACAGAAAACGGGCGGGGTGAATAAGTTCAACTTTATCAGAAACAGCACAGGCGGCATCTAAAAACAAATGATAAATAGGCGGTGCATAGGTAGTGTTATCTCCGAGTGTATTGTCCTGATACGGCGGATTTCCAATTACATAATCAAATTTCATGCCTTTTCCTCTTTTCTTTAGACTTTTGAACAGCTTTGAGATATCTTTTCGCCAGTCATATATTTTGCAGTAGACGATCTCATCGTCCGCTGTTTCTTCTTCATCGAATAGTGACATCTGCACGACTTCATCGGACGGAATACCATAGGGCGGCGTGTCGTTCAAGCCGTCCATCTGCCAGAAGTTCCAGCAGATCACATTCAGAAACTTTTCAAGCTCCTTCTGTATCGCCTGCCTGTGCCATTTCGCTTCGATGTAGTCCGCCAGCGTATACAGCAGATTCATGCGTGCGATCAACAGGTTGTCCCCCTGATACTCATAGCCGTACACGCTCTGAAATGCCCGGAACGCCCATTTGAACCACTCGGCTTCATCGGCGGCGTTCTCGTTCACGATACGCAGCTTGCGGTCAAGGATTCCGATGCGCCGCTCGATCGGAATGATCTCACCTGTCGCAGTGTCATAGCGTGATACAATGTAGGGCGCTTCTCCGCAGGTGATCTCCAGCCGACGGGAATCCACATACTGCTTCCAGTCTTTGCCCTCCGGGAATGTGACCGGCTCAGTGCTGACCGTCCACACCTGTCCCTCCTGATGATTGAACACATCGGCACGCCCGAACCACTCCGCATCGCAGTGGTTATTCATCCGATTGACGATCCACGCAGGCGTGAAGACCTCGGCACGTTTTCGTGTGCGCTCCGTCTGCTCCGCTGCCGCCTTGTATACTCTCGGCTGAATGTCGCAGGAATCAAACCCCAGCAGCATGCCCTCAGTCATCTGCGAATCATCTCTGTATCCGGCACCGTAGCCAGCATAACTGTCTGATGCGAACAATATATTTTTCCGTGTGGTCTTATCCTGCAGCAGACGCACTACAAGCCCTCTGATCGGATAAGCATCCAGTTTTATCAGTTTTTCCAAAGGAACACTCCTCACTTGGCTAAACCGGGAGTTATGCCTGCATACCTGATAAATGCGGTGTTATACTATGTAAAGTATCTGGGGAGAAGATAGTTTTTTCTTGAAATAGATACATTCA
>UMGF01005011.1_pt1 | contig 42946 bp, 43 predicted proteins | sample 1965181 | NCBI WGS metagenome assembly UMGF01 (sample SAMEA4836063, study PRJEB28245) | human gut metagenome | biome: gut microbiome; material: fecal sample | place: Denmark | collected 2008 | reverse complement strand
TATAACCCCGCCTATCAAATAATGCTTTCCATATATAATTCGAACAATGCAAGTTAATATTTGTACCATATTTATAGTTAATATGAATTTCTTTGTTGACTGTCTCAAAAATATTTTTTTCTTAGGAACGTATATATTATCTGCTTCTATATAATCCAGATCGTTCCATACACCATAAAATTTCTTCCAATTTTTTTTTATATCCATTTCTTCTCCATATCTATACAATAAACGGTATATCACTATATTTTTCTTTTTTTAATTTTTCCAATTCTTTACATAAACATTCCCGTTTCTTCTTCAATTTTTTATATTTTGTCTGATATTCATTGGCTGATTCCAAAATCAGTTTTTTCATATTTTCATCACTACTTTCATTCAATTTTTTTTGCCATGCTTTCATTTGATTGAAGTAAAAATTTTCTTGATTTCTAACTTCCTGTAAAACTAAATATTTATCTTTAAAATATTCATAATACTCAATAAATTTTTTTATCTTTTCACGCTCAGTTTTATCTTCTCCAACTGCATACTTATTAATTAATTGGTTCATCTGTTCAACAATATACAATAAAAATCGAACTTCCCCTACATCACATTTTATATCTCCATTTTTAATAGAAATCATCAAAGCTTCTGACATTTTAAAACCTCATTTACTTCTCCCAACGTTTATAGCGTTGGGAGAAAACCTTTAATTAAACACCTAAAACTTTTAAAATATATGCTCTATCTGTCAACTGTTCTTCTTCTGCAACTGTACAAGAATTAACTTCATGAACCGTCTCTGAAAAATCATTTATATCCATATTTTCATTATATGGTATAACAATCATTTCATGCACCGACGACGGTAAAATTAATACTTTTGAAGTGTTATATTGCACCGCAATTTTTTTCAACAATCGTCTATTTAAAATTGCAGATGCACCATAACGTTTTTTATAATTACTTATAACAAACATTGGATGTAATTTTAATCCTTCATTTAATTCGTCCTCTAATCCGGTATCAAAAAACACTTCCTTTAATACTTCTTGTATACTTTCAATTTCTGAATTTTCTATTGTATTTCTTAATGCCTGTTCCCATACTTCATGCATATCCATATTTAGTAAATTTTTTCTTACTTTTATGACTCCGTCCGACACATCAATGAATAAGTATTCCTCAATCCCATTTAAAAAACTTTCTCTTTTTTCTAATGGTTCAGAAGATGATTTCTGCATTCCAATATAAATTCTTTTCATTATAAATTCTTTATCTTTCAAAAGATTTACATCAAACTGAAAATCTCTATGTTTTTTATAAACAGTTATCACATAGGATACACTTTCTTCTAAATCATGCTGTCCATCCAAGTCGTCTAAATAAATAACAGGCGCCATAGATTTATTTTCCTCTTTTATTACAATACCATGCCAAACAACACCATTTTTCACAGTATCAATTGCACTCGCGTTATACCCCCTTTCAATTAACTTCTCAATAATTTTTTCTCTCATGTTGATACCTCTTTCTTTCTGCTTTTTAAGCTGTTTTTAACTTACAAATATATTGTATCATGTATAAATTATACCGTCAATAAAATATTAAAAAAAAGATATCAGCATTATCTCTTTGATGTAATTTTTTCTTTTTTTCAGTTCCTGCAACGGAACGTTGCCCGCCCTCAGAATGAGGGCAGGAACTGTCCGCTATAAATTTCAATTTAGCTACTCTCTAATAACTTCTATATATATTTGAGAACGCAAACCTTCATTAGTTATTTTCAGCTCATGTACATCAAAAATGTCTAATCCCCTAATGCAATCATAGTCCTTTGTATATCTATCCACAAACTCTGAAGGTGTTCCCTCAAAACAATAATCCTCATCAATTCCATCATCTTTCCAAAAGAACTCCAACACAACTTTTGTAAACGCATTCTTGCGATTCGCATATTCATTTATAAACTTTATCAAATTCATTTGATTTCCTCCTTAAATTTCAATTTGTAGATTTAATAACCTTTTTAATTTTCCATATATTTTTTTATAATATTTTCCACATCAGAAAGTTTTATATAACAATTTACTTTATCACCTTTATTCACATGGGAATCCCCAGTTTTTGCACATTCATTAATTTCTCTAATAATTTTTTTTCTAATTTCTGTAACATTTTCCTTCAAAAAAAGTTCCTGTTCATCAATTACATTTTCAATATTTTCCTTATACCATCTTTCGCATTCCGCAAACTGTTCATCCCATGAATATAGTTTATCTCCCATATAATCAGCGAACCTTTTTTTTAATGTTTCAAGCTGCTCCTCTTCTGCCTTTATTTGTTCAAGATTTAATTCTAAATCCTCTTTTATCTCTTCCACATATTCCTCGATACAAGAATATACTGGAACAGCCTCTTTTTTCGAATTATATCTTACAATATCTTTCCATTTATCACCTGGATTCTTTATTTCTTCTTTATCCCTCTCAACTTCCATTTTCCATTTGTTGATATTTTCTTGTATTTTTTCAATGTCTATAAATTCATAAAACGGATCTGGATCACACCCAAAGAAAAAGTTGGTCATATTGCGTTCTGCAGACTCATATGCAAACCAACAGCGTTCTGCCCACATTGATATATATTCACGTTCATCACTTCCGTTAGAATATGTTCCGTAAACCAAATCACCAATGAAATTTTCCAACAGTTCAGATGCCGTCATATTGTAATTTAATGCCTTTTCTGCAAGTCTAATTACATCTGCATCAGATAAATTTAATTTATAAGTTCTTGATTTGATTGTTGAAATCTCTTTTTCTTGTATTTTCCCATATGACATATAAATTTATCTCCTCTATCAAAAAGTCTCCTCACCGTGAGGAGTCAACAACCTTAAGCCGCCCGGTTTCAAACCCTTTTAAATCAACCTTTTTCATTTTTTTATCTCTCATTTTCAAGACGTGCCGCAATGTATTCCAGCACTTCTTTCTTTATCTCCGCCCACTCTTTACCGTCGATATAAATATACTTATCGCAGCTCTCCCCGGAACCCGTCGGGGAATGATCTGAAATTCTCAGATCGAAGCTGTCAAGATAATCGCCGTTTTCGTTCTGTATCTCGACGTTGATATAATTACTCATGCCGTAACATCTGGATGATTCATGATAACATGAGACGTTTTTAAACTTTCTTTCAATCTGTCCCGGCAATGCCTCACATCTTTTTTCAAGGTATGATCTGCATGTCTGGTATCTGTTTTTTAACGTATCATTGTCAAATCTCATATCCGTTCCCTCCTGTGTACTGGTTCATTGCCTTTCGACAATATTATAATAACATTCTGTGCCTTATATGTCAATATATTTTTGTGCCTTATTTTAAAATTTTTTCATCATGTTCTAATTTTTCCATTACGGCAAGTTTAATAAAATCATTGACGCTTTTATATCCGGCTTTTCGAATCCTTTCTTTTGTTCCAACTGCAAAACGGCAGTTGACCCGTTCAAATTTTCCATCATATTTATATACTGCTTTTCTCTGCGCTTCTGTTGTTTTTCTATCCTCTTCCATTTATAATACTCCTTTCTTTCCTTAATTTGTTCTATTATAGCATTTTGTGCCTTATATGTCAATTAAAACGATTTTCTTCATAATAAATAGTTTCTATTTTTGCGCCTTATATAATTTTACCAATATACGTAACATTTTTGTGCCTTATATTTGTTTATTGTGCCTATTGTTTTTGTGCCTTATATAATGTATTATAATCTCAACAGGAAAACAAAGAACGGAGGACATGAACATGAGTAAAATAATTAATTTCCCAGTAAAAAAACAGAACTCAAACGGCTATTACAATCTCGTAGCACTTTTCAAGATCTGTGATAACGTTGAAAGCTGTAATTTCTATCTGGATGCCGCAGAACATCTTTTTGAAAATGACCACATTACAGAAAAAGAGCTTTTCACTCTCCGCCGGATCGGCAGAAGAAAAAGAATTGAACTTGCGACACCAGTACAGGGAACACCGGCGGCAGTTGAACCGGGCACTTACCTTTACACCCCAGAAATGGGACAGCAAAAACCTTCCGAATGCGAAATAGCCGCAGGACGTTGTTATTACGGCGGTCACTACTGGTTAAAAACTCGTCTGGAATTAAAAGGACGAGGGATCGTAAAAAATGAAACCTCACCAGACGGATTTATAAATTACACCGTCACAGATCGGGCGTTTGAGAAATTAAAAAAAGAATACAGAATTTCATATGAATGTAGTTTAGATTAGGAAAGCGAGGAACACAAAATGAAAACATACAGCATTAAGATCACAGGCAGTAAATACAATGATGATTATTTCTTCTTTGTTCCAAAAGATGGAGAAATTGAAGAAGAAGTTGCGACGATCATGGAAGAAATGAAAGCCGGTAGCATTTCGAAATTTACAGTTGAGGAAGTGGAAGATACCTGTAAAAAAACAGTTCCATGTTGTGGATGTGTTGGCATGAAAATTTGCATGAAAAAGAAAAATTAAAATTAAGTCGAAACCGCCGCGCGGCGGTCTGTAGGAACTGCCCCACCTGCACCGATGAGACAGGGCACACAATGAAAGGATGGTTGATTTTATGAAGATGATGACACTTGAAGAATCAAAAGAATACACACGCCAAAAGTTGGCACCGTATTACAGCAACGAGCGAATCGAGAACGTTGTAAAACAGTATGTTTCCGTTGTCCGCCCAGGCGTTGTCTTAGTTGAAAATAAAAATGTGGGACTTATGGAACTGTATCTATAGGAAAATGAAAGGATGGTTGATCTTATGGCAAAATTAGAAGAAGCTCAAAAAACATTTTTGAAAGTCAGAGATTATTTATTGAAAAATCAAGAAGATTTTGCACTCGCAAGGGCATATAAAAAGCCTTGGAAGTGGTACAGGGAACACACCACGCAAGAAGCTATTGAGATTTTGAGAGCGGAAGTAAGCACATAAGCAAGCGGCGGCATTTTCCGGGGTTCGATTCCCCGGCTTGCTTTTACCCAAAAGGGATTTTATTTTAAGGAGGATTTATAAATGACACAATTAGAAAATTTGAAAAACCAGATCAAGGAATTAGAAAAATCATGTGATGAAGCGCGTGATAGAATTAAAAACGAGAACCTGCCGTTTTTAAACATTTATGAAAACAGAGCTGCATTTTTTATCAACAAAATAGAAGTTGTGAACGTGTCAGATCTGGGAATAAGGTTTTGTATTATTTTTGAAGATGAAAAAGAACTTGCAATCACGGTCAGTGATTATATAGAGAATATAGCATTTTAAGCCGGGAGCATTCCCGGCTTTATCCAGTTACCGGACTCATTCCGGTGCTTTTATTCAAATGCACCTTGACAATTCATACTTAGGTGCCGTAGATAATCGTTACGGTCATGGTTCCGGTACAGATTATACCGGTTCAATGCAAATGGCATACCACGATCGCCTGTGGCTATACTAAAATCCGGCATACATACGGAATGAAAACATTTTAAATGCTCCAGGTACTTATCCGGGCTATTCCAATACGTTTATACGACAATGTCTGAACTATATTTACTAACAATTTTTTCCATCTGTTTAATCATTTGTTTTCTTTCATTTCTTCTTTTCTTTACAAGCTCTTCTTCATTTTTTTCTGCCTTAGCATCTAAATCCTTTAAAATATTTAACATTTCTTTTGCCCTTTTTTCACTTACATTCATTTTATTGTCATAGATTTTATATAAAAATTGTTTTGATATGCCCATTTCAGCAGCCATATCTTTTACATCTAAATCAAATGCATTTGTTTTAAATTGCAATTTCATCTCATTTCTCCTTATATATGCTCTCAGTAGATAACATTTCACGCTTATATTTATAAAACGTATTTCTACTCATTTTCGATAATTTACCTTTTAAAAGATCTATTGTGTCTTTGTCATTCATGTTACCACAAAAACTTTTATTATGTGTGTAAATAATACTTTTTGCCACAGCAGATTTCTTTGTAACTATTTGCGTTCCATTTTTCCTTCCAATTTGCTTTCCTTCTAACCTTGCAGTTTCAATTCCTTCTCTAGTTCGTTGCCTTAAATCATGTACTTCTTTTTCTGCCTGATTGAACGCAATTTTAATTTGTTCCCTAGCCAATGCCAACAAATATCTATTGACACCTTCTAATATATAATCGGCATCTGTCCCAGTAAGCTTTATTTGCCCATCCAATGCCTTTTTATAGCAACTTGTGTTTATATGTGGCTCTTTTAAAAAATACAGTTCTATTCCATTTTTAAACAGTTTCTCATATGTTTTAAATCCCTCTTCTGCGTTACGACTCATTCTCGACACACTATCAAATATTATTTTGTCTCCTGGATTTACCTTTAAAAGAATTTTTTCAAATTCCTTTCTTCCCTCTATCTGTGCTCCCGTATACATTTCCTTAACGATTATTGCTTCAGGAAATTCCTTTTTTATATTTCTTACTTGTCTTTCAATATTTTGTTTTTTTGTTGATGTTCTACAATATCCGTATTCCATAATATCCTTTGCAAAATATATCAAAATAATCGTTCGTTTATAATGATACAAACATATTTTATATTATATCACATTTTCTTTATATATTTAATACTTTTTTATGCAACGTTTAAATTGGTACTTTTTTACATTTAGTACTCGTACACAACAAGATACATATTAAAAGAGCCATTCAATATGAATGGCTCTTTCACGTAAGTTAAAAACATAAAGGTATCTTTCGAATGCCTCTAGGGTACTAAAATTATATTATAAAAATAAAATTTTGTCAAATACCACTATTCTATTCTTTTTCCAGTACATTACAGAGATTAATTAATGTATCTCTGTTTCTTTTTAGCTCCTGCAAACACTTTTTACTTAAATCTTTATTCTCATCAGAAGTAAAATCATATAATTCATTTGCAAGTTTTTCTAACATATCTGACGACAATTCAATAAAACCTTCTCTTTCACGATCATCCCTAAAAGAATAATAACCCTTACCTAAGGTTGTAATGCAATTTGCCATGCTCTTTGTCAGTTTTTCTCCCTTTCTATATTTAAGTTCCGGATTTTCAGACAATGTATCTTCTTCATTTTCATTATCCAGTTCTTCCAGATTTTCTACTGGAGCGACAGAATCTAACTCAACATTCTGTCCTTCATTATTGTTATCTTCTTCATAAGTCGGCTGATTTGTTTCTACTTCCGCTTTGACTTCATCTTTTTTTTCTACGATATCTACTTTCTTTTCTCCAGTTTTAATTTGTTCAATTATTTCTTTACACTTATTTCTTGTCGGCTCGATACCATTCTGTATACACTGAACAATTACCTCATACACTTCCATTTGTTCTTCCTGTGTCAATGTAGCCATAGGAAGTAAACTTGACATTCCCACTTCTTCTAGCCGGACTAAATCCCAACAAGGAGCAATAATTTTATTAAATCGATTATACCTTTCTGCCTGCTGTGGTGAGATCCCAATCCTCTTTGCTACTTCATTAATAATACTACCCTTAAATCCGCTTTCTTTAAGGTACTCTTCATGCATTTTATATCTTTTACAATACAACAACGGATCTTTCGCGCTATCTCTATGAGAATTTGACATCAGAACATAATTATATATATTCTGCTCATTCTCAAAATGGCGAATAATACATGGAAACTTTGTCATTCCCTCTTTCACACCAGCGCATCTTCTTCTATGTCCTGATACGATCATGTATTTGTCCGGTTCCATTCCATAATCTGTAACTTCGATTGGATCTGAAAATCCATTTTCCCGAATTGCAATCTGAATATCTTCTGTCTGTGTAACATCCTCATTGTTTCTTGGATAATCAATTAAATTTTCATTATCAATTATCTTTAAAGATAAAATTTGTGATTTTTCATCACTTTTTTTTGCTACATTTTTAATTGTGTTTAAATTTTTTACATTGAGTGCCATTTTAATACCTCTACTTTCTATTTTTAACTTACGATTTTAAAGTCTATTAATTATCTCCTGTGTAAGTTGCTCCATCGTATCCTTTACATTTGTTTTTTTATAAAAACTAATCGGTCTACCAGCCAACTTAGAATCTACAATTGCTGCAGAATGTGGTATCTGTACATCAATGAACGTATCAAAACTACTTCTCATAAGGCTTAACAATTCACGCTGTGTTCCGACACGTCCATCATACATCGACATGTAAATTCCTAAAATATTTAGATTAACATTTTTTTCACGTGCCTGATCTACCTTATCGACCAAGGCACCATAGCCTCTAATGCTATCAAGGTCACTTGACATTGGAACCAAAATACCATCTGCAAGCTGTTCTAACACGATTTTTTCGATTGCTCTATTCGAAGGTGGACAATCAATGAGTACAAAATCATACTCATTAAAATCATCCATTTTATCGCTCAACTCAATTTCTTTAAGCAATCTTTGATTTTCTAATTTAGGACTGTAAGGTAATACATCAATTCCGACATATGTTGGTTTTCTGCAACCAATTTTTTTCGTGTAGTTCTTTTTTACAACATCTTCAAAAGCTGCATCCCCACGGAAAAAATCCAAAACATTTTTCCCATTATCTGAATATTCACTTTCATCTTCACTTAATAAAGCATTTGTCGTATCTCCCTGCTTATCTAAATCAACCGCTAATACCTTCATTCCATTATCTGCCAACACACCAGCAATATGGAATAATGAAGTTGTTTTTCCACAACCACCCTTCGAGTTAAAGAATCCAATTTTTTTCATGTCATTTCTTCCTTTCTCTTTCTGTTCTTAACTTATGTATAAATTATACCCTTTATAGGTAGGAATGTCAACATAAATATCATAATAACAAAAAGAGATTTCTGTAAAATCATTCCCATTTGTTCATACTTTTTGCATGAATTTCTGCAACTTTTGTTGCTTGCCCACCGGGGCAGAAATTGCAATTTTAAATCTCCTCACCGTGAGTAAATCAGACTACCTCTTTTAATAAATCATCTATTTTTACATCAAAACCTTTGGCTAATTTATATAACTGATCTAATGTAAAATAGTTCTTTCTGACACTTTTCCCTGATGAAAAATTAGCTTTAACAGTATTGACAGATATACCTAAATACCTCCCAATATCTGTATTATTTTTCAATTCCCTACATCCACGTAATACTTTTAAATTTGTAACTACAACCATTTTATCCGTATTATTATACAGTTCGTATACTTCCAAATATTCCTCTGCTGTACATGTTGGCTGCATAGAATCCGTAATACCGATAAAATATTCTATTGCAATATCAAATGCTACAGCAATCTTTGCTAAATACCACAAAGGAAATTTATATTTATATACCCCAGTAGCATTATACGATGTTAAATACGAATGAATTATATCTGTACCCTTTCCAGTTATTTTAGATATAACGATAGTATAACTGCCTGTACGAGCCATATCATAATATTTTGTTTTCCGTATATTATGCCTTATTCCTCTATTTACACGGTTTACTAAATCTGATTTTTGAATCTCTTGCCAATATGACATGATCTTTTCATATTTTTCTACACTTAACATAATCGCACCTAAAATAATATCAAACAAATTTTAATTTATGTATATATATTGTACCATTATGAAAAAATAGTGTCAACATGTCATATACTACTCAAAAAAGAACAGGCTAGAAACCTGCTCTTCTGCTTTAAAAAATCCTTATTACATTAATTCAAAGTTATTTCCTGATACTCTATACCAATGATCCGCCCGTTAGTATCTATCGAAATATCAAAATTATCCCAAATATATTTAAAAACAATAAATCTTATCATGCCTGGCAATGGGACTCCGTAATAAACGGCTAAATCACAAAGTCTTTTCGCGAATATAATATTATTCATATCTATATTGACCCGCACATTTTTTTCATTCTGTTTTAAAAAAAGCAGTAATTCTTTCTTTTTTATAATATCATTATGCCCATCCAAATAATCACGCAAGCAAATATTAACAAAAGAATTAAAAGAGATCGCAAAGTGATCCGATATCCTCTTTATTAAATTATATTCTTCCTGAGAAAACCGAACCTGTCTTACAGTACTTATGCTTGATGCAAAACCTTCCGCATAACAATAAAAATCTTGATAGGACATGTTATATTTTTTCAAAATACTCTGTACAGCTAAAAAATCCTCATCTTTCATAATTTTCAAGTCACCCATAACGTTTTTCCATCCTTTCATAAGAGAAAATATACTACAGGAAAGCAACAGTATACACTATCTCCTTGTTGTATTTTATGGATGTTTTGCGTTAGCAAAACTAATATAAGTTTACAATATTGATTCATAAATTGGAACATTTATTTAACATTTTTTTAGGCATATAGAGTGTCATATAAAAAGTGATGGGTGTAGAGGTAAATATAATTAATAAATCAAATTCCTGTTAACCCCGTATTTTTCATACTTTTTACTAATATGTTACTGTTCAGAATTAGAATAAAAATGGTTTATCTATTTATTTTTTTCGCATATATTGGTATAAAATTAGAATGAATAATGTTTGTAAATATAATAAATGATTTTTTTTTCAAAAAAACTTATTACTGTTCTATAAATTTTAAGTTTAAAATTTTTTTAATAAAAAAAGCAGGTATTTCTCCTGCTTTTTAACATCACAAAAAGACTATTACGTTTCAACATAATAGTTTTCTTTTATTTTTATGTACTTCATTAAAATTTTATGTATACATATACTTTAAATGTGTAATAAGTTCTTTATGAACTGCTTTAGGCTGCAGTTCCAATAAAGACACCTTTAAAATACATTCTTTAAGTATTTCCCACAAGCTGAGTATAGCTTCTACTGTCCTTTCTTTTTTAATTTTTTTATAATTATCAAATATCTTTCCATACTGGTACATTAAACTTGCCGTATCGATCAATTCTTGCTCATTATATGCAATTCGATTTTTCCGACAAACAGTCATTACTTTATAACAATCAGCAAAAAAAGTTGGATATACACGTTTTGTTACATTTTTCCCTTTTTCAGAAAAAGTAGTAGTAATACGTTCTTTGAATTTTTCTTTCAGAACAACAATATCATACTTTGCTTCCTTACATCTTTCATTTAACTTACGCTGCAAGGAATATGCAACATCTATATATTCATTTAGCAGATTATAATATTTCTTTAAACTCCTTGATTTTACACCTATATGCATGCAAAATTTTTTATTTAAATAGTGTTTTGAACTATACCAGAAACGATCTGTTTTTTCTTTTCCCGATGAGACATAACGATTCAAATAATATAATGCCAATTTTTTTGCGCCAAGCGGGAGTTTTCTAAATTCCGAATTATATAAAAATACAAAATCCGTGTCTATATAGTCCGTATATTTTTTCTTCCAATCTATAATTTCTCCATTGTTATCATTTTTTACTGGGAAGATGTCCTTTGAGAAATCGTTATCTAATATCCTAATATTAAAGTCCTCACCGTGAGGAGATTTTTTTTCTTTTTTTACAAACCCTTTTTTTTCTAATCCATTGATTATATTATAGACAGTTGCAACCGAACACTTTAGATTATCTTTTATATTTTTATAATATATAGACGCTACGGTTCCATCCTCTTCCTGAATTGTAGTTAGAAATATAATCAGATCAAATTCATATGACGTTATATTTGAGTTTAAAATTTTAAAAACTAAATTACGTTTCATCTTGTTCATATCAGTGTCCTAATGTGTCTTTTTTATGATTTATTTGTATTCAAAACATTTTCGCCATATAAAACACTTGTATTTTCTTGACATCGCATATGAAAGATGATATATATATATTATAAGACATTGCCATGCAATGTATAAAATATACCTATAGTTTTCACTTTCTGTATATTTTATGTCATATATATAATACATATATTCGGGATTCATATGCGTTTGTGTGTATTATATGTTATACAAGCCACATACATTCTGGTCCGCGAAAACTCGGAATGCATGTGGTATTTTTCGGTCAATTCATAAAGAATTAACAAATCCATATTAACAAAATATTCTTATCTTGTCAAAATTTTTTCTATCTATTCTCTAATGACAATTTCTCTTCATTTAATTGATCCACCAAACTTGTATATCTTTTTACGTTTCTCTCCATAGCATTAACTATAATTTGCTCTTGACCAATAATAGTTAGGCTTTTTTTTGCTCTGGTAATTGCTGTGTATAATAGTTCGATTGATAAAATTCTACTGTCTTCCAACATAAATAAAATACATCCTGGATACTCCCCACCCTGTGATTTATGAACTGTCTGTACATATGCCAATTCTAATAGATCAAGATCTTTTTTTTGATAAATTACATATCTATTATCATCATATTTTACAATAAGTTCTTCTTTATCAGGATCTATTTTTACAATAACCCCAACTTCTCCATTAAATAAGCCTGTTTCATTATAAATTAAATCATCCAATTTTCCTGTATATACTTTACGTTCATAATCATTCATTATATGCATCACTTTGTCACCTTCTCGAAAAATATAACTCGTATTTAGATGATTATATGAAATCTGTTTGTGCTCTATATTGGGAGGATTAAAATACGACTGCAAAAAGATATTCATGTTTTCTGCTCCCCAATTACCTTTACGTTCCAAAACTAGCACTTGTATATCAGTTGTTTTACAATTCAAAAATTTTGCTTTCTTTTCACATTCTCTAATTAGCAAATATTTTATATCATCCGTCTCAACTGCCTTTAAAAAAGAAAACTCATTACTTAAGATATTTAAATTAGGCATTTTTTTATCTTCAATCATTTTAATTGCTGAAAATATGTCATTATCTGTCTTTTGTCTAAAAATACTTTGCAAATTAAGCACAGTGAAACAATTACTCTCCACCAAGTCCCTTAAAATATTTCCGGCCAAGACCGAGGGCAACTGTCTTATATCTCCAACTAAAATTAATCTTGTTCTTGGCTTGATTACACGGCACAACTCATAAAAAATGAATATATCGACCATCGACATTTCATCAATAATAATTACATCAGCATCTAAAAGTTCGTTTTCCTTTTTAAAAAATTGAAAACCATATTCCTTTTGATCGTTCATACCGGATATACCCAAAAGTCTATGTATCGTTTTTGCTTCTTTTCCTGTCAAATCTACCAATCGCTGTGCAGCTCGTCCTGTGGGTGCACATAAAACAATTTTTTTTCCTAATTCATCAAAATACTTTGTTATCAAATCTATTGTAACTGTTTTTCCGCTCCCGGCCCCACCAACTATTATTAACAGACCATGTTTTTGAGCCAAATAAACCGCCTGTTTTTGGGTATCGGAATAACTAATCATAGTATTTCTTTCTATAGCCTGTATATTGAATAAATACTCATCATTCTCTATATGTTTTTCAGAATCCAACTTTAAAAGTGTTTTGGCAACCTCTTTCTCATAAAAAAATAATTCCGGAAGCATGACACGTTTCTCATCTGCAACATTAATGACCATAATTTTTTTTTCAATAATCAGCGCATCACAAGCCATATATATATATTTCTCATCTACATCTAACCAAGCTGTTGTGTCGCTTATAAGTTTTTCATAGATTGAATATGTATTTCCATTATTCAAATCGTTTTTCAAATAATACATAATCCCTGCTTTTAAACGACTTTCTACTGCTTTGATACCTACTTTATTTTCAATCTTTTCCGCTGTTTCAAAATCAATTCCCTCAATATCATACGTTAAGCGATATGGATCTTTTCCAATTACTTCGTAAACCTTTTCTCCGTATTTCTTATATATTTCCATACATTTTTTCACAGGAACATTATATTTTTGCAAAAAAACTATGGCGTCTCTTTCTAATCTATTTTTTTGAAATTGCTTAGAAAGTTCATATGCTTTTTTTTCTGTGATTCCGTTTATTTCCGTGAGTCTATCTGGCTCATTTTCAATAATGGTAACTGCATTTGTTCCAAAACGTTCTACTATTTTTTTTGCAGCAACAACCCCAATTCCCTTGAACTGTCCCTTTCCAAGATATGTTTCTAAATCATATATCAATATATCATCTGGAGTTCCCATAGAAATGGTCTTAAATTGTCTTCCATATTTTTTATGTATAATATATTCTCCTTCCAGAATCACATATTCATTTTTTTTTAAATTTTCAAATGTACCATTACAAACAATATTTCCATCATCATTTTTTAGTACAAATACCGTAAATCCATTTTCTGTATTTTTAAAAATAATATTTTTAACTCTTCCAGATAATTCCATATCCCCACCGAATCTTAATCATAATCTAAATTTTCTTCATGTAAAAAATCTTGTGATATACCAATGTCAAATGGTAACTGCTCAATTAATAACATAAAATCTTCATCACTAAAATTTTCTAATTTCCGGATCAACGGTAGAATTTCTGCTTTCATAAGATCATTGGCAATCGCATAATTCAACTTTAAATTTTGCATGATTTTTTCTCTTCTTTTTTCCAAACCTTCTTCTGAATTTGCATTAATATAAATCATCTCTTCCAAGGTAAAATCATTGTTCATCCTGTTTCTCCATTTCATCAAAGTTTAAAAAAATTCCAGATTTTTTTGTAAATCCATATCCGTTTTCTTCTTCTATTTCTTCTTTTAATCTTAAAATACTTTCCTCTGTCGCAAGCGGAGTAACCTTTTCGATTTCAAACTCCTCTCGATGTAATGAAAAAATTCCCATTCTCTTAAGAGGATCTATTTATAATAGATCCTCCCCCTTTCTGTGTATTAATTATACCTTTTTTATTACTTTTCGTCAATTATATTTTATCTATCAATCTCACTATATTCTTGTTGTTCTTTTATCTCATTCTTTTCATTTATGTCAACAGATCTCCGTTTGAAATCTATTATTTCTGACTTTGCTCTAAGTAATTTGGGAAGCTCTATATCCTCTTGTTCTATGTCTTTTTCTTTTTTTTGTTTTTTTTCATTCAACTCCTTCTCAAGTTCAATTTGGTGTGTCGTTTGTTTCATTATATCTTCTATTCTAACTACTCGTGGTGTTTTTTTATTTTTAAATACATCCATTTCTTTACATGAATCCTGACATGCTTTAAGAAACGGTTCATATTTGGGGTAATCTTCCGCACGATTTTGAATTGCTGAAATTAAATCTTTTTGTTGCTTATTCCCCAATTTTAATTTTAATCCAGATAGTGCCAATAGATTTCCTTTTTCAGTTTCGGTATATACATTTATTGTCACATGTACTGCTGGCACTAAATTTCCCCTTTTAAGCTCTTCTTCTTTCGTTTTACGCATTCCCTTTTCAATCATATTTACCTGCTTATCCGCCAATTTAATATGCATAACGCTACCCGGTTTTAAATCTTTATATTCGCTAGTTACAATTTCTACAAAAACACCTTTCTCAGACTTTATACTTTCTACATTCTCAAGTTGATCCATACACAATGAAACAAATACTTCCATACTACTTTGATTTGGAATTTTCATTAATTGTTCCTCTATATGTGGACTAACAGAAAGATATTGCATCTGTGATTTACTGATATCCTGCAACAATGGATATTCATTTCTGATGGACTGTAATGCTTTGTAGCCATTATTTTGAAAATCAAGTTTAAATTGTTCCATCTTACTTAACTGTTTATCTAAATTGCTTTTCGCATATTCTGCAAGCTGTTCCTGTAATATTTTTATTTTATTCTCAATTATTGTAATTCGCTCATTACATTTTTTTATTTTTTCCATGCATGTATCTATAGCATCAAAATTTGTATTTGTGATATCTAATTCACCTTGTATATTTTGCAGAAATCTTTCAGTCATTTCCAGCTCTCTTATAATTGCTGTATAGGCCTCTTGTATATTGATATATTGTTCGGCTATGTATGTATCCTTAACATCTTTCATTTTTGCCGTTATTGCATCATATTCTTTTTCAACTTGGGCATTCTTTTCAATATAATCCGCTGTATAGTCTACAATTTTCTTTTTATAACTTTCCTTTCTTTCACTTGTCAAAATTTTTGACTGCGCATATTCATAATCCTCATTCTTAATTGGTTCTAACTTTAATTGTACACCACGTTCATCCATATCTCTTCTTATTTCTTCGTACAATGCGGCAGCTTCGTTGTTTATAACGTCTAAAGATTGCTTTATTTCAGACATCCTTCTACTTCCACTCCAGCTTGCAATATAATTAAAGCTATAATTATCTGTATTAATTCCTAAACTCTTATTTACAATATAAGCCACAGCTTCCGCTTGGACTTCTTTCATTCTTGTAGGCATATTTTCACTGTTATTATGCATCCTCGAATGCGTAATTTCATGTATGCAAGTCTTTACTTTATGTGTAGTAGACAAATCTTTCTTTATCGCAATACGTTTTTCTTTAAGATGATAATATCCATTTGCCCCACTTTTAATATTTTCCTCATTAACAGGAATGCCATTTTTTTCTGATATGTTCTGTAGTGTTTTATATACTTCATCCACATTTAATTCTTTTGCATCATCAATATGCATATCCAAAATGGGATTTATTTTTTTTCTTCTCTCATCTGTATTTTTTACTTTATAGGCTCCACTTTTAGTTTTTAACGGATTACCATTTGAGTCCTTCATTAAATCTTTTTTATCTTCTTCTTTTAAATTTCGTATTGCTAAATATTCTGGTTCCTCGACCTGTGAGATATCAAATACATTTGCAGATGTAAATGCCACCGGAACTTTTCCTATGACTTTTGTGTCTATGTATCTTGAGAGACTGTTTTCATCAATATTATTCAAGATAACCTGATCGTTTATCAGCATGCTATACAATCCTGTTTTATTTCCTATAAATGTTAAATTACTATCCCCCAGTCGGTATATACCATAATCTTTTCCCTCTTTTATCTGATCCTCTATTTCTTTTTTTATAACCTTCATAAGACCACCAGAATACTTTTGGTAAGCATGTTTACAAGGTATTGTTATTTGGATTGCTTTTTCCCCTTTTTTAACCTGTCTTCCATAATCCTGCCATTGTCTTGCACCAAAAACAATACTTGCATTGGGATTCTGCATAAAAATAGCCAAGGAATTATTTAAACTATATTTCTTATAAAATTGATTAGCTCTTGCCGTACACCATGCCTTAAAATTTTCACTATCAAGTACATTCGTAATTCCCTTTAGAAGTTCATTATCTTTTTTAGCAGAAGAAACTTCAAATGCTTTATAAATTAAAGCATCATAACTAGCCAAGTAATTTTTTTCATTTTTTTCTTTTATTGTTTTTTCAAAAAATTCTTCCGCTACTTCCTGTGATGAAAATAGTTTTTCATTTATCTTTACAATTTTTCCACTGACTTTATCTATCTGCACAATTCGATAATTAATACCATTCTTTATTTCATCTGCATCATACTCTGATAGCATATTTGGATAATCATTCGTACTCTCAATGGCATATGCATAACTGATATTTTTTATAATATCATCTTTATATTGTAATTTTTCTCTTCGTTCAACCAATTCTTCCTTGTTTTTTACAGCGTCCATTTTTAAAATTACTTCACCATCTTCTTTATGATAAGTAATACGATCTTTAGGAAGTATATTTTGTTTTATTTCCTGTTCCTCAATCTTTTTCAAATCGTTTTTTTCTTCCACAGATAATTCAATATTCTGTTCTTCCTTAACATCTCCATCTCTATTTTCTGCTTCCTTTATTATTTCCTCGTACTGCTTTTTTAATTCCGTTAATCGTTTTTCATAATAAGAATCAAGAAGATTATTTTCATGAAAACGACTTAATAACTCTATTTCTTTCTTTACATCTAAATTCTCATTTATCCGATTTTTGTATGTAGTGTCAATAATCTCTGGAGCAATTACTGTATTTTCCATATCGATATAATATGCTTCAAAATTAATTCCATCTTTTGTCGTTACAATAATATCTCCCATTTCCAATCCATCCGCATAAAAATTCTTCGGTCGTTCCTCTCCGTTAATTTTTAAAAAAAGTTTTCCTATATCTTCTTTGCTCTCCATATAAGAATTATCAATATAAACAACCTCATAGTTTTTCATATTTGGGAGTTCTGCAAAGTCAGACACAAGCTGCATAAAATTTTCCACCCTATATTTTTCGTTTCCTGGAAAATCCTTTAATTTTAATACCGCAGTTTTCCCAGATCTTAATAAGATATGATCTGCATTATTAAATACTTTCGCCACCTCATCATACATGGCATCTACATTTTTCTTCGATCCATTATTACGATTTACATCAAAATATCTGCTTACCGGCTGCACACTGATATCATCTTCTATATACGCATATAATGCCAACCCTTTTTCTAATGATATTTCACTTATTTCCTGAGTCTGTAAAACACTCTTATTTGCAATTTTTTCCCTTCCTGCAGCTGGTATGTCATCTATAATACTTTTATCCTGTTTTAAAGCAGCTATAACAATCTCTTCATCTACTTTAAGTTCATCAGAAGCAAACTTATAATCTTTGGCATCTAATTTTACACAATTTAAAACACATTCTTTATCTTTTTGAGCAATTTCCGGTAAATATTGCAGGCATCCACTAATTTTACTTGTAATTAAACGTAAACCTTGAATATCTTCCTTTATATATTCTGGAATTTCATAAAACTCTTTTTTATCTTCCTTTGCTTTTGTAATAAATTGCTCTACGCTTATTCTATTATTAATTGTCATGTTTTGGATTACCAAAAACTTTACTTCATTTCTCTCCACATCCGTCTCAATGCTTTGTGGAATATTATCCAAAAGAACATTGATTTCTTTTAACTTCCGATGTTTTAACATATCCTCAACCTCTTCTGATTTTATTTCAGAATTTACCGTCCTGCTAAGGAAGTTTGAAATGTGTTTTGCCAAATCATGATCTGAAATTTCTTTGTTTAAATTTTCAAATTTATTTATAATATATTCTGTTTCATCAGAATTAAAGTCTTTCAATACAAGTTGGGATTCATTTGTTAACGAGAACTGTGATACCGTATATAAATCAGCCTTCCCATTTCCCTTAAATATTTCCATATAATAAGCCCCATGAAGTCCATTTTTTAAATATTGTATATTTGTATTTTCTGTTATATCCAAATCACAAAATACATTTGCCTTTTTAGGCAAGATTCTACCTGTTGAATCTACCACTAATGTATTTATTCCATTCCGCAAAAAAAGTTTTGCCTGATCCAACGAATATTTCATTGAATCATCATTTAATTCATCTACTGACATTAGTGATAATATATCTGTTTCATTCCACCCGTCCTTTACAACTTCTTCTATTATCGGAATACGATTTTGAATTTTCTCAGCTATATATTCCTTTGCTGTATGTTCATCCACTTCTGTATTTAAAAACTCTTTTAAAGATTCAGCTCCATTCGTTAGAATATGATTATAAATTTCATTTACTCGATCTTCCGAACTCAGCATAAATTCAAATTTTCTTATTATATTATTCATGTCTAATCCCAATTTATCATTTAAATCCGTTACATTAACTGGTTCCACAACATCAGCCCTGTCATAATGCTCTTTTATATTTTCAGGATAAAGAATCATCGTTTCTATATTAAAATGTGACAGCTTATTAAGGTATTTTTTGAAGTCATTTGCAATAGACGATTCTGGCACAATAAATGCGCCCAACACCTTATCTATATCTGGAAATGCTCTTATTGCTTTCAAAAGATCTTTTGTCCAACCAATATGATACTTTCCATTATTTTTTCGGATAACATAAACATATTTTTCCTCACCGTGAGTAGAACGTATGTTCACATCATTTATAGTAATTTCCTTTTTGTTTTCCAACGTGTTCCCATCTGTTAAAATTTTCTCAGTTAATTCATAACTCTCAATCTCTGCTTTGGAAAGTTTGGTTGTATATTCCACATATCCATATACCTCTCTATCCACTCCTGGTAATTTTTTTCTTTCCTCATACCTAGTGATATTAACAGCACTTTTTGCATTTGGAATTGTACCAATATCAATAGGTCTTTGTGTCACATAATAGCGAAACATATTTTTTTTCTCATTGTCATTTATCATAGTTTGCATATTCCTCCCATATTCCTTTTATTCTTCCATCAATTCTTTCTTCAATGCTGAAATAGCCCCTTTTAGGGAATCATTTTTCATAGATAACTTTGCCAGTTCTGTTTTAAGTATCAGTGTATTAATTTTTTTTCCGGATTTTAATTGAAACTCCTTATAGCTTTCCGGATTTTTAGATATTTCTAATAGATCTTTTATATCCTTTATTCTTTGCCTATTTTGATTAAAATCATTTTCATATTGTGAAAGTAACTCACACATCTGTGCATAATTCATTTCCATTTTTACAGTCGTCCTTATACATGTCTTTTTTATGTTTCTTTTATCATTTTATCATATATCCTTCATATTTTATACAAATACAACATATTTTGTCACATTATTGAATGTCATTAACTTATCTGCTAAAATATAAATAAAATAACAGCATTGGTATTTTTAAGCAGAAAATGCTGTATCTGTAAAACAAAGGAGAAAGCACTTATGAACAAATATTTTAGGATATTCCCTGGAATGATCGGATTAATCTTCGCTATAATACTTTTAGGTATTGGCATTATTAAAGACATAAATAAGGTGAAAATAGAAGAAAGCTGTGACAAAATAACAGCAACCCTTTCCAATGTAACTGACGTTGAAAGGCATAAAAATATGAGTTCAGATTTAGATAATTACAATTATATACAAAGTTATGCTATAAACTATATGTACAATAATCTGTTGTATTCTGTGTCAGAAAACGATTATGATGCTCCAAGTACAGGTTATCAAAATGGAGATACTATACAAATATACGTTGAAAAAGAAAATCCCACTCAAATATATAGGGTATCAACAATAAAAAATGGCCTTTCTTTTAAGATCATGGCAATTTGTGCAGGTGGGATGGGTATTATATATCTCATTCGTGGAAAATCATATAAGAGCCAATGAATAAAATATCACACTGTAATACTATAAAAATTAGAGAGGTGACAATGAAATGAATTTTTTATTTTTTACAATTATTACTCTTGTTATTGGAATTATCGCTGGTTTGATTAGTAAAAATGGATGCGTGGCGATAGTAGCAGTACTTATTGCGCATTTTATATTGCTTGTATTGTATATGTTTTTAAAGTAAGTGAACTTACAGCTGCTTCATTTAACTATGTAAAAAAACAAGGGCTGAAGGCTCATTCAAGGAGCCATCAGCCCAGTCGTTAGCACAGAAGATCACATTTACAGAGAGACTTTAATGCACCATTCTTCAGTGACGGGTAGTTGACAGTCAATCCATTCGCACTTTCTACACTCTATCTTTCTTAACTTTCCGAGGCACAAAAGTCATATAAATATCAGGATATTTTTTTTCGCCATCAAATTTAGGTTTTGCTTTAATTTTAAAATTCGCTGTATATTGATTTCCAACTTTACTTTTACATTCTAATGTAAGTCCTTTATCAGAAAGTAATTTCTTAATCTGATTAAAGGACAGCGGTTTCTTATAATGAAATAATGATATTGCGTTCTTTTCTGCGCTTATGAAGAAACCACATTTCTCATTTTCACATTTATATATATTTCCTTTCTGATAAATATTTTCCCCACACCACCTACATTTTCCTACCACTTCCTGATTATCAGAAAATAAACCATTATAGCTTGTTGTATTTTTTTCTGCTTCATTGATAATTTCAGCCACAAAATGTTTTACCTCTTCTATAAAGACATCCGCCGATAACTCCTTTTGTTCTATTTGATTTATCTTGTACTGCCATCTTGCAGTCATTTCCGGACTCAATAAACTTTTAGGAAATACTGTACTTGCAAATAATGCCTTGCGCGTAGGATTAATATAACTTCTTTTATCTTTTGTAAAATTTTCTAAAAATCCTTTCTTATAAAGTTCTCCTATAATCCCAGCTCTCGTAGCCCCTGTTCCAATTCCCATTGGAACCATTTCATCTCCAATTTCAATTTTATCACCGGCATTTTTCATTGCAGCCAGCAATGTATCATATGTATATGGTTGTGGCGGTTGTGTTTTTTTACATAGTCTATTTATTTCAGTAACAGGTATTTCTTCTCCAATATCCATTTTGGGCAAATTATCATTCTGTTTTTCCTGTTTATGGAATAATTTTTTTTCTGTTTTTTTCCATCCTTCATCTACAACCGTTATTCCACTTGTTTGAAAAACATGACCTGCCACATTCAAATACACTCTTGTTTCGTCATATTTCATTACTGTATCAAAAGCTAATAACATTCGACTTATTACCAAATTCAAAATGTTTTTTTCTTTTGTTGTTAATTCCAGAAAATTTACATTTTTAATATTTTCTGTAACAATCAAGGCATGATGATCTTCAATTTTTTTATTATCGACAATCCTTTTGTCAAGATTCAATCCCTTTTTTAATAATGTTTCAGCTACCACAGAATACTGCTTAATTAAAGATATATCCTGTATACGCTGCTGCATCTCCTCGGCAACATCTGTATTAAGATACCTACTATCTGTTCTCGGATATGTCATTAATTTTTTTTCATACAAATTTTGTAAAGCCTGCAGCACCTCTTCTGGACTGTAATCATATAGACGGCTTCCATCCCGTTGAATGCTAGTTATATCATATAATTGCGGGCGATTTAGCATTTTATGCTCAATAATAACGTTTTCGACACATGCTTTGTTTTGCTTTCTTAAATTCACCTCGATCTCTTTTGCTTTGTATTCATCGTCAATCTTATTATTATTTCCATCATAATAAATTGCTTTTACACCGTTTTCCGTTGTAATTTGTAATTGATAATAAGGCTTTGGCACAAAATTCTTGATCTCATAATATCTTTCTACAACAAAATTCCATGTTGCAGATTGTACTCTTCCCACAGACAATACTTCTCCCTTGTTTAGATTTTCTCTGTATTTAACAGAAAAATATCTGGAGAGACACATTCCTATGATCCAGTCAGCTTTTGCTTTTGTAAACTGTCCAACAATAATATAGTTAAACTTATTTATATCCTCTAATTCTGTAAATGCTCGCCGTAATTCATTGTCTGTTATAGACTTAGCGCATAACTTTTTTACTGGTTTTTTACATCCACTCATTACACGCACAAGCCATTGTATATAATGTCCCTGTGGTCCATAATCACCACAATCTATAACCAATTCAACATCTTCCCTATTAAGTAATTTTTTTACATTATAGAATTGATGTTTAGTATTTTCTATGATTGTAAGTTTCCATTTTGCAGGTATCAATGGAATTACGTCCATGCTCCACATTCGAAAATTTTCACTATATGCTTCAGGTTCGGCAAGACCTACCAAATGTCCTACACACCAGGTTACTAAATATCCATTTCCCTCATAATATCCTTCCGCCGTATTTTTTTTATCTGCGTTTAGAATATGCGCTATTTCTTCTGCTACAGAAGGTTTCTCCGCTACACATAACGTATACACTAAATATCCTCCTCACGGTGAGAAGATTCTTCTCTACTTTTTTGCTTTTCTGCTTCCTTTACTGTTTCTAATAAAATATTCATTTTTCCGTTTTCAATCATTTCCGTTACAACAGAAATATCAATGTTATTTTTACTGCATACATTTTGTAAACGCTGCATTCGTTGTTTTTCGACTTCCCGATCCCTTATTTTTTTAAGTGATTTGAGTTCATTTTCAGCATTCGTATAATCCTGTGCTACCATGGTATATTTTTGCCTTTTTACCTCTACTAAAGCTTCCTGTTTTTTAATTTTTCTCTCAATTACCTTTAAACTTTGTTCAGTCTCTTTATTCATCTTTTCGTTACTCCTTTTTTATCATCTTTTGCTTTTTTTCTTAAATAGACTAACAATATCCCACTAATTATAAAAAGAACCCATGACCAAATATGATTAAGTAACATCCTTATTATTATTGTTCCCAGTCCTTCTTCACTCTGCGTATTCACATTATCAGAGTTGTTACCTGATTGTTCTTTTTCAGATATATCATTAGTCAAATTTTCTTGATTTTTTTCAGATCGAAACATTGTCAAGCAATTTGTTGCAAAATTAGGCATTTGGTGCTTCTCTCTCTGATATTGCCATATATACTGCCATAAACGTTCTGTAACATCATAAAGATCTGTCATTTTAAGTTGTTTGCATTGTTTACTGAACAGTTCCAACTTATCCATATACTCATCATAATCAAAATCGTTATTTTGAATAATAATATATGGTAAAACACATGCATAATAAAACGTCAGTATCTGTTCATCAGACAACTCATCCCATTCCTCATTTGTTCCACTCACACCTTTAAATATTTTTTTTGATGATTTGTTCTTTGTTCCATTTACAAAAGGTGACCAATCATCCTCAATCTGCTTCTTTCGAATCTCCTTAATCTTATTGTAATACCAGTCAATCACATCATCTTCTGACATACCAGGGAAAATATCAGAAACAAAATTTTGCTGTTCTAATTCTGTTTCATCCATATCCCCAAATAACGGTGTAAGTTTTTTATTAGTTGGTTCAGATCGTACGATCATATCATATGTCACATCCCATAAACTTTCTGTACCGCACTCATAATAATCTGGTATTTCTGCAATTTCATATTCTTTATAACTCTTATAATAGTACATAAGATCATATGTTTGGCTACCATTTAATAAAAAGGACATTGCATACTGGTTTTCCTGTGTCAGTACGCATTCAAATTCATCCTCTGTTTCTTGACTAATAAACAAAAGCTGAATTTCATCCATGAATCCATCTGGAACATTTATATGTATATTAAATGCAGCCTGTCCTGTTTTATTAGTCTCGTTTTTTTCTGTAAGATCCTGTCCTACAACGCTTTCGGTATCTGTTATATTTTCACTTTCTTCATAAACCTGAGTTGCAAAAACATGAACCTGCATTAATAACATTAATACAAATACCCGTATTCCCATTTTTAATTTTTCCATTTACATACCTCTTTTTACCAATATCTTCTAATAGCAAGAATTTGTTTATATGTCGCATTTGAAATTTTTACCCCATCATTTGGATTTGAAGCATGTACTATTTTCCCGTTACCAAGATAAATACCCACATGTCCAACACCAGTTACTCCATTTCTACCATAAAATATGAAATCACCTGCCTTCGCATCTGCTAAACTATTAATAGATATCCCCCCTTGAGACTGCGCTGCGGCCGTTCTAGGTATTGTTTTTCCAGTTATTTCTTTTGTTAATATATAGGTAAAACCTGAACAATCTATCCCTACACTTCCTTTTTTGGTTGTATCATTGCACCAAGTCAATCCTCCAAAAGCATAATTATATCCAATCTTTTGTAATCCAGCTTCCGCTATTTTTGCACCTATACTTTCGTCAAAATCATACTGCCCCAAATCAACTGTATCATTACCATTACCGCCTGTCACATTTCCAGTCACACTATAATCCGTGCTATAACTGTCATCTTGAAGTTTTAAAAAATCCACATATGCCAAACAAAAATTCCGATTAGAAATTAATAACTTTAATTCTTCTGTTTCCTTATCAGTCAGTGTATCTTTTAACTGCAGTTCATTAATCCGATCATCCCATTCTTCTGCTATCAATGCATTAATGCCGTTAAAGTCCATTACTATTCTGGTTCTGCGATGTCCCAGGCATTCTTTGTATCCATTACATTTAAAATGATATTCCTTATTTGTACAACTTTTTAAATCTGCATCAGTGCAATATGTTGTATGTCCTCCACACTTACCAGCTATAGTCTTATTTGTGCACTTAGATAAATCTGTACAGTATGATGTATGACCTTTACATGAATACGACTCCTCACAGCAATTCCTTCCACTATATTTTTTGTGATATTTTGTATCAGATGATCTTAAACATGTTTCCTTCGCATAATACACCCCATCTTCATCCGGCGAATCACAATATTCCATACTTAGCTTTTCTGAATAAAGATTATTAAGTAAATTCCACAAATAAACATATGTTTCTTTTTTTTGTGATTCCTCTACTGTCATGCTATATCTGGTAATCATAAGTACATTGAATACCGGTTCTATAATATTTGTAAAGTCATCTGCATTCGGTATTGAACTTAATATCGTATCCTTTTCTATTGCAATTTCTTCTCCACTTAAATTATTGTATAGAGTAATGATTTCATTATCGTCTTTTAATTTGTTATACAAACCAATGACATCATCTGCATAACTCTTTACCTGTTTTTGTGACATTGCTGATACATAATCATGAATACTCCAAGTTATATCATTTTCATCTTTTGCCTCTCCACTAAAAAAAGCTCCAAATAACAATAAGGGTGTTGTCAAAATTACAACTAATCCTATAATTCCTATACCAGCACCACCAATTAGCAATTCTTTCATTCCTGCAAGTAATAAATTTTTTAAGCCACTCAACAGATTTGAGAATATATTTTTAACACCTGTCTTCACGTTACTTTTTACTTTTTGTCCAGCTCTTTTCCAACCATTTTTTTGAATATATTTTGCAGCACTAACGGTTTTTTTACCTGTTTTAACACCTAGCTTTACTCCCGTTTTAATACCACGGTACGAAAACCCTGTTGCCTTTATTCCAAATTTCGTAATCTCTTTAGAAGCTTTTGCAGTTGCCTTTATTGTTTGTACAGACTTATGTGCGGTTGCAAGTGTCTGTACCCCTATATCATCACTTTCATTTAAGGCATCATCAAAAATACCTATTCCCTGCCCAATAGCTGTTTTTACAATATAATTTCCGCTTTTGACAGAAGTTTTTAAAGTTGCCTTTCCCATTTTTACAGTTGTTGCTCCAAACCCTTTAACCAAAAACTTTCCGTCTTGCTTTATTACCTGTATACCTTTATTCCTATGTCTAATATTTTTAGATGTCAGCAATTTTGCTGTATGAATTATATGATTTCGTTGTATCTGATGATATATTGTTTTCTTTACACCATAACGCTGTACACGTTTTATTGTACTTGCAGTATGCTTATATACACCCGTACCTATATGATATCCAGACTTGATTGTCTGGCTTATTGCTTTTTTTGTAATTCCAAATCCTTTATTTGAAATCTTATAATACTGACTCAATGCATAGGCTCCAGTAATCCCAAGTCCAATTGTATTTAATCCCAAATCATTTGTTTTCTGTAGTTGATTTTGGATATACTTCCTAGACATATCTGTCAGATGAATATTATTTTTCTTATCCAATACCAGTGGTGCTTTATTTCTTTTTTCTTTATTTTTTACATAATCGTATGTTCCTTTCTCCTTTGTTTCCTTTTTATCTCCATTTTCTTTTGTATGATTTTCAGGACTTTGTTTATAAGCGTTATGATTTTCCTGTATTTTTTCACTATTTACATTGGATATATCAGTCTTAAGTCCCTGCCCCACATGCACTGATTGGTTGTTTCTAACCCTATTTTCATATCCCTGCTCCCGTCTTTGTTTTTCCTCATAACGTTTTTCAGGATTATACACATTAGACTGTTGTTTTTTTTCAGTCATACGCTCTACATTATGAGCAAACGACGCTGTATTTACTGTCCCACTTCCCCCAACAACCTGCGATTTTATATCATGTTTGGATGTTGTATGTATTTTTTCCCCGCTGTCAACGTACTGTTCTGTTTTGTTTAATTTCTCATATTCTTTTTTATGGAAATTACCTGACGTAGTTATTGTTGTTTTTTTCATTTGCTACTTTTACCTTTAGAAAATGGGATGGAAAGCATCCTACCATCCCACATTTCTTTTTTACTTTTCGTTTTTCAGAAGTCTGTCGAGTAAAATACTCCTCATATCATCTGGCATATCCTGTAAAATTTCATCGACTTTATTTTGTTTACCGCCATCTTCTTCTGTTTCATGAACACCATGGGAATCCTGCATTTCATTACCCCTATCTTCTTTACTTAAGCCCGAATTTTTTTCAAAATCTAAAGTTGTCTCCTCACGGTGAGTGGATTGTTCCAATTCTTTTGATAAAATCAAATTTTTTGAACTGGGATTTATCCCATAATACACCCCCTCAGGCTGAAGCAATTCACCATTACCATCCATTGTTTTAAATAACTGTTGGATATCCTGATGAATCGTTTTATTTTCGACTTTGATATTTTCATCAACATCATTGATTATGTCCGTTTTTTCTTCCCGCTGTTCTTTTTCTGCAACATTGTCTTTTTCTTCTCTTTGAAGTTGTTTTTGCTTTAGTTCATCCAACTTAAAACGTTTTCTTAATTCTGTTGCATCTTCATTTGTAAGTTTCCCATCTCCTTCTTCAATATTGAAATTTTCTCCAAATTTAGTTGACATTAACTTGTATAAATAGCTATCTTTCGGAAAAGAATCATTAAATGGTACAATTACTTTCTCTGCAAAAAGTAATCCACATCCCTCTTCCGACATCGTCACATAATTTCTTTGCGAATCCGATAAGTGTAACATTGCAGCTAATTCTTCAAGGTTAGAATCGGATTGATTTAGCATAATAATATGTCCTGAATTGCTTATCATTTTTCTCGCATTTGGACTGGCTAACAATCCTTCTACATCCTGAGTTATACCTGTAATTACAAGACCATATTTTCGACCACGTTTAAACAGATTTTCAATGTAATTTGCAGAAAATTCATTTGCAAATACAGTCTGAACTTCATCCATATATAAAAAAGTCAATTTTTGACAATTTGAATTTTGCACCATTCGGTTCCATATAAAATCCAAGATAATTGATAATCCAATCTGTCTTAGCTGCCCACCTAAATCTCTGATTGTAAATACAATCAGCCTCTTTTTTAAATCCACATTTGTTCTATGCGCAAAAACATTCATTGATCCCTTTGTATAATACTCTACAGATTGCGCAACAATATTTCCATCTTCCGATAACTCTGCTTCATGATTAAGTTCAGATTGAAAATCTACTAAAGTTGGCTGGTAATCCGGATCATAATCATTCCTTAAATAATTACCATATGTATGCCTTAATGCCCTATCTACAATAGTTCTTTGCATCGGTGTGATTATAGTTTCTAAATGAGACGTATCACCTACTGACATCATTCCTTCTACCAAAGACATGACAAATTGAGATTTCAGCGTCATAGGATCGGCATCGTCATCACTGTAATTTTTGCACAAATCAAGTGGATTAATGTAATTTGTAGAATTTGCTGAAATATCAATTATTTCCGCAATATCTCCAAAGGCAGAAATAAATCCTACATATTCGTTATCCGGATCAATAACAATCAAATCCGCCTCATCCTCTGACATATTTAAAATCACGTTCAACATTTCACGTTTAACCGCAAAACTTTTTCCACTTCCCGTCGATCCCAGTACAAACCCATGCGGTGACTTTTGGTTCACTCTTTTTGATAAAATCAAATTTTTTGAAATAGAATTTATTCCATAATAAAATCCCCCAGGTTGAAACAATTCACTACAAGTGAAAGGAATAAAAATAGATAGACTTTCCGTTGTAAGTGTCCGATCTATCAATAATGCATTATGACCTAACAACAATGACTGATACATTCCTTCTTCCTGCTGATAATTTAATGTTTGAAATGTGCAAGTGTACTTTCTCGCTTCCTTTTTTAGCGTATCACAATTTTCATTTAACTCTTCCATTGTCATCGCATCGCATACCATAACTGTTATGGAAGTTAGAAACGATTTTTGGTTTTTATTAATCATGTCGTCTCTTAATTCTATTGCTTCCGTTAACGAATGCTCTAAGTCATGCGATAGGGAGGCTGTTATATAACCACTTTTAATAGCAGCATCTTCACTTTCACGTTTCTCTGCTTCCATTCCAGTTATCTGTTTATTAACTCGATCTAAACCTTTTGCCTGTTCTACCGGATGAACCATTATATTTATAATACATGGAAAATCCGTGTTAGAGATTTTGGCAATAAAGTCATCTGTAATTGATGCCGGAAGATTATTCAAAAACATAACGCGATAATATTTTCCATCAATTTGGAAATAATCTCGATCAAAGAAAAAGCTCGCCGGAGCCACATAATCTTTTGATGATATTCCCTGTTTCTTTATAAAATCGTAGTTAATCCGAAACGCCCCAACATTATTAGGTCTGAAAATATCATGCAGTATAGAAAGTCTTTCCGTTGTAGATAAAATTCTGGAATTTGCACCAATATGCTGTAAATTATTAATAACATCCTGCTGGGTTCTGTGAAATCTAAGAACTGCCTCAAATGGATTATTGGCTTTTTGTGTTATTGTTACATACTTATTTTGTATCATATCATTTTTTCCACTTGCAAGCTGCCGCATGATAATCCTGTTATACTCTTTCCGGTGTTCATTAAGATTATCATGTCGCATTTTAAATGTAATCTCATCTTCCTGGTTTTCCTGATTTGCCCTTTTATTCACAATGCTTATATTTACCAGCATATCTTCAGAAAAATAATTTAAAAACTCTCCGTATTTACAGAAAATCGCAATCTGTTCCGCTTCTTTGGATACCTGATAGTTAATATCTTGCATCTCAAAAGTTTTGGAATACACCCCCTCCAAAATTTCGAAAATTCCTTCTTCATAATCAGCAATATATGGAATTGTTTCCTGCACAGATTTAGGCACATTACTCATTGCAGATCTTCTTCTTTTCATTCGCTTTGCTTTTCGTAGCAGTTCTTTCTTTTCATCATCCTGTTTTTTTAATTTTGCTTTTCTTTCTGCTTCCATATATGCAAGCTGTTTTCTTCTCTCTGCTTTAGATAGAATGTAATTCGGATTTTCCCTCTGTCGTAACTGAATACTTTCACATTCCATTCTCATTTTTTCCAACTTACGATCCGTATCCGAATATCTCTGTTCTGATTTAATCTTACGTTTAATATCTGCCTGCTGTTCTACCTTATCTCTATATTTTTGGAAAAAAGATTTTTTTAATTCAATTTCTTCAATTTGTTCACCTGCTTCTTCCTTATAGATTTTATAAGCTTCCTCTATATTAATTTTTTCTTCCTTTTCTTTGTGTGTTGTTAACATTGTGTTCTCCCTTATAACTAAAATCAAAAAAATTAATTGACTCAAATTTTCTTTTTTTAGGTTTTATCAAATAAAAACGTACCAACATTTTTATTTGTGTTTCTGGTTTTAATCCATTTTTTTGTGGTAAAAATCCCAAAACTCCAGCCGGCAAACACAAAACAAAAATAATATCTTCCATTTTATCCATACCAACAATCGGTCTAATCTGAAAAAAACAAAAACCTACAACCAAAAACATATAGCATATAGCCAACAAATTTCTTGCTGTAAATCTTTTCCAAACTTTTGTTTTGTATTCCCTAATCTCCTTTGGTATTCGCACTGCAATCATGAATTGTACCCCCTTTTTATGCCGTTAATAATCGTCCTGCCCATTGGTCTGACTTAACCAATGCCATAAGAAGAACCAGACTTAATACCAGTAGATCAGATAAACCGCTTGTCCAGTCTGAAAAAGAGATTGATCCTGCAAGTTTACAGAACAAAGATAAGGATATTACCATAAATAATCCACGCAAGCAGATCGCTATATACACAAAAGCAAAATTTTTAAATGTTCTTGAACCACTTCCCATTCCATCATCAAGACAAAGAAATGCAAACGGTAATGGAGCTACTGAATTGACACACGTCAACTCAAATGACCTAGCATATCCCATTACATTAATCATTATTCCTATGATCTTCAAAAAGAATATAAATAAGCAACTTGACAGCCATATTGCAAATACTTCTCCAAAGTTACTATCATTTAATGTTGTCTGTGCTGATGTAGCAAGTTGACTTCCAACCGTTATTGTGTCTGTACTAACCTGTGTAATCCATTTAGATACAGTTGTAAACACGAGTTTTAATGCATCTGTTGAAATATCTATAGATGCTTTCGCAATACACAACTTTGCAAAAACCCTTATAAGATATTCATATTTAATGACATCTCCATTGATTGTAATTTTTAAAAATTCAATCAAAAAACAGATTCCACAAATCATAGTTGCTGTCGGCTTAATGATTCCACTTATACTATTTGCTATTGCAGCCCAATTTCCCGAAAAAACATTTGCTGTTAATGCCGTATAAGAATCAGATAAATATTGGTCAAATCCCGAAAAAGAATCAATTATACTATTTATCATTCCCGTACGCATAGAATCAAATATATTTGTCATTGTAATATCTCATCTCCTATTTTAAGAAAGTTTTTGCGCTGAATCCAACTCCATATACAATTACGCCAGCAATTAAAATCCTTACACCCTGCACCTTATCATCTGCTCGATTGTCTTTCCATCCAAGTCCAAATTCCACTGCTCCTATTAACATAAATAAACCACCTACACGTTTTATCCATTTAGTAATAATATCAGTAAGCCATTTCCATTCAGAATCTCCATTATCAGCAAAAATAATTTGGGGTGTAATCAGTAATACAACCCACATTATTGTTGCTATTGCTGTTTTATTTTTATACAGATAAGCAGATACTTTCTGCACTTTGTCTTTTACCATATCAATCATGTTTTTTTCAGTATTCTTAGTCATTTCTTTGTCCTCTCTTTTCATAAAGTTTAATTAAATATCTATTTCTTCCATAAGTGCATTTAAGTTATCATCAAATTGATCTATTCCTCCTTTATCAGTTTCTTCATAATTTAATTTTGAGAAATGATCATTTTCCAGCTTCGATAATTCTAAAAAAGTCATTTCTTCATTCTTTTTTTCATCTCGAACTCTTGCATTTTTCATTGCATTAATATCATTTAAATATTGTTGTTCTTCATACTCCTTATGTTCTAAAAAGTGTTTTGTAGATTCACTTTCAGCTATATTTTCTACATCAATCTCCTCACCGTGAGAAGATTCAGCATTTTCATTACTTGTTGGTTGATCTATATGTTTTACATCTTCATTTTGTTTTTCTTCCATATCACTACTATCAGAAGACTCAGCACTGCTTGTATTACTTTCATCTGAAAACATACCATTTACCACTCTATTTATAGCAGCATCTATATCATTAACAGTAGCACCGGATGAAAAAGTTACATTTTGCACTGATATAGTATTTTTAACAATATTCACAATTTCCTCATCATTAAGGGAATGAGCCTTAAAAGCATTATTACTAATACGTTCTATTAATGTCTCCTCACCTCTTTTTCTATTTCTAACCTCTTTTATAGCTTCGCTTTCCACATAAAGTGTTTTTTCTACTGTCGGTGTTTCTATTCCAGAGTTCAGCATTACATCAAACGCTTTCTGACTAACTGCATTGCACACATGTTCTATATTTTGAATATGTAATTCACATTTTTGCCTTTCTATGTTGTGACGGACCTGATCCATCTTTGTAAAAATAGTTGCAAGTGTGTTACCCAAAAAATCAAGCCGTTCATTTTCTTCTGTATCTTCAAGATTTATTTTTTTTAAGTAAAGCTTAAACAATTCCTGTTTATACTTTATCTCATCCGAATTAACCTCATAGGGGAGATTTCCACCATCCTCCGATCTGGAAAAAAATCTGTGATCTGCAAAATCAAACGTATCATCATACACAGGTTTATAACCGTCCACAAACAAAATACATTTATGTAATGCCATCTGAGATATTGCATTAGGTGTCATTAATTCAATACCGACTTTATCAAACTGCCGCGTTGTACTTCCATTTGTTCCTCTTGATTCAGAATAGCTTTTCTTATCAAAAGTACCCTTTCCAAGTAGTTTTGAAAGATAGTTTATGGTATCTTCATTTTTGATTCCTCCCATATGAATAACTGACGCACAATTATCCAAAATAACTTGCCATTCTTTCTCATACATAACTTTTAGCTGCTCCAAGGATTGCAAAATAATCATTATTGAAATACCAAGGCTGCGTGCATATGCCAAAATTTCTGTAAACATTGGTATTTTTCCCGTATTTTTAAACTCATCTAATATAAGCCTTACAGGTATAGGAAGCCTCGCACCTTGTTTTGCATATTTGACATTCGCACATTTATTCAATTCTGAAAATAACTGTGTAAGCATCATTCCACTTATAAACTCGAAAGTTTTATTTGTTGGTGGCATTACAATAAATAAAGCTATTTTCTCTTCACCTATGCGATCCAATTCCATTTCATCATATAAACTCATATTTCTTACAGAACTTATGTTAAATGGTGCCAACCTTGCTACTGCAGAAATGATAATCGATTTTGCGGTTTTTCCTGCACCCGCTTTAAAATGTTTATACTGAATATATGCAATATGATTATTTCTGTATTGTTCCTGTCGTTTTTTTTCTTCTATATAGTGATTGACAAGTTTTTGTTTTTCCAAATCACCATTTTCGGCATCAAGAACCAATTCTTCCCAAGCCTCATTTGTATCATCAAACAGGTCAAACTGTTCATATCCAAGTTGCTGCATTATTGCATCAAAATCGCTTATATACCCTTCATTATCTTCACGTACTTCTGTCAGACGTAAAATCTCCAATGCTTTAGGAAGGCTACGTTCATCTTCCCTTAATTCATACAACATATAAAAAAATACACATTGTAAAAGAAGTTGTTCACCCTTTTCCCAAAATGGATCATTAGATTTTTTGTCACCATCTGTGTTTTTCATGATAGAATCAATCAACGTCATTACATCCTCTTCATGTTCTTTATTAAGATAATGAAAAGGATTATATGAATTGGATTGTGCCATATCTATCAAATTTAAAACCTTTATTTTGTACAACTGTTCCGTCAAATGTGTGCCAATTCTCCGAAGTACATCTCCTTTCGGATCTGAAAATACATAACTTGCATTTGCCTGCGCAGCATTTGGCAGTACCAAAGAGTATGTCTTTCCACGTCCTGACCCAGCCATAACTAGCATATTATTATTGATTTCCCCATTATATAGAGAAATTTGAACATTTTTTGACAGAATCATTTGCGACGAAGAATTTCTTTCTTTTTTTATCCGTTCAAGCTCATTTACATATTCTTTCTTAACATTTCTCAAAAGATTACGGTTTCCATTTGGGTTCCAATATTGCCTACCCCAATTTTTGACACGAGCCTGTTGTTCAGAAAAATAATCAAAAGCCTCTTTTCGCTCATCTAATTCCAAATCCGACATTTCGCTTGCAATGCCATCTAACCATTCTTTTTTTTCATTTTCCATTTTTCATCTCTTTCCACACCTTTTTAAAAGAACATAAATACACCTTTATATGTAACAAATATTTCCAGGGTGCATGATCCGTAAAATAAAACTTCTTTTTTTTTCCTGAAATACGTTTAAACTGTTTGACTTTTCCCCACTCAGCATCACCATACATTCTTTCCTGCGCATACTTTTTGCTCAACTCGACATTCAACATAGCAAAAAGTACAACATCAATCACTAATCCATACCCTACATACTTTAAAGTACTTTTTGTAAATGCTATTTTTTCCTCATTCTCCGCACGCTTTATTGTGATGTTATAAATATTTATTATATCTATCTCATTTTCAGCCATTCCCTGTTCCTTAAGGCATCTCTTATACTCAGGCATGTCAATCGTATTAGAAATGTATACCATGCAATACAATATAAATATTGCCAGCATTGCTGTTAGCAAATATTCTACCGTATGCCTCTTTTCATTAGGCATTTCAATTCCTCCTGCAATCACCTTATATTTTCAACTTGCTCTTTACTTACAGTTTTTGATTGTTCCTTGTTGAGATTCATTCTCTGATTTTGTCTTTCAGCCCATTGATGTGCCTTTTGGAATTGAATTTTGGATGGTTCTTTACTCTTTTCCCCTTGTTTCGATTTGAGGTTTTTCTTTTCATCCACCAAAATTTTTACAATTCCGTTAATTTGTTCTGGCATAATGTCTTTTTCAAATGCAGGCTTTAATTCTTCAATACTAAGCCCGCTTTTATAGCCGGAATAAATATTATTTAACGCATCTACACTATCTATTTCTGTGATCTGTTGCATATTCTCTAATGTTATTGCATTTTCTTTTGCGAATTTAAGGAGAATACTTACATACTCAACCTGTTCCGTTTTTTTATTTTTAGTTGCATCTTTAATAACCAGTAGCTTGTTCTCTGGAATCTTTTCAATAATACCTTCCATCAGTTGTTCTCTCACTCTTGGTAAAATTTCTATATCTACACATAATTCAATCTGCTCTCTAGTTAATCCAGCATTATATCCAGCCATTGCATTATCTATAATCTGGTAATCTTTTGTTTCCCAATATAGTTTTACGCAATGTTCAATTTCCACATTTTTTAAACCTTCTTCAAAACCGATTCTTCGAATTTCCATTTCCTCCGGTCTAATATTAGGATCCATATAATTTTTTACCTGTTCTATACTCAATCCATTTGCCAGACCCTTTTTTATTTCCTCCTGCTGTTCTCTTGAATAATCCTTCAAATCCAAATTGTTTTCCTTAATTTGGTTTTTTGCTCTATAATTATTAAGGAATTTAGATGCATCTTGATTTTTGCTTTTTTCCTCTGTAATCTGTTCTGCCTGGGACGCAAGTAACATTCGCTCCTCAGAGGACAAATTTAAAAGCAGCTTTGCATGTAAATCATGCTGCCCTTTCAAATCATCTATTTGATTTAATATTTCTTCATTTTGATCCATTGCTTGTATTGGAGATTCCATATTTATTTGCTGGAGTTCATTTTGTTTCTCAATAATTTTTGTCTGGAGTTCCTCCAGTTTTGATATTGTTTCCTTTTGCGTCATATTATTGACAAAAATACGATAATCTACTTGTTGCGCTGCTTCATACTTACTTAAGTCCTGTTCTGACAATCTGTTTTTTTCCATTTCACCTTGCGACAATCCCTGCTCACGCATCTGCACAAAAAAATGATTTGTTTTCATCTGCATATCTATTGCTGCCTTCGCTTCTGTATAATCCATACCATTAATGATATCTTCCGGTTTAATGGTATATCTTTCTACATTCTGCTCATACAGCGATCTATAATTCTCAAACTCCGCTTGCGTATTAAATACAAAATAATGAGCATCCTGTTTAAATCCCCCCGCTTCTTTAATTTCTTCTCTGATTTCATTCCATCTTGGATTCCAACCTTTCCAACTTTTTGTAACAGCAGCCTTTTGAACATCTTCATCCGTCAATCTATCATTGGTTTCAAATATTACCTCACTATTTTTATAAACCGTATAAGACGTATCTGTTCGTTTTTGTTTTTCATTATAGGTACTTGTTAACTCTATGTAATGATTGGGATTAATCGCATCTACTACATAATAATTTTGACCTCTCGAATAGTCTCTACGAGCATTTTTGTTCATTACTATTGTAAAATTATTCTTTTCTCCTCCTTTTGCCTGTTCCGGAGAATTATAAAATTTTATTTTTTCATCTTTCATTACTTTTTCCAGCATAGAATAATCTTTTTCTTCATATGCTTTCTTTAATGCCTCATGAAATTCTTTATTTCTTACAACAGTCTCTTTCACAACTTTCTCATTATCTCCAAATGTATTTTCTGCATTTATATCATCATGTAACTGATCTTTTTCTTCTGGCATTAAATCTGATTTTTCAACTATTTCATGTTGCCTGTCTCTGTTCAGTGTCTGAACAAAAATATTCATTTTATCGAGATCTGATTGTAAAACAAAATATGTTCTTTTTACTTTGGGATAGCCTTCTTCATCTAATACCAGATTACCATCTCTATCTACGATTTCTTCTTCTAAAAATGTATATGGAAAATTCATCATTTCTGCATACATGGCTAACTTGTCAAGTTCCGCTTCGGACATCTCTCTTCCATTTTCCAATGCAATTGGAACCATGCACTCTCCAGTTTTTTCCATAATTTTTTTCATTTGCTTTGCCTGTAAATAACCGTTGCGTCGCTGACGTTGTGCCTTATTCATCTCTTCATATTTCATGTTAAACTCTTTGCTTTTTTCATACCTTGCAATTAAAAAATTTACAAATCGTAACATTAATTCTAATGTATCTTTTGCTAATCTTAATCCGGTGCTAACACCAAATTCCATTGTCCTAAGTACGCCATCTACTTCGCTCATTTTTTTCCTCACATCTATTTATTTTATACATAAAAAAGACACATATTATATTAGTTTATAATACATATTTTGTCAATTTATATATCTACTCACGGTGAGGAGATATATGTAACATTTTTCATTTTGAATTTTTAAAAGCATACAAATTTAACATTAAAAAAGGACAGTTTTTCCAACTGTCCTTTTTTAATGTTAAATCTATTTTGTATTTACAAAGAATTTAATATTTTTGATGCTTAAAATGGAAATTTTTTATGTTTCTTTATACTCCCCTGTTCCTATAAATGTTTTATAACAAATTCTTTAAGTTTTTCTGTCTCTCCTTCAAACCACCTTTTTGCCAAATCCTTCAATTCATTTTCCAGCAATAATTCTTGATTCTGTGCTGGGGTATAAAATGTATAGCGTCCTTTTCGATAGGTTGTCAAATAATTTTTTTTTACCATTCTTGCCAAAAATGTTGAAACAGTTTGTGGTTTCCAACTATGTTCAAATTTCTGATTAACAGCATCCACGATATCCTTTAATCTCATCTCCTCTTCTCTAATAAAAATTACTGACATAACTTCTTTTTCGCTTTTTGATAAATCAATCATTTTCTTTTCTCCTTCATATATTTTTACTTCACCATTTCTACAATGCCGCCTTTTATTATCACCCCGCCACATACCGGATGCGAATAATCGCAGTCAGTGTATCATACCACTCAACACTATCTCCCTGGTGTTTATGCCATGCAGACAGTTTCATCAATGGCAGATTGGGAAAGTTGTGTCCATCGACATCAATAAATGCTACTATCATGTCGCTCCCCGCCAAACATTTCTGAATCCTTAATTTCAAAATATATTGATATTCTGATTTTCATTTCATTTTTTTCCAATAACTACTCCTTTCTGGCGGTCCATTTGTATGACCGCCTTTTGCTTTTCTTTTGAATTTTTTGTGATATATTAACTTCCTCCAAAAGTGCATGTTTAGTTTCTTTTTAGCATTACACTATGGTGTTTCAACCCTAACTTTATTTATTAGCTATAATCTAAAATCCATTTATTCTAACATATTATTATCCAAATATTAACAGTAGATATCTTACAATTGCTATTACCACAGAAATATACATTAGTATCTTTGCTACTTTTATTTTAAGGAACTGTTTTGAGGAATTGTTTTTATCTCCTTTAAGTATCTGAACTATTGCATATATAACAATACAACTTATCACTAAATAAAATATAAAATCCTCTATTTTCATAAGCATCTCCATTCCTTTAGGAGCTCTTTTGCAAATTCACGCACTTTATCGCTAAAATACGCGCCCTCATAGCTTCCATATGCAGAATCTTTTTTATTTGCATCATCCAGCTTTTTAGAAATGAATAACATTAAATATATTGCATCCATAAGTGTCTCTTCATTTTGTGGTACAACAATAGTTTCTCCTATATTCGTCATCTTCCCATTAAGTACACAAACCATCTTGAACCTATAAAATATATCTTTTTCTACCTGAACTGAAAACTTCTCACCTAATCGGTATGTTAGTAACTCTTCTTCATTCATATTACTCAAGCGCAGCCAAGACTCATAACATTCATTTATTACATGTAAGATCTCTTTTCTAATTTTTTTCTGGCTTTCCATAATTACCCTTTCTAATCCAAATTTATATTATTTTCAGCAGCAAATTGCATTGTAATTAACCTGAAATACATATATGTATGTATCGCGTCATTTGCATATACCAATTCGTCTTTCCAAAATGGATTTGCATATTTCCCTCGATATCTTTCACACGCCATATTATTCGGCATATGCGGTCTTTTATAAATTCCGCCAATTTTAGTTCTATGATATACAGTCAAATTTGATACATCAAAATACTTTTCTGCTTCATCGAAAGAAATCTCTCTCAAATAGGTTAATTTCCCGTTTACGCCCCCTTCTACTGCAAGCATTTCTGCATCTGCTTCTGTCAAATTTTTTATATCTGTTTTTAAACATAATGCATATGCATCATTGTCATCTGACCGCTCATAGCCTTCGAAATCGAGTTCATAATAATGCAAAGTTTCCTTTTTGCATGCAGCATCCAACTTTTCAGATATGCATAGCAGTATACGAACTACAATGCTTAATTCTTTCGCATCATCAGCTTTTACAAGAAAAGAATATCCTATTTTCTCTTCCACGTTATTTTTTTTAAATAACATACTTATCTCATAAAAATTATGATCCGTTTCCAGTAACTTTTTTCTAATTTCAAAACCATCGGTTTCTGAAAATTTTAAAAAATCTTCTTCCAGCATCCCAATAACATCTAACCATTTTTTAAAAATATCCTCTTCATTGTCTCCATTTAAGATGATAATTTTCTGATCCTTTGTACTTTTGGTTAAGCTTTTCATTTTTTTACCTCCATTTGTGTCTTTTGTTACTGTTCTATTATCATAAAAAAGAGATATGTTATGTTAAAATAAATAGCATATTCACTAACCGATATACATTTTTTTTTATTAAGTCCAGTTCCTTCATCCTCTACACACTTTGCAAAATAATACAAAGCCTTATTATAATCTTTATGATATATATAGTTAACGGCCCGAATACTATATACAATTTGACTATTGGAAATTGTTCTAAAATAAGCTTCTTCCCTTCGTAAAAAACAATTTAAAGCCCTTTTCTCCTGCATGCTTTTCCTATTTTCATTTACTACTGTTTCCTCATATGGTGCACATTTTTGTAAAAAATTCTTTATTTCTGAAAATATAGAAAATATTTCTTCATTTGTTTTTTTATCTGTTATATCTGGAAACCTTCCTTCTGGCATCATTATTTTTAACAGTTGAACGTTATATACAGTAGGTATAATTGGCAGATAACTAATACCATTTGATATCTCTTTAATAAATTCGAGATTACTATAATAATCATCTTTAAAACTTTTCATCAAAATCTACACCCTTTCGCATCAAACAGTATTTATAGCTTTATATATTGCATTTTTCTTTTTCAGCTTGTAGTATCAATAATGCATTATTGGGATATATATACAATGTATCTTCTGCTATGTTTGGGTCTTTGAACACATCACAATTAACCAGGATATTTGCTTTTTCCTGATTCATATCATCCCAGAATGTGATTTTTACACTTCTTTCTTTTTCCTGATATTCCGCATCTATAAACGTTTTTTCATTAATAATGCAAAACACAAGATTTTCTATATTATAGTGAATTTTTAACACTCTTTTTCTATACTTGCGTATATAAAATAAAAACATCAACCCGATTGCTTCTATCCAATACACAAGTTCACATTCTTTCGCAAACATGACAGATTGCAAAGTTACTGCTATTCCAATGCAAATAATCATTATGCATATCACCTGTGCTATATATAATAAGCCTTTGAAAATCTGTAATTCTTTTTGTTTTTTTAACATTATTTCTAACTCAGCATCCCAGTTATTTTCATCTACAATTTTCATTCAAATCTCCTCACGGTGAGTATCTTTCTGCTTAATATCTGAATCTCTAACTCTTCATATTTAAATTTGAACGCTACTATTTCCCTTTTTGTCAATAGGTAATCACTGGTAATTTTATCTTATTTTACTTTGTGTCCTACGATTTTTTAAAAAATCATTAATTTGTTCTTCCATAAATTGATTTTGCGTCAATACTGCTGTTCGTGTATCCCATAATCCTTTTCCAAACTGTTGTCTCATTTCAGGATATTTTTTTAATATGTGTTTTGCAGGAAGTCCCTTTACACTCTTTAAGATATTAGTTACTTCATATTTAGGAGATACTTCAATCCGAAGTCTAACATAATCATCATAAACAGCTATTTTTTTGATTATGTATTCTTCTTTTCTTTTCTGTAAATCTTCAAATACTCTTTCCAGTTCTCTCTTCTGCTCTTCTTCAAATGAAATATTTTCATAGCTACACCATATCAATTCCAATTCCATATAATAATTGCAGCAACGATTTTTTTTTAAATATTCCATCTTTTGCCCTCCATTTAAGTGACATTTTATGTCTTGTTTAGCTTACCATAGGTAAACATGAAATGTCAATATTTACCTATATTGTAAGTATTTTGCTTAAATGTACACTTTACCTATGGAATAATACTTTTGTATTTTTTTATTATATAATAATACTAAAGTATTTCAAGTATTTTTTTTATTATTATGGTAAACTAATATATTATACATAGGAGGATTTCCAAATGACTGTGGGAGAAAAAATTAAATACTATCGTTCTAAAAAAAACTTAGATGTTAAGGAACTCTCACAGCGTTCCGGTATTTCTGCAGATGCAATTCGTAAGTATGAGCAAGGACAACGTAAACCCAAATATGAACAGCTCCAAAAACTTGCTACTGGATTACAAATCAGCTTAAATAATTTTTTAGATTTAGAAATTCTATCACAGTCAGATCTTATTCCTTATTTGATTACTATTGGAAAAAAAGGGGAAATTCGTTTTCATGGAGAAAAAGATTCATCCGGAAATTATACTGGAACAGATTTATGTTTTTCTTTTAATTCTCCTGATATACAAAACTTTCTAAAAGAATGGGCGAACAAACAGAATACTAT
>UMGF01018819.1_pt1 | contig 43387 bp, 36 predicted proteins | sample 1965181 | NCBI WGS metagenome assembly UMGF01 (sample SAMEA4836063, study PRJEB28245) | human gut metagenome | biome: gut microbiome; material: fecal sample | place: Denmark | collected 2008 | reverse complement strand
CGACCCGCCAAACATGAGAATGGAGCGATTTACGAAGTAAATCAGCGGAATTCGAATGTTTGAAGAATTGCGAGAGCAGCGAAGCGGCGGAGCAATTCGTAGGTATTATCAAAAGTGGAGGGACGAAGAGCCGTTCGTGCTCGCACGAAAAAGGCATTGTGTATTTTCGACCCGCCAAACATGAGAATGGAGCGATTTACGAAGATTTACTGTGTTAATCAGAAAGGGGATATATGAGGGGATTTACTACAACTAAATTAAAGAATATAATCAGTCTTGAACACTGCGTCGTTAGATTTGTTATGGCGTGGTGTTTTATTTGTATAATACAGACTATAACTATAAACAGCATGAATACTGCAATAAATGAACTGGAATATGTGAAGCTTGTTAACATGCCGGTCATGTATGCATGCATAATTATACTCACTCTGGCATTATATTATGTATTTTATAAGCTTGAGAAAAGGATGGGATATATGTCACGTCATATAGAGGGGATCATGCTTATAGTGCTTGTGCTTGTTTATGCATGCATATGCGTTTTCCAGTATAATGATATATATTTTGTAGCAGCCATGGCAGCTCTTGTATCCCTGTCGATTATATATTATGCAGGATATGCAGGAATAAATGGAGTGACACTTACGAGAAAAAGATATATTGCTGTTATAGCAGGAGCAGCAGCTTTGTATACATGCTTTGTCAGCTTCTGTATGGTGACAAGATATTTATCATATGGCTCACCTAATTTTGATATGGGGCTTTTTTCACAGATGTTTTATTATATGAAAACAACAGGTACGATGAATACTACAAGTGAAAGAGACTACCTTTTATCACATATGTGTGTGCATATATCACCAGTGTTTTACCTTATATTACCTGTATACATGCTGTTTTCATCACCTGTCACACTGGAAATAATACAGCCTCTGCTTATAGCCTCAGCTGTAGTGCCATTAGCACTAATATGCCGAAGCAGAAAGCTGTCAAGGTGGGAAACGTCGCTTATTATAATCATATACAGCTTTTATCCGGTTATAAGCGGAGGCTGTTTTTATGACATACATGAAAATATGTTTTTTCCGCTATTCCTGTGCATGTTTCTTTTGTTTATGGAAAAAGATAACAATATAGGAATGTGTATATCAGCGGTGTTTGTATGGCTGATAAAAGAAGATGCAAGTGTACTTATGATGTTTGTTGGACTATATATGATGTGCGATAGCAGAAAACGTAAAAAGGGTATTATTCTTTTTATAACATCTGCTTTGTATTGTTTATGCGTGTGCCTGATTTTAAAAAATATAGGTACTGGTGTTATGTCGGGACGTTATAATAATATGATACCTGAGGGCGATGGAAATATGTTTTCGGTCATAAAGACAGCGCTTGCCAATCCAGCATATCTTGTGACACAGATATTTTCATCAGGTAAGATAACATTTATAATACAGACTATGGGTGTTCTTTTATTTTTACCGCTTGTTACTAAAAAGTGGTCAAGATACATCCTGATAGGTCCATATGTGCTGTTTAACCTTGTGACAGATTATCAATATATGCATAGTATATATTTTCACTACGTATTCGGTTCGGGTGTCCTTCTTATATATCTTACTATACTGAATGTGTCAGATATGGATATGCATAAGCGGCTGAAAATGTTATATATAACAGCTTCTGCTACGATAATATTCTTTACGTCATATAACATGCCAAAGCTTAAAAATGCTGTTGGTTATTTTAATGAGGACAGGCAGGAAACATACAGGATAATAGATGAAGGACTGTCATATATACCTGATGATGCGAGCGTTACAGCAACAACATTTTTATGCGCCAGATTATCAGAACGAAAAGAATTGTATGAGTTATATTATACGGATAAAAGTACAGAATATATCGCACTTGATTTAAGAGGACATAATAACGATAATGATGAAAATAAGTATTTGCAGGACAGCAGATATGAAAAAGTTTATTATTCAAAGGGAAAGATAGCTGTATTCAGGGATACATTATATAAATGATTGCGGAATGATTATTGAATAAATTGCAGGATTTGATATAATTAGACTATATGATGTCTTTATGGACATTGACATGTAAAAGATGGAGGATAATAAGATGATAGCAGAATCTATGAAAGCACTTGTTAAAGGAAGCTCAGTAATAAGAGCTATGTTTGAAGAGGGTAACAGACTTGCCAGAATATATGGTGCAGAGAATGTATATGATTTCTCGTTAGGAAACCCTAATGTAGCGGCACCGGCAGAGGTTAATCAGGCGATTAAGGATGTAGTTGATGAAGAAGATTCTGTAGTCCTTCATGGATATATGAGTAACTCAGGTTTTGAGGATGTAAGAGAGGCTGTTGCACAGTCACTGAATAAAAGATTTGATACACATTTTAATAGCAGCAACATTGTTATGACAGTAGGAGCAGCAGGTGGTCTTAATACTATACTTAAGACTATTATTAACCCAGGTGATGAAGTTCTTACATTTGCACCATTCTTTGGAGAATACAGGAATTATGCATCCAACTTTGGTGCAAAGCTCGTTGCGGTATCTCCTGATACAAGCACATTCCAGCCTAAGTTTGATGAGTTTGAAAAGCTTATTAACAAGAATACAAAGGCAGTTATAATTAATAATCCAAACAACCCTACAGGTGTTGTTTATTCAGAAGAAACCATAAAAAAGCTTGCTAAGATTATGGAGGATAAGCAGAAGGAGCTTGGTATTGAGATATTCCTTATAGCAGATGAACCATATAGAGAGCTTGCATATGATGGTGTAGATGTGCCATATCTTACTAAGTATTATGATAACACTATTGTAGGTTACTCATATAGTAAGTCACTTTCGCTCCCTGGTGAGCGTATAGGATATCTTGTTATACCAGATGAGGTGGCAGATTCAGCAGATATGAAGGCAGCAGCATCAGTTGCCACACGTATTCTTGGTTTTGTTAATGCACCATCACTTCAGCAGAAGGTTATAGCAAGATGCCTTAATGCAAAGGTTAATATAGAAGCATATGATAAGAACAGAAAAGCATTATATGAAGGACTTACTGAGCTTGGCTTTGAGTGTGTTAAGCCAGAAGGAGCATTTTATCTTTTCGTGAAGTCACCAACAGAGGATGAAAATATATTCTGCGAAACGGCTAAGAAGCATAATATACTTATTGTACCTGGTTCTTCATTTGGTTGTGCAGGTTATGTAAGAATGGCTTATTGTGTTTCTTACGATACTATAGTTAACTCTCTTCCAAAGTTTGCAGAGGTTGCAAAGGAAATGGGAGTTAAGAAGAACTAATCATAGTATGAATATATAAGAATAGATATGAAAAGAGGAAGAATACGTGAAAGCTTGGGAGAATAATATAAGAAAAGTTGAACCATATGTTCCAGGAGAACAGCCAAAAGATACAGATGTGATTAAGCTGAATACTAATGAGAATCCTTATCCACCAGCTCCAGAAGTAGGAAAAGCAGTTATGGATACAGATATAGACAGACTAAGGTTATATCCTGATCCGGATGTTACAGAGCTTGTAAGTGCTATAGCTGATTATTATGGCATGAATAAGAATCAGGTCTTTGTAGGAGTGGGTTCAGATGATGTATTGTCTATGTGCTTCCTTACATTTTTTAATGGAAATAAGCCTGTACTGTTTCCAGATATTACATATTCCTTCTATAGTGTATGGGCAGACCTGTACAGAATTCCTTATGAGAAGCAGGCGCTGGATGAAGATTTCAACATAAAGCCACAGGATTATTATAAGGAAAATGGCGGAGTTATATTCCCTAACCCTAACGCACCAACAGGATTATATATGGGACTTGATAAAGTAAGAGATATAATTGAACACAACAGAGATGTTGTTGTTATAGTTGATGAGGCATATATTGATTTTGGTGGACAGTCAGCAAAAGAGCTGGTTAATGAGTATGACAATGTTTTAGTTGTACAGACATTTTCAAAGTCACGTTCTATGGCAGGTATGAGAATAGGATATGCATTTGGTTCTCCAAAACTTATAAAAGCCCTTAATGATGTTAAGTTCTCTTTTAACTCTTATACAATGAATATGACATCTATTAAATATGGTGTGGCATCTATCAATGATAAGGCTTATTTTGATGAGTGCGTAGGAAAAATCATTGAAACAAGAGAAAAGGCAAAAGGCTCACTTACAAAGCTTGGATTTACATTTCCAGATTCAAAGGCTAATTTCATATTTGCCACACATAAGAGTGTGCCAGCAAAGGAAATATTTGAAAAGCTTAAAGCAAAGAAAATATATGTAAGATATTTCAACCAGCCGGGTATAGATAATTATTTAAGAATATCGGTTGGTACAGATGAACAGATGGATAAGCTTATACAGGCATTATCAGATATAGTAGCCTGATTATAAGTGCGTATCTATAATGTCATTAAAATATTTATGAATAAAATACAGGAGTGAAGAAATATGGCTGTACCATTTGAAAACAGGAATTTTCATAAAGAACTTGAAAAAATGGTAGAAAAACTAAAGACAGAAGGAAAGGTGCCTACGTTGCTGCTTCATAGCTGCTGTGCACCATGCAGCAGCAGCTGCATAGAGTTTTTATCAAAATATTTTCATGTTACTGTATTTTACTATAATCCCAACATATCAGAAAGTGCAGAGTATAAAAAAAGAGTTGAAGAACAGATAAGATTTATCAGGGAGTTTGACACGCCTTATAAGGTATCTTTTATAGAAGGTGATTATGAGCCGGAAGAGTTTTATAAAACAGTCAGGGGGCTTGAAAAAGAGCCTGAAGGTGGTAAAAGATGCTTTAAATGCTATGAACTAAGACTTAGAAAGACAGCCGAATTAGCTAAACAGCTTGGCTTTGATTATTTTACAACAACGCTTACTATAAGTCCTTTAAAAAACAGTGTAATATTGAATAAAACAGGACTTAAAGTTGCACAGGATATTGGAACACAATATCTTTTATCTGATTTTAAGAAAAAAGAAGGCTATAAAAGATCTATAGAACTGTCAAAAGAGTATAATCTATATAGACAGAATTATTGTGGCTGTGTATATTCTAAAAGAGAAGAAAAATAATATGATGTAATGGTAAAAAGGTTATGAATCAGTTATATACACCAGGCGGGTATATCAGTAAAATGTAAAGGAGATAAGTATATGGCTAAAAAGAAGAATGGTTTATTAAAGTTTGCAGTAGGTGTAGGTGCAGCAGCAGTTGCAGGAAAGGTAGCTTACGATAAGGTTAAGGCAGCTAAGAATAAGCTTACTAAGGAAGAACAGGATAGTGCAGAGCTTGAAGTACGTAAGTATAATGCAGTATGTGAAAAAAGAGATGTTGAAATAGAAGACGAAGAGTTCATGGGCTGCGAGGTTAAGGCGATAGCATCTAAGCTTACAGTTGATCTTTCACTGGCTGTTTTTGAAAAGGATGTTTATATTAACTTTGAAAGTATGATCAGTAATGTTTCTATCATACTTCCTGATGGAGTAAATGTTACATGCGATATCGATAAAAAGCTTGCAGGAGTACATAATTATGTGGAAAACACAGATGAAGAAGGTATTCATACTGTATATATAATTGGTAAAGCAGTACTTAGCAGTGTTGAAGTTATTCCAGTGAATTTCTATGTTGATGATGAAGATGTTGAGGAAGATTTTGATGATGATGCAGCATTTCCAGAATCAGATGATGTGGAAGTAAAGGTTATAAATGAAACAAAAGAAAACCAGGAAAAAGAAGACGATACAGAAGAAACAGAAGATGTTCTTGAAGGTATAGAAATAGAAGATGATTCAGATGTTGATAAAACAGAAACTATTAATCTTGAAGAAATATAATAATGTCATGAATTAAAGCGGGAATGGTGTTGTATGAAATACAGAGATAAGCTTATAAAGTATTTTGAGGATGCACCAGAGGGCGCTGTCATAGTTGCCAATGATATGTATGAAAATGGCTTTACAAAGATGAGTCATGATGCGTTTTTCAGGGCAGTCGAGAGATTATGTGATGATGGTGTTATCATAAGGGCTGGAAAGGGAATGTATATTAAAGCAGCTGATAAAGATAAGAATATCGAAGAATTACTGCTTAATTATTTCTTTGGAGAGAATAACGATAACGGATTATTCATAGGATACAGGCTGTATAACAAGTATATGGTTTCAGCTTATCAGACAGACAGGATAGAGCTGTATTCAAATGTACTAAAATCAAGAACCTGTGAGGTTGGCAATATATGTGTAAAGCGGCCGGGAGTGCAGCTGGATTTTGAGAACGCCAGGGTTATAGAGGCACTCGAAATCATGCAGAATTATTATAATATTGAACAACTGAATAAGCTTAAGTTCGCGCGTTTTGCCAAGCAGTTTGCCATAAGCTATAATGATGCAGCAGCTGTCAATGTACTTGAGCATATGAAATATAAGAAAAGTACGATAGCATTTATGAAAAAGGTGCTCGATATGTATAAGGTTGAGAACTCACTTCAGCAGTATTTAAGTTATGCATCTGACTATAAGGTTCCGGCAGTACAAAGAGTGGCACGATTGTGAGTTATGAAAAAATGAAAAAAGTACTTTACAATTATGTATACAATATATATAATAATGCCTGTACTACAGAAACAACATTAGTTTCTGTAAAATATTAAAATATAAAGCAGAGTAGGAATATGTGCGTTAAGTGCTGTATGGACAGGGAGTTGCCATATGGACGAAAAGGTTTTCTTGCGATACATAATCCGCATCCCGCTGCTACATACTATGGCGAACAACCTCCTATGTAGAGCGAAGATTACTGCAAAGGAGGTTTTTTTAATGTCAATTTTATTGAAGAATTTTGCATTTTCAGCAAAAGAGTTTAAGAGCATTAAGTCAGTTGTTGCGGCTGCACTTCTCATCGCTCTGCACACAGTATTAGCTGTGTTTGTATCTATTCAGGTGACACCAACATTAAGGCTGTCAGTATCATTTCTTGCAAACTGTGCCATAGGCTATATGTTTGGTCCTGTTATGGGCTTTGTATGTGGAGGTTTAGGTGACCTTATACAGTTTGTCATCAAGCCAACAGGTGCGTATTTCCCAGGCTGGACGTTAAGTGCAGCTCTTGCAGGCTTTATCTATGGTCTGTTCTTTTATGGCTGTAATATGAAGGTCGCAGAAAGCTTTGATGGTGATAAGAAGGGCATCTTAAAGTTTATTGATGTTAAGTTCTTACTAAGATGTATACTCGCACTTACAGTTGACACATTGCTTGTAAATGTTTTACTTGGTACATACTGGTGCAGTATAATGTATGGAAAGGGTTTTGCATTCTATTTCTCAATAAGATTTGCAAAGAATATGATACAGTTGCCTATTAACATCATCCTCACATATTATGTGCTTGGATTTGTTAAATATATTGATAAAAAAATATATAATTAAACATATATCGTGTTATATGGGATTGGAGAAAATAAAATATGTCAAAAATAATGATAGCATCAGATATTCATGGTTCTGCATATTACTGCAGGCAAATGTTAGAAAGATTCAAGGAAGAAAAGGCTGAAAGACTTGTTCTTCTAGGAGATATATTATACCATGGACCAAGAAATGATCTTCCAAAAGAATATGCTCCCAAAGAAGTTATTGCAATGCTTAATCCACTTCGCAACAAGATAATATGCGTAAGAGGCAATTGCGATACAGAGGTAGATCAGATGGTGCTTGATTTTAATGTTCTTGCAGAACAGGCATATCTTAACTTCAACAACTATTCAATAGTTCTTGCACATGGACATAAGCTTGACGAGAAGAATATACCGGCATTATGCGATGGAGATATACTTCTATGTGGGCATACACATGTTCCTAAGTGTGAAAAAAGAGATGGATATATATATATGAATCCAGGTTCAGTATCTATACCAAAAGAGAATTCAGCACATAGTTATATGATACTTGAGGACAGATTCTACTGGAAAGATATAGAGGATGGAAGCACTTATATGAACTATTAGATATTATGCAGGTTTCATAATTGTTTATATATTTTTAATTGTATTTAATTATATATGTGATAGAGTATTATTTAGTGATTACATAAGCACTATATTATATATAATTATGAAAGGCTGGATGGTTTGATGAATAGATTTAAAGATAAGATGGCAAGATTCATGTATGGAAGATATGGTATGGATCAGCTCTCAAGGAATTTATCTTTAATATGCCTGGTGCTTCTTATCGTTACTATGTTCGTAAGGAATAACGTTATATATATGATAGCACTTGTTGGTATTGTGTATACATATTTCAGGGTGTTTTCACGTAATATATCCAGGCGTTCAGAGGAGAATGAAAAGTATCTGAAATTTCATTATAAGGTAGTTGGAAAGCTTAATAAAATCAAGTTCAGAATTACGGATAGTAAGACACACAGGATATTCAGATGTCCTAGCTGTTCGCAGAAAATAAGAGTTCCAAGAGGCAAGGGAAAGATAAGTATCAAGTGTCCTAAGTGCAGGATAGAATTTATAAAGAAAACATGATAAATGCATGTTCATACGTATATTAATATGAAGCTTTAAAGCACATTTGCAGCCAGTATATATTGGATGTGGATGTGCTTTTTATTTTATACTTTAGACACTTACTGATGTATCAGGATTGCTGCATTGCTATGCAATCCACGTACACTTACATCATATAATATCAGAAAGATGATATTATATGGTAAAGCTATGAACCAGAAAATAGAAAACCTGCTTAACGTTTCATTATCTGCCACAAGAAAAGAGCTTGAGAATTCAGAGAGCCTTAGTACAGGGTTTAACTGGAGAGATGATACATGGGAAATAATAGTAAAGTATTCAGGAACTCTTGAAAATATAAGAAAAAAGTATAATGTATATATAAGAGAACTGCTGTATAACTATGCTATAATTGTGACAGATAAGAATACGATAGAGCTTATATCACAGGAAACGAATATAGATTATATAGAAAAACCAAAGAGCATATATTTCCAGCTTGAAAGGGCAAAGTCAGCGGCATGTGCTAACAATGTGCGGGCTGGTAATGCCGGTAGTATGAATGATGATATCAGAAATGCTTATGATGGGACATATCTTAGTGGAAAGGGTGTCATCGTTGCAGTTATTGATACTGGAATAGATATATTAAGTGAAGAGTTTAGGAAAAGTGATGGCAGTACAAGGATATTAAACATATATGACCAGACACAGCAGACGGAATACAATGAGGAAGATATAAATGCATATTTAAACAAAGCTATTGTAAATAAGGATAACACATATAATGGGAGAAGCATACAGATACCAGGCGCTGATAATACACAGCATGGCACTAATGTTGCTGTAATAGCATGTGGAAGAAGTGGCGTTGCATATGAAGCAGATATAATAGCTGTTAAGATGGGATATTCATATAATAATCAGTTTCCACGTACAACAAGCCTTATGGATGCCATAGATTATGTCATAAGAAAGGCTATGGAGTATGAAAAACCAGTGGCAATAAACATAAGCTATGGCTTTAATTATGGAGATCATGATGGAAATACACTGCTTGAACGCTATATCAATGATGTTGCAGCAGGCTATAAATGCAGTATATGCATAGGAAGTGGAAACGAGGCAGACAAGGCAGTACATTGTGGAAATATAATAAAGCAGGGACAGACAGATACAGTTGAGATATCAGTAAGTGAATATGAACATTCGATAGATATACAGATATGGAAATACTACTGGGATGTTTACAGGATAATGCTTGCTGGTCCGGATGGAGTGCAGTTTAATATAACAGGACAGGGATATATAAACAGATTCAGGATTCTTGATACAGATATAATAAGTCTATTAGGTGAGCCGTCACCTTATAATCTGTATCAGGAAATATATATTAATCTGCAGCCTTCTAAGGATTATATAACACCGGGGATATGGAAAATTATCATATATGGGGAAAGCATACGTCAGGGTGTATATAATATATGGCTTCCGTCAAGCCAGTCTTTAAACACTGCGACAGGCTTTGTAAAACCGGTTCCATATGATACTATAACGATTCCAGCAACAGCCACAGGTTGTATATCTGTAGGGGCTTATAATTCATATACAGGAGCATATGCTGCATTTTCAGGCAGGGGAAAAGGCGTATGGAATAAAGATATCAGCTATACTTATAACAATGGGGATAATAATGCCGCTGTTAACTACATAGATGCCGGAATAAAGCCAGATATACTTGCACCAGGAGTGGATATAAAGATAAGAAAACAGACAGCTTATGAAACCGATATAGTGAGTGTTACTGGGACTTCATATGCAGTACCGTTTGTGACAGGCGGTGCAGCCCTGCTTATGCAATGGGGGATAGTTATGGGCAATGACAGGTATATGTATGGTGAGAAGCTAAAGGCGTATTTAAGACGTGGTGCCAGACCGCTTGGAATAGAGATGTATGCAGCAGCTCCCAATCCTGTGACAGGATATGGAAGGATATGTATAGCAGATAGTATGCCAGTGTAAAGCATGGAAGAAAATATATCATTATATATGTTTTTAAGCTGAAATGATTTAAAATGATTTAAGGTAGTCAGAGATAAGAAAATGCAGAAAAAAGCATAAAATATAAAATAAGTCTTGAAAAGTATACAAACATTGTGGTAAAGTATGTTTATACAATAAGAGTATGATTGCAATAATTGGAGGAGAATATATGAAGATATCAACAAAGGGAAGATATGCACTCAGGGTTATGATAGACCTTGCTGAGCATGATAACGGTGAATATATAACGCTTATGGATATAGCTGAAAGACAGGGCATATCTGAAAAATATCTCGAGTCCATAGTATCGATGTTAAGTAAGAATGATTTTCTTACTTCGCTTCGTGGAAAAGGTGGCGGATATAAGTTATCAAGAAGACCTGAAGAGTATTCTGTGCTTAGTATATTGCAGTGCACAGAGGGTTCACTGGCACCGGTAGCCTGTCTTGAGAACAAGCCTAACAAGTGTCCTAATCTATCAGAGTGTAAGACTATAACTATGTGGGAAAACTTCGAGAAGACTATAAACGATTATTTTGGCAGTATCTCGATAGCGGATCTTATTAATTCAGGTAATGGAATAGATAATTATGTTATATAATACATGAATCTTAGTGAATAAGTAATAAGCAATAATAAGTAATAATAAGCAATAAAAAAACAACCATCTATGTGCATGGAGCATAGATGGTTGTTTTTTTATACTACTGAAGGAGTGAAAGAACTCCCTGGTTAGACTGGTTAGCCTGAGCAAGCATTGACTGGCCTGCCTGAGCAAGAATGTTGTTCTTGCTGTAGTTAACCATTTCCTGAGCCATATCTGTATCACGGATACGAGATTCAGCAGATGTTGTATTCTCAACAACGTTGTCTAAGTTAGAGATAGTATGCTCAAGTCTGTTTTGTGCAGCACCGAGAGTTGAACGCTGTGAAGATACCTTTTGTACAGCTTCTGCTATACGATCGATAGCAGCTGTAGCATCATCTTCTGTGTCAACCTTAAGACCATAAACGCCTATACCTTTTGCACTCATAGAATCGATTTTAACGGCAATCTTGTTGTCTTCAGCAGAATCAGCTCCAACATGAAGACTGAAAGAGATAGCTCCATTTACTTCATAACCTTTTGTGAAAGCTTTAGCCTCATCTTTATCTATTTCCATATTGGTTTTATCTTTACCAGCCTCTCCAGCATTACTTGTATAATACTTGTCTGCGTCTGTACCATCTGCATTTTTTGAATCCTGAATATTCTGTGCAGTTACCTCTTTGCCATTTTTATCGTATAATTTTGTTACATATGCATAATTTTTACCTTTAACGGCAATATTATCAGCAGTCTGCTTATTATTAGCTTGCGTATATGCTTCTGTATAGAGCTTTTTGCCATCTTTAATAGCTTTTTCTAAGTCTGTTACAGTAGTGATTTCTATATCTGAGCCTTCTGCATATATACCACCTGTAACGTTATATTTTGATTCCATAAAATATGCTGTGTCAGCTTTAGTAGGATCACCCTTTAAAAGATAAGTTTCATTAAACTTAGTAGTCTCTGAAACTCTGTCGATTTCAGATGTAAGCTGATCTATTTCATCCTGGATAGCCTTACGGTCTGTCTGAGAGTTAGTACCATTAGCAGACTGAACAGCAAGCTCGTTCAGTCTCTGAAGCATTGAGTGAACCTCTGTTAAAGCACCTTCAGCTGTCTGTACAGCAGATACACCATCCTGTGCATTAGAAGAAGCCTGTGTAAGTCCGCGGATCTGCTTTCTCATCTTTTCAGAGATTGAAAGACCAGCTGCATCATCAGCGGCACGGTTAATCTTATAACCAGAAGATAACTTCTCAGCTGACTTAGACTGAGCTGAAGTTGTTACATTAAGCATTCTGTTAGCATTCATTGCTGTTAAATTGTGTTGTATTACCATAATACATACCTCCGTGTAAATAAAATATTTGTTAGAGGGGAATCCGTTCCCCTTATGAAAGATATATAATAAGCAGTGTTACCATGCTAACCCTGCGTATTATCATTAGATTTGCGTGCCTGCTTATCTTCTTTGATAAGACGGCGTATCTTGTTTAGTGTTTCAGGAGAAAGTCCCTGCTCAGCGTAGTAAGGTGATATGAATCTTGAAGTTTTCTTATCTGAATCAGAGTTGTTAGCACTGTTTCTTGCAAGAACCTTGCTTCGTACGATATTGAGTTCTCTTGGTGCATCTATGAGAAGGTGTATATTACCTTCTGAACCACCTGAGTATATGACCCTTACGTCATCACCGATGTTGATGAATTCGCCGGGTTTGATAGTGAGTTTTAACACAATAACCTCCTTGTCTATGCAACAAACTGTTTCAAAATGTTGCATCCCAAAACATATAGATGGAGGTAATAACATATGAGTACATCCCAGCCTATAAGGAGTACAGATGAACTGGAGGCATTCAGACGATTCTATCTGGATGAAGAGCCTAACTTGAGAAACTATGCAATGATATGCATGGGAGTGAATACTGCATTAAGAATAAGTGACCTGTTAGAGTTAAAATGGGGAGAGGTATATGATTTTAATGAACAGTGTTTCAGAAAACATATGGTAATATGCGAAAGAAAAACAGGAAAAGAATCAAGAATTGCAATTAATGGCAGCACTAAAAAAGGACTTTTGACATATATGGACACGTTAGATGGTGTAAAAAAAGGTGACTATATATTTACAGGTAGATACGCAGGAACGCATCTTAGCCGTTCACAGGCGTTCAGAATCATAAAGCATGCTGCGTATTCACTTAATATGGAGAGGGGCATAAGCTGTCATTCCATGAGAAAAACATTCGGATATTATGCGTGGAAATGTGGAACACCACCGGCAATGCTTATGGAGATATATAATCATTCATCATATGAGATAACAAAAAGGTATCTTGGTATTAAGCAGGATGATAAAGATTCTGTGTTTCTTAAGGTTAATCTGTAAGGACAGGATTAATATATAAAACAACATAAGCGTATTGATATGCTGTTTTAATGTTATAGAAAATTTATATAGAATTTTATTAAGAAACCTGCTAAAGTGTTGAGGGAATATGACGATATATTAATAGTAATTAAGAATATGAACTAATAAGAATTTATATTGGGATGCAACATTTTGAAACAAATTGTTGCATCCTTTTTGTATATTAGTATATGAAGTTAATGGGGATAATATGATGTGCAGAAGCTTTACAGAAAATACCAAATCAGAAAATATCAGATTTTTCATTCTAATTAAATAACATCCCCCGGAATACATCAAATCAAATGACTTAATCATTGCATTCCGGGGGTGCATTATTTTTAATAATTAGTTATTGTTTTCTTTTGGCTTGTCAACAATCTTAAGTATGATAGATTCAGCCCTGTTAGAAGATGATCTTTCGACGAACAGCCATACATTATCTATAGTAAGCTTATCACCTGCTTTAGGTATGCGGTCAAGCTTTTCTGATATGAATCCGCCTAGTGAATCGTTATCCTCTGAATAAAGTTTGGTTCCTAGTTCATCATTTATGTCATCAAGCTTACATGAGGCGTTTATACGGTAAGTGTTTTCACGGATCTTAGTCATGTCATCCTTTTCGTCAGTATCATATTCATCACGTATTTCACCAACGATTTCCTCTAACAGATCCTCAGTTGTTATCATACCGGCTGTCTGACCATATTCATCCAGCACAATAGCTATGCTGTAACGCTTAAGCTGCATTTCTTTAAACAGCTCAGAAGTGTTCTTATGTTCATATGTAAAGAAAGGCTCACGCATAATCTTCCTTATATTAAATGAATCATCAACGTTAGTAACTATAAGATCTTTTATATTAAGTGTACCTATAACATTGTCAGTATCATTTTCATATATAGGAATACGTGTATACATAGTACTCTTAAAAAGAGTGATGATGTCATCATACGATGAGTTAACATCAGCGACTGTCATATCTATACGAGGTATCATAACATCCTTTACCGAAGTATCACCAAAATCGAAAAGGTTGTCAATAATCTGTCGTTCGTCTTTTTCTATGATACCCTCTTCATGGCTTACTTTAACTATTGTACGAAGCTCTTCTTCTGTTATAGTGTTGGATTTATCTTTGGAGCTAGTTCCAAAGAGCTTTAATACTATGCCTGCAAGATGGTCAACTATAAAAATAACAGGTGTCAGTATGATCATAAGTCCATATATAACAGGCGCATATAATAATACAAGCTTAGTGTTAAACTTTGAAGCAAGATTCTTAGGGGTTATCTCTCCGAATATAAGAACGAACAGAGTAAGAACACCAGTTGCAATACCAGTAGCATAGCTGCCCCAGACATTAATAGTAAATGTTGTTGCAAGAGCAGAACATGATATGTTAACTATGTTGTTACCAATAAGTACAGCACTTAACATCTTGCCTGAATTGTCGATAATCTTAGCTACTAAAGCAGCATGTCTGTTACCTTCGTCCATAAGCGAGCGGATCTTTATACGGCTTACCGTCATAAATGCGGTTTCAGCAGATGAAAAGAAAGCTGAAAGAAATAATAAAATAATAATAGTTATAAGTTGAATATAACTGTCAGTGTCCAAGGAAATATTCCTCCAATCCTTAATAAAAATATAGTAAACACATTTAAGTGTTATATTTCAACATTTTACAGTATCAGTAAAGGACTGTCAAGTAGCTGGAGGCTCTGCATATAATCAGGCTTTAATGAAAAATTGGAATAAAGGATAAGATAAATATAAGATAAAAGATAGTATACGAATGAGATTTCCTACATATTTATATAGAGAACAAAGAATGTATGACTATTAAGTCAGAGGAATGTATGAAAAAGTTATCTATTATATTAAAAACGCTTATAGCAGGATATATTATAACAGTTCTAGCCCTGCTTGTGCTTGCTTTCTGCCTGTATAAGTTCAGGGTGTCTGGTAATGTGATATCTATAGGGATTTATGTTACTTATGGGTTATCAGCTTTATGCGGAGGTCTCATTCTTGGAAAAGGCATGCAGCATAGCCGCCTTGTGTGGGGAGTACTGTATGGAATAATATATTTTCTTATATTATGTGTTGTTTCAATAATATTAAGCAGAGGAATATCATCAATAGATATGTCACAGATGGTTAAAGGCGCGATAGTATGCATACTTTGCGGTGCAATTGGAGGGATTGTATCTTAAATATGATTTTATAACGTGAATCTGAAATAAGAATCTGAAATAAGAATCTGAAATAAGAATCAGCGATAAGAATCTGAAATAAGAATCAGGATATAAATTGAAGTATATATTAAAATGAAAATCAGAATAAAAATTTAAAATAAAAAAAGGAAATAAGGTATCTGTGTTTAATACATTAAAAGTAGGCAGTTTTTGAATACATATTGAATACATAGGGAAAGAAGAGTTAATATGCCAATATATTCAAGTGAAGTAATAGAGGAAGTTGTATCGCGTAACGATATAGTAGATGTTATTTCAGGTTATATAAAGCTTAAGAAAAGTGGCAGTTCCTACGTAGGGCTATGTCCGTTTCATAACGAGAAGTCACCTTCTTTTTCTGTATCAGGAACAAAACAGATGTATCACTGTTTTGGATGCGGAGTCGGAGGCAATGTTATAACATTTGTTATGGAATATGAGAATTATACGTTTCCAGAGGCAGTAAAAATGCTGGCTGACAGGGCAGGTATAGCTCTACCTGTGATGGAATATTCAGGTGAAGACAGACGAGAACGGGATATTAAAACAAAGCTGTTAGAGATTAACAAGATAGCAGCAACATTTTACTATCATCAGTTAAAATCACCAGCAGGACAGAGTGGGTTGGATTATCTGAAAAAAAGACAGCTTTCAGACAAAACTATAAACACATTTGGCCTTGGATATGCGCCACAGCTTACAGGTGATTTATATAGAATGCTAAAGGAAAAAGGGTATGATGATGAGCTCTTAAAAGAGTCAGGTCTGTTCACTTATGAAAAGGGAATAAGGGAAAAGTTCTGGAACAGGGTAATATTTCCAATCATGGATATTAACAATAAGGTTATAGGTTTTGGTGGCCGTGTTATGGGAGATGGAAAGCCAAAGTATCTGAATTCTCCGGAAACAAAGCTTTTTGATAAAAGTAAGAATCTTTATGGACTTAATGTTGCAAGAAGTTCAAGAAAGAATAATCTTATAATATGTGAAGGCTATATGGATGTTATATCTATGCATCAGGCAGGCTTTAATCAGGCGGTAGCATCGCTTGGTACAGCACTCACACCTGGACATGCCCGTCTTATGAAAAGATATACAGATAATGTCCTTATAACTTATGATAGCGATGAAGCAGGGGTAAAGGCAGCTTTAAGGGCCATACCTATATTAAAAGAAGCAGGACTATCTACTAAGGTTATTAATATGAGGCCATATAAGGATCCGGATGAGTTTATCAAGGCATTAGGAACTGAAGCATTTCAGGAGCGTATAGATAAAGCAGAAAACAGCTTTATGTATGAAATCGGTATTATAGAGAAGAATTATAACAGAAGTGACCCGGAGAGTGAGACAGCATTTGAAAGAGAAGTTGCTAATAAGCTTGTACAGTTTAGTGAGAAACTTGAAAGAGATAACTATATGAAAGCTGTCTGCCGTCAGTTTATGATACCAGAGGATGGTATGCGTGAAATGGTTATAAGGATAGGAAGCCAGGGCGGAATAATACCAAGACAGACACAGCCTGTCAGACGGATGGAACCGGCAAGAAAGAAAAAGGAAGATGGAATAAGGCAGGCAGAGAAGATTCTGCTTACGTGGATGATTGAGGATGGTGATATATATGATAAAGTCAGTGAATATATACAACCAGATGATTTTATAGATCCATTGTTTAAAGATGTTGCATCAAAGGTATATGAACAATATGAAACTGGAAGTGTTAATCCGGCAGCGATTATTGGCTCATATAGCGATGGTGATATGCATAGTGAGATAGCGGCGATGTTCAGCGCTGAATTAAGCGAGTCGCTTAGTAAGTCAGAAAGAGAAAAAACACTTAATGATACAGTACTAAGGGTTAAGAAGAGCAGCCTTGATTATAAGCTTGAACATGCAGCAGATGCAAAGACTATGCAGGATATCATAGGCAGACAGATGAAGTTAAATAATATTCACATTAGTTTATAATACATGCGAAAGGTGGACCATTGTAATGGCAGTAAAGAAGGAAAACTTAAACGAGGAAGAATTAAAGGAAACTAAGAAGACAACTAAAAAGAAAGCTGATGAAGTTGTGGCAGCAAAGAAACCTAAGAAGTCAAAGAAGGAGGAAACTGCACAGCAAGAGCTTTCAGAAGAGGAACAGGCAAGAATTATACAGGAAAAATTCATGGAAAAGTGCAGGGGGATTCTTGCTATAGCCAGAAAGAAAAAGAATGTCCTTGATTATAAGGAGATTATGGATTATTTCCAGGATACAGATTTTGAAGCTGATAAGATGGAAAAGGTATTCGAGTTTCTTGAAGGCTGCAATATAGATGTCAAGATGAATGACGATGATGGAGATGTAGAAGATGATATTATTCTTTCGGATGAAGATGATATCGATATAGAAAAGATAGACCTTTCTGTACCAGATGGAATCGGACTTGAAGATCCTGTAAGAATGTATCTGAAGGAAATAGGTAAGGTGCCTCTTCTTAGTGCAGAAGAAGAAATAGAATATGCACAGAGAATGGAAGAGGGTGACGAGGAAGCCAAGAAGAGACTTGCGGAAGCCAACTTACGTCTTGTTGTAAGTATTGCAAAGCGTTATGTCGGCAGAGGCATGCAGTTCCTTGATCTTATCCAGGAGGGTAACTTAGGTCTTATCAAAGCTGTTGAAAAGTTTGATTATCGTAAAGGATATAAGTTCTCAACATATGCAACATGGTGGATAAGACAGGCTATTACAAGAGCTATAGCTGATCAGGCACGTACTATACGTATACCTGTTCATATGGTAGAAACTATCAACAAGCTTGTAAGAGTACAAAGACAGCTTTTACAGGAGTTAGGAAGAGAACCATCTCCAGAAGAAATAGCAGAGACTATGGATATTCCGGTTGAAAGAGTAAGAGAAATCCAGAAGATATCACAGGAGCCTGTATCGCTTGAAACACCTATAGGTGAAGAGGAAGATAGCCATCTTGGAGATTTTATACAGGATGACAATGTGCCTGTACCAGCAGAAGCAGCAGCATCTACTCTTCTTAAGGAACAGCTTGTAGAGGTGCTTGGAACACTTACAGAAAGAGAACAGAAGGTGTTAAGACTTCGTTTTGGCATGGATGATGGAAGAGCAAGAACTCTTGAAGAGGTTGGTAAGGAATTCAACGTAACAAGAGAGCGTATCAGACAGATTGAAGCCAAGGCGTTAAGAAAGCTTAGACATCCAAGCAGAAGCCGTAAGCTTAAGGATTATCTTGACTAATCAATGTCCAGGAATAATATTTAAGGATAGAAATCAATAATAAAACTAAGAATATAGATTTCTATTTTTGATTGTGTCAGGATAAAGGATGATTTAATATAGTATAATAAATCAACAGGAAAAATGTATGAACAATATTATTAATATATCGGAAAGACTGAAATGTGTTGCAGGTCTTGTTAATAAAGGTGCAAGGGTGGCTGACATCGGCACGGATCACGCATATCTTCCTATATATCTTGTTCAGAACGGGATAAGTAATAAAGTATATGCGTGTGATGTACGAAAAGAACCATTAAGGCGTGCAAAGCTTCACATTGATGAATATGGTCTTTCAGATAAGATAACTACACAGCTTTGTGATGGGCTCAAAGGGATTAATAAAGGCGATGTTGATACAGTAACGATATGCGGCATGGGTGGAAAGCTCATGAAGAATATATTAAAAGCAGGTATAGACAAGCTGGGGGATAATACACAGCTTGTCTTATCTGCACAGTCAGAACTAAGGGATTTTAGAAAATACCTTCTAGAAACAGGCATAGATATTAAGTCAGAACATATGCTTTTAGAAGATGGAAAATATTATTTTATATTTGACTGTGTATACAACACACAAGATGAATATTATCTAAATGTAACTAATATTCAACAAAATAACATTTATGAACATGCAGCTGCTGCAAGCGATATTCATAACAATAATATTCATAACAATGATAGTCACAAGGAAGATTATGACAAGGAAGATAATGATAAGAAAAAGATAACAGCTTACGCAGAGGAAGAATTAAGATATGGAAGATATCTTTTGGATAATAAGTCAGAGGTGCTTTACGAATATCTTAATAAGGAACTGACAAGCTGTAACAATATTAGAAATAGTCTTATTAATAATAAGGAACAATCAATATCGATAAAGAGCAGAATACATGCTATAGATGAAGATATTGCTGTTATTAATAAGGCATTAGGAAGATGGAAGGAGTAATAATAATGCTTTTATCGCAGATGGCAGCAGATGCTGCAAAGGATTACAAGTATGATATTATTCTTGCCAATGTAAATGGCAGGCTTACAGAGATATCAGATATGGATATAACTGATGAAAAAGTGGAATTCATTACAGTAGGAGAGGCAGTGGGAAATGAGGCATATAAAAGAAGTGTTCTTCTTTTAATGCTAAATGCAATACATAAGCTTGATACAGATAATAGAATTAAGAGAGTTACTGTTGAGTTCTCGCTTAGTAAAGGTCTTTATTGTGATATAAAAGGAGATTTTGTAATCACACAAGAATTTCTTAATGATGTGAAAGAACTTATGAGAGCCGATGTTAAGAAAAATCTGCCTATTAAGAAGCAGGGAATGAAGACATCAGAGGCTATTAAGCTGTTCAAGAAGTTCGGAATGGAAGATAAGACACAGTTATTCAAATATAGAATTAGTTCTTATGTTAATGTATACAGCATAGAGGGTTATTACGATTACTTCTATGGTTATATGGCAGCTAATACAGGAATATTAAAGACATTTGACATATTCCAGTATGACAAGGGGTTTGTTCTCCAGTTACCAACTAAAGAGAATCCTGAAATAGTGCCGGAATTTGCACCACAGGCTAAGCTTTTTAATGTACTTATGGAAAGAAGCGAGTGGGCAGATATGCTTGGTGTTGATACAGTTGCATCATTGAATAAGCATATAATAAGCGGGGATATTAATTCACTTATTCTTGTTCAGGAAGCATTACAGGAGCAGAAGATTGTTGAGATTGTTAATCAGATAAAAGAAAGGGAAGGCGTTAAATTTATTATGATAGCCGGACCATCATCATCTGGCAAGACAACATTTTCACACAGATTGTCAATACAGCTTCGTGCAAGTGGATTTAAGCCACATGCAATAGGTGTTGATAATTATTTCGTTGAGAGAGAACAGACACCTCTGGATGAGAATGGAGAATATAATTTCGAGGATATTCATGCAATAGACATAAAGCTTTTTAATGACCATATGAATGCACTGCTTAGGGGAGAAAAGGTCGAGATACCTCAGTTTAACTTTCTTACAGGTAGAAAAGAATACAATGGTGAATATATACAGCTTGGAGATGAAGATATTCTTGTTATCGAAGGTATACACTGCCTTAATGATGAGTTATCTTACGCACTTCCAGTTGAAAGTAAGTTTAAAATCTATATAAGTGCACTTACACAGCTTAATGTTGACGAGCATAACAGAGTGGCAACGACTGACGGTCGTCTTGTAAGACGTATGGCGAGGGATTACAGGACGAGAGGTGCTTCTGCTAAAAAAACACTTTCTATGTGGGAGTCAGTAAGAAAAGGTGAGGAAAAGAATATCTTTCCTTATCAGGAGGAAGCTGATGTTATGTTTAACTCAGCACTTGCGTATGAGCTGTGTGTTTTAAAGCCGATAGTAGAGCCGCTGCTATTCTCAATAACAGAGGATGACCCTGAATATCAGGAGGCAAAGAGACTGTTAAAGTTCTTAGCGTACTTCCTTCCTTGTCAGTCAGGCAATGTTCCAATCAACTCTATAATGAGAGAGTTTATTGGTGGAGGGTGCTTCAGGGTATAATAAAAAATAAGTGCTTAAGTTGTTAGTGGAATAATACTCGGTCACAACCGACTCGGTTGCGACCGAGTATTTTGTTTACATTATTAGAATATAATGATATACTTTCTATATAAAAGTAAACTCTTGGAGGGTAGGATGTATGAAATTTATAGGAAGGGAAGAACAGCTTAAGAGACTTGACAGAGTTATTAATACAGATGAATTAACATTTTCTTTAATATATGGAAGAAGACGTGTTGGCAAGAGTGAGCTTGTGAAGCAGGCTGTTAAAAGAAATAATGTTAAAAGCTTTTATTATGAGTGCAAGCAGGTTTCAGAAGCTGGTAATGCGGCAGGTCTTGGTGAGATAGTATCGGAGATTATGGGATTGCCGAAGCTGGGCTTTAGTGATATAGAAGCGGTGCTTAAATATATTTTTGAGCTATCTGTTAAAGAAAAGATTATTCTTGTTCTGGATGAGTATCCATACTTAAGGGAAAATATCAAGGGAATGGATAGCATATTGCAGTCGCTGGTTGATAAATATAAAGATACTTCAAAGATTACGTTGATAATACTAGGTTCTTATGTTGAAGTAATGCGTTCACTTTTAGAACATTCGAATCCTTTATATGGAAGGGTAGACCTGACTATAGATTTAAAACAGATGGACTATTATGAGTCAGCCTATTTTTATCCGAATTTCTCTGTGGAGGATAAAGTAAGGATATATTCTGTATTTGGGGGGATTCCATATTATAACCGTCTGATTGATGACTCTAAAAGTGTTAAAGATAATATTATTGAATTGATTGCATCTTCTGGGGCAAGACTTGAGAATGAGGTTTCAATGTATTTGAATGCAGAGATATCTAAGATAACAAATGCGAATGAAGTTTTTGAAGCACTCTCGAGAGGATATACAAGGTACAGTGATATATTGTCACAATCACACGTTTCAAGTGGACCAACACTTGTAGATGTTCTTGATAAGCTAATGAGAATGGAGGTTGTGGTGAAAACAGCACCGATTAATGATGGTAATAATAAAAAGAAGGCAGGATATTATATTTCGGATAATCTTTCACTATTTTACTATAGATATATTTTCAAATATTCATCTCAGATGAAGATAATGGACTCAGAGGTGTTTTATAAAAAATATATAGAAACAGACTTTGAAGAGCATTATGTACCACATATATTTGAAACAATATGCAGTCAGTATCTGATAAGAATGAACAGATTAGGGAATATAGAACCTGTATTTGAAAAGATTGGAAAATACTATTATGATAATCCAGTAGAACATACCAATGGAGAGTTTGACGTTGTTACAGAAGATGAAAATGGATATATATTTTACGAAGTAAAGTTTAAAAAGACACCAGTGACAGATGAGATTATAGAAAAAGAAATAAGTCAGGTGGAAGCAACAGGACTTAACTGTTATAAGTATGTATTTATATCAAGGTCAGGATTTAGTTGTCAGCAAAGGGAAAAAGTGAAGCTTGTTGAACTTAATGAATTGTATGCAGTGGATTAAACTGGATTTAATGAAATTGGATAATTATACTTGTGGATTTTATAGAATACTCAGTCACAACCGACTCGGTTGCGACCGAGTATTATTTTTGAATAAATTAACGGCAAAAACTATACAAATTGATATATAGATGTATATACTATTTTTTAAATGAATTCTTATATTCCCTTGACATTTCAAAAAGTTCATTAACATATCCTGGGGTTTTGTTATCAATATTTTTCTTGATTTCACTTAATATGTCTATATAGTCACCAAGCAGTACGCTTATATCTTGTGAGTTAGAAGCACATATCTGGTCCCACATTTCAGGAGATGAAGCAGCTACCCTTGTCATATCACGAAAACTTCCAGCTGCTAACTGCTGCATATGCTTGTCGTCATCGTCCTGTTCAGATACGAGCTTTACAAGTGCTGTTGATATAAGATGTGGAAGGTGGCTTATGGCAGCTACACTTTTATCGTGGATTGTATAGTTCATGATAATCGGATTAGCTTTCATATCACACACAAGTGCTTTGAAGCGTTCAAGCTGTTCTTTAGTAGTTTTTGATGTTGGTGTGATAACATAGCGGGCATTTTTCATTATTGCGGAAGATGAGTTGGCATAACCTGTGAGTTCTGAACCAGCCATAGGATGACCACCAATAAAAACATCTTCCATATCAAGCTCTTTAACAGTGTTATGTATTGAAGTTTTGACACTTCCAACATCCGTTATAATACAACTTTTTTTCACAATGCTTTTTAACTGTTTAAGATAATCATTCATAGTTATAACAGGTGTACATAGTATTATAAAATCACAATCAGATAATCTGTTATCAACAGAGTCAAGAACTTCGTCTACAACTCCATCTTTTTTAGCTTCATATACAGGTCCAAGCCTTCTGCTTGTAGCTATAATAGTATAATTGCTGCCTGATTCCTTAAGTGAATGTGCTATAGAGCCTGCAATAAGACCGAAGCCTATAAAACCAACTTTGCAATCCATAATATATTTAACCTCGTTTCTTTGTTTCGTTTAATTCAGTAAAATAAATGTTTTGAAATATTTTTAATGAGTTTAACACTTTAAAGCGGTAATGTAAAGGGATACGACTTATAAAATACTTTATTTTATAGATGTCAATATATTGTGTGATATATAAAATATTCTATTTGTTGACAATATGTTGCTACTGTGTTATAAATATATTATCAATATGCATAACGATAATAATTTAGAAGGAGAACAGCATATATGCGATAGTATAATAAGTGAGCGATTCATTAAATAAAGACACGAATACTGACAGTTATAGAACAGCTAACGACAATTCTTATGCTTATGATTTTTTATCGGCAGTCCACAATAATCCCAATCTTGCATTACAGTATAATAAATTTAAAAGAAACAGCTTTTTTAATAAGGTATGGGTTGATAGATTTAATGATTATATCAGCAAAAAAAAGACACTTCCATTGTTGTATGATCCGTTTTTTAAAAAGCTTTTCAATGGAGATGAACACAGAGAGAGACTATCAAGACTTGTAAGCAGTATCATAGGACAGAAAGTTACGGTTATTGATATACTGCCATCTGAAAGTTCATGTTTCGAAGATTCATTTATAATAATAGATATGATAGTACGGCTGTCGGATGGAAGCATTGCTAATATTGAAGTTCAGAAAATAGCGGCATTATTTCCAGGAGAAAGACTTAGTTGCTACTCGGCAGATGCAATTATGAGACAATATCACAGACTATCATCTTCATCAGCGTTAGCACAATATAATAGTAGTATAGATGATAATACAATGAATGAGAATGTTCAGTCTATGGAACATAAGACATTTTCTTATAAGGATATGAAAAATGTACATACTATTGTATTGTTTGAAAACAGCAATTCTAATCTTATAAGTCCAATAGATTCCAGGTTATATTTTCATGTTGGAACAACACGTTTCAATACTCAGATAGATTTCCCATTATTACAGCACTTTCATATGATTAGTCTTGACACATTTAGAAAATACAGATATTCTGATATTATAAAAGGAAACGTTAATATTACGGAATACGATTATGATGAAAGCATGTATGGTACACCATTGACTTCTGATATGCTTCGTGATAGACTGGCATATCTTTCACTTTTTGTGACAGAATCAGTGGAGGATGCATTAGCTATCCAGAAAGTATTTCCAGAATTATCGCAGATATTTGATGAGATGAACGAATATCTTGCAAAACCAGAGGAGGTGCTAAGTATGTTTTCAGAGGCATTGAGAATACTTAATCACAATACGGCAGTACTAATGGTGGATGAATATAGAAAAAAATATCAGGAGATGGAAAATAATCTGAAGAAGGAAATCCAGGAAAAACAAAAGATACTAGACAGCCAGAAGGAACAATATGAAGAACAACATTTAAAAGATCTAGAAAGAATAGCTGAACTTGAAGCTATGCTAAAGGAAAAGTAAAGAAATAGATTAAGATTAAGTATGGTATTGCATTGATAAAGGTGAGATACAGATTAAAGATGAGGGTTAAGTAAGCGGATAGATATGTACAGTTAATGATGACTTTACATACTATCCGCTTATATTGTGTAGGATTATTGAACTGTGAAATTTTGTGAAAATTCTGGTTGATAAGAGCATATAAAGAAGTGGTCAGTTATTGACAAATCCTTTCATTGTGATAATATTTGAAAGTGAGTAAATATGTGATTGAAAGCACCGGAAGAGCATAGCCGGTGCAGGAATGAGGTTTTAAGATGGCTAATACAACAACTTATAATCCCAAGTCTATCGAGCCAAAGTGGCAGAAGTATTGGGCAGAACATGAAACATTTAAAACAGATGTATGGGACTTTTCAAAGCCAAAGTACTATGCGCTTGATATGTTCCCTTATCCATCAGGAGTAGGTCTTCATGCAGGTCATCCAGAGGGATATACAGCTACAGATATCACTTCACGTATGAAGAGAATGCAGGGATATAATGTACTTCATCCAATGGGATATGATTCATTTGGACTTCCAGCTGAACAGTATGCTGTTAAGACAGGTAACAATCCTAACGGATTTACACAAAAAAATATAGAAACATTCACTAAGCAGCTTAAGGAGCTTGGTTTTGATTATGATTGGAGCAAGACTTTAGCAACAAGTGATCCTAAGTTCTATAAGTGGACACAGTGGATATTCAAGCAGTTATATCTTGATGGTTATGCTAAGTATATAGATATGCCAGTGAACTGGTGTGAAGAACTTGGTACAGTTCTTTCAAACGATGAAGTTATTGATGGTAAGTCAGAACGTGGTGGATACCCTGTTGTAAGAAAGAACATGAAGCAGTGGGTTATCGATCAGGTAGCATTTGCAGATAAGTTACTTGAGGGACTTGAACATATTGACTGGCCAGAATCAACTAAGGAAATGCAGAGACACTGGATAGGTAAGTCAGAAGGTGTTGAAGTTGACTTTAAGATTGATGGTGGTGGAGATTTCTCTATCTTTACTACTTGTATTGAAACTATATATGGTATTACATTTATGGTGCTTGCACCAGATGGAGATATCGTTAAGGAGCTTATGCCAAGAATCCAGAACAAAGAAGAGGTAGAAGCTTATATTGCAGAAACAGTTAAAAAGAATGATATGGACAGAACAGAGCTTAACAAGACTAAGTCAGGCTGTGTTCTTGAGGGAATCTATGCTGTTAATCCTGTTAATGGTAAGAAGGTTCCTGTATACATTGGTGATTTCGTTCTTGCTAACTATGGTACAGGTGCTGTTATGGCTGTTCCAAGCCACGATCAGAGAGATTTTGAGTATTCAGAAGCACATAATATTCCTAGAATACAGGTTATTGATGGTGCTGATGTATCAGAAAAGGCCTTTGAGAAGTATGATTATCTTGGCAAGGGCTGCAAGCTTATCAATTCAGAGGAATTCACAGGTCTTACAGTAGAAGAGGCTAAGGAAGCTATTACCCAGAAGCTTGAAAAGATGGGAGTAGCAAGAAGAAAGGCTAACTATCACTTCAGAGAGTGGATATTTGCAAGACAGAGATACTGGGGTGAGCCAGTGCCTATCGTATATCTTGAGGATGGACAGATTCATGTCCTTGATGACGACGAACTTCCACTTATCTTACCAGAGCTTGAAGACTACAAAGGTAAGAATGGACAGGCACCTCTTGAAAATGCTACAGAATGGAAGAAGTACGAGCATAACGGACTTAAGGGTAAGAGAGAAACTTCAACAATGCCAGGTTCGGCAGGTTCAAGCTGGTATTATATGAGATATATTGACCCAGATAACGATAAGGAGCTTTGTGACCCAGAACTTCTTAAACATTGGCTTCCAGTAGATCTTTATATCGGTGGACCAGAGCATGCAGTTGGACATCTTATGTATTCAAGAATATGGAACAGATATCTGTATGATAAAGGCATATCACCAGTTGCAGAGCCATTCCAGAAGCTGGTTCACCAGGGTATGATTCTTGGTTCAAATGGTATCAAGATGGGTAAGAGATTCCCAGAATTCGTTATTAACCCAAGTGATATCGTAAGAGAGTATGGTGCTGATACTTTAAGACTTTACGAAATGTTCATGGGCCCTCTTGAGGCTTCTAAGCCTTGGAGCCAGCAGGGTGTTGAAGGTGCAAGAAGATTCATTGGTAAGGTATGGAATTTCTTTACAACTGAGGGTAACGTTGTTGATGAGGATGTTAAAGAGCTTGAAAAGGTATATAACCAGACAGTTAAGAAGGTTACAGATGACTTTGAAAAACTTGGCTTTAACACAGCTATCAGCCAGATGATGATATTTATGAATGCTGCAACTAAGCTTGGCAGATGCTCAAAGGAATATGCTGAAGGATTCATAAAGATGTTCTCATGTATATGTCCACATGCTGGTGAAGAAATGTGGAGTGTATTAGGACATGATGATACTATAGCATATGAAAGCTGGCCAGCATACGATGAAGAAGCCTGCAAGGAAGATACTGTAGAGATAGGTGTCCAGGTTAATGGTAAGGTTAAAGGAACTATATCTATAGCAGTTGATGAAGCTAAGGATTCAGTCCTTGAAAAGGCTAAAAAGGCAGTAGAAGGCAAGATTACAGGTAATATAATTAAGGAAATCTATGTACCTGGCAAGATTGTAAATATTGTTGCAAAATAAAAGCTATATTGCAGGTTTTGCATATATTCACATAACATGGATTTAACTATAAACATGGCCCTAATTGTAAAATGTCAATTAGGGTCATATTCACATGCAAGCTAATCAATCATTCTGGTATATTTCCACCTGGAACTATCTGCTTATATATCATTTCACAATCCTGCTTTGTAAATTGTATACCAGCCTGTTTTGCCTTCTGGCTTAATGCGAATACAAGAGGAAGCAGTTCTTCCTTACTTTTTCCTTTGGATAGTGTCTTGAATTCATTTAATAGCAGCTGCTTTCTAAAATCAGTTTCTGACATAACTATATTCTTACCTCTGTCAATATGTTTACATATATAGATATGAAGTGTGTAGAACAAATATGTATATTTGTTAGCAGTTTAACAGCCAGACTCATCATCTGGATTCATTCTGGCTTACATTAAAGTCGAGGGAATCAAGCTGTTTTATATATTCGTTATACAGATCTTTCTGGCTGGAATTCATAATATTTCCAAGCATGTCAGAAGTATTTATAGAACTGTTACTTTTATAGTTATTGTTTCCATCGTTATTATTTTTATCGTTATGAATTTCATCGTTATTGCTAGAAGAGTTATTGCTGGAAGAGTTATTAAATATATCCATCATATTAAACATATCAGACATTTTGTTTAAGTTTCTGTATGTATTAATCATATTTACTATATTTCCAGAACAATAAGTTTTTACTATGTTTATAAGCTGTTCGTTTCCAAGTATTTCGCTTATGGGAGTGTTAAAGTTTATACCGCTGCTGTTACAGCAGGATTTAAATATGTTACAGTTGACAGGTGAACTATAGAAACGTATCGTGTTTTTTAGTTCACTGGTACGGATAAGAGTGGAAATGCTGCGTTGCATATTGTATTCCATAAAGGGAAGAATAGCTTTAAGAAGCTGGATATAATCAGGCTGGGTTATCATATCAAATTCTGTCATGGGAATCGACTTAGACATAATATACAGTAGTCCTATATTGATTTATATAAATATATTCAGAAAAACTAAGCATATGACATCAATAAATTAAATATAAGCAGTTTTAAGGTAGTTGCAGACAATAAAAAGCAGCCATATAGCTTTACACCTGTAGATAATGCGAATAATGCGTGCTTATAAATCAATAGCAAAATATCAAGCAGGTGTATGCAATATGGCTGTAATAAAATATTATATCAGTAGATAAGAATTATTCAGGCAAATGCAGTCTAGCATCCACAGCCGTTATTGCAGCCGCAGCCACCATTGCAGCCACATCCACCAAAGCCTAATGTACTGCCGCAGTCACCACAGCCGCCACATAAGAGAAGAAGGCATATAAGCCAGATACAGTTATTGTTTCCATAGCCGCCACATCCACCGCAGCCGCTATTGCATCCGCCGCCATTGTTATCAAAAAGAAGTAAGAGAATAATAAGCCAGATGCAGTTGTTTCCACCACAACCACAATCTCCACATCCGTTGCATCCTCCGCAGTTTGTTGCTGCTAAATCACTCATAAAAAATCCTCCGATTAAAACATTTACAATACAATAATATGAATGCAGGCTTGTTAGTGTTACTTATTTTTTTTGAAATATTGCAATATTTATAAAATTATTATATCATCAAGGGGTATGTGTGTTGAGACTATACAGATACATAGATAGGAGCGTAAGGATATGAAAGTATCAGTTATTATTCCTTCACTGAATCCGGATGACAAGCTGGTTACAGTAGTGGATTCACTTGTAAAGAAGGGATTCAAGGATATAATATTAGTTAATGACGGAAGTGACAAGAGTCATATGTGGCCTTTTGAAAAAGTGGGTACGTATGATGAATGCACAATTCTTACTCATGAAGTTAATAGAGGAAAAGGAAGAGCTTTAAAAACTGCCTTTGAATATTGTATAAAAAACAGGGAAGGTTATATTGGAGTAGTTACAGTAGATGGTGATAACCAGCATCAGGCTGACGATATAATGAACTGTTGTGAAGCTATGGCCTCGCAGGATAAGGTTGTACTTGGAGTAAGAACATTTGATGGAGATGATGTTCCTTTTAAAAGCCGGTTTGGCAATAACCTTACAAGCTTTGTGTTTAAAGCTATGTGTGGACTGGCTATATCAGATACACAGACAGGATTAAGAGCCATACCTTATAAGTATCTACAGACCTTCTGTGATATTGAAGGGGAACGTTTTGAATATGAAACAAGAATGCTTCTGGAGTTTAAGAGGTCATCGATACCTTATATGGAGGTGCCCATTAAGACTGTTTACATAGAAGAAAATGCATCTACGCATTTCAATCCAGTTAAAGATTCAATAAAAATATATAAGGTCATATTCAGATATACTTTTTCGGCAACAGCGTTAAAGTATGTGCTAAGCTCACTTGCATCGTGGGTTATAGATAATTTAATATTTAATTTACTTGATATTTTTCTTGTTATGTTTACAATATCATTAAGGCTGCTGTTCAGCACAGTTGTGGCAAGAACAATATCATCTGTATTTAATTTTACAATGAACAGAAAACATGTATTTAAGTCAGATAAAGATGTTAAGGCAGCAGCAGTAAGATATTATATACTGTGGTTCTGCCAGATGGCAGTATCATATCTTCTCGTCTTTTTGTTTACTAAAATGCTTATGCTTGGTACTACAGCAGTAGGTATAACCAAGATAATTGTAGACGTTGTTTTGTTCGTTGTGAGCTACAATATACAGAAAAGATGGGTATTTAAATAAATTTTATTAGAATGAGGAAAATGATGAAAAAGAATGTATTAAAATGGTTAGGCCGGGTTGGTGCTACTTTGCTTACGACAATAGTGATTCTTGTTGTCGGTCTGTATGGTGTTATGGCTATGCTTGCATGGGGTCCATCAAAGGTTGCAAAGAAACAGTTTATTATGTCACTACAGGAGACAGGAGAGCTTGGTTTTATGGCTAACTGGTTCTGCTCACAGGAAGAAATCGACAAGATAAAAGAAGAGAATTCGGTTAAAGATACAACAGATATAACAGATTCAAGCCTTGTTGTAATAGGCAATTCTGAAACAAGTGATGAAGAGGATCTTTATGTGGTTGATATAAAGGCAGAAGCTTACAGTGGAAAGCTTATGGTTATAAAGGATCCATCAAGACTTTTTGTTGGTACTGTTCCAGAGTTTAAGCTTGAAAAGGGCTGGACAGTTTCAGAGATAGCACAAAGATATGATGCAGTTGCAGGTATCAATGGTGGAGAGTTCGTAGATTCAACACCACAGACAGCGATGCCTATAGGACTTGTTATGGTTGATGGTAATGTCTTAAAAGGAACTGCCGGTGAAATGTATCATGTTACTGGAATAACGTTTGATAACAAGCTTGTTATGGGTAATATGACAGCTGCAAAGGCACAGGAGCTTGGAATAAGAGATTGTGTCAATGTAAGTAGTGATATAGGTCCATTTCTGATTATCAATGGAGAAGCACAGGATGTTGATGGCGTTGGTGGTGGACTTAATCCGCGAACAGCTATAGGGCAGAGAGCTGATGGTGCCATCCTTCTTCTTGTTGTTGATGGAAGACAGGTTACAAGCCTTGGGGCTTCATTCTCAGATCTTCAGGATATAATGCTTCAATATGGGGCGGTAAATGCATCTGCTATGGATGGAGGAACATCAACACAGATGTATTATAATGGTGAGGTTATCAATAAGCCATATTCACCAACAGGTCCAAGAACACTTCCAACAGCGTTTTTGATTAAGTAAATGTGATAATGGAATGGAGAATATATGTCAGATATGAATAACAACGTAAAAGATAATAAGAAGAATCCTTTTAAAAGACTTTCTTCATTTAAGAAATTCCTGATAATATATGCATCTGCATTGATAGTTATAATAGCTGCTGCATTAGTGATTTTACATGGTTTTCTTAAGGATTATGAGTCAGGACGTCCGGCTAATACGATGGATACGCTTGTTGCCCATATTGAAAAGGGAAATGTCGGAGAGTGGATTAAGAAAAGTGGATTACTCGGTGAATTTGAAACAGAAAGTATAGTATCAGATTATTTTAGAGATACATTTGAAGGAAAACAGATAAGCTATAAGAAAAAGGCTGGAGAATATTCAGAAAGCACACCTGTGTATGTTTTGTATGCAGATGATGATAAAATAGCAAGTGTGAGTCTTGATGAAAGCAGGAAAAATGCACATAAGTTCACAGAATGGAAGATTTCTTCCATCAACTTTAATGTTAATGCACAGGACAAGAGCCGTGCGGTTAAAGTTACAGTACCAAAGGGAAGTGATGTAGAACTGAATGGTGTAAAGGTATCGTCAGACTATATAACAGGCGAGGGCAGCGTGGATTTGTGTAAGCATGTATCTGACTATGTGGATACACCAGTTAATGATATATATGAAATTACAGGCCTTTTTACAGCTCCAGACGTTAAAGTGTATTCATCTGGAAAAGAACTTTCTACAGAGCTTGATAAAGAGGGCTATGTTGCATATTATCCTGGTGATGATTCTTTGCTTGAAGAGGAAAAACAGCATATATTACTTGTTGCTAAGAACTATGGAAAGTATATGATCAACAGAGGCAGCCTTACAACTTTGTCTGGTTATATGATTGGAACTGCTAAAGAATATATGAGTGATATTCCGGCTATAGATGTTTATCTTATAGGAAGGACATTTACATACAATATAACTGATGAAAATATAAGTAATTTCAGAAAATATTCTGATGATTGTTATTCATGCAACGTGGATTACAAGCTTAATGTAAACTGGTCATCGGGAAGTACTACATATGATATTGCATTAACTTACATATTCGTAAAACAGGATGGTAAGTGGATGTTAGCAGACTTTAAGATCAGATAAGAGGATTGTAACAATGTCATCTAAAAATAAACGTAATTTTATTCTGCAGGGTTCCATACTTGCAATGGCTGGAATATTTGTAAGAATAATAGGAATGGTATATAGAATTCCAGTCCTGAATATTATAGGAAGTGAAGGAAATGGAATATACGGAACAGCATTTAATGTATACAATATAATGCTTGTTCTTTCATCATATGGACTTCCTATGGCAGTATCAAAGCTTGTTTCTGCAAGATTTACAAAGAAAAAGTATAAGAGTGCTGCTAAAGTACTCAGATGCTCAGTGATCATAGGAGTTATCACAGGTGGAGCAGCTGCACTTCTTGTATTTTTTGGAGCTGGCTTTATAGAAAATGTCGTATATGGTGGTGGTATACCTGGACTTGCGATTCCACTAAGAGTACTGGCACCAACTATATTTCTTGTTGCAATATTAGGGGTGCTAAGAGGGTTCTTCCAGGGACAGGGAACTATGATACCAACAGCTGTTTCACAGATTATAGAACAGCTTGTGAATGCTGTGGTTAGTATTGTGGCTGGATATATGCTTATGAAAGCATATGTATCAGCAAGTAATACCGCAGCATATGGAGCAGCAGGAAGTACATTGGGAACTGCTATGGGAGCATTGACGGCGCTTGTTTTTTTTGTATTTCTGTATATGTTGTACCGTCCTAAGTTTATGAGGATGGTTGCAAGGGATAATAGTCCTGATTGGAGAGATACTAATCAATATATATATAAGACTATTATTGTAACTATGCTGCCTATTATTCTTAGTCAGACATTTTATCAGATAAGTGCTCTTTTAGATGATGTTTTGTTTAGTAATATAATGGTTGTAAGAGGTGCATCAGCTAATATTACAAGGGATCTTGGTAATTTCAGCTCAAGTTATACACTTCTTATAAGTATACCGCAGGGTATAGCTTCAGCACTTTCAGCATCGATGCTTCCAAGTATTGTGGCCTCTTATACAACAGGGGATAAGGAGAGTATATATTCAAAGCTGACAAAGACATTAAAGACTAATATGTTTGTTGCTGTACCTTCATTTATAGGATTGTTTACGATTGGTGAGCCGATTATCAGGCTTTTGTTTGCAAGATATGATAGCTTGCAGGGTGGGATGATGTTAAAGCTTGGAGCTGTTGCTATAGTTTTTTATACACTTTCCACAGTCACAAGCTCAGCACTTCAGGCAGTTGATAAAGTGAAATCTCCGATGTATCATTCATTTATATCACTTGTTGTTCATATAGTGCTTGTAGTAGTGTTGTTATTCACAACAGATCTTGGAATATATGCTCTTGTTATAGGTAATGCTTCATTTCCTGTTATTATATTTATATTGAATCTTATAACATTGTACCGGGAAGAGGGTTACAGGCTGCCTGTTATGAAGATATTTGCAAGACCATTTATATGTTCAGCATTTATGGGAGTGTTCACAATATTATCATATAATATGATGTATAATGCTACATCATCAAATGCTATTTCAGTTATTGTTGCACTTGTTGCTGCACTTGTAACATATTTTGGCTTATATGGAATTATACTAAAGAAATTTAGAGGTATTTTATAGTTATGTGATGTTTATGGTGAAAGGATTCCTGACCATGACATCAGTTAAATGATTGGAAAGAGAGGAAAGACATGCAGAATAAATTTACAGACCAGGCAAGAAGAGTTCTTGAACAGGCTGCATTTGCTGCAGAGGTTAATGGACATTGTTATATAGGCTCGGAGCATTTGCTGCTTGGACTTATACAGGTAGAGGACTGCCTGGCAGGTAAGGTTCTTTTAAACAATGATGTTACAGAGAATAAGGTGCTTAATCTTATATATCAGCTTATAGCCCCTGATTGCGCAGTCAGCGTTAAGGAGCCGGCAGTATATACTCCAAGAGTTAAAAAAATTCTTGTAAATGCAGGTAATGAAGCGGCAAGATTCAAGGCAGACAGCATAGGAACTGAGCATATATTGATAGCTATGTTAAAGGAAACCGATAGTGTTGCATCAAGACTTCTTAATACTATGGGTGTATCTGTTAAGAAAATATATACAGAGCTTCTTGAAGGCATGGGAGAGGATGTATCACGTTTACGTGAAGATTTCCAGAATGGACGTATCAGACAGAAAGATAAGAGGGCAACTGCTATGCTGGATCAGTATAGCAGGGATCTGACAGAGCTTGCAAGACAGAAAAAACTTGATCCTGTTATAGGAAGAGATGCAGAAATCCAGAGAGTTATCCAGATATTATCAAGAAGAACAAAGAATAATCCATGCCTTATAGGTGAGCCGGGAGTTGGTAAAACAGCTGTTGTAGAGGGTCTTGCTTTACGCATAGTGGAAGGAGAAGTTCCTGAAACCATCAAGGATAAAAGACTTGTTACACTTGATTTATCAGGCATGGTTGCAGGTTCTAAGTACAGAGGTGAATTCGAGGAAAGGATAAAGAGAGTTATAGCTGAGGTAAAGAATGCTGGCAATGTGATTCTTTTCCTTGATGAGATTCATACAATTATAGGTGCAGGTGGCGCAGAAGGTGCTATAGATGCATCTAATATATTAAAGCCTTCACTTGCAAGAGGAGAAATTCAGCTTATAGGTGCAACAACACTTGAAGAATATAGAAAACACATAGAAAAGGATGCAGCGCTTGAAAGACGATTCCAGCCCGTTAAGGTAGAAGAACCAACAGAAGAAGAGGCTGTTGATATTCTTATGGGACTTAAGAGCAGGTATGAGGAACATCATAGTGTTAAGATAACGGATGAGGCTGTTAAGGCAGCAGTCAGGTTGTCTAAAAGATACATCAATGACAGATTCCTTCCAGATAAGGCTATTGATCTTATAGATGAGGCATCATCAAGAACAAGGCTTTTAGCATATGCTGTACCAGCAGATATTAAAAAACTTGAAAAACAGATTGAAGAGCTGTCACAGGAAAAGGAAGCTGCAATAAAGAAAGAAAAATATGATGAAGCCTCTGATATAAAGAAACAGCAGGCAAGAAAAAAGACAAGGCTTGAAAAGCTTAAGAATAAGTGGAGAGAACAGATGGATACATCTGAGCTTGTTGTTGATGAGGATATTATCGCAAAGACAGTTGCCATGTGGACAAAGATACCTGTCACAAAGATTGCAGAGGCTGAATCAGAGAAGCTTATTAATCTTGAACAGACACTTCATAACAGGGTTATAGGACAGGATGAGGCTGTAAGCGCAGTTGCCAAAGCGATAAGAAGAGGAAGAGTAGGACTTAAAGATCCTAACAGGCCAATAGGGTCATTCCTTTTCTTAGGACCTACAGGTGTTGGTAAGACAGAACTTTCAAAGGCACTTGCTGATGCGATGTTTGGAACAGATAATTCACTAATAAGGGTTGATATGTCTGAATATATGGAAAAGCATACAGTATCTAAGCTTATAGGTTCACCTCCAGGATATGTCGGATATGATGAAGGTGGACAGTTAAGCGAAAAGGTAAGAAGAAATCCGTATTCTGTAGTGCTTTTTGATGAAGTTGAGAAAGCCCATCCGGATGTGTTTAATGTGCTTCTTCAGGTACTTGATGATGGACACATAACAGACTCAACAGGAAGAGTAGTCGATTTTAAGAATACGGTGATTATTATGACATCAAATGCGGGTGCAGAAAACATAGTTGCACCTAAATCTCTTGGTTTTGCTTCATCGTCTACAGATGAACAGATTCACGATGATATGAAGAATAAGGTTATGGATGAGGTCAGGAGAATGTTCAGACCAGAGTTCTTAAACCGAATAGATGACATTATAGTATTCCATATGCTTAAGAAAGAACAGATAGGACAGATAGTTGATATTATGATGAAAACTATCAACGACAGGATTATGGAACAGATGAAGCTTTCTGTAGAACTTGATGATGATGCTAAAGCATATATTGTTGACAAAGGATATGATGCAAAATATGGAGCACGTCCATTAAGAAGGACTATCCAGAATGAGATTGAAGATGAACTCGCAGAAAGAATTCTTGAAGGAAAGATAAAGGCTGGTAACAGAGTATTAGTTACAGTTAAAGATAAGAAGCTTGATTTTGTTTTGAAAAGAGGATATAACAGATAAAAGTTAACAAATAATACTAGTAAAATACTAGCATTTTTATACAATTTGATGTATAATCAGAATATGAATAATTATTATGTTTCTTAAAGTAATCTGTTGGTTATATTTGTGATACATAATAAAATCGTAAAAAACGCAGGAGGACAATAATATGCCAGTAATTAATGAGTTGATTCGTTCAGAAAAGGATGGAACTCTTAGCTTTGGTAATTATGAGCTGGATACTAAGTCTAAGTTATCGGATTTCGAACATTGTGGAGATACTTATAAGGTTAAAACATTTAAGGAAATAACTAAGTTAGAGCGCAATGGTTCTTTCGTATATGAGTCAGTACCAGGAACAGCTGTTATGAATTTTAAGGCGACAGATACAGGCTTATCATTCAAAGTAGAAGGCAGTGAAGATGCACAGATTACTGTAGAGCTTGAGGAAGGTGCTTCGTACAATGTAACAATTGATGGTGCATTTGAAGGCAGTATGACTACTAATATGGGTGGTAAGATAGTTCTTTCAGTAAGTCTTGAGGAAGGCAAAGCTGTCGGAGTAGAAGTAGTTAAAGCATAAAGTGTATGATTATTAATACAATATAACAATTAAATTGCTGCACCGCGCATAAAGTCATAGCCTGACCAATGCTGGTGCAGCATTTTATTTATGTTGCAAGGAGGGAAAAGTGGCAAAAAGTAAAAATACAGCTTTTTTTTGTAGCGAATGTGGGTATGAATCATCTAAATGGTATGGCCAGTGTCCTGCTTGTAAGGCCTGGAATACATTTGTTGAAGAACCTGTAGCGGGTAAGACGGCTGTAAAAGGGTTGTCGGTGGTAAGAAAAGATAGTTTAACTAAAGCAAGCCATCCAGTCAGCCTGAAAGAAATAAGTACAGAAGAAAAAGAGAGAACACTTACAGGGATTAAAGAGCTTGACAGAGTACTTGGTGGTGGTATAGTCCAGGGCTCACTTGTTCTGGTTGGAGGAGATCCCGGGATAGGTAAATCAACACTGCTTCTTCAGATGTGTTATAACATTTCAGATACGAAAGATAAGGTTTTGTATATATCAGGTGAGGAATCTCTGACACAGATTAAGCTTAGGGCTGAAAGAATAGGTGAATGCAGCGATAATCTGAAAATACTATGCGAAACCAATCTGGATATTATAGAGCAGGTCTTAAAGAAAGAGATGCCTAAGGTTGTTATTATAGATTCCATACAGACTATGTACAGAGAAGAAATATCTGCTGCACCAGGAAGTGTGTCGCAGGTAAGAGAAAGTACATCTATTCTTATGCAGCTGGCAAAAGGGTTGGATATAACCATATTTATTGTAGGACATGTAACTAAGGAAGGTGTAGTTGCAGGACCAAGAGTACTTGAACATATGGTTGATACAGTGCTTTATTTTGAAGGTGACAGATATGCATCATATAGGATTTTAAGAAGTGTAAAAAACAGATTTGGTTCAACTAATGAGATAGGGGTTTTTGAGATGCGTCAGGATGGTCTTGTTGAAGTGGCTAATCCGTCTGAATATATGCTTAACGGAAGACCGGAGGGAGCCTCAGGTTCAGTTGTTGTGTGTCTTGTTGAAGGAACAAGGCCGCTTATGGTAGAAGTGCAGGCACTTGTATGTGATTCTAATTTTGGCATGCCAAGACGTACAGCAGCAGGCACGGATTATAACAGAGTGAATCTTCTTATGGCTGTTCTTGAAAAAAGAGCAGGAATGAGAATGTCATCAAGTGATGCGTATGTAAATGTTGCAGGTGGCATAAAGGTAACGGAACCGGCTCTGGATCTTGGAATTGTTATAGCACTTGTGAGCAGCTTCAGGAATAAAGAGATTGACAGTAAAACAGTTATATTTGGAGAGGTTGGCTTGTCGGGAGAGGTAAGGGCTGTTACCCAGGTACAGCAAAGAGTGAATGAAGCTGTAAAACTTGGCTTTACGACATGTATATTGCCATCAGTCTGCTTGAAAAACATTAAAAATAATGATAAAATTAATCTTATTGGTATACATAACGTAAATGAAGCCATAAACCTGATATAATGAGCGCAAAAGAAAAGGAAGCGGCTGCGAAGCAGACATTTACTTTTCTTGCGCCATTAACGAATGAACACAAATATAATAATATATATGGAGGAATACCATGGATAATAATAATCTGGTTAATGATTTATCTGGAATACTTGATGGACTTGATTCATCACAGGAACAGCTTGAAAAGGATGCATTTGATGTTATCAATTCATCTGATACATCGCTTAATCTTGTAAAGGAAAGTATATCGAGTGTTGAAGAAATCCTTAAAATGATAGATGAACTTAATGAAATAGCAGAGGAATCAGCAACAAGAATAAGAGAACTTGAAAAGCTTTCTAAAGACATTGAGCAGTTTGCCGGTGTTATATCATCTATATCAAACAGAACCAATATACTATCGCTCAATGCTTCTATTGAGGCAGCAAGAGCAGGTGAACATGGAAGGGGCTTTGCAGTAGTTGCAAGTGAAGTGCGTAATCTTGCAGCGCAGTCAGCTAAGTCATCAAAGGAAATAACTGATACCATCACTATGGTTCAACAGTCTGTAGGAAAAACAGTAGATTCTATGAAAAATATATATGAGAATTCAAACCAGCAGAAAGAAAAAGCGGATGAGATAGGAAATGTTCTCAATAAAGTTGTAGAGGCAGCATATACTGCTAATGAAGTTGCTAGAAATATAGAAAACGAGATCGCATATCAAAGAGAAATTACTGATAAGGCAAAGAATGTGCTGATGTAGGATATAATTATATTAGTGATATTGATTGAATATAAGTAAATAAGGCTTTTATATGATGTGTGAAGGGGGATAACCATATGTATCAATGCCCTTGTTGCGGAGGAAGACTGATATTTGATATACCATCGCAGCAGCTGAAATGTGATCACTGTAGTAATAGCTTCAATCCATATGAAATAAGCAAAGAACATGATGCACAGGAAAGCGTTGAGTATGATGTTACTGTATTCAGGTGTCCGCAGTGCGGAGGAGAAATACTTAGTACTGATAATACAGCAGCGAATTTCTGTAGTTTCTGCGGCGCATCGACGATTCTTACCAGCAGGGTCACAAAAGAACTAAAGCCAGAGTATATCATACCATTTTCAAAAACAAAGCAGGACTGCAAGCGTGCATATAAAAGCATGATGCGTTATGCATTATTTGCACCTGGGGAGTTGAAAGACGAGAAGTTTATAGATGGATTCAGAGGGATATATATGCCGTACTGGACATATTATATTGCACAAAAGGGTCCAGTGTGCCTTAAAGGTTCAAAAAGCCACCGCAGTGGCGATTATATATATACAGATCATTATGATATTACTGGTGATGTGGATTGCTATTATAAGGGACTTTCATATGATGCCTCATCATCTTTTGACGATGGTATAAGTGAAATTATAGCACCATATGATGTTAAGAATATGAAAGAATTTACACCATCTTTTTTAAGTGGTTTTTATGCAGATACAGCGGATGTTGCGGCGGATGTATACAGGATGGATGCAGAAGCTATAGCAGTTGATGAAACGTATAAGCATATTAAAAAAACTGCCCATCTGGGTTCTGTAAGCATTGACAGTTATCAGGGAAATATGGAAAGAAGGCTTGGAACAAAGGTAGTATCTGAAGACAGAGCACTATTCCCAGTGTGGTTTTTATCTTATCGCAATAAAGACAGAGTCGCATATGCAATTATAAATGGACAGACAGGAAAAGCTGTTGCAGATCTGCCAGTATCACTTGTTAAATATTTCGTTGGTTCGGCTTTGCTTGCAATTCCGATATTCATATTGCTTAATCTTATGTTTACGATAAGACCGAAAGTAACACTTGTAGTGGCTTCTTTTATAGCCTTGATCACAATCATAATGTATGTGAGTGAATTGAAAAAAATATACATAAAAGACAAGAAACTAGATGACAGGGGAAGAATGTATGCTGGTTTGGGTTTGGAAGAAAATATGTCTTCCATGGATAAGCTAAAAGAAGATCAAAAGCTTGCTGACAGCATAGCTGATGCCGTGGAAGAAGGCAGAAACAGGAAAGATAAGAAAAAATGTTTATATAAAGAGAAAAGAGAAATTTCATGGACTATGAAGATTGCCATAATTGCTGTTATATTCAGCGGAGTTGTTCCGGTGTTATACACGTTACAGTTTGCAGCAATATTATATGGCGGCAGTACTGTATCTTTGGGTATGGGATTTCCTATATGTGTTACATGTTTTGCAGCAGGCGTTATACTTACTGTTACCAATCATAAGATATTTAAGAATGTATCGGGAAAGAATATATCTGGTAATATAGGCTCGCTTGCGGCTATGCTTATTGCGGCGGTGGTACTCTGGTTTAATCCGGTATCTGATATATATTACTATGCAGCTGTTATTGTAGAATTAATAGCTATAATATATACTGTTACGGATCTTATAAGATACTATAATATGCTTGCAACAAGGAAGCTTCCACAGTTTGATAATTATCGTGGAGGTGATGATAATGTGTGATAAGATATATAAGCATAACAAAATGAGCAGTATAGCTGTATTTTCTGCCACATTTATGATTATTGCTGCGATATTTTTGCTTCTCTCAGTGAAAAATGTAAGAGCAGAGGACGAAAAAGAATATAAGAATGTATATATTAATCCAGATACAGGATATGAAGCTATTATTGAAGATGATGCAGCACTTATGGCAGAGAATGATTATGAAGCACTGCTTGGACTTATGAAGCAGATTACATTATATGGAAATGTGATGCTGAAAACGATAGAAACTAACAATATGTCAACGGAAGGCTATATAAGAGCTCTGTATAATGAAAGATTCAAATCTAATAGTGGAACTATACTTGTAATAGATATGGATAATAGAAATATATGGATACATAGTAATGGTAAGATATATAATACTGTGACAAGCTCATATGCAGATACAATAACTGATAATGTATACAGGTATGCATCATCAGGTGATTATTATACATGTGCATATAAAGTTTTTGAGCAGGAGCTCGCGCTGCTTAAAGGGAGTAAAATATCTCAGCCAATGAAGTATATAAGTAACGCACTGCTTGCGATAGTTGCGGCTTTACTTATTAACTATGGTATTGTAAGAATGTATGTCAGAAAAAAAGTACCATCTATAAAGAAGATTATGAATGTTATATTGGTAAATAAAGCATTTGATAATTGTAAAGTAGTCCATACATACCAGAGCAAGACATATTCTCCTGTTGAATCAGATTCAGACAGTGGTTCATCAGGTGGAAGTTCATCAGGTGGCTCGTCAGGAGGTTCATCAGGTGGAGGCGGTGGTGGTGGACACAGCTTTTAAAAATAAGTTTCCAATGCGTTTGTGTGTACACAAATGTATTGGGAACTTTTATTTTTTTATACATGCATAAAATGGTTTATCAGATAAAAATTAGGTGAAAATCAGATGGAAATCAGATGAAAAATCCAAAAAATCGTAAAAAATCCAGAAATGTTAAAATAAATAAAAACCCAGTGTTTATGCGGCTTTAATAGGATATTTTACAGCTACAAAATAAAAAAAGTCAAAAAAATCGAAAAAAGTTGAAAAAAGTTGTTGACATATGTGAGGGGTGGTGCTATTATAATCAAGTCGCCGCGATACGGCAGCGACAAAAACTTAAAGAAACACTGATGAATACAGGGTTCTTTAAGAACTGAACTTTGATAACTGAACAGAAAGACAACCTTGAAAATTCTTTTTAGAATTTCGAGATGACAAGATGTTTATGATATAAACATCTACATCTTTTGTGAACATCATTCAAACAATTGAATGAATCCTTAAACACAGTATAAGGAAATTATTAAAGCTAGTTAGTTCAAAACTAACCGGATTTAAAACTCG